>OEIU01001498.1_pt1 | contig 14854 bp, 10 predicted proteins | sample 1539221 | NCBI WGS metagenome assembly OEIU01 (sample SAMN03792071, study PRJEB22550) | activated sludge metagenome | feature: wastewater treatment plant; material: activated sludge; isolation source: Wastewater treatment plant of a petroleum refinery complex | place: Argentina: Zarate | collected...
ATATCGACCCCGAGCGGCGCTTTCCCTCGATGTTCGAGCCGATCCACGGCTCGGCGTTCGATATCACCGGCAAGGGCATCGCCAACCCGGTGGCCAGTTTCTGGACGGCGTCGCAGATGCTCGATCATCTCGGCGAGACCGAGGCCTCCGCGCGGCTGATGCGCGCGGTGGAGCAGGTCACCGGCGCCGGGATCACGACGCCCGACGTCGGCGGCATCGCGACGACCGAAGATGTCACCGAGGCCGTGCTGGACGCGATCCATAGCTCCAACGTGTGACGGCGTGCGCGCCGGGTCGACCGCGAGAACAGAAGCGCGGCGATCGAAACCAGAACAATAAACAAGGAAACGTCATGCAGATGAAGAAGACAGCCGCCATTGCGCTCACACTCGCCATGGTGACTTCGGCCGCGACGGCGCAGAACTATCCGAACCGGCCGATCACGTTGCTGGTGCCCTTCGCGGCCGGCGGCGCCACCGACACGGTGGCGCGGGTGACCGCGCAGTCGATGTCGAAAATCCTGGGCCAGACCATCGTGATCGAGAACGCCACCGGCGCCGGCGGCACGATCGCGGCGACCCGGGCCTCGCGCGCGGACCCGGACGGCTACACGCTCCTGATCCACCACATCGGCATCTCCACGGCCGCGACGCTGTATCGCAAGCTGAATTACGATACGAAGACGGCGTTCGCGCCGATCGGCCTCGTCACCAACGCGCCGATGACGATCATCGGGCGGCCCGACCTGCCGCCGAACACGCTTGCCGAACTCGTCACCTACATCAGGGCCAATGGCGACAAGATGACCTTCGGCAATGCCGGTCTCGGCGCCGCCTCGCACCTTTGCGGCATGCTGTTCATGACTGCCGCCGGCAAGGAAATCCTCACCGTACCCTACAAGGGCAACGCGCCCGTCATGAACGATCTGATCGCAAAGCAGATCGACCTCTCCTGCGACCAGACCACCAACACCACGGCGCCGATCGCGTCAAAGCTGATCAAGAGCTACGCCATCACGACGAAGACGCGGCTCGGCTCGATGCCCGATCTGCCGACCGCCGACGAGGCCGGCCTGAAGGGCTTTGAGGTCGGCGCCTGGCACGGCATCTATGCGCCAAAGGGAACGCCCGACGACATCGTGCAGAAACTCGCCAAAACGCTGCAGGAAGCGCTGCGCGACCCCGACCTCGTGAAGCGTTTCAACGACATCAACACCGAACCCGTTCCGCAGAACGAAGCGACGCCGGAGGCGTTGCAGGCAAAGCTGGTCAGCGAAGTCGATCGCTGGGCGCCGATCATCAAGGCGGCGGGGCAGTTCGCGGACTAAGACAGCGACAGCGGCGCGCTCGACTTATGTCGAGCTAGCGCTCGCCGCCGAACAGCGCTCGCGCGTTGCCGTTCGCAATCTGCGCCGCGGTCTTCGGCGGCAACTGCGCCAGCCACGCGCGATAACCGGCCATGATTTCGCCGTAGCGCTCCCAGCGCTCGTTGATCCAGGTGTCGGAGCCGAGCAAAAAGCGGTCCGGGAAGCGCTCGAACAGTGCGCGCCATTCGGCCGTCAGCTTGCCGCCGCCGTCGGTGATGCCGCTGCGGTAGGACAGTTCGCCCCACAGCTTCGGATATTTCGTCAGCATCTCCGCGACGCGGTCGCTCGACAGCCCGAAGCCGGTATGGGCCCAGATGATGCGGGCGCGCGGGTTGTGCCGCATCAGGATCTCGACGGCGACATCATCGGCATGAGCATGCAGATAGAGATCGTGCTCGACGGCGAAATCGACGGTCTTTTTCACCCACTCGTTATCCGCGGCCTTGCCGGAGATGTGAAACTCGCCGACGCCGCGGTAATAGCTGCGTTTGAACTCCTCCTGCACGAGGTCGAAAATGGAGGGATCGCCGAACCAGGTCTGGATGTCGGCGCGCACGCGGTAGGGCCGGATGAACGGGACGATCTGCAGGCCCTGGGGCTTCGCTTCCATCAATGCATGCGTGCCGGTGTTCGGCCGGCTGGTGGCGAGGATGCCGGTGACGCGATGCTTCCTGAAGAGCGCCAGCACCTCGTCGACGTTGTAATAGGGCTTGGGCTCCCAATTGTAGTGCAGGTGGGCGTCGAAGATTTCGATCGGCTCGTCCGCGCGTAGCGGACTGCCGGCGCCGGCAGTGCATGCGAGCGCGATCAGCAAGGCCGCGCCTTGCACGGCCGATCGCATCGCACGACCGAAGGTCATCATTCGGCGGCGACCACGTGCGGCCGCTCGCCCTCGCCCAGGTCTTCCATCTGCGGTTCGAGCTTGCGCCGCAGCCGGCGGTCGATGCGGTCGAGATAGATGTAGACGACCGGCGTGATGTACAGCGTCAGCAGTTGCGAGAGGCAGAGGCCGCCGACCACGGCGACGCCGAGCGGTTGCCGCAATTCGGCGCCGGCGCCCGCGCCGAGCGCAATCGGCAGCGTGCCGAAGATCGCGGCGAACGTCGTCATCATGATCGGGCGGAATCGCAACAGCGCGGCCTCCCGGATCGCGTGCTCGGCGCTCAGCCCGACGCGGCGGCGCTCCAGCGCGAAGTCGACCATCATGATGGCGTTCTTCTTGACGATGCCGACCAGCATCACGATGCCGATCATGGCGATGACCGACATCTCCATTCCGAACAGCATCAGCGTCAGGATCGCGCCGATGCCGGCCGAGGGCAGTCCCGAGATGATGGTGATGGGGTGGATGAAGCTCTCGTAGAGAATGCCGAGGATGACGAAGGCCGCGAACACCGCGGCGAGGATCAGGACGCCCTGCCCGCGCAGCGAATCCTGAAATACCTGCGCCGTGCCTGAGAAGTTGGTGGCGATCGTCGCCGGCAGGTTCGAACTCTGCTCAAGCTTGGTGATCTCATCGACCGCATAGCCCAGCGAATAGCCTGGAGCGAGGTTGAACGATATCGTCACCGCCGGCTGCTGCGCCTGATGGTTGATCTGCAGCGGACCTACGGTCGGAACCAGTCTTGCCACCGCCGACAACGGGATGGTCTGGTTGTTCTGCGTCTTCATGTAGAGCTTGGAGAGGTCGGATGGATCGACCCGGAACTGCGGCTGCACCTCCAGGATGATCTGGTAGTCGTTCGAAGGCATGTAGATGGTGCCGACCTGGCGCGAACCGTAGGCGTTGTAGAGCTGGTTGCGCACCTGGTCGACGGTGACGCCGTAAACCGCCGCCTTCTCCCGGTCGACATCGACCGTCATCTGCGGGTTCTTGATGTAGAGATCGGTGGTGACGTCGAGCAGGCCCGGCACCTTCTCGATCTTGTCGCGCATCTCGGGCGCCAGACGGTACAGCGAGTCGGTGTCACCGCTCTGCATCACATACTGATACTGGCTCTTGGAAATCCGGCCGCCGATATTGAGGTTCTGGATCGGCTGGAAGAAAGCCTGCATTCCCGGAACCTGCCGCGCCTTGGCACGCATCCGCGCAATGATCACGTTGAGATTGTCGCGTTCCTTCTTCGGCTTCAGCGCGACGAACAGGCGCCCGTAATTCGCGGTCGGATTCGGCCCGCCGGCGCCGACCGTGGAATTGATGTAATCGATTGCGGGATCGGATTTCAGTATGTCGACCAGCGCCTGCTGCCGCTCCTTCATCGCATCGAAGGACGTGTCGGTGGCGGCTTCCGTCACACCGATCAGAAAGCCGGTATCCTCCTGCGGAAAGAAGCCTTTCGGCACGATCGTGTAGAGGTAGACCGTGCCGACGAGCGTCGCCAGCGTCACGCCGAGCATGAGCTTCTTGCGCGCCAGCACCCAGTCAAGAGTCCATTCATAGGCTCGCAGCCAGGACTCGAACATCGCCTCGAACCCGCGGAGCACGAAGTTCGGCCGCTTGGTCGCGTCATGGGCCCGCAGCACGCGGGCGCACAGCATCGGCGTCAGCGTCAGCGAGACGAAGCCGGATACGATGATCGCGACCGAGACGGTGACGGCGAACTCGCGGAACACGCGGCCGACGATGCCGCCCATCAGGAGCACCGGGATGAACACGGCGATCAGCGAGAAGGTGATCGAGATGATGGTGAAGCCGATCTCGCGCGCACCCTTGAGCGCCGCCTCGAACGGCCGCATGCCGTGCTCGATGTGGCGGACGATGTTCTCCAGCATGACGATGGCGTCGTCGACCACGAAGCCGACCGAGAGCGTCAGCGCCAGCAGCGTCATGTTGTTGATGGAATAGTCGAGCGCATACATCACGGCGCAGGTGCCGAACAGCGAGATCGGAACCGCCAGCGCCGGAATGAAGGTCGCCGAGGCCGAGCGCAGGAACAGGAAGATGACGAGGATGACCAGACCGATCGCGATAAGCAGCGTCTCCTCGACGTCGGCCACCGCCTGCCGAATGGAGATCGACCGGTCCATCAGCACGTTGATCGAGACCGATGGCGGGATCTGCGCCCGCAACACCGGCAATTTGGCCAGGATCCCGTCGACCACCGCCACCGTGTTGGCGTCCGGCTGCTTCTGGATGCCGAGAACGATGGCGCGCTCGCCATTCAGCCAACTCGCGATCCGCTCGTTCTCGACGCTGTCGTAGATCCGCGCGACTTCATCCAGCTTGACCGGGGAACCGTTGCGCCAGGCCACCACGATGTGGCGATAGTCCATCGCCTTGTCCATCTGGCCGGAGGCCTGCAACGCCACGTCCTGCTTCGGTCCGTTCAGGGTGCCGACCGGGGTCGAGGAATTGGCGGCCGAAACCGCGCTGCGGATGTCCTCGAGCGACAGCCCCCGCGCCGCGGCGGCCTCCGGATCGGCCTGGACGCGAACCGCGAACTTCTGTGCGCCGTACACGCTGACCTGGGCCACGCCCGGAATCTGCGACAGGGTCTGGCCGATGGTGATCTCGCCATATTCGTTGACCGTCGAGAGCGGCAGCGTGGCCGAATTGAGCACCACGAACAACACGGCGAAATCGGCCGGGTTCACCTTGCGGAAACTCGGCGGGATCTTCATCTCGATGGGCAGGCGGCGCTGCGCGATGGTCAGCGCCGTCTGGACGTCGAGTGCCGCGGAATCGATATTGCGGTTGAGGTCGAACTGGATCGTGATCTGGCTGGTGCCTTGCGAGGAGTTCGACGACATCGACGAAATGCCGGCAATGGTCGAGAGCTGGCGCTCGATCACGCCGGCGACCGACGCCGCCATGGTCTCCGCGCTGGCGCCCGGCAGCGTCGCCGTTACGGCAATGGTCGGGAAATCGACCCGCGGCAGCGCCGAGACCGGGAGCAGGCGGAAGCCGAAGATGCCGAACGCGATGATCGACGCCGTGATCAGCGTCGTCATGACCGGCCGGCGGATGCAGAGTTCGGAGAGCGTCATCGGTCAGGCCCCGGCCTTTTTGGCCCGTGGCTCGACCCGCGTTCCGTCGGACAGCAGCAATTGCCCGTCGACCACCACGCTCTCACCGCCGGAGAGCCCTTCCGAGATCACCGAAATGCCCTGCGAGGTGCGGTCGACCGAGACCGGCTGAATCCTGGCAACGCCGTCCTTGACGACGAAAACGAAATTGCCGCTCTGGCTGCGCTGAACGGCGACCGTCGGCACCACGATCGCGTCTTCGGTGCGGATAATGAGCTTGGTGGAGACCAGCGTGCCCGGCCACAACGTCTCGCTCTGATTGCTCATGATGCCGCGCACGGTAACCATGCCGGTGGTCGCATCGACGGTGTTCTCGACCATCGCGACCTTGCCGGTCTCCGAGTTCTGACGGCCCGGGATGGTCGCCGTGACGCTCGAAACTCCCTTCGTCATCGACTCCCGCAGATCGACCAGCACGCGCTGCGGAACCGCGAAGGTCACATAGACCGGCGCCATCTGGTTGATGACCGCAAGCGGCGCGACGTCGGCCGGACGCACGAAATTGCCGACCTTCACATTGGCGGCGCTGATCCGGCCCGCGAACGGCGCGCGGATCGTGGTGTAGCTCTTCTGAACCTTGAGATTGTCGAGCGCGGCCTGGTCGGCCTTGATCGTGCCGGTCAGGATGTCAGACTGCGTCCGGGCGTTATCGACATTGACCTGCGTTGTGGCGCCCTTGCCGACAAGATCGTTGTAACGGCGGAGGTCGCGCTGCGCGCCCTCGAGCTGCGCCTGGTCCTTGGCAAGCACGCCTTCGGCCTGCTCGATCTGCGCGTCGATCTGACGACTGTCGAGCGTGAACAGCAGATCGCCCTCGTTGACCCTGGCGCCATCCTCGAAATGCACAGCGACGATGGTGGTCTCCAGCCGCGATTTCAGCGCGACGCTCGATATTGGCGTCACGATGCCGTTAGCATCGACGTCGACGGGAACAGATTTGCGCTCCGCCTTGGCCAGTTCGACCGAAACCATCCGCGGCCGCTGCGGGCCCTGGGCGTTGCTGCTGCCGCCCATCCACGATGAGCGGGTGATAAAGCCGGCCGCCGTGGCAACGACGATGGCGCCGACAAGAAGGATGAAGCTACGCTTTTTCATAATTTTTTTCACGCTCGCCGTCCCTAAAAGGACGGGACGAACCTCTCCGGCCCCTTGACAGCGACTTTTGCGCCTTATTTCTAAACGATTACCACAGCGGTCCGGCACATGGTATGCCACTGCCGGAAAATGTGTAGTTACCGTTTCCCGTTCGAGCATGAAAACCCGGGATTTTCCGGATCATGCGCTACCCCCCGGACCCCTGATGCGTATTGCCACCTGGAACGTCAATTCGGTCCGGCAGCGGATCGAGCACCTCCTGACCTGGCTCAAGGAGTGCTCGCCGGACATCGTCTGCCTGCAGGAAATCAAATGCGTCGACGAGGCGTTCCCGCGGCTGGAGATCGAGGCGCTCGGCTATAACGTGGTCACCCACGGCCAGAAGACCTTCAACGGCGTGGCGCTGCTGTCGAAACTGCCGTTCGACGAGACCAAATCGGGCCTGGCCGGCGACGACGAGGACGCCCACGCCCGATTCCTCGAAGGCGTGGTGACGCTGAAGACCGGCGTGATGCGGATCGCCTGCCTCTATCTGCCCAACGGGAATCCGCCGGATACCGACAAATATCCCTACAAACTCAAGTGGATGTCACGGCTTCTTGAGTATTCGAAGGAGCGGCTAGGAATGGAAGAGCCGTTCGTGCTGGCAGGCGACTTCAACGTCATTCCGGCCGCCCGAGATGTCTATAACCCCGCCGCCTGGACCAATGACGCGCTGTTCCGCCCCCAAACCCGCGAGGCCTTCCAGGCGCTGCTCGGCCTCGGGCTGACGGACGCGCTGCGCGCGGTGACCGACGAGCCCAATCTCTACACCTTCTGGGACTATCAGGCGGGCGCCTGGCAGAAGAACTGGGGCCTGCGCATCGACCACCTCCTGCTCTCGCCGCAGGCCAGCGACCGGCTCGCCAATGTCGGCATCGACAGCTATGTCCGCGCCTGGGAGAAGCCGTCCGACCACGTGCCGGTGTGGGCGGATTTCGATCTGGAGACGGCTTGAGCGGGAGCGAACGTGGAGATTCGCGACCCGGTGCCGGTGATCGTTGGTCTCGCCGCAGTCGTAGGGCAGGCAAAGCGGAGCGTGCCCACCGCTTCTTCGCAACGGTTCGGAGAGAACGGAGGGCGCGGCGCTGGCGCGCCTTTGCCTATCTTACGGCAGCCACGGCTTCGCCAGCCTCAATCGCGCTTGCCCTGCACCCAGTGCTCGAGCATCTGCAGCGCCGAGGCACGGTCGTCGTCGGAGGCCTTGGCGAAGGCGCGGTTGTAGCTTTCGCGGATCCAGGTCTCGTCAGGCGCCGCGTTGTCACGCGCCAGCGTCAGCCACATCAAGCCGCGCGCGGCCTGCCGCGGCAGGCGGTCGCCGTTGAACAGCATCTGGCCGAGCATCGCCTGCGCCTGGTGCTGGCCCTTCTGGGCCGCCAGACCCAGCCAGCGCGCGCCGTAGCGGTAATCGTCACGCGAGGCGTCCGGCGTCTTCAGGTAGAGCCGCGCCAGATCGTACTGCGCATCCGCATTGCCGAAATAGGACGCGGCATAGGAGAACATCTCCCGCGCTCGCTCGGAGTCCGCCTTGATCTTCGAATTCGGGATGCCGCTGAGATAGTAGCGGCCCAGCGCCACGAAGGCGTTGGCAACGATCGTTGCCTGCGGCGCCGACGGGCTGTCCTCGGCATGCGCGTTGGCGATGCGGCTGAAATATTCGAAGGCGCGCAGATCGTCCTGCACGACGCCATCGCCATCGGCATACATCCGCCCGAGCTTCCACTGCGCGACCGGATGGCCGCCCTCGGCGGCGTATTGCAGCGAGGTCAGCGAGGGCGCGGCAACCGGCGTTGCGGTCGCGGGCGACGACGGAACCTTCTTGAGAGCCTGGGCCGTGACGGCCGCCGCGGCGGGCGGCTGGTTGAGCGCCGGCAGCGAAGCATCCGGCTTCACCGGCGCGCCATCGAATGCAAAACCGGGGGCTGCCACCGGTGCGGCGCCCAGCATCAACGCGAATATGATACGCCTAGATGTCCGCATAACACTGTTTCTCGTGCGCACCGCCAGGATGGGTTACAGCCCCATCCACCGCCGGCCCAACCTGTTGGGCATATTTCCACAGCGCACCCGACGTGTGGTTAGTCTGTCGGGGCAACCATTTGGTTTTACGTTCGGAGAGTTCGGCGTCGGTCAATTTTACGTTAAGGGTACCGACCTCGGCGTCGATCTCGATAATGTCACCATCCTGCAACAGGGCGATCGGACCGCCCACGGCCGCCTCCGGTCCGACATGGCCGATGCAGAAGCCGCGGGTGGCGCCGGAGAACCGGCCGTCGGTGATCAGGGCGACCTTGCCGCCCATCCCCTGCCCGGTCAGCGCCGCCGTGGTCGAGAGCATCTCGCGCATACCGGGACCGCCACGCGGCCCCTCGTAGCGGATCACGATGACCTCGCCCTCCTTGTAGGTTTTCTTCTGGACCGAATCGAAGGCGTCTTCCTCGCGGTCAAAGCACCGGGCAGGACCAGTAAACTTCAGCTTCGACATGCCCGCGACCTTCACGATCGCACCCTCCGGCGCCAGATTACCCTTCAGCCCGACAACCCCTCCCGTAACCGTGATCGGGTTGTCGGCGGACCGCACCACGTCCTGGTGCGGATTCCATTTCACGCTCTTGAGGTTTTCGGCGATCGTACGGCCCGTGACGGTTATGCAATCCCCGTGCAGGTAGCCATTGTCGAGCAGCGTCTTCATCAGAAGCGGTATGCCGCCAACCTCGAACATGTCTTTGGCAACATAACGGCCCCCCGGCTTCAAATCCGCGACATATGGTGTCTTTTTGAAGATTTCGGCGACGTCGAATAAGTCAAACTTGATTCCACACTCATGCGCGATGGCCGGAAGGTGCAGCGCAGCATTGGTCGAACCGCCCGACGCCGCGACCACGGCGGCAGCGTTCTCCAGCGAGCGGCGGGTCACAATGTCGCGCGGCCGGAGGTTGGCCGAGATCAGCTCCAGAATCTTTTCGCCCGCGGTGGCGCAAAACGCGTCGCGAATCTCGTAGGGCGCCGGCGCGCCAGCCGAATAGGGCAGTGCCAGCCCGATCGCTTCGGACACGGTTGCCATGGTGTTGGCGGTGAATTGTGCGCCGCACGCGCCGGCCGACGGGCACGCCACCCGCTCGATTTCGTCGAGGTCGGCATCCGACATCTCGCCGACCGAATGCTTGCCGACGGCCTCGAACATGTCCTGGACCGTGACCTGCTGGCCGCGGAAATTGCCCGGCAGAATCGAGCCGCCATAAATGAAGATCGAGGGCACGTTGAGCCGGACCATGGCCATCATCATGCCCGGCAGCGATTTGTCGCAGCCCGCCAGCCCGACCAGCCCGTCATAGGCGTGGCCCCGAACGGTCAGTTCGACCGAATCGGCGATGCACTCGCGTGACGGCAGCGACGAGCGCATGCCGTCATGGCCCATGGCGATGCCGTCGGTCACGGTGATGGTGCAGAATTCACGCGGGGTGCCGCCGGCGGCGGCGACGCCCTTCTTGACCGCCTGGGCCTGGCGCATCAGCGAGATGTTGCAGGGCGCGGCCTCATTCCAGCACGACGCGACGCCGACGAAGGGCTGGTGGATCTGCTCGGTGGTCAGCCCCATCGCATAGAGGTACGACCGATGCGGAGCACGCTCCGGCCCCTCCGTCACGTGACGGCTCGGCAACCTCTTCTTGATGTCGGTCTTGGCGTCCATCCGCGCGAACCTGGCTCCTCAGCCATCTCCTTGTCGGTCTCGGGAGTAATCTCCCGTCGCCTTCACTGGCGCTGTGGCTAATCAGCTTGAGAAGGTAATGGTTTCATTGAGGGGTGTGGCTAAATAGCGGCGCGAGCAAGAGCGGCCGGGGTCGTTAACCAAAAGTTCGCTTACTGTTGCGGTCTCGCAACAATCGTGGCGCGGCGGCAACCATTATTCGGCCAAAGCAAACTGAACGGCGTGACTAATCCTTGCGAAAGACAACCCAAGGGCGATTACTATTTAAACCTCTCGCATCCGCGTCGCCGCTCCTCCCGGCGCGAGTCGCCGAATTTCAGGACGGGGCGAGCCTCGCCGCGAATCACACGGTCGAAGTGCACGATGTAGTGTCCGGTCATTCGATCCCTTCGACGTTGGCGGCGCGCGGTGCAAATTTAGATCCGTTCAAAATCGATCGCGTCGTTTTTGTGCGGCCGGCACTTTTTGCGCCAGTTTTCGTCACGCCGTGATGCGGACCGCGCCACGCCATTGGCGACGCGCGCCGTTCATATGCACGAGAGAACAATGTAATGCGCAGTTTGTCGCAGGGGTTTTGAACGCCGCCGGAATTTTGGCGCGTGCGTTGGTCGTGGCCGCACGAGCGCCTTTCGCGTCACTGTATTGCCCCTGCGAAGCGCAAAACCGCCGCTCACACGTCCAGCCCCGGGCCCGTTTTGTTGTTCTTCCTTCGATGTGGGTGAAGGATCCTGCCTCACGTCCTTCCGTCCCGCGCATCACGCGAGGCTGTCCCAGAGTCTGTGGTGATTTCTAGTTCGTGAGGCCTCTGAGCAAGAGGTTTTGAATAATGGCACGCTTCAATCTGAACCGATTCTTCGATGACAATCGCTTCGAAGATTTTTTCGCCAGGTTCGGCGGCGGCACGTCCGACCATGATCATTTGAACGGATCGACGGGCGGCAACAACCTGTCCGGCGGCAGGGGCGACGACGATGTTTCCGGCATGGCCGGCAACGACACGCTCAGCGGCGGCTCCGGCGCTGACAAGCTTTGGGGTGGCTCGGGGAATGACAATCTCTCCGGCGGCACTGGCGCAGACCTTCTCGTCGGCGGCTTCGGCGCCGACCGGATGGACGGCGGCGCCGGCAACGACGTGCTGCTCAGCCGCTCGGATGCGGGCGAGATGGTCGCGGCGCAGGACGGCACGACGCAGATTTTCGCGGCTGAAACCGCGGCGTTCAAAGCCGTCAACGACACCCTCACCGGTGGCGCCGGCGGCGATACGTTCCGCTTCGAAGGCATGGTGAACGCCAAGGACGAAATCGTCGCCAAGCATGTCAACGACGACGGCACCATCGACTGGGTCGGCGTGACCGGCGAGAACAACGCCGTTCACGATCACTGGGTCGACGGCTTCGGCAACGACGTGATCCGCGACTTCAACCGCGCCCAGGGTGACAAGATCGAAATCTCGGCGCACACCGCCGAGGTCAAGTCGATCGAGTACAAGGACAGCAACGGCGACGGCCGGAACGACTACAGCGTGATCACCGTCATCAGCCAGCAGGGCAACGCTGGCGCGCATGACGAGGATCTGCTCGGCACCATCACCGTCTACGGCAACCTGGTGAAGCAGAGCGATATCGCCGTGACCCAGACGGTGTATGGCGCCTACGAGAAGGTCGGCGAACTCAACGGCGCGCACTTCGAGATCGAGGACGACGGCGTGCTGCCCGATGGCGGCACCGACGGCGGCCACCACGACGCAGCCGCAATGGCGGCCATGCACGCATAAAACCAACAACAAAGACACGATCACGGGCAAGGGCCGCCTCCCGGCCCTTGTCCTCCAGCGTCCGGTTACGATCCAGTCGTCACCGGGCGCTGGACTGCGTCTGCTTCAATCCACCTTCACATTGGCGGCCTTGATCATCGGCCACCATTTGTCGATTTCGGCCTTCTGCCAGGCGCCGAGCGCCTCGGGCGTGAGCTTGTCCCTGGGCGGCATCTGCAAGCCCTGATTTTCGAGCTGCTTGCGCACCGCCGGATCATTCAACGCATCCACCGCCGCCGCGTTCAGCTTTGCGACGACGTCCTTTGGCGTGTCCTTGGGCACCCACAGGCCGGACCACAGCGTCATGTGGAAGCCGGGCAGCCCGGCCTCGTCCACGGTGGGAATGTCGGCGGCCGAATCGACACGTTTGGAATCCGTGATGGCATAGGCGCGGATGTTGCCGGCACGCACCTGGCCGATCGAGTTCGAGGTCTGGTCGACGATCATGTCGATCTGGCCGGCCACGAGATCGTTCATCGCCGGGCCCGTGCCGCGATACGGCACATATTGCAGCTTGATGCCGGTGACGTTCTCGAAATACAGCCCGGCGATGTGGCTGCCGGAACCGGCGCCGGCGGTACCCGCGGTCGGCGCCGCCGGCTGCGCCTTCAGCCACGCCACGAATTCCTTCAGCGTGGCGGCGGGAACCGCCTTCTTGCTGACGATGATCATTGGGTTGCTCGGCAGCAGCGCGACCGGCTCGAGATCGGTGACGAGGTCGTAGCCGAGCTTGTAGATCGCACCATTGGCGACGTGGGTGCCGAGGTGGCCGAAACTGATCGTATAGCCGTCGGCGGGCGAGCGCACCGCGCGGGCGACGCCGACCGATCCGCCCGCCCCGGTCACGTTCTCGACCAGCACTGTTTCGCCGAGCGAGACCTTCATGCGCTCGGCGAGAATCCGCGCCATCGCATCCGACGGCCCACCGGCGGAGAACGGCACGATGATGGTGATGGGGCGCGAGGGGAAGGTCTGGGCGGCGACAGGGCCACCGAATGCCAGTGACATCGCCAAGGCGGCCCAGATAGCCTTACGCATCATATTCCTCCCTCAAATTTCTTGTTGTCGTCATTGCGAGCGCAGCGAAGCAATCCATCGCGCCGCATGTGGAGAGCTGGATTGCTTCGTCGCTTCGCTCCTCGCAATGACGGTCAGAATAATGGCGGCTAGAACTGCGCGTAGTCGATCGGCTGATGACGATCGAGTGTGCGCGTGACCGGCGGCAGCGGGTATTTAAGCCCGGTCGCGCAGTTAAACAGCACGACACGATCGGTCTTGGCAACCCGACCTTCGGCGAGGCTCTGCTGGTAGGCGGCGTAGGTCGCTGCGCCCTCCGGACACAGCAACAGCCCCTCCTCGCGCGCCACGTCGTTCAGCGCAGCGGAAATCATCTCGTCCGGGACCGCAATCGCAAATCCCTTGCTCTCGCGGACGGCGCGCAGGATCAGAAAATCCCCGACTGCCTGCGGCACGCGAATGCCCGAGGCGATCGTACGCGCGTCTTCCCAGCGCGGCGCGTGCTCGGTGCCTGCTTCAAAAGCACGCACCATCGGCGCACAGCCGGACGCCTGCACCGCCACCATCCGCGGCCGTTTCGAGCCGATGAAACCGATGGCTTCCAGCTCGGCGAACGCCTTCCACATGCCGATCAGGCCGGTGCCGCCGCCGGTCGGATAGAAGATCACGTCGGGCACTTCCCAGCCGAGCTGCTCGGCGAGCTCCAGCCCCATCGTCTTCTTCCCCTCGATCCGGTACGGCTCCTTCAGCGTCGACGTGTCGAACCAGCCGGCCCTGGCCTTGCCCTCGCCAACGATCTTGCCGCAATCGTCGATCAGGCCGTTGACGCGGTAGACGGTGGCGCCCTGCAGTTCGATCTCGCTGACATTCACTTCCGGCGTATCGGCCGGACAGAAGATCGTGGTCTTGATGCCGCAGGAGGTGGCGTAGGCCGCGAGCGCGGCGCCGGCATTGCCGTTGGTCGGCATCGCCATGTGCCTGATGCCGAGCGCCTTGCCCATCGACACCGCCATCACGAGCCCGCGCGCCTTGAACGAGCCGGTCGGCAGCCGGCCCTCGTCCTTGACGATGATTTCAGCCCCGCCGAGCTTCTTGGCAAGCTTCGGCAGGCGAATGAGCGGCGTCATGACCTCGCCAAGGCTGACGATGTCGGCGACCTTGCGCACCGGCAACAGCTCGCGATAGCGCCACATGTCGGCCGGGCGCTGTGCCAGGGCTTCCCTGGTCAGCGCCTTCTTTACGCCCGCGAGGTCGTAGCGCACCAGAAGCGGCTTGCCGGCCTTGGAGAGGTTATGGATCTGGTCGGCGGGGTAATGGTCCCCCTCCATCGCGCATTCGAGATGGGTGACGAAGGTCGGGCGTTCGATGGTGAGGTTGTCGTTGTCTTTCACGCCTGGTTTTCTCTCTTGTTGACGCGGTCTTTGTGTTCGTCATTGCGACGATACGATGCAATCCATCTATCAGCTTGCGGAGACATGGATTGCTTCGCGGCGCTCGCAATGACGTTGGCGGATTAGACGTTCAGCACCCGTCCGTAGGCATCCAGCACGGCCTCCTTCATCATCTCCGACAGCGTCGGATGCGGGAAGACCGTGTGCATCAGCTCTTCTTCCGTCGTCTCCAGGTTCATGGCGACGACATAGCCCTGGATCAGCTCGGTCACCTCGGCGCCGATCATGTGGGCGCCGAGAAGCTGGCCGGTCTTCTTGTCGAAGATCACCTTGACGAGGCCCTGGTCCTCGCCGAGCGCGATCGCCTTGCCGTTGCCGACGAAGGGGAAGCGGCCGAC
>OEIU01001499.1_pt1 | contig 14841 bp, 19 predicted proteins | sample 1539221 | NCBI WGS metagenome assembly OEIU01 (sample SAMN03792071, study PRJEB22550) | activated sludge metagenome | feature: wastewater treatment plant; material: activated sludge; isolation source: Wastewater treatment plant of a petroleum refinery complex | place: Argentina: Zarate | collected...
CACGTGGTCGAGGTGCGGCATGACAGTTTCTGCGTGCCGGAGTTCATCGCCCTGCTGCGCCAGTTCGAAACGCCGGTGGTGTTTGCCGAACACGGCAAATATCCGGCGATTGCCGACATCGCTAGCGACTTCGTCTATGCGCGGCTGCAGAAGGGCGATGATGAGATCAAGACGTGCTATCCGCCAAAACAACTCGACGCCTGGGCCAAGCGCTTTCAGGCCTGGGCCGATGGCGGCGAGCCCGACGACCTGTCGCGGGTCGACAAGAGCAAGCCGAAGAAGATGCCGCGCGACGTGTTCGCCTATGTGATCCACGAGGGCAAGATCCGCGCGCCGGCGGGCGCGATGGAGTTGATCGAGCGCGTGAAATAATCGAGGCACTCAATCCAGCTTGATGCCGGCCTCGCGGATCAGCCTGGTCCAGCTCTCGTACTCGGACGCGACGAAGCCATCGAGCTTGTCGTCGGCAAGATCCCACGCTTCCCCGCCGCTCTTTTCGAACCGTTCCTTGAGTTCGGGCAGGATGCTGCGGATCTCCCGGCGCAGTTTTGCGAGGACCTCGGGCGGCGTTTTCGCCGGCGCGAATATCCCGAGCCAGGAATCGACGTCGAGGCCGGGGACTCCAGCTTCGGACATCGTCGGCACATCTGGCGCCAGCGGGCTGCGCTTCGACGACAGCACCGCGATGCCCCGCGCCTGCTCTGATTGGACGTAAGGCAGCCCGGCGGAATTGGAATCGAAGAACAGGTCGATGCGGCCGGCGAGCAGATCGGTGAAGGCCGGCGGCGAGCCCTTGTAGGGGATTTCCTGGAACTTCACGCCGGCCGCCTTCATGAAGGCGGCAGCTACCAGATGTTGCCCGGTGCCGACGCCGGCCGTCGCCACCGAGATGGAGCCCGGGCTCGCCTTCGCCGCGGCGACGATGTCCTGCAATTTCGCATGCGGCAGATCCTTGCGGGCGACCATCACGTAACCGAACTTGTAGATCAGTGCGACCGGCACGAAATCCTTGCGCGGATCGTAGCCGAGCTTCGAATACAGCGCCGAGTTGAAGGCCATGTTGGAGAGGCCGCCGACGACAAGCGTATAGCCGTCCGGCTCGGCCGCAGCGGCGGCCTGCGTACCGACGACGGTTCCGGCGCCCGGCTTGTTCTCGACCACGAAGGCCTGCCCCATCCGCTTCGAAAGCGCGTCGGCAAGTTGCCGCCCGACCAGATCGTAGCTGCCGCCCGGGCCGATCGGGACGATGATCTTCACCGGACGGTCGGGATAGCCGGACTGCGCGTGCGCTGCGGCAATGCCGCCTGCGGCCAACGCCAGCAGCGATGTCAATGTCCGGAAAAATCGGTTCATCGTGTCCCCCCGCGAGATGCGGCCTTCGACAGGCTCTTTGTTGGGACTATGCGACAGGCCACATCCGGCGGCAACGCGACATATGGCAATCATCGCCGCGCTACCCTAGCTTTACCGATGACAGATCAGCGCAGCGGATATCGACATGGCCCGCAGGACAAAACGCCTCTTCACCATCGGCTACGAGCAGACGCCGGCCAGGGCCGTGCTCGACGAACTGGAGCAGGCGGGCGTCAAGCTTCTGGTCGATGTCCGCGCCGTGGCCTCCTCGCGGCGCCCGGGCTTCTCCAAGAACCAGCTCGCGGCGGGGCTCGACGAACGCGGCATTTCCTATCTGCATCTGAGGGAGTTGGGCACGCCGAAGGAGGGCCGCCTGGCGGCGCGCAGCGGCAAGTACGATCTGATGCACCGGATCTATTCGAAGCACCTGAAAACGCCGCAAGCCAGGGAGGAACTCGACGAGCTGTCGGCGCTGGTGAAGCAGGCGGGGCCGGTCTGCATTCTCTGCTACGAACGCGACCACACGCATTGCCACCGGCACTGGATCGCGGAGATTATCGAGGAACGCGATGGGGTGAAGGTGCAGAATCTGGTCGCGCCGCAGGTGTAGAGCCGTAGCCCGGATGGAGCGCAGCGCAATCCGGGAACGGTGCCGCAAGCGGATCGACCTGCCCCGGATTGCGCTGCGCTCCATCCGGGCTACGAACAACTACCCCTTCCCTTCCAGCCGGAACGTTCCCTCCATCATCTTCACGGACGCACCGCCGACATGGATCGACGCGACCTTGCCGTTCTGCTTGCGGACACGCGTCAGCAACAGGCTCGGGCGGCCCATGTCGACGCCCTGCCCGATCTTCAGTTTCAGTTCGCCATCGCTGGTAGCGTCGAGATCGGCAAGCAGCGCCGCGGCCGCCGCCGTCGCGCTGCCGGTGGCCGGATCTTCGGACAGGCCACTCGAACCGGGATGGAACATCCGCGCCTGCAACTCGCATGGCCTTTCGCCCGGTGGCACATCGCGGGTATAGAAATAGACTGCATCGCTGCCGTCCAACGGGAACGTCTTTTCGAATGCCGCCGCATTCGGCTTCGCCCGCCGCAGCGCCTCGCGCGAGGCGAGTTCGACGGCGATGAAGGACAATCCCACCGAGATGACCTGCGGCGGATGCCGGTCGGTTCGCACATCGCCTGCCGGCAGCGAGAGCAGCGCCGCCGCCTGCTCGGCACTGACTAGCGACAGGCGCTTCAAGGGCTGCGGCGCCGTGAATTCGGTGCTGACGACCCTGCCCTGCTCGGTCACGATCTCGACCGGCACCAGTCCGGCCTCCTCCTCGAACAACAGCCGCGCCGGCGGCTTGGCGGCCTCAGTCGCCAGCACGAAGGCGGTGCCGACATTGGGGTGGCCCGCGAAGGGTATCTCGCGGTTCACCGTGAAGATGCGAACCTGCGCGTCGTGTGCGGCATCGCGCGGCGGCAGCACGAAGGTCGTCTCCGAGTAATTGAACTCCCTCGCGATCGCCTGCATCTGCTCCGTCGACAGCCCGCCGGCGTCGAGCACCACGGCAAGCGGATTGCCGCCAAAGGCGCGGTCGGTGAAAACGTCGACCGTGATGTAACGCCTGACCATTTCGATACTCCTATCCCAGCCGCCACACGGCCATCGGCCGCTCATAGCCCCTGACCTCGACCTCGCCGAGTGAGACAGCATCGCCGCAGGCGTCGCCGAGCGCTTCGTGGACCGCTTCCGAGATCAGGAACTGCGAATTGAAATCCTTGTTGAGCGCCTCGAGCCGCGAGGCGAAATTCACGGTGTCGCCGATCACAGTGTATTCCTTGCGCCGCGGCGAGCCGATGCTACCGGCGACGACTTCTCCGAGGTGAATGCCGATGCCGATGCGTAGCGGCCAGCTCGTAGCTTCGTTGACACGCGCATTGGCCTCCAGCATTTCGCGCGCGGCGGCGACTGCGCGGTGTGCCGGGTCCGGCGCTTCGAGCGGCGCGCCGAACAGCGCCAGAAAGCCATCGCCCAGAAACTTGTTCACAATGCCGCCGTGGCGATCGAGAATCTCGACCAGGATCGCAAAGGCGCCGTCGAGCCGGTTCACGACTTCCTGCGGCGTGCGGGTGCGCGCGCCGGCCGTGAAGCTGCGGAAGTCCACGAACATGACGGCGACGCGGCGGATGTCACTGTCGGTCTTCGTGCCCTCGGCCATCAAGCGCTCGACCACCTGCGGCGAGACGTGCTGGCCGAACAGGTTCGTGATGCGGTCGCGCGCGGTGGCCGCCATGATGCTCTTCTCGAACTGGCGTCGCAACTGATGACCCACAGCGCCCGCGAGCACGCCGCCGATCAGCAGGATCAGGCTGCGCGCGGCATGATAGAAGACGCTGACTTCCTGGCCGGGGTCCGGATGATAGAAAATCGCCATCGCAAACAGCTGTGCCGCGGCGACGAATCCGGTGAAGGCGGAGAGCCAGAAATCCAGCCGCAGCGTGGAGAGGATGATGAAGATGAAATACGTCATCGGGACCACGAAGCCGAGCGCAGCGACCGACCCCATGGCGTTGATGTGCAGCGCCAGCGCCACCGTCGGTATCGAGGTTTCGATCAGTGCGCCGAGATATCGCCGGTACAGCGGCAGGTCGCGGCCCTGGCGCATGTGCCGCTGGATCGCGCCGTGCACCCACCATTCGAACAGGACGAACGGCACCATGACCGAATAGAGGTAGCGCGGCTTGAGATTGCCATGCCAGACCTCGCTGACCGTCTCCGGTGCAAGGAGATAGACGGTCCAGAGAATGACCGACAGCACGACGGTCGTTCCGATCAGCGCCTTGACGCGGAGCAGTTCGGTCGACATCACCTCGTGCGTCAACGCGCGCTGGAAATCAGCCGAGACGCCGGTGTCTTGGATGTCTTCTTTCTTGCCCCAGAGCCCAAACATAATTGCCCCTTGTCATTCCGGGGCACGCGGAGCGTGAACCCGGAATCTCGAGATTCCGGGTTCGATGCTGCGCATCGCCCCGGAATGACTGTGAGATGTATAACCTCAATCAAGCGTGCGACGGAAGCGTGTCACCGCGATCGTCATCGCCACCAGCATCAGTACAATGAGTGCAATCGTGTCGTATTGCAGGTTGGAAGGCGCGGCGCCCTTCAGCATGATGGCACGGACGATGCGGATGTAATGGGTCAGCGGCAGGACTTCACCGAGATATTGCGCCCAGACCGGCATGCCCGCGAACGGAAACATGAAGCCGGACAAGAGAATGCTGGGCAGGAAGAACATCATCGATAGCTGCATCGCCTGCAACTGGTTCTGCACGATGGTGGAGAAGGTGTAGCCGATCGACAGATTGGTGGTGATGAACAGCGTCGTCAGCACCGCGAGCAGGACCACGCTACCGAGGATCGGCACGCCGAACAGGAGCACCCCGATGCCGACGATCAGCGTCGCCTGGATGAAGCCGACGATCACATAGGGGATGATCTTGCCGAACATCACCTCCACCGGCCTGATCGGCATCGACAGCAGGCTCTCCATGGTGCCGCGTTCGATCTCGCGCGTCACCGACAGCGCGGTGAAGATCAGCATGGTCATGGTCAGGATGGTGCCGACCAGCCCCGGCACGATGTTGAGCCGGGACTCCGCCGCAGGGTTGTAGCGCGCATGCGCCCTGATCTCGAACGGCATCTCGGGCGGATCGCCGATGTGAAGGTCGTGCGCCAGCGCGGTCTGCACCAGGGCGCCGAGCGAGCCGAGCGCCGAGCCGGCCGCGACCGGATCGGTGGCGTCGGCGGCGACCAATAGCGCCGGACGGTCGCCGCGCCGCACCGCGCGCTCGAAGCCGCGCGGGATCTCGACCCCGAACAGCACCTTGCCGGACTGCAGGAGGTCGTCGAACTCGGCGACGCTGTGCACCTCGCGGGTGAAGCGGAAGTAGCTGGTATTCTCCATCGCCTTGAGCACCGAGCGCGCGAGGTCGCTGTCCTCCTGGACCAGCACCGCCGTCGGCAGATGCCGCGGCGTGGTGTTGATGGCGTAGCCGAACAGCAGCAACTGCATGACCGGGATCATCACGATCATCGCAAACGAGACGCGGTCGCGGCGAAGCTGGATGAATTCCTTGACCAGCATTGCATAGCTGCGGCGCCAGAAGCCGAAGGCCGGCTCCCTCACTTCGCCAACGGGATGAACGGCGCTGTCGGTCGCGCTCATTGGAAATTGTCCTTTGAGCGGTTCATGAGGTCGATGAACACGTCTTCCAGCGACGGCTCGCTATCCTGCCAGTGCCACCTCCCCGCCTCCCGGTACGGCGCGATCGTCGCCTCGAGCGCGGCCTTGTCGCGGCCAGAGACGTGCAGGCTGGTACCGAACGGCGCCACCATGTCGACGCCAGGCTTGCCGGCAAGTTCGGTCGCCAACCCGTTGAGGTCGTCGCCCGAGACGGTCCAGGTCGACAGCGCCGATTTCGCGATCACCTCGTCCACCGTGCCGTGCACCAGCAGGTGGCCATATGCGATGTAGGCGATCTCGTGACAGCGCTCGGCCTCGTCCATGTAGTGGGTCGAGACCAGCACGGTCAGCCCTTCGGCGGCGAGCGCGTGGATCTCGTTCCAGAAATCGCGTCGTGCCTTCGGATCGACGCCGGCGGTCGGCTCGTCCAGCAGCAGCAGTTGCGGACTGGGCAGCGTGCAGGCGCCGAGCGCGAGCCGCTGCTTCCAGCCGCCCGAAAGCTCACCGGCGAGTTGCTCCTCGCGGCCGCCCAGGCCGATGCGCCGGATCATGTCGGCCGCGGCGGCGCGCGCGTCGCGCAGGCCGTAAAGCCGTGCGACGAATTCGAGGTTCTCGCGCACCGAGAGATCCTGGTAAAGGCTGAAGCGCTGCGTCATGTACCCGACCTGGCGCTTGATCTTGTCGGCGTCGCGGCGGATGTCGTAGCCGAGGCAGGTGCCCTCGCCGGCATCCGGCGTCAAAAGCCCGCACAGCATGCGGATCGTCGTGGTCTTGCCGGAGCCGTTCGGTCCGAGGAAGCCGTAGATCGAGCCGCGCTTCACCTGCATCGAAAGATCGTGCACGACCTCACGGCCGCCGAACGATTTTGAAAGGCCTTCGACATTGATCGCGATGTCGGGGGCTGCTGCGGGCGCTGCGTTCATCGCTTGTCCGCCACCGGCGTCCGTGGATTGAGGAACACGCTGATCGGCTGGCCGACGCGCAGCACGTCCGGCCGGCTCGGCCGCGCCTGGATCAGGTAGACCAGCTTGTTGCGTTCATCGAGGCTGTAGATGACAGGCGGGGTATATTCCGCCGTCGTTGCGATGAAGTAGATTTTTGCGGTGAGATCGGCCGCGCAATTGTCGCAGGTCACCTTCACCTCGTCGCCGACCGCGAGCTTCGGCAATTCGGTCTCCGGCACGAAGAAGCGCAGCTTCATGTTGCCGGGCGGCATGATCGACAGCACCGGCCGTTGCGACGGCACCATCTCGCCCTCGCGGAAATAGATCTGCTGGATCGTACCGGCCACCGGCGCGAAGCCTTTGCGCCGCGCGAGCCTGGTTTTCGAGGTGTTGACACGGGCTTCCGCAACGCGCAGCGCCGACAGCGCGGAATCGAGCGTTGCCTGGGTGCCCGAACCCGTCTTGCTCAGCGACGCCGCGCGATCATAGACCTGCTGGGCGTTGGCCAGCGTCGCATTGCTCTGGTAGAGATCGGCCTGCTGCAGTTCGTCGTCGACCGAATAGAGCAAGTCGCCGGTCTTGACCTCGTCGCCCTCCCGCACATTGAGCTTGATGACACGGCCGGTTTCGTCCGGGCTGACAAAGATCATGTCGGCCTCTACCCAGCCCTGAAAGCCGGGATCCCTGCGCTCCTTGCAGCCGGCGAGCACGATAGCCAGCGCCAGTGCGACCAGGACCGCTATCGCTCGCGACGAAGTCATGTCGTCCTCCGTTCGCCAAAAATCAGATCGAGATGCACGCGAAACATCGCGATCGCATCGAGCGGTGCGTGCCGGGCGAAAAGACTCTGCCAGATCACGGCAATCATCGCCGGAGCCACCAAGATCTGGGGAAACTCGGCAAGCTTCTTCTGCTTGATCTCCCCACTCGCGATGCCGCGTTCGATGAGCGCACGCATTCCGGCGAGCCCTCGCGTCACGACCTCGCGATAATAGAAGTCGGCCACCGCCGGAAACCGCGGCCCCTCCGCCACGATCAGCCGCACGATATCGCCGCGCCTTGTGGTCGCGATCTCGGCGATAAAATTTTTGGCGAACAGTTCCACCATGTCGCGAACCGACGCCCCCGGCGGCGGCGGCGTCGATGAGAGGCGGACCACCAGCGGAACGATGGCGGTGCTGATCAATTCCTCGAACATCGATTCCTTGTCCTTGAAATGCAGGTAGATCGTGCCCTTGGCGACGCCGGCGCGCCTGGCGACGTCGTCGAGCCGCGTCGCCGCGAACCCGCGCGCGATGAACTCGTCCATCGCCGCCTCGATGATCGCCCCACGCCGCTCGGCCGCGCGCTCGGCGCGGTTGGCGGCCGGGCTTGGCGGCGCGCGCCGGCGGCCAGCAGGTTTTGCGGCGTATTTTCGAGGGCTCCTGGCAGCTTCATTTTTCATGATTCATATATGACTGACTGGTCAGTCATTGTCAATTTTCCGTTGGACGGCGGCTCTCACATGGGCGTGACCGGCGCGGGCGAGGTCCGGGCCGCATTGAAGGTTTTGAGTGTTGCCGTGGCCATCCCACAGATGCGGGGTTGGTTGCTCGAGGCGCGCCCTCCCCGTCATTTGCTGGCGCAAAGAGCGACGCACTCCACTGTCATCCTCCGTGAACTTCTCGTGCTTTTTCCGGCGGTGGCTGTGGATGCACCGGGAGCCGGCTGGCAGAATGCGATCAGCGATACACGCAATCGCATCTGGTATGCGATTGCGGTTACGATGCTGCCATTCATTCCAATAGGATTGCTCGGCATCGCCTCGGTGGCCCTGCTAAAGGCATGGATGACGCCAGGAAGCCTGACTGGAATGGTCGCAGGCCTGCTCTCGCTCGGCACATTATTCCTGATAACAACGACCCTGATCGCGGTGATCGCGTCGCGTCTCTACCAGGTCATCGGCGAGCGGCTGAACGCGCCGATGCCCTGAGGACAATGCACCGACGATTTCCGTCTCGCTCGGCGGCAAGCGCGGCTGAAGCGTAGCCGCGACCATAGCCCAATGGTACAAGACAGCCGGCGGCATCATTGCAGGCCGCCGCTGAAAGGCCCTTGCTCGAGAATGAAGAAGAAGGGGTGATCCCATGACGCCAGACGGAATGGCCTTGGCCGCCATTGTGATCCTGCTGTTCCCGATGGGCTATTTCTTCCTGGCCTCGCCTGCCTTTCTGCTGGTGAAGCTCGACATCCCGCCCGTCACGCAGTTGCTGGGCGGCATGTTCAGCGTGCACTTCCTGATGCTGCGCATTGCTGCCGTCATCGGAATGATAGCCTTTGCGGTGGCGGGACGGCCGGCCTTCGTCGTCGGCATCGCCCTGATCGCGGCAATCGCGATCTGGGGGCGCGGCTGGTTCATGCAGCGATGGAATGCGGAGCTCAGCGCCAGGGATGCCGGCAATCCCGATGCAGTACGCCAGCTGCGCCGCCTGCACTGGGGCGGCATGCTGTCCAACGCCGTCGTGCTGTTCGCCGTCGTCGCCAGCATTCCCTATGTCAGCGGCGCGCCGGGCTGATCAACTCGGCAGGTAGACCGTAGCCCGCATGAGCAACGCGATATGCGGGATGAATTCCCGGATGTCGCTGCGCTCATCCGGGCTACGACACTGTCGTCATCAGCGATATCACGGGGCCGCCGCGCCAACCCGCTCGCGCAACTGCTCGAACTCGCCCGACTGATAGGTGGCGCCGTCGGGCGTGACGATCTCGACGTTCCAGCAACCATCCGACATCAGCTCGCTGGCTTTCTTCAACGCGGCCGGACCCGACTCCCGGTTGAGGGTGACGTTTCCAGCGGTATCCTGCGCAGTAATCAAAAACCTCATGTGACCGGCTCCCGCAAAGCTGCCGGTCATTCTGGCCTGAAGCGGAAGCGCGTCAAGCGTTCGCTTGAGCGCCGGTTCTGAGCTGTGCAGAACCGGCGCTCCATCATGAGGGTCGGCACGACCGCCTACTCGTCGGTCGGCCCGGGAAGCAGGCGGCGACGAAGCCGCTGGGCTTCGTGCCACGTGGCATAGGCCTCCCTGCCGAAGCGGGTGAGCGAGTTTGCGAATTGCACGAGAATGAGCGTGATCATGGCTGACGTCCCCCGTTGGCCAGGATGCGCTCGATGTCGCGCTCTGCGTCATCGGTCAGCGTGAATCCGCGGGCAGCAAGATACTGTTCGACCGCACGGTTAGCGTGCCGCTGCCGGGCTTCGAGATAAACGCGGAACAGTCGAGAGAGAAATGAGGGCTTTGGTGCAGGGGCAAAAAACGAGGCCCCAGTGGTGAGTACGTTCGCCATGGATAGGCTCCTTTAATCGGAGTTGTCCGTGGGCGAATCCATCCCCTGGCACGAGAAATAGGTATTGGTGTCGACAAATGCGAGGCCAAATTCGTCGCAGCCATGCATCAATTTTGAACCGCTCCGCGCAGAAATGCAGGGCGTAATCACATGGCTGTAACATCGAATACGCATGGCGCTGCGAGCCACGCGAATCAGTGGTGTTTCGCGATCACGGCCGCGTGAGTCTTGACCGCTCACTTCGCGAACGGATTGACCCAGCCTCCCCTGCCCGCCGGCGCGCGTGGCGGATAGGCGGTCTCGAGATAGTTCAGCACGACGTCGCGATCCTTCTGGTCGAGCGGCGGCATGCTGTGGCGGCGGACCATCAGGTTGATCGAATCCTCCCATTGCGCGCGCGTCATGCCCTGCTGCGCCACCAGGCGAAAGCCGTGGCAGGCGGTGCAGGCATAGAAGGTCTCGTTGCGGCCGGCGCCGGCAACGAACTCCTCCGGACTTTCATCGCGTGGCGTGAACGTCGTTTGTGCGCTGGCCGGTGCGATCCAGAGCGCAGCGGCCAGCGCAAGCCACGTCAGGCGCGGCATCATCCGACCAGCACGGCGATGCGGTGCATGGCGTTGCCGCCATAGCCTTGCGGATTCCAGAAGCCGGCCTGATGCGGCTGCATCGCGCCCCTGGAATCGGTGGCGCGCGCCCAGATCTCGAAATAGCCGTCGGTCGGCAGTTTCACCGTCGCGGTCCAGCGCTGCCAGTCGTACTTGTTCTTCGGCTTTTCCAGCGTGACGCGCCGCCAGCTCGCGCCGAAATCAAGCGATACGTCGACCTGCTTCACTGTTAGATCGCCGGCCCAGGAGGCGCCGCGCAGCTTCAGCTCCCTGGTGCCGGCGGCGAATTTCGCGCCGTTCGCCGGATTGGTGATGATCGAGCGCACCGGCATCGATTCCAGGATGCGGAAGTTGGCCGGATCGGCCTTGCCGCCGGGCACCATCGGCTTGATCGCGGTACGATAGGAAAACTCCGTCATGCCGGGGCCGTCATGCTCGCGGTCGCGGATCGTGATGCGCGTCAGCCATTTCTGCGAGGCCGAGCCGGCCCAGCCCGGCACGATCAGCCGCGCCGGCCCGCCATGGATGTTCGGCAGCGGCTTGCCGTTCATGGCCCACACGATCATCGTGTTCGGGTCCAGCGCCTTCTCGATGCGCACGCCGCGCGAGATGCTGGGCTTGCCGGCCTCGCCCGACAGATGCAGGTCGGCCGCATAATGCGCGGTGTATTTTGCACTTTGCTTCAAGCCGGCCTTCTTGAGCAGTTCGGCCAGTGGCACGCCGGTCCATTCGGCGCAGCCGGCCCCGCCATTGGTCCACTGGTTGCCGCGCGCCGGCGGCGAGAAACCCGCGCGGCCGTTGCCGCCGCATTCCAGCACCATGCGCCGCGTCACCGCCTTGTATTTCGACTTGAGTTCGCCGAGGGTGACCTCGATCTTGTTGTTGACCTCGCCATCGATCGTGATCTTCCAGGCGTCGGGATCCTTCGCCTCCTCGGGGATCTGTCCGTTGTTGCGGATGTAGAACTTCTCGATCGGCGTGGTGTCGTCGTCGAGCAGGCTCTCCGGCGTCTCCGCGACCAGCGGTTTTTCGCCGAGCACGACGAGCCCTTCATTCTTGCCGGGGAATTTGAGGTATTGCGGTCCCTTGGCGGGAGCCGGAGACGCGGCCTGCGCATGGGCCTGCGGAATGCCGATGCCGCCTTGCGAGAAGGGCAGCGTGCCGATGGCCGCCCCTAGTGCCGCCAGCGCCGAGCCGCCGAGAAATCTGCGCCGGCTGGAGTTGAAACGGTCGGTGTCGAATTGATTGCCTCCAGCCGCAGTGGCCCCGCGTCCGTGCGCCATGTCTCTCTCCCTGTTCGCCCGCTCCCGGGCTTTCTTGGCCGGCTTCCCCTCGGGAGCCCGGCTGGGACAAGTATTTGCGTTTTGCGCCGGCGCCGCAAGATCAACCGCGAGGCTGCGCTGCTGCATCCATCCTGACCTGGATCAAGGACGCGACGCCAGTCCTGGCTTCGGATGAGTTCTGCACAACGGGCCTCGGCGAACGGAAAGGCATCGAATGACGAAGCGTATTGCCATCATTCAAGGCCATCCGGATGCGGCGGGCAGTCACCTGCTGAACGCGATGGCCGACGCCTATGCCGCGGCCGCGGCGTCAACGGGGCACCAGGTGCGACGTATCGAGGTCGCGAAGCTGGAGTTTCCGCTGTTACGTACACAGGCGGATTTTGAGTCCGGCGAGTTGCCGGCGGCTCTCGTACCGGCCCGCGACGATATGCGGTGGGCGGAGCATTGGGTTTTTCTTTTTCCGCTCTGGCACGGCACCATGCCGGCCCTGCTCAAGGGCTTCCTGGAGCACATCTTTCGGCCGGGCTTTGCCATGGAATACCGGGAAAAGCAGTTCCCAAGACGTCTGCTCGCCGGGCGCTCGGCCCGCATCGTCGTGACCATGGGCATGCCGGTGATGCTGTATCGATGGTACTTCGGCGCCTTCGGGGTGCGGGCGTTCGAGCGCAGCATGCTGAGTTTTGCCGGCATCAAGCCGATTCGCGAGAGCCTTTACGGGCTCACTTTCGCCGACGAGAAGAAGCGTTTGCGCTGGATCGAAGACATGCGCGGATACGGCGCCCGCGCCAGCTGAGGGGGCTCGCGCCCCCTCTCCGATCGACCTGCCGCTCAGCCCTTGCGCATTTTGCTGAGCAGGTAGTTGTCGTAATAGTTTTCCGCGATCTGCGTGTAGAAGAGCACTTCCTTCATGTAGGCGTCGTGGCTCTCCTTGGTCTTCTTGAACAGCGGGCTCTTCTCGGCGATCTCGTTCAGATGGTCCTGCGTCGCCTTGTAGCAGGCCTCCATGACCGGCTGCGGGAAGGCGCGCAGCTCAGCCCCGCCGGCGACGAGCCGCTTCAGCGCGGCCGGATTGACGCTGTCGTATTTCTCGATCATCCACGCGCCCGCGGCGCCACCGGCCTGGTTGAGGATCGCCTGGTACTGCTTGGGCAGCGCGTTCCACTTCTCCTCATTGACGATCATGTGCAGCATGGCGCCACCTTCCCACCAGCCGGGGAAGTAATAGTACTTCGCCACCTTGTAGAAGCCGAGCTTCTCGTCGTCGTAGGGGCCCACGAACTCCGCCGCATCGATCGTCCCCTTCTCGAGCGCCGGATATACATCGCCGCCCGCGATCTGCTGCGGCACGACGCCGAGCCGTGAGAGGACATGGCCGCCCATGCCCGCGATGCGGAACTTGAGGCCTTTGAGATCATCGACGGTCTTGATCTCCTTGCGGAACCAGCCGCCCATTTGCGTGCCGGAATTGCCGCACAGGATCGCGTGCGTCTTGAATGGTTTCAGGGCCTCGTTGCAGAGTTCGGCGCCGCCGCCGAACGACCACCAGGAATGCTGATGGCGGTGGTTCATGCCGAACGGCGCGCCGGTGGCGTAAGCAAGCGCCGGTTCCTTGCCGATGTAGAAATAGAGCGGCGTCTGCGCCATCTCGACGGTGGCGTTGCTCACGGCATCGAGCGCCTGCAGGCCGGGCACGATCTCGCCCGCCGAAAAGGTCTGGATCTGAAACTTGTTGTCGGTGGCATCAGCCACGTATTTCGCAAAAGTCTGCGCCGTGCCGTAGATCGTGTCGAGCGATTTCGGAAAGCTCGAGGTCAGCCGCCACTTGATCTCGGGTGCGCCTTGCGCGATCGCGGGTGCCGCCACTAGCGTCGCCGCGCCGGCCACGGCGCTGCCTTGGAGGAACGTACGGCGTTTCATGATGTGCTTACTCCTTCGATTACAATCCATTGGCGCAAGGGGCGCGGCCCTTTTCCGGGACCATCCGGCTCCCACCATACCGAACTTCCGGGCAGGCGTGGAAGCGCTAGCTGTGAAACCTCAGCCCGTCGATGATCTTGTCGATCACCTTGCGCTCGGCGCGCATGGCGATCCCGACCAGGTTGAGATCGGCGCGGATCACGCCCTTGACCACCTCGCGGTTGGCGGCGTCATGCGTGGTCCTGAACATGTCCTCGGTATAGACCGCGGGCGCGACGTTACGGGCCAGCGCGCGCTCCAGCGCCCGCGACAGCGCCGGGCGGTCGGCGCCGTAGATCAGGATCGGCTGGCCGATCAGCGACAAATATTGCGTGCCCGAGGCGTCGCCATAGGCCTCGCCGATGCATTCCGGAAAGGCGGCCGCGATGCCGCCGGCGAGGAAGGACGCGACGTTGAGCTTCTGCCAGGCTTCGAGATCGGTCCGGATCACGACCGCGATCTTGGTGTCGAATTGCATTTGCGAATTACCGATAGGCTTGAGGGTTGGAGGGGCAACCTATCACCCCTTGGCGTCGCAGGCCCAGGCGCGGATGACACATTCCTTGCCGCCGAATTCGTAGCACTTTTTCGTCGCGGCGTTGAGCGAGCTCGAAATCCTGGGTTTGACGGCGTAGCCGTGGGCGCCGCAGGGGTTGGTCATGTCGACCGCGAGCGCGGCACAGGCCCGCTTCATGGTCACCGCCGTGCAGGCGCCCTTGCATTGCTTCAGCGCCGCGGCACGCGCCGCTGCCTCGGCGGGATAGTCGTAGGCCTGGCCATAGGCGCCGCATTTGCCGATGGCGAAGGCGCCGGCCGCCCAAGCCTTCGTAATGAAGCTCGAAACGGCCAGTATCAGCGTCACGGCAACGACGAACAACGCGCGGCGCTTTGCCGCGACGGTCGAGACAATCAAGATCCCCTCCCCCAGAGGTAGCGCGGCAGAATCTAGGGCGAGGGAGTTTCCAGTTGGTGAATGGAGTCTGTGTATTGGACCCTCATGGTGAGGAGGCGCGAATGTACCGTCTCGAACCATGCGGCCCGACCGACTGGTGGCATTCATCCTTCGAGACGCGCGAAGACGCGCTCCTCAGAGTGTGAGAATCTTTCGGCAACGAGCATTTGCCACGGCCGCGATGCT
>OEIU01001500.1_pt1 | contig 14840 bp, 13 predicted proteins | sample 1539221 | NCBI WGS metagenome assembly OEIU01 (sample SAMN03792071, study PRJEB22550) | activated sludge metagenome | feature: wastewater treatment plant; material: activated sludge; isolation source: Wastewater treatment plant of a petroleum refinery complex | place: Argentina: Zarate | collected...
GCTCTCCGGAATCGGTCAGGAAGTGGCGGGGCCCGGCTCGGGCAGGGCGGAAAAGGCATCGGCCAGCGTTTCCGCATAGGCCTGCCAGTGACCGTTGGCGAAACGGGTCGGCAGGCCGCCGGGACCGCTGTCGACGCGCGCGCTCATCGGGCCCGCCTCCAGTGCATCGATGCCGACGAAACGGGCCAGTTCGGCGCCGGCGCCGGCCGGATCGGCCATGACCTTTTCGGCGTCGACGACGATGTGCGGCAGGCCGCCGTTGGCGACAACGAAGCGCACGTGGGCAATCGCGCGGCCAAGCCAGCCGAGGCAGCCATCGAATTCGTTGAGGCCGGCATACGGCAGCCAGCCGAAGGCCAGCCAGTTGAGCAGGCAATCGCGCGCATCGCGGTCGACCACGATGATGCGCGTGCCCGGCATCAGGCGGCGGGCGAGGATCAGGTAATGCGCATCGAAGCGCGGGATCCAGTCGACCAGCGGGCGCGACAGGTCGATGTTGCGCGCGCGCAGCGGCGCCAGATAGGCCTCGCGCTGGCTGGCGACCGTCTCGGCGGAGATCTCGCCCTCGGACAGCTCGACGACGGCGGTGTCGAAGCCGTCGTTGCGCACGCCCTGGATGCGATCGCGCAGCAGGTTCAGCTGCGGCTGGTCGGCGAGCAGCGCGGCGATCCGCTCGACGCCGCTGCCGGGAACGCCGACGAGCAGGATCGGCGCGTGTTCCCAGGCGCCTTCCTCGGGCCGGGCGAGCACGCTGGCATAGTCCTCCGGCAGGGATTCCAGTTTCGGCAACATGCCGGGCAAGCCGGCCTGCGCCTCGCGGAAGTCGCGGACCGCCTCGGCCGTCTCGCCGGCGCGATCGTGCAGCTGTCCGGACAGGTTCTGGCAGGTGCGCGCGATCTCCTTGCCGACCTTGCGCAGGTTGATCGTATCCAGCAGTTCGCGGGCGCCGGCGTTGTCGCCCTGGCGCATGCGTGCGCGTACCCGCAGCAGGGTCAGGTTCGGATCGCTGGCGGCCATCTTCACCGTGGCTTCGGCGAGTTCCGCGGCGAGATCGAGTTCGCCATTGCGCTCGCGGGCGAGCGCGAGTTCGACATGCGCTTCGGCATTCTGCGGAGCGCGGTCGCGGATGTCCTGCCAATCCGACGCGGACTGTTCATGGCGGCCGCTGGCTTCGTGTATGCGAGCGCGCGTGGCGCGCCAGCGCAGCTGTTCGGGGAACTCGATGATGCGCTGGTCGAGCAGGGCCATCACATCGTTGCTGCGGCCGAGTTTGCCCATCGACCAGATCAGCGCCTCGAAGCAGTTCTCGTGGTCGGCCTTCAGTTGAAGCGCGCGCTGGTAGGCGGCGACCGCCTGCTCGTACTTTTCCTGCATGCGCGCGGCATCGCCCATGCCGAGTTCGGCAACGAGTTCGAATCCCTTGACGCCGGACAGGGCGCGGAAATAGGGCTCGGCCTCGGCCGCGCGCTTGTCCTGGATCAGCAGCTGGCCAAGCGCATTGTTCGCGTGTGGCAGGCCGGGACGCAGGCGCAGGGCATTGCGGAATGCCTGTTCGGCGAAGGCATTCATGCCGCGCCTGGCGAAACCGCGGCCAAGCGCAAAGGCAATCGAGGCGTCGTTCGGCGCCAGGTCGGAAGCCCGCGACAGGTACTTCAGGGAATTCTCCGCATCGCCGCTTTCCAGGGCCAGCGTGCCGAGGCCGCTGAGCGCCTGAGGGTCCTCCTCGACGCGCAGGGCGGTGCGGAAATACTGCTCGGCGAGCTTGTTGTCGCTCTTCATCATGGCGATGTGGCCAAGCGCCGTGTGCGCGCCGGGGATGTTCGGATCGACCGTCAGCGCGCGCTCGTAGGCATCGCGCGAGGCCTCGATGTCGCCCGCTTCGAGCTGGATCGAGCCGAGCATGAGCAGCAGCTTGGGCTGCTCGGGGGCGAGCTCGTGGGCCCGCGCGATCAGTTTCGCGCTTTCCGCCAGGTCGCCGCGCGCGCGGCGCACGGCACCGAGACCGCGCAGGGCCTCGCTGTTGGACGGATTCGCAGCCAGTGCCTCGCGATAGCCCTTTTCGGCTTCTTCCAGGCGGCCCTGGCGATGGTGTTCGATGGTTTCTCTGAGCATGTTCTTCGATCTTGGGGCGCCGGTTCGGGCGCTCGGGAAACCCCAATTATGCCGCATGGCGCCGTGTTAGGCTTCCGCGCCTTGCGATTGCGGCCCTGCCGGGAGGCCGCGAGGACCCGGGAATCGATGAGCGGAAATCAGGATCTCGCCACTTTGCTTCGCGCCAGGACGCCGTTGCTGGTCGTCGAATCGGCCGAGGAAGGCCGCGTCATCGAGAGCTTCCGCCATGCCATCGCGCAGTCGCTGCGGCCACTGTTCACGTGGACGATCACCGACGGCCTGCGCCGCATCGACATGGACGACGACGGCGAACACAGCGTCCCCGATGCGACCCTGACCCTGACTTCGATCAAGCAGCGCACCCAGTCCGGCGTGTTCCTGCTGCTCGATTTCCAGCCCTACCTGCGTTACCCGATGACCCTGCGCCTGCTGCGCGAGATCGTGCTGCGCCAGGCCGCCGCCGAGCACAGCCTGGTCCTGGTTGGCTCCAGGATCGAACTGCCCGATGACCTGGCCGCACTGGCCACGCGCTTCGAACTGGCCCTGCCCGACGCGCAGGCCATGGCTGCCCTGGTGCGCGAGGAAGCGTTCGCCTATTCGCGCGAGAATGGCGGTCGCCGCGTCGAGGTCGACGCCGAGGCCGCGCGCACGATCGTGCGCAACCTGGCCGGCCTGACCCATGCCGATGCGCGCCGCATCGTGCGCAAGCTGATCTACGCCGATGGCGCGCTCAGCGCGGCCGACCTGCCGGGCCTCGCCCAGGCCAAGTTCGAGCTGCTCGACCGCGAGAACCTGCTGCACTTCGAGTACGAAACCGCGCGCTTCGCCGATGTGGCCGGGCTGACCCGGCTCAAGCGCTGGATCCAGCAGCGCGAACCGGCCTTCATCGGCCGCAAGCAGGCGGCCAGGCTTGATCCGCCCAAGGGCATCCTGCTGCTCGGCGTACAGGGCTGCGGCAAGAGCCTCGCCGCCAAGGCCGTCGCCGGCGGCTTCGGCGTGCGGCTGTTGCGCCTTGACATCGGCACGCTCTACAACAAGTACCACGGCGAGACCGAACGCAACCTGCGCGCCGCGCTGAAGAACGCCGAGACGCTGTCGCCCTGCGTGCTCTGGCTCGACGAGATCGAGAAGGCCCTTGCCACCGAGGGCAGCGACGACGGCGTCTCGCGCCGCGTGCTCGGCTACCTGCTGACCTGGATGGCCGAACGCAAGGGCAAGGTATTCCTCGTCGCCACCGCCAACGACGTCAGCGCGCTGCCGGCCGAATTGCTGCGCAAGGGCCGCTTCGACGAGATCTTCTTCGTCGACCTGCCCGACGCGGCCGTGCGTGGCGAGGTGTTGCGCATCCATCTCGAAAAGCGCGAACTCAAGGCGGCCGACTTCGACCTCGACGCGGTCGTCGCGGCCAGCGACGGATTCTCCGGCGCCGAGATCGAGCAGCTGGTCGTCGCCGCCCTGTACACGGCAGCGGCAGACGACGCCCCGCTGGACACGCGGCACCTGGTCGACGAAGCGAAGTTGACCCGCCCGCTGTCGGTGATGATGGCCGACCGCGTTTCGGCATTGCGCGAGTGGGCGCGCGAGCGCACCGTACCGGCCGATTGAGCGCCCGGGTTTCACTCCGATGCAGGAAGCGAATTGCGCCGAATTGCCCATCGTTCTCCTGCAGGAGCCCGTTCAGGGGCGAGCCGTTGCCTCATCGGTCTCCTGTAGGAGCCCCTTCAGGGGCGAGCCTTTGGCTCATCGGTCTCCTGTAGGGGCCCCTTCAGGGGCGAGCCTTTGGCGCGATTGACGAAGAGCATCGCCCCTGAAGGGGCTCCTACGAAGAGCTTGCGAACCGCGGCGCGGGACTCGATGGCGCACGCCGCGTTACCTGTGAAGAGCGGGCGATCGACGGTGCGGGACTCGATGGCTTTTTACGCGTTGCCGCTTTGTTGTTGAGGTCAGCCGGGATGCCCTTCGCTTTTCTGTAGGAGCCCCTTCAGGGGCGAGACTTTGGCTCATCGGTCTCCTGTAGGAGCCCCTTCAGGGGCGAGCCCTTGGCGGGATTGGCGAAAAGCATCGCCCCTGAAGGGGCTCCTACAGGTGGCGGAGCATGCGCTCGGCGATGTAGTCCTCGGTCCAGCTGTTCAGCGACAGGCTGCGGATGAAGCCGCAGTGTCCGCCGGCCGGGGCGATGTCGAGTTCGGCGCAGGACGGCAGCTGGAGCTTGCGGAAATCGGCGACCGGGATGATCGGATCGTCGACCGAGGTCAGGATGCTGGTTGGCACGCTGAGCGATGCCAGGCGGTCGCCGGCGATCGAGTAGCCGTCGAAGTAATCCTCGAGCGTGGCGAAGTGCGTGTGCCTGAGCACCAGCCTGCGTGTCAGTTCGCGCAGGTTGCCGCGCATGTCCTGGGTGGTGAACAGCGGCGCCTCCGGAAAGGCACGCTGCTTGAGGCCCAGCGAATGCCGCCACTTGCGCAGGAAGTAGGCCTCGTAGAACCACGGGGCCTGCTCGATCGCATCCATCGCATCGCGCGGACTGATCGCAGGACACACGGCCAGTGCGTAGGCAAGCGGGATGCCGGCGGCGGGCGCGCGCAGGGCGACGCGCAAGGCAAAATTGCCGCCCAGCGAGAAACCGGCGACGCCGAGCGGCAGATCGGGAAACTTCGCTGCGACGGCAGCGACCGCGCCGACCACTTCCTCGATGCGGCAGGAATGGAAGATCTCGCGATTGAGATGGTGGGTCTCGCCGTGATCGCGAAAATTGAGGCGGAACACGTCGTAGCCTTCGGCGAGCAGGCGCGATCCGGTGTGCAGCAGGTAGCTCGACTGCACGCTGCCTTCCCAGCCGTGCAGCAGCACGACCATGCCGCGAGATTTGTCGCGCACGGTCTGCGCGGTATGCAGGCCGAGCAGGCGCACGCCTTCGCCGCAATCGAGCAGGTGTTCGCGGGCGCCGCGTTCGAGGGTCGACAGGCGGCGGCGGAACAGCAGCCGGCGCACCCCGCTGGAGGCGAGCACGGACTGGATATGCGGATTGCGCAGCAGTCGCGGCGGACGGTAATCGTGCGCGTTCATTCTTCACCGTAGCCGAGCGTGCGTACGATGCGGGCGCGACTCTCTTCGGCCATGCGCCGGCGCGCTTCGGGCGTCGCCTCGACCGTTTCGAGGAAATGCACTTCGGCATCCATGGTCGGATTGCCGAGGATCCGCAGCAGGTTGGCGAAGAAACTCTCGTTCGCTCCGAACGGCATGGATGGATCCTGGCGACCGCCGCGACCGTAGCGCAGCGCGACCGGCTGCACCGGCACCTGCGCGTCCAGCGCGGCCTGGAAGATGCGCGCGTGGAACGTGCGCACCTTGTCGCCGCGACCGGTACCGCCTTCCGGGAAAATGCCGACCGGCTCGCCAACGCGCAGGCGTTCGACCACGCGCCCCATCACCGCGTTCATCGAATCGGAGTTGCCGCGGCGGTGGTAGATCGTCCCGGCCCGCGTCGCCAGCCAGCCGACCAGCGGCCACTTGGCGATCTCGCTCTTGGCCACGAAACTGATCGCGCGCTGGCTGTGCATGAGTTCGATGTCGAGCCAGGAGACATGGTTGGCCACGTACATGACCGCGCCCGGCAGCGGCTTGCCGTAGGCACGGATGCGAAAGCCGAACAGGCGCACCAGCGTGCCCGACCACCAGCTGATCATGAACTGGTCGAAACGCCGCTCGCCGACCGGAATGCGCGCGAGCAGCGGATTCAGCGCGATCACGGCGAGCGGCAGGGCGAAGGTCACGTGCAGCAGGACGAACGGCGTGCGCACCAGATAGCGCAGCGGACGCATCACGTCCCTGCGAGGGAGATCCCCGGACCTGTCGGTGGCTGAGTTCATCGTGGGCTATCGTACCGGAAGCACCACCATCCTCGCTGATACGAGTGGACAGTTTGCTCTAGGGGGCCTCTGATCAAGTGGCGGGCCTTCCGGGTGCCACCTTTGAACAGGCGAATAAGCCGCTTGGACAACGTCTGCGCCGTGACGGTTTCGCCACTTCATCAGAGGCTCCCGGCCGCGCTTCAGCGTCCGCTCATCGATTCGATCGCCTCGGCCAGATCGTTGCAGTGCTCTTCCCACCAGCGCGCCTCGCCGACATGGGCGAAGGCGAGCGGAAACGCGGGATCATGCCAGCGCATGGCGACCCAGCCGGCCCAGTGGACCTGGCGCATGATCCGCAACGGTTCGATCAGGGCGCGTTCGGCGGGATCGAAATCACGGAATTCGGCATAGCCTTCGAGCAGGACGTCGAGCGCGCCGCCCGACGGCGCCAGCATCCACAGGTCCTGCACGGCCGGTCCCATGCGCGCGTCGTCGAGATCGACGAAATGCGGGCCGGCGTCAGTCCACAGCACGTTGCCGCGATGGCAGTCGCCATGCAGGCGGATCTGGCGGACCGGGCCAATGGCCTCGAAGCGCGCGTCGAGCAGGTCCGCCAGCGTTTCGGTCTCCTCGCGGTAGCGGCGCTGCAGGGTTGCCGGCAGCAGCTCCGAAGCGAGCACGGCGCTTGCCGGCAGGCGCACGAAGGTTTCGACATCGATGCGGCCACGCTCGAGGAAGGCGCCGCGCGAACCGACGCCGTGCATGCGCGCGAGCAGGCGTCCCATCCACTCGAGGTTGTCCTTCGATTCGAGCTCGGGCGAACGCCCGCCCTGGCGCGGATACAGGCTGTAGCGGAACCCTGCGTGCTCGAGCAGGCAGCCCCCGTCGATCACGAGCGGTGCGACCATTGGCAGCTCGGCGCCCGCAAGTTCGAGGGCGAAGGCATGCTCCTCGTCGATCGCGGCATCGCTCCAGCGACCCGGCCGGTAGAATTTCACGACCAGCGGCGTCGCGTCCTCGATGCCGACCTGGAAAACGCGGTTTTCATAACTGCCCAGGGCCAGCATGCGGCCATCCGGCTCGTAGCCAGCGGTGGCGACCGCATCGAGGATCACGTCGGGGCTGAGTCCGGCATATGGCGCCTCGTGATTGGCCACCGCTCAGACCGCTTTCGGCGAACGGCGCGGAACCACGGCCATGGTCAGGCGCGAGATGCAGACCAGGCGGTCTCCGTCGTCGACGATGCGGATTTCCCAGACCTGGGTCGAGCGGCCAAGGTGCAGCGGGGTCGCCGTTCCGGTGACCAGTCCCGATGTCGCCGCGCGCACGTGGTTGGCGTTGATGTCGAGGCCAACCGCCATTTCCCTGTCCGCTTCGAGGGTCAGGTTCGCGGCCAGGCTGCCCAGCGATTCGGCCAGGGCCACCGAGGCGCCGCCATGCAGCAGGCCAAACGGCTGCACGGTGCGCGCATCGACCGGCATGGTGCCGGTGACGTGGTCCTCGCCGATCGCGGTGACGCGCATGCCGAGGTGTTCGACCAGGGTGTTGCGGTTCCAGGCATTGATCCGGTCGAGATCGATCGTTTGCTTCCAGATCGCCATCGAAGGGCTCCGGCAGGGCGGGGGCGCGACTATAGCAAGGCCCGGTGGAAGCCCGAGCACCTTGCATACCGTGGGCACGGGGACGGGATGCTGAACCGACCGCGGCCCGGTGTTGTCCACATTGAGCGACAATGCGGCTTCCGCTGCGGCCGGGCCGTCCTCACTCCGGAGTCGACACGATGTTCAGAACCTGTCTCCTGCTCGTCTTCGTGATGGCACTGGCCAGTAGCGCCGAGGCGGCCACGCGCTGCGGCAGCCGCCTCGTCAACGAGGGTGACCGCGAGTTCCAGGTGCGCGCGCGCTGCGGCGATCCGTTCTGGTCCGATTCCTGGCTTGGCGTCGACGTGATCAATCGCGGCAGCGCCTACGAGCAGCAGCGCGAAGTGCAATGGAGCGCGTGGTACTACAATTTCGGCCCGCGCGCGCTGATGGTCCGCATGCTCTTCCTCGACGGCGTCCTGCACGGCAGCGAGACCCTCGGCTATGGCGTGCGCGAGATCGGCGACAGCTGCCGGCCGAACATGAACTTCACCGGGTTGAGCAGCGGCGAGCTGGTCGCGCGCTGCGGTGAACCGGCATCGCGTCGCGAGGCCCGCGACAGCGTCGTGTTCCGTCCCGGACCGGGCATCGAGAACTGGCGCGAACGTCGCCGCGAGGAATGGATCTACGACTTCGGTGACGCGCGTTTCCTGCGCGTGCTGACCCTCGTCAACGATCGCGTATTCTCGGCCGAACCCTTGTCGCGATAGCCATCGAAACGGAAACGCGGAACTGCCCAACGAAACCCGTGCCACCGTTCGCAAGCTCTTCGTAGGCATTCATGCCCGATGCTCTTGCGCAGGGTTGCCGAAGAGCATCGGGCATGAATGCCCTTCCTGCAAAACGCAGGGAACAGCGGCGATCTCATCGAACCGCGCGCGGTACGTCCACCTGTCGCCGATTTCCTACACGAGGATCCGAAATCGTCGATCGACCCTGCCGTGGCTTGCGCGGAAGCTGGTCCAATGAACCGACCGGCATTTCCATTGAAGGGCAGATCCAGCCTGCGCAAGGGACGCAGCAGCGAGATCGGTCGCATCTACCTGGTCACGTTCTGCACCATGCAGAGACGGCCCGTGTTTTCGGAATGGCCCGCAGCACGGGCCTTCTCCCGGTCGCTGTATTCGCGGGCATTGTTGAGACAGTCGCGGCTACTGAGTTGGGTCCTGATGCCGGACCACTGGCATGGACTCGTCGAATTGGGACCGTCGGACACGCTTTCGACCCTGGTCGGTCGAATCAAGGGCGCGACAGCGAATGCCGTCAACTCGGAGCGGGGAAGTCGCGGCGGCCTCTGGGCGGTTGGATTCCATGATCACGCATTGAGGCGCGAGGAGGACCTTCGAAGTGTCGCTCGATATGTCGTCCTGAATCCGGTGCGGGCAGGCCTGGCTGAAAAGGCTGGCCACTACCCGTTCTGGGACGCGATATGGCTGGACGAAGAGCATCGCGGCTGAAGCCTGCTCCTGCATGGAACGGAAAGACATCGCGGCACCTACGAAGCGGATACGCGAGTCGAGCCATCAGTGCACGCGGCACGGTTCGCCGGCTCTTCGCAGGAAGCGGCTTCAGCCGCGATGCTTTTTGGCGACCTGGCCGCGATGCTTCTTTCATGACATGACAAAGAGCATCGCGGCTGAAGCCTGCTCCTGCATGGAACGGAAAGACACCGCGGCACCTACGAAGCGGATACGCGGGTCGAGCCATCAATGCACGCGGCGCGGTTCACCGGCTCTTCGCAGGAAGCGGCTTCAGCCGCGATGCTTTCTGGTGACCTGGCCGCGATGCTTTTTTCATGGCTGGACGAAGAGCATCGCGGCTGAAGCCTGCTCCTGCATGTAACGGAAAGACATTGCGACAAGAACGAAGGGCAGCGCGAGGCGCGGCATCGAATCCGGCGCCGCCGGTCGCGTGATCAACCGGTTTTGGGCAACCTCGGAACGCCGTGGTTGTCGCGTTCTTCCACGATCATGGCGTGCGTATCCACGCGCGCCGATGTGCGGCCGGCCAGCGCCAATGGCACCTTGCCGCGCTGGATCAGCAGCGCGTTGCTGTAGCAGCGGTTGGCCGCGGCTTCGTCGCCGGCCCCGGCATGGCAGTCGCCCAGGGTTTCCCAGGCGAGGGAAGATTCGGCGATCTCGACGGCGCGGTCGAGGTACTGGATGCCCTTGCCCCAGAGCTTCTGGTCGCGACAGAGCCGGCCGAGCGTCGTCAGCAGGCTCACGCTGTTCGGTGCGATCGACAACCACGCTTCCGCGTGGCGCAGGCGCGTGGCCATTTCGGCCGGGCCGATCTCGCTGTAGCAAAGCGCCAGTTCCTCGCTCCACTCGCGGCGCTGGGCCGATTCGATCTCGTCCATTGCCGCGAGCACCTGGCCGAACTGGGCGGCGCGGCGCGCAAACGCGGCGATGATCGGCGCCTGCTTGCGGCGTGCGCGCGAGGTGGCGTTCCACAAGGTGTTCAGGCGCGCCTGCGACGGCGCCGTCGACAGTGCCGCCACCAGCACGCGCGTTTCCAGCGCAGCCATCGTGGCCGGCGCCAGCGATTGCGTCTTCGCCAGCATCGGCAGCGCGTCCAGCGCCGCCTGTGCATCCTTTTCCGCCACCGCGGCTTCAATCAGCGCCTGCCAGCCGACTGGCGGCAGACCCCCACTGGCGGCTTTCGACTTGAGCAGGGCAAGCGCTTCGCCGTGGCGTCCACGTTCGACCAGCATCTTGGCGCGCTGGGCAAGAGCCGCCGCACCGGCATCCACGGCCGCGCTGTCGAGCGCCTTCTGCGCCGCTTCGTCATCACCGCGCGCATGCGCGGCGCGGGCCATGGCCAGGAAGGCCGGTCCGCGCAAAGCGGGTTGTTTGGTCGCCTTGGCCAGGTTGCGCTCGGCCAGCAGGTAGCGCCCTTCGGCAAATGCCGCGAGGCCGGAGGCGAGGTTTTCCCTCGCGCGCTTGCGCTGTGCGCGGATCCACGCGCGGGCCGGCCAGCGCAACAGGCGCCAGACGATGTTGAGCACGCCCCAGGTGAGCAGCAGGACGACCACGCTGAAGACGAGGCTGGTCTCGATCGAAGTGCCGCGCAGGCGCACCAGCACGTAGCCGGGATCCTCGACGATCCATTGCCAGCCAAACGCCGCGGCGGCAGCCACCAGCAGCAGCAGGAAGATGCCGATCCAGATCCTCACCGGATCGCTCCGGCCTTCGGCTCGTGCGCCGGCGCATGGGACGGTTCCGGCGTCTGCGCCGGCTTGGGCTGGGACAGCGCACGCGTCGTGCGCAGGTTGCGCAGTTCGCTGAGGGCCGTGCCGACTTCGGGCAGCGCGGGCGCGAGTGGCGTGGCCATGAGCTGGTCGATCGTGGCCAATGCGTCGCGCACGCCCTGGGCGTCGGTGTCGAAGGTCGCTTCGATGCCGCTGCGGGCGCGCTTCAGGGCCGCCGTGAACTCGTCCTGGTCGCGCACGAACAGCGCCGCTTCGGCGGCACGCAGGTCGATGGCGGCCAGCGAGCGGGTAAGCTTTTCGTCGCGCAGGGCGAAAGCCGACGCGGCGTCGTCCGTGGAGATGCGCACGAACTGGTCGAGGATCTCGCGCAGTCGCGAACGACCTTCCTTGCTGGCTGCCCTTGCGTCGGTCGGGCCCGACTTGAGCGGCAAGCCGGCCAGGCTGGCGCGCAGGTTGGCCAGCGCACTCAGGGTGGCGCGCGTCTGCATCGGTCGCGCTGCTTCGATCGCCTGCATTTCCGCACTGATGGTCTGGCGCACGTTGGCAAACAACGGATCCTCGGCGGCCGCCAGCGCGCTGTCGGCGAGGCGATAGGCAGCGAGCGTGCCGCTGGCGTCGCGGAACAGGGTGAGGCGTTCGCCGGCCAGTTGCAGGATGAACTCGGCTTCGTTGAGGGCCATCGCGTCGCGGTTGCTCAGGCGCTGGTCAGCCAGGTTGGCCACCGCATCCTCCAGTGCGCGCGAGCGTTCGTTGAAACCGAGCACTTCCTCGCGAATGCCGCGATTCATCGTTTCCGTATCCGCATAGCGCGAGCGCAGGCTCTCGACGTCGCGGCGCAACTGTTCGTTGGTGCGCGTCAACTCGGCGATCTGCGCAGCCAGCGTGTCCTCGCGCGCGGAGCTGTCGCGCTCGCGCATCTGCCGCTCGTAGTACCACCAGGCGAATCCGGCAGCGATCACCAGCACGATGACGACAAGGACGAAGCCGGCACCGCCGCGTCGACGAGGCTTCGCGGCGTCCTGCTTTCCCTTGTCGTGACTGGAGGGCGCGGGCAGATTCGCGGGCTTTTCGGTTTCCATGTCACGCATGCTAGCTGAAGACGCCCGGCCAAGGGAGCAGAAGTTTACAGGCGATGGCGGGCGAGCACGGCGCAGGCGCAGTCGAGCAGATCGCTGCCCAGCGCCGAGCGCGATTCGTGAACATCGGTGAAGCCGGATTGGCCCGCCAGCCCGGCCAGGCGCGGACTGCTGACGACGAGGGCTTCGTCACGCCATCGCCCGAGCAGCCCGGCCGGCAAGGCGGCGCACAGCTCGCCAAGCGCAAAGGCACTGGAAACCAGGCTGATCCAAGGTCGATCGGCGCCGTCGAGCGCATCGATCTGGCGGCGGCCCAGGCGCGGCGGCAGGCGCCGGTAGACGCCGATGCGCGCGCCCCGGGCACCGCGTGCGCGCAGGGCCGGCGCGAGCAGGTCGCGGCCACCGGGCGCGTCGAGGATGGCGATCAACTGGCCGCGCGGATCGGCCAGCGCGGGCTCACCGAGCAGTCCTTCGCTGTTCTGCTGGCCGGAAGGCGTGACGCAGGCGATGCCGTGCCGGGACAGCGCGCGGCCAGTGCCGCTGCCCACTGCGAGCACGCGCAGGGCCGGCGGAAGCTGCGTCGATGCGGCCGCCTGCAGGTAGAAATGGACTGCCGCCGGACTGGTGAAGATCCATTGGTCGGCGCCGCGTGCCTCGGCCAGCGCCCGCACCAGTGCCGGCTGGTCTTCGGCCGGCGCGAGGCGCATCCCGGGCAGGCGGATTGGCGTGCCGCCGCGCGCGCGCGCGCCGCGGACCAGCGCCGTCGCGGTCATCGCCGGCCGCGTGACGATCACGCTGGCGCCAGCGAGTGCGTGGGCGTAGCGCGCGGATGCTGTGGGCATCGGAGGTTCCTCGGGCAGCAACACGGCGATCATACGCACAGGTGCCGGCGCCTTGTAACAATCCATCTTCGTGCGCACACTGGCCGACTGGATTCCCTGCACGAGCCGCGCATGACCTTGCCTTGCCCCGATCCCTCCGCCACCCAGGCGCGTCGCGATGCGCTGCGAATCGCCGCCCAGGAGCAGATGCTGGCCGATATTCCGGTCACCCGATTCATGCAGTTGCGCATCGCTGCCTGGGACGGGCAATCGTTGCGCATGACCGCACCGCTTGCGCCCAACGTCAACGACAAGGGCTGCGCGTTCGGCGGCAGCCTGGTCAGCGTGATGACCCTGGCCTGCTGGTCGCTGGTCAAGCTGGCGGCCGACGAGCGCGGCATGGCCTGCGACATCTACGTGCAGGACAGCACGGTGCGCTACCTCGCACCGCTTTGGGAGGACTTTGGCGCCGAGTCCCGGCTGGCCGACGACCAGACCTTCGCCGGGTTTTTCGAGATCCTCGGCGCGCGCGGCAAGGCGCGGCTTGCCGCCGAGTGCGACATCCGCCTTGCCGATGGCACGACGGCCTGCAGCCTGTCCGCGCGATTCGTCGCCCTGCGCAAGGCAGCTACTGTTGCCGACGCCGATGCGGCACAATCGGAGCCTGCCGGCTCAACCTGAGGATCCGCCACGATGTTCGCGACCTGCCGCGCCAGCCGTTGTTCCTCCCTGCTCCTCGCCGCGCTGGCCCTGCTGCTGGCGTGCGCGCCGGTGCTGGCGAAATCGCGCGAGAAGATCCTCACCGAAACCCTGCGCACCTACGCGGCGACCATCCGCTGGGGCTCGATCGAGCAGGCCGAGACCTTCGTCGATCCCGAGTACCGCGCCGCCCACCCGCTGACCCAGCTCGAGCTGGACCGCTACAAGCAGGTCCGCTTCACCAACTACAACGACACCGCGCCCGTCCCCGTCAACGACAACGAAGTGCGTCAGACGGTGGAGATCGGCATCGTCAACATCCATACCCAGGAAGCGCGCAGCATCGTCGATCGCCAGGTCTGGAAGTACGACAAGAAGGCCAAGGTCTGGCTGCTCAGCAGCGGGCTGCCCGACATCACCCAGCACATTCAATAGACGCGTTTCCGCACGGCCTGGCCGATCCATGACACCGCCCGACACATCCCTGCCCCTTTGAACCACGTCCCGGCATCCGCACCGGCCTGGCAGCTCTTCGTGCCCAAGCTGGTCACCGTCCTGCGCCAGGGCTACGGCTTCGCCGACCTGCGCTCGGACCTGCTCGCCGGCCTGACCGTGGCGATCGTCGCCCTGCCCCTGTCGATGGCGCTGGCGATCGCCTCGGGCGCCACGCCGGCCACCGGCCTGCACACGGCGATCGTCGCCGGATTCCTCATTTCCGCGCTGGGCGGCTCGCGCGTGCAGATCGGCGGTCCGACCGCCGCGTTCATCCCGGTGGTGTTCAACGTCATCGACAAGTTCGGCATGGATGGCCTGATCATCGCCACCCTGATGGCCGGCGCGATGCTCGTGATGGCCGGCCTGCTGCGCCTCGGCACGCTGATGAAGTTCATGCCGCAGCCGGTCATCACCGGCTTCACCGCCGGCATCGCGGTGAGCATCTTCACCAGCCAGATCAAGGACCTGCTCGGCCTCGACATCGACAAGCTGCCGGCGGAATTCTTCGCCCGCTGGCAAACCTACTTCGGACATATCTCCAGTTTCAGCATGGCCGCGGCCGGGCTTGCCTTCGCCACGCTTGCACTGCTGCTGGTGATCCGGCGCTTCCGGCCGAAGTGGCCGGTGTTCCTGATCGGCGTCGGCGTGGCCTCGCTGGCCACCCTGCTGCTGCAACTGCCGGTGGAAACCATCGGCACGCGTTTCGGTGGCATTCCGACCAGCCTGCCGACCCCGCACCTGCCGACCTTCGAGCTGGCGCGCCTGCACGAACTGCTGCCGGCGGCGTTCACGATCGCCTTCCTGGGCGGCGTCGAATCGCTGCTCTCGGCCGTGGTCGCCGACGGCATGATCGGCGGGAGCCCCCCCTCCCCCACCGGGCAGGGTGCGCCCGGGCCTGCGAAAAGGGCACCGCGTTTAATCCGCGGCGCGCCGCG
>OEIU01001501.1_pt1 | contig 14834 bp, 13 predicted proteins | sample 1539221 | NCBI WGS metagenome assembly OEIU01 (sample SAMN03792071, study PRJEB22550) | activated sludge metagenome | feature: wastewater treatment plant; material: activated sludge; isolation source: Wastewater treatment plant of a petroleum refinery complex | place: Argentina: Zarate | collected...
GGCTGCCGATCCACCGCCGCGCCCGGCTGGGGCTGTCGTACCTGCCGCAGGAAGCCTCGGTGTTCCGCAAGCTCAGCGTCGAGGAGAACATCGTCGCGGTGCTCGAGTTGCAGACCGACGAGCGCGGGCGGCCGCTCGCGCGCGGCGAGGTCGAGCGGCGACTGGAGTCCCTGCTGGCCGAGCTGCAGATCGAGCAGATCCGGTCGAATACCGCGCAGTCGCTGTCGGGTGGCGAGCGGCGCCGCGTCGAGATCGCGCGCGCGCTCGCGGGCTCGCCGCGGTTCATCCTGCTCGACGAGCCGTTCGCGGGCGTCGACCCGATCGCGGTGATCGAAATCCAGCGAATCGTGCGATTTCTCAAGGACCGGCGCATCGGCGTGTTGATCACCGACCACAACGTGCGCGAAACGCTTGGCATCTGCGATCGGGCGTATATCATCAGGGCTGGTACTGTTCTTGCTTCCGGTCGGCCGGACGAGGTCGTCCAGAACGAAGACGTCCGCCGCTATTACCTCGGCGAGCACTTCTCGATGTAGCGCGACACGGACCCGGTCGCGCGACCGCCACCGACGCGGATGCAGTGCCCGGACAACCGATGAAACCGTCGCTCCAGCTCAGACTCACGCCGCAGCTTGCGCTGACGCCGCAGCTGCAACAGTCGATCCGTCTGCTGCAACTGTCGACGCTCGAGCTGAACCAGGAGCTCGAGCAGGCGCTGTCAGAAAACCCTCTGCTCGAGCGGCTCGACGACCCCCTCGCGGAATGCGTGCGCATCGCTCCGAACGGAGGGCTCGACCAGGAGCGCCCGGGCGCAGGCTCGGCCACCTCCGAGGCCCCGCCCGGATCGGGGGACGACGCAGGCCAGGACGATTTTCCGGCCGCGAGTGAAGGCGGCGAAGGCGAGCCCGAGGGCGCGTGGGACGCGGCCGAGTCCCACGGCACCGACTGGAGCGGCGAAGGCGCGTCGCGCGGCGAAGGCGACGAGCGCGACTATCCCCAGCTCGCGGCCGCCCGCACGTCGCTGCGTGACCACCTCTGCGAACAGCTCGCGGGCATGCAGTGCACGCAGCGCGACCGCGCGCTGGTGCAGACGCTGATCGGCGCCCTCGACGACGACGGCTATCTGGATTCTTCGCTCGAGGAGATCAGGGAACTGCTGCCGCCGGCGCTCGCCGTCGAACCCGAGGAACTGGCGACCGCGCTCAAGCTGCTGCAGAGCCTCGACCCCGTCGGGGTCGGCGCGCGGGACCTGCGCGAAAACCTGCTGCTGCAGATCGACCACGGCGAAGCCGCGCGCAGCCACGCAGCCGAAGTCGTGAGGATCGCGCGTGCCATCGTCGACGAACACCTGCCGGCGCTCGCCGCGCACGACTTCGCCAGGTTGCGGCGTGCCCTGCACTGCGACGATGAAGCGCTGCGCGACGCGCACGCCCTGATCCGGCGCCTGGAACCGCGGCCGGGCGCCGCGTTCGGAGGCGGCGAGGCGGGCTACGTCGTTCCTGACGTCATCGTCCGGCGAGGCCGCAACGGCTGGGTCGCCACGCTCAATCCCGACGTCCTCCCGAAGCTGCGGATCAACGACGCCTACGCCCGGATCCTTAAGCGCAATCGCGGGGGCAACGGGGGGCTCGCCGGGCAGCTCCAGGAGGCCCGCTGGCTGATCAAGAACGTCCAGCAGCGGTTCGACACGATCCTGCGGGTGGCCCAGGCGATCGTCGATCGCCAGCGGGCCTATTTCTCGCACGGCGCGGTAGCGATGCGCCCACTCGTGCTGCGCGAGATCGCCGAGGCGCTCGGCCTGCATGAATCGACCGTGTCTCGGGTCACTACGCAGAAGTACATGCTTACACCGTTCGGGATCGTCGAACTCAAGTACTTCTTCGGGAGCCACGTGGCGACCGACAGCGGCGGCTCCGCCTCGAGCACCGCCATCCGCGCATTGATGAAGGAACTGTTCGCCGGCGAAGATCCCGCGCAGCCGATGTCCGACGGCCACGTCGCCGAGTTGCTCGCCGAGCAGGGCTTCGTGGTGGCGCGGCGCACCGTCGCCAAGTACCGCGAAGCGCTGCGGATCCCTCCGGTCGCCCAGCGCCGGACGCTCTGAGGCGAGTGCCGTGTCGCTCCTCGCGCAGCGCCCCGTTCCGGTTGTCCCGGTTTCTTGTTGCAACGCCGCAATTAGAGCTTTCATTCAGCAGTGCCGTCTATATAATCGGCCCAGTCTTGGAATTCCCCCCGGGGGTTCACTTTCATGCTGCAAAGCGTCAGGCAGGCTCCCACGGGGGTCGTCGCGATGAACCGACTCTCCAGGCTGCTGTCCCCCACCAACGTGGTGCTCGACCTGTCGGTCACCAGCAAGAAGCGCCTGTTCGAACAGGTCGGGTTGCTGTTCGAGAACAACCACGGCATCGAGCGCAGCAAGGTCTTCGACTCGCTGTTCGCCCGCGAGCGACTCGGCTCGACAGGGCTCGGCGAGGGCGTCGCCATCCCGCATGGCCGGATCAAGGGCCTGAACGAGGCGCTGGCGGCCGTCGTGCGGCTGGCCGAGCCGATCGCGTTCGACGCGCCGGACGGCAAGCCCGTGAGCCTGCTCGTGTTCCTGCTGGTTCCCGAAGCGGCCACGGAAGAGCACCTCGAATTGCTTTCCGAACTGGCCGAATTGCTCTCGGACCCCGCGATTCGCGAGTCGCTGGCCACCTGCAAGGATCCCGCGCAGATGCACCGGATCCTCACCACCTGGGGACCGTTCCGCCCCGCGGCCTGAGTTCGCCGGGTTCCGCGATGCGCGCGCCCGGACCGAGCGATCACTGCGCCCGCCGCACGGGGCTGTATGCTTGACGCATGAGCGTCACCGTCCGCACCCTTTTCGAGCAGAACCGCGAGCAACTGCAGCTCCGGTGGCTGACCGGCGAAGCCGGCGCCGATCGCGACGCCGCCCCGGGGTCGACCGAGCCCGCCGACCTCGTCGGCTACCTGAACCTGATCCATCCGAACCGCATCCACGTCTTCGGCCATGCGGAGTTCGCATACACCCGCCGGATCGGCGCGACGCGCTGCGCCGCGCTCAATGAGGATCTCGTCGCGGGCCACCCGCCCGCGGTGATCGTCGCCGACGGGCTCGAACCGCCCGCCGACCTGCTCGAGCGCGCAACGGCCAACGGCCTGCCGATGCTCGGCACGCCGCTTCCCGCGGCGCGCATCATCGAGTTCCTGCGCGTCTACCTGACCAAGGCGATCGCGAAGACCTGCTCGATGCACGGCGTGCTGATGGACGTGCTGGGGATGGGCGTGCTGATCTCGGGCGAGTCCGGGCTGGGCAAGAGCGAGCTCGCGCTCGAACTGATCAGCCGCGGCCACGGACTGGTGGCCGACGACGTGGTGGAGCTGGCGCGGATCGCGCCGCACGCGATCGAGGGCCGCTGCCCGCCGCTGCTGCGCGACCTGCTCGAAGTGCGGGGGCTCGGCCTGCTCGACATCCGCACCATCTTCGGCGAGACGGCCGTGCGTCGCAAGATGACGCTCAAGCTGATCGTGCACCTGGTCCGCCGCAGCACGATGGACGACGCCTACCAGCGCCTGCCGCTCGAGGCGCTCACCGAGGACGTGCTCGGCCTGGCAATTCCTAAAGTGGTGATTCCCGTCGCGGCGGGCCGCAACCTCGCGGTGCTCACCGAGGCCGCGGTGCGCAGCACCGTCCTGCAGTTGCGTGGCTTCGACACCACTGGCGAGTTCCTCGCGCGCCAGCGCAAGCTGATCGAGTCGCAGGCCTAGCACGATGCGCGTCGTGCTCGTCACCGGCATATCGGGCTCGGGCAAGTCGATCGCGATCAACGTGCTCGAGGACGACGGCTATTTCTGCATCGACAACCTGCCGATCCGCTTCCTGCACGAGGTGATCACCTCGCTGCGCGAGGCCGGCCACGAGAAGGTGGCCGTGTCGGTCGACGCGCGCAGCGGCGAGTCGGTGGCCGACCTGCGCGAGATCGCCAGCGGCCTGGGACGCTACGGGCACGACGTCAAGATCATCTTCCTGAACGCGCGCACCGACACGCTGGTGCAGCGCTATTCCGAGACCCGGCGGAGGCACCCGATGGCGCTGCGCCGCGGCGCCGATGACGCAGCGGAGCCGACGCTGGTCGAGTCGATCGAGCGCGAGCGCGAGCTGATGTCGGCGCTCGAGGACATCGGCGTCTCGCTCGACACCAGCGACCTGCACCCGAACGTGCTGCGCAGCTGGGTCCGCGACGTGGTCGGCACCGAGCGCGCGCCGCTCACGCTGCTGTTCGAGTCGTTCGCATACAAGCACGGCGTGCCGCTCGACGCAGACCTGGTGTTCGACGTGCGCTGCCTGCCCAATCCGTACTACACGTCGGAGCTGCGTCCGCTCACGGGGCTCGACGCGCCGGTGGCCGAATACCTTCAGTCGATCCCGTCCGTGCAGCGGATGATCGACCACATCGGCACCTTCCTGCATACCTGGCTGCCGCACTACATCCTGGAGAACCGCAGCTACCTGACCGTGGCGATCGGCTGCACAGGCGGCCAGCACCGTTCGGTCTACTGCGTCGAGGAGCTCGCGCGGCGCTTTCGCCGGATCGAGCACGTGCTGGTGCGCCATCGCGCACTGGCCACGCGCGGCAGCGCGCACGCCTGAGCCGCGTCGCAGGCGCCGTGGTCCACGACCTCGCGATCTTCCCGCTCGGCACCGTGCTGTTTCCCGGCGGCGTGTTGCCGCTGCGCGTGTTCGAGACGCGCTACCTCGACCTCGTCCGCGAGTGCACCGCCGCCGACGCGCCCTTCGGGGTGTGCCTGATCACCGAGGGCAGCGAGGTCGGCGAGGCCGCCCGGCACGAGGCGGTCGGCTGCACGGCCCACATCGTCGACTTCGACATGGAGAAGGCCGGCGTGCTGAACCTGCGCACCGTCGGCGGGCAGCGCTTCAGGGTGCTCGAGCGTCGCGTCGGCAAGGACCGCCTGATCCGCGCCGACGTCGAGATGATCGACGCCGACGAGTCCGCGGCGGTCCCGAAGGAATTCGCCGCTTGCGCATCACTGCTGCGGCGCCTGGTCGACGACCTGGTCGCGCGCGAGCCCGATCCGATGCGGCAGATGATCGCCGCTCCGTACGACTTCGACTCCGCGGCCTGGGTCGGCAACCGGCTGTGCGAGTTCCTGCCGATCCCGCCGCGCGCACGCCAGAAGCTGATGGAACTCGAGGACGCGCCTACCCGCCTGTCGCTGATCCACCAGTACCTGCAACAGCATCGGGTGATCTGAGCGCGAACCCCTGAAGCAGCGTCTTCACCGGTCGCGGCAAGGCCGCCTCGCCAGCCTCGTCCAGTGCGAGCCAGGCCAGCCCCGGCGCATCGGCCGCGCGGGTCGTGGACACCAGGTCGCAGGCGACCGGCTGCACGCGCAGCCGAAAGTGCGTGAACGCGTGGTCGAACGGCGCGAGCGCGCGCGGCGGCGTGACGCGCAGCCCGAAGCGGCGCTCGATCTCGTGCACCAGCGCGGCGGCGTCCGGCGCGTCTGCGCCTGCGGGGCCGCCGCCGAGCGCCGGCCGCGCGGCGTCGACCTGCGCCGGCGCCGATTCCGGCAGGCTCCACAGGCCGCCCCAGACGCCGCTCGGCGGGCGGCGCTCGACCAGCACCTGCGCGCCGCGACGGATCACGAACATCGTGCAGCGACGCAGCGGAACGGCACGCCTGGGCCTTGGAGCCGGCAGTTCCGCGACGATGCCCTCGCGCAGCGCGACGCAGTCGCTCGCGATCGGGCACGCGGTGCAGGCGGGGCGCGCGCGCGCGCACAGCGTCGCGCCCAGGTCCATCAGCCCCTGCGTATAGGCCTCGACGTCGTCGTGCGCGAGCTCGGCCTCGGCGATGCGCCAGAGCTCGGCCTCGACCGCGCGCTCGCCGGGATAGCCGCGCACGCCCTCGTGCCTGCACAGCACGCGCCGCACGTTGCCGTCGAGGATCGCCGCCCTGCGGCCGAAGGCGAACACCGCGATCGCCGCGGCGGTCGAGCGGCCGATGCCGGGCAGTTCGGCGAGACGCTGCGGATCGTCGGGAAAGATGCCGGCGTGCACCGCGACGACTACGCGCGCGCAGCGATGCAGGTTGCGCGCCCGGCTGTAGTAGCCCAGCCCGCTCCACAGCGCGAGCACCTGATCGACCTGCGCGGCCGCCAGGGACCCCACGTCGGGAAAGCGCGCGACGAAGCGCTCGTAGTATGGCTTGACCGTTTCGACCTGCGTCTGCTGCAGCATGACCTCGGAAAGCCAGACCCGGTAAGCGTCGCGCGTGCGCTGCCATGGCAGGTCGTGGCGCCCGTGGCGGCGCTGCCAGTCGATCAGTCGGGGGGCGATCACCCGGCGGATTGTACGGTCGCGAGGGCGCGCCCGAGGGACGAGGCGCGGGCGCGTCCGAGGGACGAAGGCGCGGCCGCGCCTCAGGCCACCGCGTGCTCGGCGACGCTCGCCGGCTCTCCCAGCTGCCGGTGAACCTGCAGCGCGAACTCCTCGGCAAGCGCGATACGCTGCTCTATCTCGGCGCGCTGCTGCTCGACCTCGGCGATCCGGGACTCGAGGCTGTCGTTGGCGTCGAGCACGCGCCGCACCGAATCGAGCCGGCGCTTCAGCTGCGCCTGGTGCTCGCGCACCTGCGTCTCGATCGGAGCCATGACGGTGCGCAGCCAGGCCTGGATCTCGCGGTCGGCGAGCTCCTGCAACTCGCGCAGGCGGGTCGCGACCGACTCGAAGAAGCGCCGCATCAGTGCCCACTGCGACGTGGTCGCCATCGTGATCGCGCCGAACTGCCGGCGCTGCAACTGCTCGATGCGGTCGAGCTCGGCGTAGAAGCGCCGCGTCGAGTACAGCGCCGGGTTGCCGAGCGACAGGCCGTGCTCGGCGCTGAAGCTGCGGTACATCGCGCTCATCAGCGCCGCGATCTCGTCGACCAGCCGCGTGGCCTCGTCGAAGTCGGCGCGCACTGCATCGAGCAGCGAAGTCATTCCAGAGCGCAGGCCGATGGAGAAAGTGCTGGACCTCATCGCCTCGCGCGCCTCCCGCACGTGGCGCTTCAGGGATTCGCCGCCCACCGCCCGGCCCAGCGTCTGCGAATGCTTCGACAGCACCGAGCGCAGTCCCTGCAGTTGGCGCAGGCTCTTTTCGAAGTCCTCGCGCTCGCCCCGGATCCGCGCGGCCATGTGGTCCATCACGCCACGGTTCTTCCCGCGCAGGCCGCCGAGCTCGAACAGCTGTTCGACCGCGGCGCGCCGACGCGCGCCCAGCGTGGCGCATACCTGGCCGTGCAGCTCGTCGAATTCGCGGCGCACGTGCTCGGCAGCGATCTCGCGCTGCTGCGGCACCAGCTCGCGGCCCAGCGCGTACTCGAGGTCCGACATTCGGCTGCGCTTGAGCAGCAGCGGGTCACGGTTGACCCTGGCGACCAGCGCCTTCTGCGCCGACACCGGGTAGATGCGCTCGTTGGGCAGGTCTAGCGTGTGCGCCACCGAGCTCACCTGGCGCGCGATCTCGAGCTGGATCTGCACTTCGTCCTTCAGGCCGTCCCACAGCCCGTCGATCTTGTTCAACACGACGAAGCGGCCGGACTTGTGGCTCGCGCAGATGTGCTCGCGCCAGACCTCGACGTCGGTACGCGTAACGCCCGCGTCGGCCGCGAGCACGAACAGCACGGCGTCGGAGCCGGGGATCAGCTTCAGCGTCAGCTCGGGCTCGGCGCCGATCGCGTTGAGCCCCGGCGTGTCGATGACCACCAGCCCGAGCTCGAGCAGCGGATGCGGGTAGTTGACGATGGCGTGGCGCCACCGCGGCACCTCGATGCGGCCTCCGGAGTCGGGCCGTATCGCCGAGTTCGGATCGCTTTCGTCGTAGACACCGAGGAGCGTGGCCTGCGCCACGTTGACCTCGATCGTCTCGCGCACGCTGGCGAGCGCCTTGCTCAGTCCGACCGGATCGGCGGGATCGATGGGAAACTCGGTCCACTCGGAATCGTTGTTCCGGAGCTCCGACACGCTCGCTTCCTGCAGGCGGGTCTCGATCGGGAGCAGCCTGATCGAGGCCGGCCGCGACCGGTCGTACATCAATTCGGTCGGGCACATCGTCGTGCGACCGGCCGACGACGGCAGGATGCGCTGGCCCTGGTCGGCGAAGAAGATCGCGTTGATCAGCTCCGACTTGCCGCGCGAGAACTCGGCGACGAACGCGATCGAGATGCGGTCCTTCGCAAGCCGCTCGGCAATCCGGTCGACGCGTGCCTGCAGCGCAGCGTCCGAAAGCTCGGCGTCCGTGAGCCACCGGCCGTAACGCTGCACGGACTCGGACAGTTCGCGCCGCCAGCTGCCATATCCGGCAATCTGTTCTCCAAGGACTCCCATCGGCTTTCGTCGACCCGTGCGATTTGACGAACCGATAAATAGCACAGGGGATTCGCGGCCAGCGTGGATCATTTCGCAGGGGACTCGCGCGGCCCGCCCTGTGGCCGGTTTGGGCTGGCAGACGGCAGCCCGACACGCCGGCCCGAAACGCGGCCGGTCAGCGCTGGCAGCGCGGGCAGTAGAACGTCGAGCGCTGCGCCTGTCGCAGCGTGCGAACCGGCTCGCCACAGACGCGGCAGGGTTGACCGGCGCGGCCGTAGACGTAGCAGTCGAGCTGGAAGTAGCCGCTCGCGCCGTCGCTGGCGACGAAATCGCGCAGGCTGCTGCCGCCGCGCGCGATCGCATCGGACAGCGTCGCGCGGATCGCCAAGGCCAGGCGCTCGCAACGCTCGCGCCCGACGCGATGCGCGGGGGTACCCGGGCGTATGCCGGCGCGAAAGAGGCTCTCGGACGCGTAGATGTTGCCGACTCCGACGACGATCTCGCCCGAAAGAAGGGCCTGCTTGATCGACACACGCCGGCCACGCGTCGCCCGGTAGAGCATCTCGCCGTCGAAGTCGCTCGACAGCGGCTCGACGCCGAGGCCGGCGAGCAGCGGATGCTCGAGGACGGGCCCCCGGGCGGCGTCGTGCCACAGCATCGCGCCGAAGCGGCGCGGATCGTGGTAGCGCAGCGTGCCGTGCTCGAACGGCAGGTCCACGTGATCGTGGCGCGACGGCGGCGGCGGCCGCGACAGGAACCGCAGGCTGCCCGACATGCCGAGGTGGACGATCAGCACCCCGTGGTCGAAGCCGAGCAGCAGGTACTTGCCGCGGCGCTCGACCGAGCGCAGCGTGCGACCGGCCAGTGTCTGCGGCAACTCGCGCGGCACCGGCCAGCGAAGGCGCGACTCGCGCACGTCGGCCGCACCGACGGTGCGGCCGAGCACGCTGTGCTGCAGGCCGCGGCGGACGACCTCGACCTCGGGAAGCTCGGGCATCGGGGACGGGCGATTGCCGGAGCGGCTGCAGCTTCGTGAAGTGCTCCAGCCCCGGCTCGGGTAATCTTGTCGGGCAGTTTAATGGAACCTGGCGCCGACTCATGAAATCACCGCACCCGGCGGCCGACTCGCCGAAACATGCGCACGCAACCGCTGCTGCGGGCGAGCGCCCGCGCACGCTGCCGAAGCTGGCCGTACTGGCGGCCGCTGCGCTGCTCGCCAGCGCCTGCGCCGCCCCCTCGGGTACCGGCCAGGCCACCGGCAAGGCCGGCGGCGACGCAGCGACGAGGCCGCCAGCCGCATCTGCGGCCGATGCCACGCCGCAGAATGCATCGGCCCGCGCGACCGCCGAGCCGGCGGCCGACGCCCTTCCGCAGGTCGACCTGACGCCGCAACTGATGTTCCAGCTGCTCGCTTCCGAGATCGCCGCGCAGCGCGGCGAAGTGGGCAGCGCTGCGGCCACCTACCTGTCGATGGCCAGGCAGACCCGCGACCCGCGGCTCGCCCGCCGCGCCACCGAACTGGCGCTGGTCGAGCGCTCGCTCGACCACGCCCTGCCCGCGGCCGAACTCTGGCACGAGCTGTCGCCGAACTCGCCGATCGCGACGCAGACGATCGAGTCGCTGTGGATCAGCACCGGACGGCTCGCGGACGCCGAGCCGCTGCTTCGCGCGCGGCTAGACAAGGCGCGCACCGATCGCCGCCTGCCCGAGACATACTCGCTGCTGCAGCGCACGCTCACGCGCGCGCCCGACCGCAAGGCGGCCCTGGCGATGCTCGAGCGCCTGGCCGCGCCCGACGCGAGCGTCCCTGCCGCGCGACTTGCGCTCGCGGCCGTGGCGCACGCCGCCGACGACGCGGTCCGCGCGGCCGCGGAAGCCGAGGCCGCGCTCAAGCTCGACCCCAGGGACGAAGACGCGGCGGTCGCGGCGGCGCGCTACGTCGCGCAGACGCCCCGCGGCAGCGCCGGAGCGATCGCGCTCCTCGAGTCGTTCGTCAAGCGCGAGCCCAAGGCCATCGAGGCCCGCTTCTCGCTCGCGCGGCTGCTCGCCGCCGCCGGCCGCAGCGACGACGCGCGCGCGCAGTTCGAGACCGCGCTCAAGCAGGAGCCCGACAGCCCGGGCATCCTGTTCTCGCTGGCGCAACTGGCCTACCAGACGAAGCAGCCGAAGGTCGCGGAGGACTACCTGCGACGCTATCTCGAGCTGCCGGCGCAGGTGCAGCGCGACAACGATCCCGCCTATCTGTTCATGGGGCAGCTCTCCGAGGAGGCCGGTCGCACCGCCGACGCGATCGACTGGTACGCCCGCGTGCGACGCGGCGAGCAGTTCCTGCCGGCGCTCACGCGAAGAGCGGTGCTGCTGGGCAAGCTCGGCCGTGTCGACGAGGCACGCGATCTGCTTCGCTCGACTTCGGTCGGCAGCGTGCGCGAGCGCGTGCAGCTCACCGCGGCCGAGGCGCAGGTGCTGCGCGAGGCCGGGCGCGACGCCGACGCGTACACGGTGCTGGCGCAGGCACTCGAGCGCAATCCCGAGAATCCCGAGTTGCTGTACGACCACGCGATGGCCGCCGAGCGCGTCGACAAGCTCGACGCGATGGAGGCCAGCCTGCGCAAGCTGATCGCGCTGCGTCCCGACTACGCGCACGCATACAACGCGCTGGGCTACACCTTCGCCGAGCGCAACATCCGCCTCGACGAGGCGCAGGCCCTGATCGAGAAGGCGCTCGAGCTCGCCCCGAACGACGCGCACGTCATCGACAGCATGGGCTGGGTGCTGTTCCGGCGCGGACAGTTCGCCGCCGCCGTCGAGCAGCTCCAGAAGGCCTACAAGCTGCGGCCCGAGGCCGAGATCGCCGCGCACCTTGGCGAGGCCCTCTGGCAGGCCGGCCGCGCAGAGGATGCGCAACGCGTCTGGCGCGAGGCGTCCGCCCGCGAGCCCGGCAACAAGGTGCTCAACGAGACGCTGGCGCGGTTCAAGATCACGCGATGAGCCGCCCGCTCGCCGCGCTCGCGGCCGCGTCCGTGCTCGCGCTGGCGGGCTGCGCGACCCCGTCGACGCCGCCCGGGCCCGCAGCCGGCGAGGGGCCGCCCAACCTGTGGACCGGCCGCTTCGCCGCCACCGTCACCGAGGCGGGCGACGGGGCCCGCGAAGAGCGATCGAGCGGCCGCTTCTCGCTGCGCGTCGAGGGCCCGAGCACCGAGCTCGAGTTGTCTTCGCCGCTGGGGCAGACGATCGCGCAGGTGCGACTCGACGACGGGCGCGCGACGCTGCTCGCCGCCGACGGCAAGTCGTGGCAGGCGCCGTCGGCCGAAGCGCTGACCGAGCAGGTGTTCGGCTGGCGCGTGCCGCTGGCCAACCTGCCCGACTGGCTCGAAGGCCGCATCGCCGAACCGACCGAGCGCGACGGCTCGCGCGTCGTGGCCGGGCTCGACCACGGCTGGTCGGTGAGGATCGACGCGAGCGAGGCGGGTCGCCCGCGGCGCCTGGCGCTCGATTGGCCGGCCGGTGGCGGCGCCGGCGAGCGCCGACTGTCCCTGCGGCTGGTGGTCGACAGCGCGCTGCGCAGCGTCGCACGGCCATGATCGACTCGCTGCGCAACCTGCCGGCGCCGGCCAAGCTCAACCTGTTCCTGCACGTCACGGGACGCCGCCCCGACGGCTACCACCTGCTCGAGACCGTCTTCGAGCTCGTCGACCTCTGCGACCGGGTGCACCTGCGGCGGCGCGACGACGGCGCGATTCGCCGCCGCAATCCGATTCCCGGCGTCGCGGCCGAGGACGATCTCGCCGTGCGCGCCGCGCGCCTGCTCGCCGCCGAAACCGGCTGCACGCTCGGCGCGGACATCTCGATCGACAAGCGCATCCCGATGGGCGGCGGCCTCGGGGGCGGCAGCTCCGACGCCGCCACGGTGCTGCTCGGCCTGAACCGGCTGTGGGGACTCGGCCTCGGGCGGCGCCGGCTGATGGCGCTCGGCCTGCGGCTGGGCGCCGACGTACCGGCGTTCGTGTTCGGCTGCCGGGCCTTCGCCACCGGCGTCGGAGAGCGGCTGCGCGCGCTGCCCGCCGCGCCCCAGTGGTTCGTGATCGTCGCCCCGCCGGTCTCGGTGCCGACCGCGTCGGTCTTCGCCTCTCCCGAATTGACACGTCATACGAAACCGCTCAAAATCTCGGGTCTTTCGCGAGGGCGGTCCGTCTATCGCGGGAAGAACGATCTCGAACCGGTGGTGTGCTCGGCCTGGCCGCGCGTCGCCGAGGCGCTCGCTGCGCTCAGATTCGCCGCCGATTCGGCCGGCGCGGACGGGCGACTGGCACGAATGACCGGTTCGGGGGCCTGCGTGTTCTGTCCCGTGCCTGACGAACCGGTCGCCGCTTCGATCCGGAAACGGCTCGCGCGGCAGGCGGTCGGAACGATCCACTCGGTCCGCTCGCTGCGCCGGCACCCGCTGCGCGACTGGTCGTTCGCCTGAGGGCTTGCCCGCAGGCGGTGCGACCCGGGCCTGCAGGCCGTCACGACGCAAGCGCGGCGTGAAGCCCTCCGGCCCGATGCATGACCATTGGGGAGTCGCCAAGTTGGTTAAGGCACCGGATTTTGATTCCGGCATTCGAGGGTTCGAATCCTTCCTCCCCAGCCACCTTCTCCAGCCCGGGGCCTGAACCGGGCTGCCAGCCGAGAGCCAGACACGTGCAGGGCTACCGCCGAAACGCCGATGTGGTCGACCCGGAAGGTCTGATGATCTTCACGGGCAACGCCAACCCGCGGTTGGCCGCCGATGTCGCCCGGCACCTGTACATCAACCTCGGAAAGGCCACCGTCAGCCACTTCTCCGATGGCGAGGTGATGGTCGAGATCCTCGAGAACGTGCGCGGCAAGGATGTCTTCGTCCTGCAGCCAACCTGCGCGCCGACCAACGACCACCTGATGGAAGTCATGATCATGGTCGACGCGCTCAAGCGCGCGTCGGCCGGGCGCATCACCGCCGCCTTGCCCTATTTCGGCTATGCGCGCCAGGACCGCCGCGTGCGCTCGACGCGGGTGGCGATCAGCGCGAAGGTGGTCGCCAACATGCTGGAGACCGCTGGCGTCGACCGCGTGCTCACGATGGACCTTCACGCCGAGCAGATCCAGGGCTTCTTCGACATCCCGGTGGACAACATCTACGCGGCGCCGCTGCTGCTGGCCGACGTGCACAAGCAGCAGTTCGAGAACCTGCTGATCGTCTCGCCCGACGTCGGCGGCGTCGTGCGGGCGCGAGCGCTCGCCAAGCGGCTCGACTCGGACCTCGCGATCATCGACAAGCGGCGCCCGAAAGCCAACGTCGCCGAGGTGATGAACATCATCGGCGACGTCGAGGGCCGCACCTGCGTGATCATGGACGACATCGTCGACACCGCGAACACGCTGGTGAAGGCAGCCGCCGCGCTCAAGGAGCACGGCGCCCAGCGCGTGGTCGCCTATTGCACGCACGCGGTGCTGTCGGGCGGCGCCACCTCCCGCATCACCGACTCGGCGCTCGACGAGCTGGTGGTCACCGACACGATCCCGCTGTCGGCCGAGGCCGAGGCCTGCGACCGCATCCGCGTGCTGTCGTGCGCGCAATTGCTGGCCGAGACGATCCTGCGCATCAACCGCGCCGATTCGGTCTCGTCGCTGTTCGTCGACTGAGCCGCGGCCGGCGGCGAAGCGAAGTTTTCTGGTGCCGGTGGGCCTCGCGGCCTGCCGGCTGTTGTGGACGCCCCGTCGTTCTGGTCGCGGACCCGGGGCCTGATGAAAGGAAGAAACGATGAAAGTCGTTGCAAAGACCCGCAGTGAGCAGGGTTCCGGTGCGAGCCGCCGCCTGCGTCGTGCCGGCCTCGTGCCGGGAATCGTCTACGGTGGCAAGGGCGCTGCGACGCCCGTGTCGATCGAGCACAACCCGCTGTACCACGCGTTGCGCGTGGAGGCGTTCCACTCGTCGATCCTCGACATGGAACTCGACGGGGCCAGGGAGCGCGTGCTGCTGCGCGACGTCCAATGGCACGCGTACAAGCCGCAGGTGATGCACATCGACTTCCAGCGCGTGGCCGCGGACGAGAAGATCACCGTGAAGGTGCCGCTGCACTTCGTCAACCAGGAGATCTCGCCGGCGGTCAAGCTGACGGCGGGCATCATCGGCCACGTGGTGAACGAGGTCGAGATCAGCTGCCTTCCCGGCGACCTGCCCAGCTTCATCGAAGTCGACCTCGCGAACCTGGAAGCCGGCAAGCCGGTGCACTTCAGCGACATCGTCTTCCCGAAGGGCGTGACGCCGGTCGCCCACGCCAGCGACGACCCGGTCATCGTCACGGTGACGATCCCCGGCGCAGCCGAGGAAGAGCCGGCCCCCGCCCCGGCGGCGGCGCCCGCTGCCGCAGCGGCGCCCGCTGCGAAGAAGTGACGCCGGCCGGGCTCGCCGGTCTGCGCGAAGGCCCGGGTCTTTCCCGGGC
>OEIU01001502.1_pt1 | contig 14822 bp, 17 predicted proteins | sample 1539221 | NCBI WGS metagenome assembly OEIU01 (sample SAMN03792071, study PRJEB22550) | activated sludge metagenome | feature: wastewater treatment plant; material: activated sludge; isolation source: Wastewater treatment plant of a petroleum refinery complex | place: Argentina: Zarate | collected...
GTCTTGATACTGAATACCGATAAAATTTTTACGATTAGCGTTCCACAATTCTTTTTTTGTGCGTGTTACCCGGTATCGTCCCTGAGACATTTTATCATTGAGATCACCCCATACTTCTACATCAATCCAAACACCCCTCGCCGAAACAAAGTGCATATCAAAATGACCGTGATGGCGGCCCGATTTAATTGAGTACGATTTTGGGTATCGCTCTCCTCGCTTATGTTCGATACCTCGCGCGTAAAGAAAATTTGAGAGGCATGCCTCCGGACGACTTCGCCAACGCATACCATTTCTTGATTCATAGAAATGAGCACTGGCAGAGGAACCAATGGCAACTCGCAAGTCTTCCCATGTGCGGCCCGACTTGTGCACAAAATTGGTCAGTTGGCTAAAGCCGTTCTTTCGGCACCATTGAACTGTCGGGAGATCACCCTCGCGCTCTTTTAATTCTTTCGCTCGCTTAACTACTAGTTCCCAAGACCACTTCGGTTTAATTTCTCCTCTGTATCTACGGGACGACGAACGCCATGCTGCGTATTCCTCCGCGAGACCCAGCTCCTTCAAAAGCGCCGGCTGCTTTAATCCAATGGCGAGCAATCGGGCGTAAAGTCGCTGCTCTTCGAGAAACGGGGTAGAAATCGCTACGATACCGTGCGTGTCGTAGAGCTTTTGCACTCTCCCGATTAAATTCTTTTTTATAATCTTGGTATCGGCAGATTTGTCTTTGGCAGGGAGCTTGGAAGCCGCACGGTCATAAGCAGCACGGGCGGATTCACGAGTTTCAAACAGGCCGAGGTAACGTCTCGTGCCGTTCTCCCGTAAATAAGCAGACCACTTTCGTGCAGCTTTATGCCAGGATACACCTTGGTATCCACTGCTGTTGTTCGCGCGGGTCATCGAAAAAGTTATCGTTTAAATTAGCCTTTGACGCTAAAAGGTTATGCTATGAGTGCCGAATGATAAAATTCTTCGGTGTCTTTTCGGGTTTTAATTTACTTCTCGTGCTGTGCATTTTTGTGCTCAGCGGCTTTGGAGCGATTTTGTGGGGGTTATGGGGGTTTGTTGGCGTTATCCTATTATGCGCGTTTTTGCTTGTTCTCCGCTAGACGAACCCCTCTATTCCTCGTGATGCCAAACATCTACACCTTATCAAACTCACTTCTGCTAGGGCGTAGATGGCCGGGACGCGCCTAGCATGGCCTAAAGGCCACGCGCGTCCCCAAATAATTCCATCCCCACTCTTTTTTGATTGGCGCAAGCCCCAAGCGCGCTACGCCCCCTCGCGCTTCCGCATCTCCTCGATGCGTTCGGGCCAGAGCCGCAGCGCGAACTCGATCCCCATTTCGGTCAGGTGGTCGTTCGCAAACCGGATGACGCTGTGCGGGCCGAGCACGTCCGCGAACAGATGCGACGAGTTCATCACATACACATACGAGTGCGCGGTCGTGTAGTAGCTGGAGAGCGGATGCCCGCGCTCATGCCCGATGTTGATGTCGATGCCGTCGCCGAAACCGGGGCCGTCGATTTCGATACCCCGCGGAATGCAGCCGGGCGCCTCGCACAGCGCCGCGATCGTGTAGGCAAGGGTTTTCCCGGCGCGCTGCGGATCGGCTGGCCTTGCAGCCCCTGCCTCCGCCCCGGCAAGTTCGACCGCACGCTTCACCAGCGCGGCGCAGCTCGCCTTGTCGTTCATCGCGGGCGCGCGCATCAGCGCCGAATACGGACGCGCGATCTCGCCGGCCCGCAGAAAACAGAGCGCCTCGAAGTAATCGAGATCCGCCTTCGTGAAGCGGGAGATGTGCTCGTTAAACTGGCTATGCAGTACCTTGCGTTCCGGCAGGTGGATAACCGGCGGGAACGACTGCGGGATGAACGGCTCCACGCCGCGGACAACCGCGGGCAATCCCAGCGCTGGCTTTTCCGTCATCCGAAAATCTCAAGACCCGACCCCGGCGGTCATAGCGCGAAAGGGCGGAAAGACAAATTGTCCGCCCCATTCTCCCCTTCCCGCTTCCCTTCCCGCGCGGCTCATCCCGACAAGGAGCGCGGAGGATGAGAGTTCGTCCCGCGGTTTGAACGGCGAAGCAGAAGCGGGCGCTGCCCGCCGGGCGTGGTTGCGCATCAAGTTCCCGATGCAGCACGCTTTCGGGTTCCATCCTCATCGCGCGTTAACGACGCCGAAGAAGCAAATCATTTCAAGCCGCTATCTAGTTAATCGCTGAAAGGTTTCGGCAAAGTACCGCGCGCTACACCGCGGTTACACGACGCGCCAGAAGGCGGGTTCAAAACAAACCTTCCACGACATAAGCCTTGGGGATTGCAGTCATGAAACTCGTCCACGAATTTCTTCGCAACGAATCCGGCGCTACCGCCATCGAATACGGGCTGATCGCCGCGTGCATTTCGGTCGCCATCATCGCCGTCGTGCAGGGCGTCGGCACCAAGCTGACCTCAACCTTCACCTCGATCCGCAGCGCGCTGAAGTAAGCGGCCCTTTCTACGGCTCGCGCTACGCCATATCGCCGTTGCGCTTCGGCGTCTGGCGGTGCGCGTTGCGAATGGCAATCGACGTCACCGCAATCGCGCCCACCGCAACCACGCCACCGAGGATGAGCGCGGCAGGCAGCGTGTAGCCGCGCGGGCGCTCCGCGCGCAGCATGGGCAACCTCTTCCGAACATCGCGGTAGGAAGGTAGCCGGTCGCGGATTTGCCGCGCTTCCGGCAGCGCGTCGCGCAGTTCGCCGATCTTGCCCTGCAGGCGATCGAGCCTGTCGGTGATCGCGTCGAAGTCAATGTAGCGGGTCAGATCGTGGAGTCGCATCGGGGCCTCGCGGGTTCGGCGGTGATTTGCCGAGCAAACCCGCGGTGCGGCCATAAGTTCCTGCGGCAAGGAACCCAGCCGCGCCCTGCCGGTTGCCCTCGGAGCAATCGAGGAGCGCCCATGCCTACACAACAAGAAATGACCGCGAAATTCTGGAAACACCTGCACCGCGACCGCACGCTGATGCTCGGCGTCGAGGACGCGGAAAACGGCCACTTCCGCCCGATGACCGCTCTGCTGGAGCATGAAACCGGCGGCCCCATCTGGATTTTCACCTCGCAGCAAGGCGCGGTCGCGAATGCGCTGCAGAGCCGGAAGAAACGCGCAATGGCCGCCTATTCCGCCAAGGGGCACGATCTCTTCGCGACCGTGCATGGCACGATCCAGCTCGATATGAACCGCGAGATGATCGACAAGCTGTGGAATCCGTTCATCGCCGCCTGGTTCAAGGGAAAGGACGATCCGAAACTCGCACTGCTTCGTTTCGATGCGGCGCGCGGAGAAATCTGGCTGAACGAGAACAGTCTTTGGGCCGGCGTGAAAATGCTGCTCGGCTCCGATCCCAAGGAAGACTACAAGGAAAAGGTCGCGAAAGTCGCGCTCGGCGGCGGCAGGTAAAGGGCGGCGAAACGCAGATCAGAAACCTACGCCAGCGCGAAATCCCTTCTGCCAAACCAGAAAACATTTCTTGCGTAAGCCGCCGTGCAGCAGCTCGAAATATTTCGGCAGCGTCACCGGCTTCGTAAATTCCAGACAAGCGCCGCCGGAGGAGATGTCCGAGACGCCGCATTCCACGACCGGCGCTTTCGGATCGAGGATGAGTTTCGCAGTCCGGGCGACGAGGCCGGACGGCTTCACGCGAATGAACCTGCGATTGTCGGAACCGTTTTTCGGCATGATGCAACCTCGCCGCAAGCTTCGCACGGCGGGGTTGAAAACCGCGTAAATGCCGCGCCCCTAACGCGCGGTAATCCTAACCGGTCGTTAAAGCCGTTACTGGCAGCGGCACTCGTAGTTGAGGCTGATGCAGTTCTTGCCCGGCGGGCAGTTGCAGGTCTGCGCGCCATCGCCGGACTTGCAGGATTTGAACAGGATGTCGCCGTTCAGCAGGCTCATGCCGTTGCCGCGTTCGACGAACTTCACGCTTACGATCGCGCCGCGGGCGTCGCGCACCATCACTTCCGAATAGGAAGCGGGCTGACCGGCGTGGGCGCTGCCAAGCAACAGGAATGTCACGGCCAAGGCTGCAAAAATTTTCATATGAATCCTCCCTCAAGGACAGGGAGAGCCTAGCAAGCAGGACGCGCAGCGAAAAGCGGGCGTTACGGCAGTCTTTCCTCGCCGAGCATCAGCGCATTGATCTCCGCTTCCGCGGCTTCCGCCGGCGCGCGCGCCGCGAAGCTGTCGATCTCCACCGGCCCGCTCGCATTCGCGACGATGGCTTGCAGCAGAAAGCGCGACGGGCCTTCGGTCTGCGGATCCTCGATCCCGTTCAGTTCGGGGATGTCGGCGAAACGGTAGCGCGTCTTCCAGCCGATGCCGAACGAGCCGTTACCGTCCACGATCATCTCGCGGGCTTCGCCGTCGAAGGTCACGGCTCGCGTCAGTCCTAGAATCGCGGCCAGCAGGAATACCGCCCCGATCAGTCCCGCGCCGATGCCGATGATCCAGAATGGGATCATGGCAAGCTGAAACAGCGGCACGCCGGGCCGGATCAGGAGTTCGTGCGGCGCGGACAGGGCCAGCGCGCCGCCCACGCCGAGGATGATACGGGCGATCCAACCCAGCGGCTGGTGGAAGACGAGGCAGTCGGCGCGTCCGGTGTCGATCTCGGCCATGCTTCCCGCCTAGCCGCCCTGCGCGGCACTGTCACGGGGTGTTGTGACGCCGCTGCTATGCGCCGGTCAAACATTCGCGCTAGGCTTATCCGGCATTCAGACTATCGGGATTGCGGAGAGACCATGAGACGAATTCTTGCTGCCGGAGCGGTTCTTTTCTTTGCGATGGCCGCGCAGGCCAACGCGCAGGTGCGCGGGTTCGAAACCTGGTACGGGCTTTACACGGTCGAAGGCGTGCAGATCGTGGACGATCCTTCCGCGCCGAGCGGTAAACGGCGCGTCGGCGGCAGGATCAAGGAACCGGCACAGAACAGCGACCGTATCCAACTGACGCCCGGCTCCTATTTCGGCTTCGGCTATGTGTTGCAGGATTCTGGCGGCGCGACCTCGGTGCAGGTGCGCCATGTGCAGCTCATTCCGCCGCCCGGCATCACCGACAATCAGGGCCGCGTACACGACAGCCTTCAGAGTGACCTGAACCTTTCCACCAACCGCGATCTGTTCATCGGGATTTCGATGGGCGAACGCACCGTGAAAGGCGTGTGGACCATGCAGGTCTGGGAGGGCGGCCGCGTTCTGCTGGAGCGCAAGTTTACGTTATACTAGGCCCCCGCAATCGTCTGACCTAGTAAAGACCAATCCGTAATGACATTCCGTAAAGTTGCGCCCTGGCTGTTCGTGCTCGCCATCGCTCTTGGCGTGGTGATCTGGAGCCTGTTCTTCGACCGCGTCGAACGTACCGACAAGGACGGCCGCGGCATCGTCGTACAGGACGGCGACTCCTTCATCATCGACCAGACCACTATCCGCCTCGAGGGCATCGACGCGCCGGAGATCAAACAGAACTGCATGTCCGGCGATGGCTCGTTCTGGCGCTGCGGACGCGACGCGCAGGCGTTCCTCTCGAAGTTGCTGCGCAAGGGAGACGTGCGCTGCCAGCCGCGCGCGAAGGATCGCTATGGCCGCACCATCGCCACCTGCTCCGCGCGCGACACGGCTGACGTGGCGGAAGCGCTGGTGCGTGCCGGCTGGGCGATCAACGCCGCGAAGATCGGCGAAGGCAAATACGCGGCGGCCGAAGCGGAAGCCAAGGAAGCCAAGCGCGGCATCTGGCAGGGTCCGTTCGAGCGGCCTTCGGTATACCGATTCAACCATCCGCGCGAAGACGTGCCGAAGCAGTAAGCATCGAACGGAGCGCAGGCTTGCGCGTTTCGTAATCGAAGGAATGTTCAATGACCGAAGCGAAAAAATATACCGGAAGCTGCCATTGCGGGCGCGTGCGCTTCGAAGCGACGGCGGACCTTTCCAAAACCGTCACCTGCAATTGCTCGATCTGCGCGAAAAGCGGAACCATCCTCACCTTCCTGCCGCCATCGCAATTCGTATCGCAATCCGGCGACGGCGATCTCGTCGAATACAAGTTCAACAAGCACGTCATCTCCCACCTGTTCTGCCCGACATGCGGCATCAAGCCTTACGCCCGCGGCCAGATGCCGAACGGCGACCCCATCATCGCGCTGAACGTGCGCTGCCTGGACGGCGTCGAACTGGAAACGCTGAAGCCGAAGCATCTGGACGGCCGCAGCTTCTAGGCACGAAAGCCGCTTGACGCAGGCCACAGGCTCCGGCGACCCTTCGCGCGGCAAGTGCAAGGAGCCTTCCCTTATGACCGATCTCTGGCGGCTGGACGCGACCGAACAGGCGCGGCTGATCCGGACCGGCGCTGTTTCCAGCGTCGACCTCACCAAGGCGACGCTCGCGCGCGTGGATGCGGTCAATCCGAAGATCAACGCCATCGTCGACCTGCTCGCAGAAGATGCGCTGCGCGATGCGGAAGCAGCCGACAGAAAAACCAGAAACGGCGAAGCGGCGGGCGCGCTGCACGGCGTTCCGGTCACGGTGAAGATCAACGTCGATTTCAAGGGCCGCGCCAATACGAATGGCGTGGTCGCCTACAAGGACAACATCGGCAAGGAAGACAACCCGGTCGTCTCCAACCTGCGCAAGTCCGGCGCGATCATCATCGGGCGCACCAATACGCCTGCGTTCTCGATGCGCTGGTTTACTGACAACGCGCTGCACGGCCGCACGCTCAATCCATGGAATAAAGAGATTACGCCCGGCGGCTCGTCGGGCGGCGCCGCCGCTTCGCTGATCACCGGCATGGGTGCGATCGGCCACGGCAACGACATCGGCGGCTCGATCCGCTATCCGGCTTACACCTGCGGCTTGCAGGGCATCCGTCCCAGCTTCGGCCGCGTGCCGACCTATAATGCTTCGCTGGCCACCGAGCGCCCGCATGTCGCGCAGTATGCTTCGATGCAGGGACCGTTGGCCCGCTCGATCCGCGACCTGCGGCTTTCGCTCGATGCGATGTCGGCGCGCGACTGGCGCGATCCGTTATGGATTCCGCTTGCGCCGGTGAACGTACCGAACGCAACCCCGGTGCGGGTCGCACTGTTCGACGAATGGGAAGGCTGCAAGGCCGATCCCCAGGTGGCAGACGCCTTGAAGAAGTCCGCACAATGGCTGGAAGACGCGGGCTACAAGGTCGAGCGCGCCGCACCGCCTTATTTCGGCGAAACCACGCAACTGTGGCTCCGGCTGGTGCTGAACGAAGGCCGCTTCGGATTCAATCAGGCAATCGAACAGCTCGGCGACGACGCAATCCGGAAAGCCTACCCGGCCGGTGCGGTGCCGGAGCTGGATTACGAAACCTTCGTGAAAGAACTCGCGTTGCGCAGCAAATACCTGCGCGCATGGAACGAGTTTTTCGAGAAGTATCCCGTGCTGCTGCTGCCGTCCTGCTGGAAGCAGCCTTTTCCGGTGGACGCCGATTTGCGCGGCGGCAACGCCTTCGTCGAGCTTTCCGATGCGCAAAGCCCGCAACTCTCCACGCCGATCCTCGGCCTGCCGGGTGTTGCAGTCTCGACCGGACTGGCAGATGGCGTGCCGATGGGCGTGCAGCTCGTCACCGCGCGCTTCGAGGAAGCGAAAGCGCTTGATGCGGCGGAAGTGATCGAGGCACGCGCGCCGAAGGTGGAAGTGATCGACCCGAAGTTTTGATTGCCTGTTATTTCTTCTTTGGAACGATCACGTTCTTCGGATCGGGTTGCTGGTCTTTCGGCGCGGTGGAGTAGTCGCCAAACGGGGAGTCGCGGCGCGTGATGACTTCCTTCACGCCCTCTTTCTCCGCGACCTCGATGAACTCCAGTGCCTCCGGCGTATTGCGCATCAGGCCGTCGAGGATCGGGCCGAGGTTCTGCACGCTCGATAATCCCATCGCCTCGTAGGCCTGATTGACCATCATCTTCTGCGCGGACAACTGCGAGAGCGGGATGGTGCGGAGTCTCTGCGCGATTTCGGCGACAGTCGATTCCAGCTTCTCGAACGGCACCGACTGGTTGATGAGGCCTATCTTCGCCGCCTCCACGCCGGAAAGCGCCTTGCCGGTCAGCGCGTATTCCTTCGCCTTCGTCAGGCCGAGGCGATAGATCCACATGCCGGAGAGATACGCGCCCCACATACGCGAGTAAGGCGTGCCGATGCGCGCGTCATCGCTCGCAATCACGAGATCGCAGCACAGCGCATAGTCGGAGCCGCCGCCGACGCACCAGCCATGCACCTGCGCGATCACGGGTTTGGACGAGCGCCACAGACTCATGAACTTCTGGTGCGGCGAGAGCGCGGGCGTGGTGGCGAAGGAGAAGTCCTTGCCGGCGTCCCACTTGCCGCCGGTGTTCATGTGCTCGTCCCAATGGTGGAAGCCCTTGCCGAAGTTGTAGCCGGCACAGAATGCCCTGCCTGCGCCGCGCAGCACGATCACCTTGATCTTCGGGTCGCGGGTCGCGGCGTGTGCCGCCGCCTCCACCTCGTCCGGCATCGGCGGGACGATGGTGTTCAGTTCTTCCGGCCGGTTCAGCGTAATCGTCGCGACCGCATCTTCGGTGTCATACAGAATGGTCTGGTATTCCATTGGCGTTCCCCAAGCTTTTTGCCGCGAAGCGTATCAGCCGCTTCCTCCCCCATCCAAATCAGGGTTTTCGGGCCTTTCCCTGCAAGCAAGGACAAACGCTAAAATTTCACCATCCCGGAACCTATCGCGCAGCCGAGCGTTGTTAGCGGGAATGTGAATTGCATCAAGGAGCGAGGCTATGGGACGCGGATTGTTACTGTGGCTGATCGGTATTCCCCTGCCGATCATTCTCATTGTCTGGCTGCTCGGCGGCCTGAGCTGACGACGAGTAGTAACGCCGGCTGATCCCTCCCCCCGGTCAGCCGTTGCACATGGCCCGGAGCGTCCCCCCGCTCCGGGTCATTTTTCTTACGGTTATTTCCACAGGCGCGACCGTTCTTCCGCGCGCTCGACCAATCCCGGCGGGTTGCGGTCGACGTCGATCCTGAGAAAAAACCAGATATCCACCGCGGTCTTCGCCGCGATCAAAAGCACCAGCGGCGCGATCTTTCCGAACTTCTGCGCCAAGGCAGCGCCCACGATGATAACAACGTGCATGGTGACGATGCGGGCATAGAGGCCGCCGATCAGCGCACCCTTTTTCTGGTCAATGACATCCTCGCCTACCAGCCTTTTCCAGAGCGGGAGCTTTGCCATCTCGATAACAAATGCGATGCCGCGTCCAACGAAGGAAATCGCCAGCGGAATCAAAAGTCCGTTCGCGAGGACGATATTGTTCCAGAAATCGGCCGGCATGGTCCGGAAGAAGTTTTCGTCGAGCTGCGGAGTGCCCCCTGCGCGGCCGGAAAAGAACGCCCACAGGAACAGGAAGTGGCCCAACATGAACCCGCCCGAATGGACGAGAAAGAACGCGAAAAAGAACAGGCGCGAGAACACCTCGCCAAGGAAACTTCTGGAGAAATCCGAACCGATCAGAACCCGAAGCAGGGTCCAGAACGCGATGACGACCGTTTCCGCCCAGTAGAGCATGAGCAGAACGAACACATCCCAGCCCCAGTACAACACGCCGATTAGCGGGATCAGGTTCGAGACAAGCACCAATAACGTCGAGGGATAAAGCAGTCGGGTCATGGATCATTCCGCCAGGCGGCCGGTGGGCTTCTGCAATTCGTCCCGGCAATTCACACGATTCGGCAGGCGGCGTACTGCCCGGCCCGTCGCAAGTTTGTTATATTCGATTATTGCTGCGATTCGGTTCCTTCTCTCTACCGTATCGCGCAGATCCACTCCTCCCGGCGTGGCGTAAAGAACTGAGGCGGCCTTCGGGCCGCCTCTTCTGTTTCTAGCGCGCCTCTGCCCGCGCCTTGATCGCGGTCCACAGCATCAAATAGATCAGCGCGCCATTCAGGCAGTGCCACATGAAATGCGTGCCGAGCGGAAACTGTGCGCATACCGACGGGTCCACGATCCGGAAGCTGAGCGAAAGCGCAAACAATGCCGCGCCGGACAGAAACGCGCCGCCGATCCACAGCTTCGAGCCGCCCTTCGCACGCAGTGCAAAGCCGATGAGGACAAGCGCGAAAAATACCGGGAAATAAAATCCCGAATTGTTGAGAAAGCCCGGCGGCAGCAATCGCGGCAGTATCGCGGAGAAAGCGAGAAACCCTGCAAGCCAGAGTGCCGTTGCCAGCGGCGACTGATCAAGATAGCGCCGCAAGGCCAGCACGAGAAATGTAGCGACGAAAACCGCAATCGGGATTGCGTCCGCGAGCAAGCCCCAGCGCGTGCCGAAAGTATGAAACAGTGTTGAACCGATGCCGACCGCAACCGCAAGCGCAATCAGGACAAGGATGAAGCGATCGCCCTTCCCTTCGCGCTGCCACAACACATAGGCCGCACCGGCCGCGATGAAGAACGCAAGATTGCTGAACGCATTGATTGGCTCAGCCCAGAACCCCGCATCGAGGCGTTCACAATAGAGGTCGATCGGGTCGTTCCAGGCCATCGCGGAGATTCCTTCTGTCTTGCCTTCCTGCTCGCCGGGCGCGGAGTTTGCCCGCGCAAAGGCCGATTTGCGAGTCTTTCGATGCGTATAGACGCGCGGCTTCGCAACGCGATTCCGGCGCTTCATGCATCGCCGGAGAAATCAGCAAATTTGCGAGTCGGGAGAATCGGTTACGCGGTGCTGTAACAGCGCAATGTCAGCAAATCGGGCCGTTATGCAGCGGAAGCGGCCTTGTGCTCGTCGCCCGTCTGTTTGCGAGCCGCGCCGTCCATCGCCTCAACCAATGCGAGATAGGACGACGCCGGCAACGGCGGCGCGAACACATAGCCCTGCGCCAAATGCACGCCCTTCTTCTGCAAGTATTCGACCTGTTCGAAGTTCTCGACGCCTTCGGCGATCACTTCCATCTTCATCGTTCGCGCAAGCTCGAGCAGTGTCTCGATGATGGTATGCGAATGGCGCTCGGTGGAAATTGCGTCGATGAACATCTTGTCGATCTTGATGGCATCGACACCGAGCTTCATCAGGTAAGAAAGCCCGCCATGGCCGGTACCCACGTCGTCAATCGCGACGCGGATGCCGGTCGCCTGAATCTTCTCGATGATCTTGCGGGCATGATCAAGGTCGGGCAATGGCTCACGCTCGGTCACTTCCAGCACGATCTGCTTCAGGCTCATCTTTGAAGACCCAAAAATGGACTTCAGGTCGGCAAGAATCGTCTCGTCCTTGAAATGCCCGGCATAGAGATTGAACGCGAGATTCAGGTGCGGACGGGTGGAGTGGGACTGCTCCATCTCCTCCTTTGCACATTTCATCAGTGCGCGCGTCATCGGATAGATCAGCCCGGAGCGTTCCGCGAGCGGGATGAAGTTGGCGGGAGAAACCATCGTGCCATCGGCGCGCCGCCAGCGCGCCAGCACTTCCGCGCCGACGACCTTACCGGACTGAATGTCGACGGTCGGCTGATAGTACGGGATCACTTCACCGCGGTCGATTGCCTCGCGGAACTGCACTAGCGGATCATTCCGATTACGCCGCACATAAAGCGCGCCGAGCGCAAAGGTCAGAATCGTGATCAACGCCGAGCAAAGACGCCCGATCATCAGGAGATCGCTGTATTCCTCGCTCAGGGTAGCGCGCGTGCGTTCCGCACTCACCGAAACCGGAAAGCGATCCGAGCGGATGTGAAAACCGATCATGCGCGTATCGTCTGCGCTGAGGCCTTCGTCGCCAGCCGGACGCGCTGCGATCACCTCGGAGCGGTCGAGGTACAGCCGCAGGCTGCGGCCGCCCTGATAGTCGCCTTCATAGGTATCAGGCAGCAGGAATTCGGACGGCACCAGTGCGCCGAGCGGCTTCGCATCCTTGCGGTCGAAGCGCAGGCGGACAGCGCGATCATTGCGGTCGCGGAAGCGTACCATTGCCAGTTCGAAGCGGCGATCAGCCAGCGGCAGTTCGCGCGAGACGGCACGCGGCTCCACGCCCTCACCGAAGTTCGTGCACAACGTGACGCCGCTGTCATCGAGGATCGAGATTTCCTTGATCGGCGTGGAACCGGCGGTGGCACGCCGCATCAGATCCAGAGATTTCTGGCTGCAGTCGTTCGCGCCGGAAGCGGCGAGATCGACCAGCGACGCCATCGCGCTCTCGAGGCGGAGTTCGGCGAGACTCAGCGAACTGCGCGCAAGCGACTCCAGTTTCGCGCGCGCGCTCCGCTCGACATAGGTTTGCAGGGAATATTCGACAGACAGAATCGGCACGCAGGCGGCCGCGACGCCGCCGAGCACGACTGCTCCCCACCATGTTTTGCTCTGACGCACGCAACGCTTCCGGCTACAAATCCGCAGCCTGTAGTAAAGCGTCCCGCAATTAAGGTTGCGTTAACGATGGAATGGTGCAGCGCAGGCTTTATGCGGCGCCGGACCACTTTTTATATGTGTAGGCTGCCTGATAGCGCGCGACCCGATGGCCGAGACGGCCTTCAACAAAACCGAGGCGGAAAACAAACGCGCGAAGGTAAGCCGCGGCTGCACGGAGCGCCGCCTTCGCGGCCGAACCCTGCCTCCCCCGTTCCGCGAGCTGGCGGGCGGCAATGGCGCCGTAACGCGCGGCCTTCTCGCGCGCGTCTTCGAGGCTGACGATGGTGTCGTGCTCGATAGGATTTTTCAGTGTTGAAAACGCGCCATCCGCAATCACGCTTTCATGCACGCGGTCCTCGCTGAAGCGCGCCTTCGATTTGCGGAATAGCCGCAGCACATGATCCGGCCACCAGCCGCCATGGCGGACAATCTCGCCGCAGAAGCGGTTTCGCCGCGGCATCCGCCAGGCATCGGCACTTTCTGGATCCGCGATCACCGTGCGAATTTCTTCCGCCAGTTCGGGGCCGATCCATTCGTCTGCATCGAGCGAAAGAATCCATTCGCCGCTCGCATGGTCGAGCGCGCGCTGCTTCTGCGGGCCGAAGCCCGGCCAGTCTTCCGGTTGCAACACCTTGGCACCGAGCGCGCGTGCAATCTCGACCGTACGGTCCGTGCTGGCGCTGTCCACCACCACGATCTCGTCCGCGAACGGAACGGAAGCGAGGCAGCGCCGGATATTGGCTTCCTCGTTCTTGGTAATCACAATTAGGGACAAGCGCGGCATGGGGAACGGCTGGAACAACGGGAACGCCAGCAGCGATAACAGATGGCAGGGCGCGCAGAAAGCCGCTATAGGTCGCCGCCTCGATTCAGCAAAACCATGTCCACGCCAACACCGCCAAGCACCCCTCGCGTGCCGCCTTCCGTCGCCTTCGTGCGGCAGCAGTTTTCGCTTTACGGCGGCGCGGAACTGATCCTCGACCGCACCATCGCGGCGCTGGCTTCGCATGGCGCGCGCATCTCTCTGATCGCGCGCGAATGGCGGGGGCGGCCGGGCAGTACTTTCCTCCGCCGCGAAAGCGGGAAAGTTCCGCGGGCAACCCGCGACTCGCGCTTCGCGGCGGCAGCCTGCGGCATCGTTGCCGGGCTTGAGAACACGCTGGTGCAATCGCACGAGCGGATCGAGTGCTGCGACATCTACCGCGCGGGTGACGGCGTCCATGCCGCCTATCTGAAACGGCGCGCGCGGACGCTCGGCGCGGCGCGGCGCTTCTTCCAGAACATCAGCCCCTATCATCGCGACGTGCTAAGGCTTGAACGGCGTATGTTCGCAGGCCCGCGGCTGAAAGCCGTGGTGGTGAACTCGAAAATGGTGGCGGACGAAATCGTCTCGCATTTCGGATTCCCGCGCGAAAAGATTCACCTTGTGCCGAACGGGATCGACCTGGGGCGCTTCTCCCTTCCCTCGCTTGCGGACCTGCGCAAGGAAGCGCGCGCGGATCTGAATCTGAAGGCGGATGCGAAAGTTCTTCTGCTGCTCGGCTCCGGCTATGAGCGCAAAGGCTTGCCGCAGGCAATTGCCGCGCTCGCGAAAATGGGCACCAAGGCGGAATTGCTCGTGGTCGGGCGCGAGCGCAAGCCTTCGTATTATCGCGAGCTGGCTTCGCGTCATGGTGTTGCCGGACGTGTTCATATCTTCGGCGAACAGGCGGACCCGGTGCCGTATCTCGCGGCGGCTGACGCGATGATCCTGCCTTCGCTTTACGATCCTTTTCCTTCCGCCGTGCTGGAAGCGCTTGCCTGCGGTTTGCCGGTCGTGACTTCGGAGAGCTGCGGTGCGCGCGATGCGGCACGCGAGCTGGACCGCGATATGGTTTGCGATGCGCTCGACATTAACGGCATCGCTTCCGCTGCGGATCGCGCGCTTTCGCTTGCGGCGCAGGGGGAAACGAAAATGCGCTGCCGCGCCATCGCCGAGCAGTCCCGCATGGAATTCATGATCGAGCGGGTGCTCGCGCTCTACGAAAAGCTGGCCGCAGCAAAATGAAAATCCTTCACACCGAAAGCTCCATCGGATGGGGGGGCCAGGAAATCCGCATCCTCGACGAGAGCGCGGGGCTGATCGCGCGCGGGCATGAAGTGGCCATCGCCGCACCGCCGGAAGCGGAGATCGCACGCGCAGCACCTGCGCGCGGCATCGCCTATTTTCCTGCGCCGATCTACAAGCGCACATGGCGCGCGCTTTCAACGCTGCGCAAGGTGATTACCGACTATCGTCCCGATGTCGTCGTCACGCATAGTTCGAGCGATAGCTGGCTGACGGCGGCGGCGACATGGTTCGGCCGCAGCGTTCCCAACGTTCGCGTTCGTCATCCCCCTG
>OEIU01001503.1_pt1 | contig 14808 bp, 6 predicted proteins | sample 1539221 | NCBI WGS metagenome assembly OEIU01 (sample SAMN03792071, study PRJEB22550) | activated sludge metagenome | feature: wastewater treatment plant; material: activated sludge; isolation source: Wastewater treatment plant of a petroleum refinery complex | place: Argentina: Zarate | collected...
GTGTCGCGGCGTGCGCCAGTCGCTGGCGTGCGCCCCACGCGGACAGGCGGGGGCGGCCCCCCCCGCCGCGCGCGGCCCTGGCCAGCGCGCCGATGCCGCGGCGCAGGCCGTGGAGGCCGACGACATCCTGCGCTTCCCGCGCGGCGCGGCGGCCGGCGAATGCCTGCACGCGGTGTTCGAGCACATCGACTTCAGCGATGCCTCGGGCTGGAGCGATGCCGTCGAACAGGTGCTGCAGCGCTTCGCGCCGGCGCTGCCGCCCGGCGACGGCGCGCTGCGCCGCGCGATGCTGCTGCGCATGCTGCACGACGTGATGCTTGCGCCGCTGCCCGGCGGGCTGCGGCTGGCCGAGGTGCCGCGCGCGCGCACGCTGGTCGAGCTGGAGTTCCACCTGCCGTCGCCGCAACTGCAGGCCGACGCGCTGGTGCGCACGATGCGCCGCTTCGACTGCGAGCTGCCGCCGCTGGCCTTCGGCACGCTGCGCGGCTACCTGCGCGGCTTCATCGATCTGGTGTTCGAGCACCAGGGCCGCTGGTTCGTGCTCGACTGGAAGTCGAACCATCTGGGCGACACGCCGGCCGACTATGGCGCGGCGCCGCTGCAGCGCGCGATGACGCAGCACGGCTACCGGCTGCAGGCGCTGATCTACGCGCTGGCGCTGCACCGGCTGTTGCAGCGGCGTCTGCCGCAGTACGAGCATGAGCAGCATTTCGGCGGCGTGCTGTACCTGTTCGTGCGCGGCGTGCGTCCGGCCTGGACGCTGGCCGGCGGCCACAGCGCCGGTGTGCATCTGCAGCGGCCGTCGCTGCCGGCATTGCAGGCGCTGTCGGCGCTGCTCGAAGGCCGCGAGGCCGCAGCATGAACGAGCGCGCCGTCTTCGACCCCGGCCAGGCCCTGGCCGAAGGCTTTGCGTGCCAGGCCGAACGCTGGGCGCACGCCCAGGGCGCCGACGCGCTGGCGGCGCGCCGGCTGCGCGAGGCCGCACGTGCGCTGAGCCTGGCCATCGGCGCCGGCCACGTGTGCCTGCCACTGGCCGACCTGGCGGCCGAGCTCGCAGATTCGCCGGGGTCGGGTGAGCTGCGCCGCCTGCTGCTGGCCAGCGGCGTGGTCGGCACGCCGCAGACGGCCGGCGGGCAGCCGCTGGTGCTGGACGACGAGCAGCGTCTGTACCTGCGGCGCCACTTCGACTATGAACAACGGCTGGCGCGGCGCCTGGTGCGCGCCGCCGGCGCCGCGCCGGCCTTGCCGGACGCCGCCGCATCGCAACGCCTGCGCGCGCTGTTCCAGGGCAGCGGCAAGGACCCGGGCCCCGACTGGCAGAAGCTCGCCGCGGCGCTGGCGCTGCGCCAGCGGCTGGTGATCATCAGCGGTGGCCCCGGCACCGGCAAGACGACCACGGTGGTCAACCTGCTGGCCTGCCTGCTCGAGCAGCAGCCCGAGGCGCGCATCGCGCTGGCGGCGCCCACCGGCAAGGCCGCGGCGCGCATGAGCGAGGCCCTGCGCGAGCGCGCCGCGCACCTGCCGCCAGCGCTGCGCGAGCGGCTGCCGGCCGAAGCCGGCACCGTGCACCGGCTGCTCGGCGCGCATCCGCGCGGGTTCCTGCACGACGCCGCGCGGCCGCTGGCCGTCGACGCGCTGGTCGTCGACGAAGCCTCGATGCTCGACCTGGCGCTGGCCACCCGGCTGTTCGAGGCCGTGCCCGACACGGCGCGGCTGATCCTGCTCGGCGACAAGGACCAGCTCGCCGCGGTCGAGTCCGGCGCGGTGTTCGCCGAGCTCAGCGCCGACCCGTCGCTGAGCGCGCCCTGCATCGCCGAGCTGGCGCGGCTGTGCGAGCTGCCGCCGCAGGCGATCGTGCCCGCGCCGGCGCTGCAGGCCAGCCCGCTGCGCGACAGCGTGGTCTGGCTGGCGCGCAACTTCCGCTTCGGCGCCGACTCGGCCATCGCGCGCGCCGCGACGCTGGTGCGCGAAGGCCGCGCCGAGGCGCTGCTGCAGCAGCTGCGCAGCGGCGGCGGCGCGCTGCACTGGCTGGACGACGCCGCGGCCGCGCCCGACGCGCGCACGCTGCAGGCCATGCGCGAGGGCTTCGCGCCCTACTTCCAGGCGCTGCGCGAGGGCGCCGGCGCCGCGGCGCTGACCCAGGCCTTCGGCCGTTTTCGCGTGCTGTGCGCGCATCGCGACGGGCCGCGCGGCGCGCAGGCCGTCAACCGGCGGCTGGCCGACGAGGCGCGCGCGCTGCTGGCGCCGGGCACTCCTTCGGATACGCAGTCACCCTTCTTCCCCGGCCGGCCGCTGATGGTGCTGCGCAACGACCCGCTGCTGCGCCTGTTCAACGGCGACATCGGCATCACGCTGCCCGGCGCCGACGGCGCGCCGCTGGTGCACTTCGCCGATGCCGCCGGCGGCTTCCGTGCGCTGCCGGCAATGCGGCTGCCGGCGCACGAGACGGCTTTCGCGATGACGGTGCACAAGGCGCAGGGCTCGGAATTCGACGCGGTGCTGGTGCTGCTGCCGGCGCAGCGCAGCCGCGTGCTCAGCCGCGAACTGCTGTACACGGCGCTGACGCGCGCGCGCCAGCGCGTATGGCTGGCCGCCGAAGCCGGCGTGCTGGCCGCCACCGTGGCCACGCGCACGCGCCGCCAGTCGGGGCTGCTGGCGCGGCTGCGCGAGGCGGCTGCCGGAGCCTGAGGTAGAGCTGCATACGGGCAGGAGGGAGGCGGGATCTGGGCGCGCCGCGGACAGGAACCGCGGGACGCGCGATGCCATGGGGCATACTGCCCCTACAAGTCCGCATCGCAGGAGCCAGCCGATGGACATCTCGATCCGCCGCCACGAGCACTGCGTCATCGGCCTGCCGCGTTGCGACTTCGTGTTCTCCTCCACACGCAGTTGCTTCATCGCCTACGGCTTCGAGGAAAGCACCCTGGAGATGTCGCTGCTGCGCAAGCTGCTGCAGGAACGCGGCATCGAAGCGGTGGAAGCCGGCGGCAGCCTGGCGCCAGGCCAGAGCGCCTATTGCGCGAAGATCTGCTCCAAGATCATCACCGCGCAGTTCTGCATCGCGCTGCTCAACCACCTCGAAAAACCGGGGAACAAGCAGATTCCCAGCGCCAACGTCTGCATGGAATACGGACTGATGCTGGGTTTCAACAAGTACGTGATCCCGTTCCAGCGCAAGCATCAGAAGCTGCCGTTCAACGTCGCCGGCCTCGACACCGTCAGCTACGGCAGCGACGACTTCGAGCGGCTGGCTGTCAAGGCGATCGACCAGGCCATCGCCAGCACGACGCAGCAGGCGCATGCCCCGCTGCCGGTCGATCAGGAACTGGCCACTTTTTTGCTGATGCAGCGGGCCCTGCGCAGCACGCTGCAGGACCCCACGGAACGCAGCATCGCCGAGTTGTGCATGCCGCTGGGTTTCGAGCTGCTGAACGATTTCCGCGGCAGCACGCTGATCTTCTTCGGCAACTTCACCGCGCTGCGCACCGAGACCGCGCTCTGGCGGCTGCGCACCTTCGACCAGCTGATGTCCGAGCGCGTCGCCGGCGCCCGCCAGCGGCCTCAGTATGTCGACGTGCCTGAGGATCTGCGGGCCTATATCGAGCAGTTGCTTCGCGGCAGTCCGCTGTGGATCCTGGTCACCAGCGAACAGGAGAAGGCGGCGATCGTGTCGAATCTGCAGGCGCAACCGATCGAGCGCGCAGTCACGGTCTTCTGCCAACAGGACGTGACTGCCGCGCTGCTGCAATAGCCGCCCGGGGGCATCGGCCACCGCGCAGCGGCGTGCGGCGTGCCGCGTGCCGCGCGCGCCGCTCGCGCAAGCGAGCCCGGACAAGCACGCCGCGGCTCAAGCGATGGCCGTTGCATGCCGATAGCCGAAGGTCGAGGCCGAATGTCGACCCATGACCGATCACGTGATTGCCGCGAGCGGCACGACCACCCCCCTGCCCGCCGCGCTGCCCACCGACCCCGCGCCGGCCGCTGCAGCCACGCCAGCGCGTGGCGGCTTCTTCGCGCACCACGGCATCTGGGCACCCGGCGTGCGGCTGTTCCGCGGCATGAACTTCGCCGCGAAGGCGCTGATCATTTCGCTGTCCTTCACGCTGCCGATGCTCGGGCTGCTCGGCTGGACGCTGCACGACCAGGCGCAGCAGGCGCTGCAGGCGCGGCTCGATGCGGTGCGCCAACACGTGCAGATCGCCCACGGCCTGCTCGCCTGGGCGCAGGCGCAGGAGGCGCAGGAGGCGCAAGAGGCACAGCCGGCGCAGGGCGCGCTGCCACGAGCGCAGGCGCAGCAGCTGGCGTTGCGCGCGCTGCAGACGCTGCGCCACGACGATCAGGGCTTCTGGCTGCAGGACCGGCAAGCGCGGCTGCTGATGCAGCCGGCGGGCAGCGCAGCCGTCGATGCGCAGCGGCTGCAGCAGGCGCTCGAAGTCGCGCGCGGCAGCGGCCAGGGGCTGGTCGGCGAGGCCGGCACGAACGCAGCCTACGTCATGGCCTTCGAGCCCTGGGGCTGGATCGTCGGCTCGGGCGTGCACACCGCCGACCTGCGCCAGGCCGCCTGGCGCGACCTGGCGCGCAACGGCGGCATCGTCGCGCTGGCGATGGCGCTGACCGGCTACCTGTTCCTGAGCTTCTATCGCGTGATGAACGGCGGGCTGCGCGAGACGCAGCGCCACCTGCGCGCGATGGACCAAGGCGATCTGACGACTTCGCCGCGCGGCTGGGGCCAGGACGAGAGCGCGCAGCTGATGCAGGAGCTGGCGCGCATGCAGGCCTCGCTGCGCCACATGGTGCAGCGCGTGCGCGGCTCCAGCGGCGACATCGTCGACGCCAGCGACACCATGGCCGCCGGCGCGGCCGACCTGTCGCAGCGCACCGCCCAGGCCGCGGCGGCGCTGCTGCAGTCGACGGCGCTGATGGGGAAGATGGACCTCCAGGTGCACCACGGCGTGACGCTGACCGAGGAGGCCACGCGCACCGCGCGCCACAACGCCGAAGTCGCCGCCGACGGCGGCCAGGTGATGCGCGAGGTGGTCGAGACGATGGAAGGCATCCGCGCCTCGTCGTCGCGCATCGGCGAGATCATCGGCACCATCGACGGCATCGCCTTCCAGACCAACCTGCTGGCGCTGAACGCGGCCGTCGAAGCGGCGCGCGCCGGCGCGCAGGGCCGCGGCTTCGCGGTGGTGGCCAACGAGGTGCGCATGCTGGCCCAGCGCAGCGCCGAGTCGGCCAAGGAGATCAAGGCGCTGATCGGCGGCAGCGTGCAGCAGGTGCAGGCCGGCACGCTGGTGGTGCGCAAGGCGGGCACGGCGATGCAGGGCATCGTGGCCGCGTCGCAGCGCGTCAACGACCTGCTCGGCGAAGTGGCGGCCGGCGCGGTCGAGCAGAGCGTGGGCATCACGCAGCTCGGCCAGGCGGTGGCGCAGCTGGATCACCTGACGCAGCGCAACGCGGCGCTGGTGCAGCAGACCGCCGATTCAGCGGCCGACATGCGCGCGCTGGCGCGCACGCTGGCGCAGGAAGTGGCGCGCTACCGCATGCCGGCCGGCGCCGCCTGAGGCGCCGCCGGAGCCGGGCCGGCGGCTATGCTGCCGGCCGCCGCCACCCGACGCACCGCGCATGAGCACGCCGGGCCGCTCCCAAGTGCGAATCCCGGAGCACGCAGTGCGCAGGGTAGTCCAGTGAGCGCGCGTGGCCGCTCCAAAGCGCTCACACCGGAGCGCGATCAGCGCGGAGGTTGCCTTATGAGCCCGTCCGCCGCACCGCTGAGCGAACACGTCAACGCCGCGGCGCGGCGCACCGTGTTCCTGAGCTGAAATTCCTGGTGCCTGGGCGCGAACATCCCCGGCAAGCCGCGCATGTTGATGCCGCTGGCCGACGGCTTCCCGCGTTATGCGGACCTCTGCGCCAAGGTGGCGCGCGACGGCTACGAGGGCTTCGTGCTGGCCTGAGCCCGGCTTTGCCGCGGGCGGGCGCCGGACTCCCGTCCCTCATTCGCAGCGCTGCCGGCAACCCACGTCGTCCTCTTTGCCGATGCGGATCTGTTCACGTTCAGCACGCTCGAGGCCGGTCCCGGCGCGCAGGCAAGCTGTACGCTGCGACCCGCGTGCGCGCAAGCCCCCTTCCATCCGCCAAACACCTGCGACGAGGAGAACATCTTGGCCAACATCTACGGCGGCAACGGCGACGACAGCTACAACACCGGCCACGCCAGTGCGGGCAACGACAAGTTCTACACCGGTTTGGGCCATGACTATGTCCAAGCCACGGCGGGCAACGACTACTACCACCTGGGGTTCGTGCAGAGCAAGTACTACTGGACGAACTCGTTCCACGATTACGACACCGTGGATTACCGCTATGCCAGCGGCAGCTACGGCGTCGGCAACACGGACATCAAAATCGTCGCCGATCTGCAACTGGGAACCGTCCAGAAACTGAACTCCGCAGGCGTCCTGCTGCACACCGACAAGCTGATCGGTGCGGATGCGGTATGGGGCACCTTCGCAGCCGACATCTTCTACGGGCGCGACTTCTGGGACTACGAGGAATTCCAGGGCTTCGGCGGCAACGACTACTTCGACGGCCGCGGCGGTAACGACGGTGTCTCATACCGCTATGCGACGACGACGGCCGGCATTGAAGTCCAGATGGCCGACGGCAAGGTGACATGGCTGGATGGCACGTCGGGCACCGACACGCTGCGCCAGATCGAACTGATCACCGGCACGAACTTCGCCGACACCTACGACGCCACCGGCTACGGCGCCAGCTCGATCAACCGCAACTCCTCCGGCGAGACCTACAACCTGTTCAACCCGATGGCCGGCGACGACACCATCATCGGCAACGGCGCCACCATCCTCAACTACGGCACCAGCCTGGGCGGCAGCGTCAGCGTCGACCTGTCCGGGCAGGTGGACCCGAGCACCGCCGCCCGCATCATCACCGCCTTCAGCGACGATGCCGACAGTACCGCGGGCATCACGCCGGGCGACATCCTGGCCTCGGGCGTCAACGCGGTGCGCAGCGGCAACTACAACGACACGCTGCTTGGCGGCGGCAGGGTCAACACCAGCGGTGCAACCTTCACGGTCTCCGGCGACCAGAGCTACGAATCCTTCCGCGGCAACGGCGGCAACGACTTCATCGACGGCAAGACCGGCTACGACCGTGCCGAGTACAGCGTCGGCCACCAGTCGCAAGGCATCGTCGTCAAGCTGGCGGCGGGCACGGTCAGCGGCGACCCGCGCTTGACCGGCACCGACACGCTGCGCGGCATCGAAAGCATCAACAGCACCTACCTCGACGACCTCTACGATGCCAGGGGCTTCACGCTGTCCAACGCGGCGAACAAATCGCTCAACCACGGCGACGTCAAGTGGGTGCCGAGCGTCAGCGGCGAGACGCTGGCCTCGTATGCCTTCAACGAATTCCGCGCCTATGCCGGCAACGACACGGTGATCGGCAACGATGCGACGCGGATTTCCTTTGCCGGGCTCGTGCTGGAGTCGCTGACCGGTCCGCGCCCGTCGGTGGATATCGTGTTCGACAGCAAGAACTCCGGCTCCGGCAGCTACGGCAACACCGACGGCGGCCTCGGCTGGGTCAGCTTCAGCGGCGTGCGCAGCATCGTCGGCAGTACGGCCGACGACCGCATCGTCGGCTCGTCCGGCTACCAGGGCCTGGTCGGGTATTACGGCAACGACAGCCTGTATGGCGGCGCCGGCAACGACGAGTTGCGCGGCTTTCTGGGCACCGATGGCTCACGCACCAACCCGACCACGTTGTTCACCGACAACGACTGGCTGGACGGCGGCGCCGGCAACGACCTGCTGTACGGCGAGTTCGGCAACGACACGCTGATCGGCGGCACCGGCGCCGACACGATGAGCGGCGGCACCGGCAACGACGTCTATTTCGTCGACGACGCCGGCGACGTGGTCATCGAACTGGCAGGCACCGGCAGCGGCACGGACACCGTCAACAGCTCGATCAGCTACGCATTGACGGCCAACGTCGAGCGCTTGACGCTGACCGGCACGGCCGCCATCAACGGCACAGGCAATGGCGCCGCCAACCTGCTGAGCGGGAATGCCGGCAACAACGTCCTGAACGGCCGCAGCGGCGCGGACACGATGCTCGGCGGCGCCGGCAACGACACCTACATCGTCGACCACGCGGGCGACAAGGTCTACGAGACCACCACGACCAGCAGCAGCGTCAATGCGGGCGGCGTGGATACCGTCAAGAGTTCGCTCAGCTTCAGCCTGGCCGCCTCGACCGGCGTGTCCTTCGTCGAGAACCTGACGCTGACCGGCAGCGCGGCGATCAACGGCACCGGCAACGCGCTGAACAACGTACTCACCGGCAACAGCGCGGCCAACACGCTGAGCGGCGGCGCCGGCAACGACACGCTCAACGGCGGCGCCGGCAACGACGTGCTGATCGGCGGCGCCGGCAGCGACCGGCTGACCGGCGGTGCCGGCAACGACATCTTTCACTTCAACTCCACGCTCGGCAGCGACACGGTCACCGACTTCAACTCGGCGGCCGACACCTTCCGTTTCAGCCAGGCCGGCCTGCGCATCGGCAACGGCGACACGGTGGTCGACGGCTTTGCCGTGCGCCATGCCAGCGGCGGCTTTTCAGCGGCGAGCGAGGTGGTGGTCTTCACGCCCGACGCGGCCAGCCTGAGCGCCGCCGGGGCGGCGGCGGTCATCGGCTCGGCGACCAGCAGCTTCGCCGCCGGTGCCGCCCGGCTGTTCGTCGTCGACAACGGCAGCGACTCGGGGATCTTCCTGTTCACCTCGTCGGCGCCGAATGCGCAGGTATCCGCCGCCGAGTTGACGCTGATCGCCACCTTCAACGGCAGCTCGACGGCGGCATCGGACTACGTGTTCTCGGCCTGAGCAGCGCCGCCTCCACGAGCGCCCTGCCCTGACAGGCAGCGCGGCCCTGCTGCGCGCCGCTGCGGCCGCGCGCCCGGCAACCCCGGACATCCCCTCCCCCCGAGATTGGGGGGGCCGGCCTGCGCGCTAGTTGACGGAGCAAACCCTTCGTTACAGTATGGCCTTGCTGACGGGGGCAGCCGGCGCGACGTGTCGTGCGCAGCGGGTTGCCCGCAGCGGCGCCTGAACCATCGGCCCGCGCAGCATCGGTCGCGGACTCACGCATTCGAGCAGAGGGAATCATGGCAACACTCACCGTAGACCACGTCATCGTCAGCGAAGCTGACGGATACGCCGACATCGTCGTGCGCCTGCTCAATCCGGGTTCGCTTCCCGTGTCGGTCAACTACAGCACCTCGGACGCGACCGCCGACTACTGGCAGGCGCAGGACTACACCCGTGTCAGCGGCACGTTGAACTTCAGCGTCGGCGGCGAGACCGAGCAGACGGTGCGCGTCTTCATCACGGAGAACAACGCGGCGGAGGGCTTCGAGTTCTTCCATTTCAACCTGAGCGGCGCGACCAACGCCACCATCGCGCGCACCCAGACGCCGATCGGCATCGTCGACAACGACACGGTGGCGGACACGCCCAACCTGTTCGTGCGCGACGTCACCGTCGACGAGAAGGACGGCACCGCGAACTTCGTGGTCATGCTCGGCGGCCCGACCGGGCAGGCCTCGAACGGCGCGGTCACCGTCAAGTACGCCACCGCCAACGGCAGCGCCACCGTCGGCGCGGACTACACGGCCACCAGCGGCACGCTGACCTTCGCTCCCGGCGAGACGGTGAAGACCGTCGCCGTCGACATCAAGGACGACACCCTTGCCGAAGGCGCCGAGCGCTTCTTCCTGAACCTGAGCAACGCCAGCGGCGCGACCATCCTCGACGGCCAGGGCGTGGGCATCATCGGCGCCAGCGACGCCGTCGCGGTGGCCCAGCCGCGCATCAGCGTCAAGGACATGATCGTCGGCGAAAGCGACGGTTGGGTCGACGTCGTCGTCAGCCTCAGCGCCCCCGGCCAGAACGTGGTGACGGTCAACTACACCACCGCCGACGTGACCGCCGACTACTGGCAGGCGCAGGACTACATCCGCGCCGCCGGCACGCTGACCTTCGCCCCCGGCGAGACCACCAAGGTGGTGCGCATCCCGATCAGCGACGACGTCAACGCCGAAGGCTACGAGACCTTCCAGTTCGGCCTGTCCTCGCCGACCAATGCGGTCGTCGCCAGTCCTTCGGCGACCATCGGCATCATCGACGACGACACGGTGGTGGACACGCCCAACCTGTTCGTGCGCGACGTCACCGTCGACGAGAAGGACGGCACCGCGAACTTCGTGGTCATGCTCGGCGGCCCGACCGGGCAGGCCTCGAACGGCGCGGTCACCGTCAAGTACGCCACCGCCAACGGCAGCGCCACCGTCGGCGCGGACTACACGGCCACCAGCGGCACGCTGACCTTCGCTCCCGGCGAGACGGTGAAGACCGTCGCCGTCGACATCAAGGACGACACCCTTGCCGAAGGCGCCGAGCGCTTCTTCCTGAACCTGAGCAACGCCAGCGGCGCGACCATCCTCGACGGCCAGGGCGTGGGCATCATCGGCGCCAGCGACGCCGTCGCGGTGGCCCAGCCGCGCATCAGCGTCAAGGACATGATCGTCGGCGAAAGCGACGGTTGGGTCGACGTCGTCGTCAGCCTCAGCGCCCCCGGCCAGAACGTGGTGACGGTCAACTACACCACCGCCGACGTGACCGCCGACTACTGGCAGGCGCAGGACTACATCCGCGCCAGCGGCACGCTGACCTTCGCCCAGGGCGAGACCACCAAGGTGGTGCGCGTCCAGATCGGCGACGACGTCAACGCCGAAGGCTACGAGTCGTTCAAGTTCAGCCTGTACTCGCCGGCCAACGCCACGCTGGCCAACGCCGAATCGATCATCGGCATCGTCGACGACGACACGGTGGTGGACAAGCCCGATCTGTTCGTGCGCGACGCGGTGGTCGACGAAAAGGACGGCACCGCCAGTTTCGTCGTCATGCTCGGCGGCCCGGCCGGACAGTCGTCGAACAGCAAGATCAGCGTCAACTACCAGACCTCGGACGGCAGCGCAACCGCCGGCGCGGACTATGCGCCCACCATGGGCACGCTGGTCTTCGCCCCCGGCGAGACGGTCAAGACGGTGGTCGTCGACATCAATGACGACAACCTGAACGAGGCGCTGGAGCGCTTCAACCTGACGCTCAGCGGCGCCAGCGGCGCCACCATCGTCGACGGCCGCGCGGTCGCCGAGATCGGCGCCAGCGATGCGAGGGCATCGACCGCGCTGCCCAGCATCACGGTCGACGACGTGCTAGTCGCCGAGGGCGACGGCTATGTGGACATGGTGCTGCGCCTGAGCGCACCGGCTCTGGGCGCGGTGTCGGTCAGCTACAACACCAGCGACAACGGCGCGTCCTACTGGAACGGGGATTACAGCTCCCGCACCGGGACCGTCAACTTCGCGCCGGGGCAGACCACGCAGGCGGTGCGCATCGGCATCCGCGAGGATGCCGACCTCGAGTCGCTGGAAGGCATCAAGTTCAACCTCTATTCGGCCGCCGGCGCGACGATCGCCAAGCCGACCTCGACCATCGGCATCGTCGACAACGACTCGACGGCCTTCAGCGTCTTCAGCTACGGCCGCAGCGACGACATCTATACGGTCAGCAGGACCGCGGACGTCGTCGTCGAAAACCCGGGCGGCGGCATCGATCTCGTGCGCGCCTCGGCGAACTACACGCTCGGTGCCAACGTCGAGAACCTGACGCTGATCGGCAACAGGGCGATCAACGGCACCGGCAACGGGCTGGCCAACGTCATCATCGGCAATGGTGCCAACAACGTGCTGACCGGCGGCGCCGGCAACGACACGCTGAACGGCGGCGGCGGCGCCGACACGATGATCGGCGGCGCCGGCAACGACGTGTACATCGTCGACAACCGCAGCGACGTCGTCAGCGAGCAGGCCGGCGGCGGCATCGACCGCGTCGAGAGCAGCAGCAACTACATACTCGGACCCAACGTCGAGAACCTGACGCTGACCGGCACGGCCGCGATCAACGGCATCGGCAACAACCTGAACAACGTGATCATCGGCAACGGCGCGGCCAACGTGCTGAACGGCGGCGCCGGCAACGACCGCCTGAGCGGCGGCGCCGGCAACGACACGCTCAACGGCGGCGCCGGCAACGACACGCTGGACGGCGGCACCGGCAACGACCGGATGGTGGGCGGCGCCGGCAACGACACCTATGTCGTCGACAGTACCGGCGACGTCATCGTGGAGGCGGCGTCCGGGGGCATCGACACCGTGCTCGTGAACCGCAGCTTCAGCCTGGCGTCCGTGGCCAATCTGGAGAACGTGACGCTGACGGGCACCGGCGCGTTCAACGCCACCGGCAACAGCCTGAACAACGTGCTCATCGGCAACGCCGGCAAGAACGTGTTGAGAGGCGGAGCGGGCAACGACACGCTCAACGGCGGCGGCGGTGCCGACACGATGATCGGCGGCGCGGGCAACGACGTCTACGTTGTCGACAATGCCGGCGATGTGGTCACCGAGGTCGCGGTCGCCGGCATCGATACGGTGCGAGCCAGCGTCAGCTACAGGCTGGGCGCCAATGTCGAGCACCTGAGCTTGACCGGAAGCGCGGCCATCAACGGCACCGGCAATGCGCTGAACAACATGCTCGCCGGCAACGCCGGCAGGAACGTGTTGAACGGCGGCGCGGGCAACGACACGCTGAACGGCGGCGCCAGCGCCGACACGATGCTCGGCGGCGCCGGCAACGACGTCTATGTCGTCGACAACCTCGGCGACATCGTCACCGAGCGCGCGAACCAGGGCACAGACACCGTGCAGTCGAGCATCAGCTACACGCTGGGCGCCAACGTCGAGCACCTGGTGCTCACCGGCGGCGCCAAGATCAACGGCGGCGGCAACGGCCTGGCCAACAAGATCACCGGCAACAGTGCGGCCAACAAGCTCAGCGGCGGCGCGGGCAACGACACCCTGATCGGCGGGGCCGGAAACGACACGCTGGACGGCGGCGCCGGCAACGACTCGATGGTAGGCGGCGCCGGCAACGACACCTACATCGTCAACGCCGCCGGCGACAAGGTGGTCGAAGCCGCCAACGCCGGCATCGACACCGTGCAGTCGAGCATCAGCTTCACCTTGGGCGCCAACGTCGAGCGCCTGACCCTGACCGGCAACGCCGCGATCCACGGCACCGGCAATGCGCTGAACAACCTGATCACCGGCAACGGCGCCGCCAATACCCTGCGCGGCGGTGCCGGCAACGACACGCTCAACGGCGGCGCAGGCAATGACGTGCTGATCGGCGGCGCCGGCAGCGACCGCCTGAGCGGCGGTGCCGGCAAGGACATCTTCCATTTCGACAGCAAGCTCGGCAGCGACACGATCACCGACTTCCGCTCGGTGGACGACACCTTCCGCTTCAGCCAGTCCGGCATCCGCATCGGCGACGGCGACACCAGGGTCGACGGCTTTGCCGTGCACAACGGCTATGGAGGCTTCTCCGCGGCGACCGAGGTCGTGGTCTTCACGCCGAACGTGTTCGGTGATATTTCGGCGGCGAATGCGGCCTGGGTCATCGGCTCGGCGACCAGCAGCTTCGCCACCGGCGCCACCCGGTTGTTCGTGGTCGACAACGGCACCGATTCGGGAATCTTCCTGTTCACCTCGTCGTCGGCTAACGCGCAGGTGTCGGCCTCCGAACTGACGCTGATTACCACCTTCAACGGCACCTCGACGGTGGCATCGGACTACGTGTTCTCGGCTTGAAGCTGACAGTCCCCCGCTGCAGCACGCCGGGCTGGCGGCGTGCACGTGCCTCCGAATTTGGGTTGACTTGACGGCACGCGACCGGACTGCTCATCGTTGAAACCCGCGGGGCAGTTGTCGTGCCTGCAGTGCGGCGATCACCGCTCTGACCGAAGGTGAAAGCCCACGGTGGATCTGCAATAAGGAGCAAGGATGGCAACGGCAACCGCCTATCGCAGTGTCAATATGGATACTGCTTCTGTTTGGTACGGCGACGTCACGGCAGCAACCGGCAGTCACATCCAGATCACCTATGGAGGCTATGTTCAGAACTACTACGGCAACTTCACCTACAACGCCTTCGGGTTGAGCGGAGGCACTGTCACATCGACAAGCTACTTCGAGGCTGGAACGAAGATCTACGAGATCAGTGGCGGGACATACAGCGCATTGACGGTCGAGAGTTTCATCAACTCCGGGAACATGTCAGGTCTTCTCGCCTATGTATTCAGCGGAGCCGATTCCTTCAACGGATCTGAACAAGCTGACGCGCTCAATGGTTTTGCTGGAAACGACAGCATCCGCGGAAACGGCGGCAATGACCTGCTCAAGGGTGGCAGTGGCAATGACTTTCTGGACGGAGGCGCCGGAAATGACGTTCTGAATGGCGGCGTCGGCGCGGACACCATGCTCGGCGGCGCGGGCAACGACACCTACTACGTCGACAACGCGGGCGACAAGGTCCACGAAACTACCACGACCAGCGGCACGACCAACGCTGGCGGCATCGACCAGGTCAACAGTTCGGTTTCGTTCGATCTTTCCGGGTATGCCGGGGTCTCCTTCGTCGAGAACCTGACTCTGACTGGGGCGAAGGCGATCAACGGCACCGGCAACGGCCTGGCCAACAAGATCACCGGCAACGCTGCAGCCAACAAGCTCAGCGGCGGCGCCGGTAACGACACCTTGATCGGCGGCGCCGGCAACGACACGCTGGACGGCGGCACCGGCAACGACTCGAT
>OEIU01001504.1_pt1 | contig 14808 bp, 12 predicted proteins | sample 1539221 | NCBI WGS metagenome assembly OEIU01 (sample SAMN03792071, study PRJEB22550) | activated sludge metagenome | feature: wastewater treatment plant; material: activated sludge; isolation source: Wastewater treatment plant of a petroleum refinery complex | place: Argentina: Zarate | collected...
TTACCGTTTCCTAGGGTTTTTCCTTCCGCTCGCGCACCGGGATCGGCACGTTGCACAGGTCGATCTTGCCGGCCGGGGTCAGATACCAGTCGTCGCTGCGGTTGCGACGTGACTCGACCAGCTTCGCGAAGGTTGGCGTATCCGTGCGCAGCACTTCGAGATGGCTGCGTTCGGCGTCGGCGACATCGGCGGCGAGGCGGATGGAAGCGATCGGCAGCATCTGTTCGGGTTTTTCGTAGAAACCGGCCGGCCCGGCGCCGCGTGGCAAGGCGGCCAGCAGGTCCATGCCACTGACCACGCGCCCGACCGTTGCGATGTTGCGGTCGAGCTGGCGCGGTGCGTGGCCGATGACCACGTAGAGTTCGGCGCCGCTGCCCGATTCGGCCTCGTTGCCGCGTCCCGCTCCGACCATGCCATAGCAATGCGCCAGCCAGGCCTGGCCGGACTTCGGGTCGCGCGCGGCCGGAAACCCGCCGGAGAACCCGACTTCCGGGGCATAGACATCGCCGTCAGGCAGGCGCGTGAACGGCAGGTCCTTCGAGGAGCGGCTGAACTCCGCCGCCAGGGTCTTCTTCGCCTCGCCGTAGGCTCGCGCCTTGCCGGCATCATCCGCGGCCGGATCGCCCCACTGGGTGACGAAGTTGTCCTGCACGCGCAGCACGGCCAGGCCATCGAAGTATTTCTGCCTGACCAGGGTACGGATGTTGTCCGCGTGCAGCGGTGCGAAGGCCGCAGCCAGTTCGATCACGACACGCCCGCCCGGCAATGTCATGTACAGGGTGTTGGCCGGGTCGAGTGGCCGCCAGTCGCCGGGGCTGGAAGCATCCAGGACCTGTTGCATGGTCGGCTTCGCGGGTGCCGTGTCCGCGGCGCCGGCGCTGCCAGCGAGCAGGCCCCACGCAACCAGGACAGCGCACACCTGCAGAACGCCTGCCCGCGTCGCAGCCGGAGCGCCCGGTGGGTGGTATCCGGCCAAAGCGTGATCGGGATGGTTCGGCATCGCATCGCTCCTGACCGGGGAAGGCGACAAGCCTAGCCGCTCGGCGCGGGTTGCGGGACCATGACTTCCGGCCCATTCACTAGTACTAACTAAACACTATGATCCATTAAACGCTATTACGCGATGAATGGCAGCCGCCGTGACCGAACTCGAAAGCCACCTGAAGAAATTCCAGAAGGAGCTGTCCGCGGGCTCGGTTTCGCTGGTCCTGCTGGCGGTTCTCGCCGGCGCGAGCGAGCCGATGTACGGCTACCAGATTGCCAAGCGCCTCGCCGACGGCGGCGAAGGCGCGCTGGCCGGCAAGCAGAGCGCGCTGTATCCGGTGCTGCGCAATCTCAGTGCCGCTGGTCTGCTCGACAGCGAAGTCGAGCCATCGGTGGCCGGTCCGCCACGTCGCTACTACCGGATCACGGCGCTCGGTCGCGCCGTGCTCGAACAATGGATCGCAACCTGGGCTACGACCCGGGATTTCGTCGACAGCGTGCTTGAACGCAATTCTTCGCAAGGGGCGACATCATGAGCCACCCGATTCCGAAATCGATCCGCGAGTACCTCGACCAGTTGCGCGAAGAATTGCGCGGTGCGGATGCGGCGATGATCCAGGATGCCCTGTACGACGCCGAGGAACATCTGCGCGCGGAAATGGCCGAGCATCCGGAACTCGACGAGGCAGCCATGCTGGCCAGGGTGGCGACAAGCTACGGCGCGCCCGACGAGGTCGCCGAGATCTATCGGGTCAAGGAAGGCGAAGTCGAGCAGGCGCTGCGGCCGCGACGCGCACGACCGCCAGTGGAACGATCCCTGCCTGCCCGCTTCTTCGGCGTGGCCGTGGATCCGCGCGCCTACGCCGCGCTGTTCTACATGGTGCTTGCCCTGGCCACCGGCATCTTCTACTTCGTCTGGGTGGTGACCGGCCTCAGCATGTCCGCCGGGTTCGCGATCCTGATCATCGGCGTTCCGTTCGTCATCCTGTTCTTCGCCACGGTGCGTGCGCTGTCCTTCGTCGAGGGCAAGATCGTCGAGGCCATGCTCGGCGTGCGCATGCCGCGCCGGCCACAGGCCGTGCAAAGAGAAGGATCCATCTGGCAGCGCATCGGCGCGATGTTCACCGATCCGCGCACCTGGAGCACGCTGTTCTACATGCTGCTGATGCTGCCGCTCGGCATCATCTATTTCAGCATCGTCACGATTGGCACGTCGCTGGCCATTGGGTTGATCGTCGGTCCGTTCATCCACCTGTTCAGCAGCTACGGCAATGGCATCGTCATGTGGAATGATGGCTACGTGGTCTGGTCGGCACCACTGTGGCTGCTGCCATTGATGGAAATCGCCGGCGTGTTCCTGCTGTTCAGCATGCTGCACATCGCCCGCGGCATCGGCCACCTGCACGGCCAGCTGGCCAAGCACCTGCTGGTCAAGGCAGGCTAGATTCGCGGCTGCGTATGGCCGGCCCGGCAGGCCGGCGATTGCAGCGTGCCGGTCAGCCGGCAGACCGCTGCGGGCGCGGACGCTGGAATGACAGTGCAAACATGAGCAGGGCGAGCAGCGCGTAGGCCGCGCTGAATTGCAGCACGATCGAGCGCGGCAGTCCGGCGAGGTTCCACGGCAGGTAGATGCCGCCCGATGGCAGCACCGAATGGATCAGTCCGAACACGGTCAGGCCGGCGCCGATCAGCAGGATGCCGGCGGCATGGCGCAGGCGCGCGTCGATCAGGGCGACGACGAAACTGGCCCAGACCATCGAGGTGATGATGAAGCCGTTGCCGAGGACGACGATCGTGGCGATCTCGGAAATGCCGCGGCTGTTTTCGTCGAACAGGGACTGGAAGCGCGCCGGATCGACGATCGAAGGATCGCCGAGCTTGATCGCGAGCAGGCGCGCGATGGCCGGAAAGAAGGCGAAGACCACGGCGGCCGCATAGCGGGTCGGCGTGGCTTCGAAGGCCTGGGTCATGATGCTGATCGCGACGAACACGAGGATCGGCGCCAGCACCGCGAACGGCAAGGTCTCGACGATGTTGGAGAGATAACCGAACACGCCGCCGAGGCCGATGAACGCGCCCGTCAGCAGCACGTAGCCGATGCGCGCGCCCATCGCCTTGTAGGCGGGCTGGCCGATGTACGGCGTGGTCTGCGCGACGCCGCCACAGAGCCCGGCAACCAGGGTGGAGAACGATTCCGCGAGCAGGATGTTGCGGGTCGAATAGTCGTCTCCTGCCGCACGCGCGCTCTCGGTCACGTTGATGCCGCCGACGATCATCAGCAACCCGAACGGCAACAGCAGGGGCAGGTAGGGAACGGTCAGCGGCAGGCCGTCGACGAAACCCGGCGTCGGCCAGGGCAGGGCGAAGCGGAATTGCCATGCGGACGGCGCGTGGTAGCCGCTGCCGAGCAGGTCGAACGCGCCGAGCCCGAAATAGAGCACGGAGCCGACCACGAAGGCGGCGAGTACGCCGGGAACGCCGAACGGCAGGCGACCCTTGCCGACCAGGGCGTAGAGCACGATGCCGAGCCCGGCGAACCCGACCACCGGCACGCGCAGGATCTCGACCAGCGGCAGGAAACCGATCAGCATCAGGGCGATGCCGGCGATCGAGCCGAGCAATCCGGCGCGCGGGACGTTGCGCTGCACCCATGCCCCGAAGAACGACAGGACGACCTTGAGCAGGCCCATGACGACCAGCGAGGCCATGCCGAGCTGCCAGGTCATGGTGGCTGCCGTGTCGCGATCGAAACCCGCCTGCTGGTAACTGGCGAAGGCCGGGCCGAGCACGAGCAGGGCCATGCCGATGCTGGTCGGGGCATCGAGTCCGAGCGGCATCGCCGTGACCGTGTCGCGGCCCTCGCGGCGGGCCAGCGTCACGGCCATGCGCGCATAGATCAGGTTGCCGACGAGCACGCCGAAGGCCGTGCCCGGGAACATGCGGGTGAAGACGACTTCCGCCGGGAAACCGAAGATGCCGACCAGTGCGGTGGCGATGAACGCGAGGATCGACAGGTTGTCGACAACCAGGCCGAAGAATCCGTTGACATCGCCACCACTCAGCCAGCCCGCGCGCCGCTCAGGAATCATTTGCACTCTCGTGGATGCGATCACCTTCCGGCACGGAGTCGGGAAGGTGATCGTGCCTGCCGGGCCTCGGCAGGGGGTTGATGTCCTCGCTCAATAGCGGGCGGTGAATTCCGCGCCGATGATGCGTGGCTCGTTGATGAAGCCGGTCAGGTTGTTGAAGTCGATGCCGCCGACGATGGCCTTGCGGTCGGTGATGTTGCGCCCGTAGAGCGCCGCTTCGTAGCGGCCGTCATGCCACAGGTAGCCGATGCGCAGGCCGCCTTCGAGCAGCGGCTTGCCGGTGAATTCGGTCGACTCGTAGAGGAAGAAGTTGACCTTGCTGCGATAGGCCCAGTCGGTGAACACGAAGAACTCGCCGTCGCCCATCGGGATGCTGTAGCGCGCCGTGATGTTGCCGATCCAGCGCGGTGCCTGCGGCAGCGGGTTGCCGTCGATGGAAACCAGGCCAGCGACCGGACCGGCCGGATCGAGCACCGTACAGCCGCCGCCGCAGGGTGCGATGTAGAGGTTCGGGTCCTTGATCTCGGTCTTGTTGTAGCTGCCGCCGACGGTGACCAGCAGGCGGTCGGTCAGGTAGGCCTCGAGGTCGAGCTCGAAACCGCGGCCGATCGACTTGTCGGCATTGACCAGCTGGTTGAAGTTGGCGGCGCCGCCGACGGCGGTGAGCTGCTGGTCCTTGACCGTGTAGCTGAACACCGAAAAGCCCAGGCGCGCGCGGCGGTCGAACAGGTCGGCTTTCACGCCGGCCTCCCAGGAGTAGACCTTCTCCGAATCGGCCACCGAGATCGTGTCGCCGAACACGAGGCGTCCCTGGATGCTCGGCGCGCGGAAGCCCTTGGCGAAGCGCGCATACAGGTTGACCTGCTCGTCGACTGCATAGTTGATGCTGGCATCGCCGCTGACGTCGTTGGCGCTCGGATTCGCGGTCAGCGGGCCGATCGGGCCCGCGCCGAACGGGGAGACCGTGCGAAACGCCACGAAATCCTTCTTGTCCTTGGTGTAGCGCAGGCCGCCTTTCAGGGTCCACTGGTCGGTGATGTCGTAGTCGCCGGAGACGAAGAAGGCCCAGGCCTTGTTGTCCTGCTTCTGCTGCGCGTAGCCGTCCTCGACGCTGCCGGCCAGCGTGTTGTAGCTGAAGCTGTCGATGGTGATCTTTTCACGATAGAGATAGATGCCGGATTGCCAGTCGAAGCGGCCCCAGTCGTTGGAGGCGAGGCGGAACTCCTGTGACCACTGGCTGTGGTGGGGCAGGCCATCCGCAGTCTCCGAAGGGAACGGGATCAGGCCCGGTCCGGAGGGCGGTGCGAACACGGCGCCGAATCCGCCATCGATGTCGCCGTGGTTGAGCGACTTCGCCTTTTCGAATCCGGTCACCGAGTACAGGCTCAGGCTGCCAAAGTCCCAATGCAGGCGCGCGCTCGCGCCGTGGGTATCGAGCTCGGAGAAATTGATGCCGTCGATGGCGATCTGGTCGCGCCGGAAATCGTCGACGAAATCGTTGGTGCCGGGCTTGATGATGTTGGCGCGGAACAGGCGTGCGGAGCCATCGAGGCTGCGCGCATGCACGTTGAAGAGCGCATCGAAGTTCTCGCCGGGGTCATAAAGGAATTGCGCGCGGATGGCCGATTCGTCGAATCCCTCGAGTGCGTTCTTCTTGCCGGTAAAGGTATTGTCGACCCAGTCGTCGCGATGCTGGTAGAGACCGGAAATGCGCGCCGACCAGTTCGGGCTCAGCGCACCACCGATGGCGCCCTCGAAGGTTGTATTGCCATAGCTGCCATAGCCGACCTTGGCGTAGCCGCTGGTCACCTGGCTCGGCTTGACCGATTCGAACTTGATCACGCCGGCCGGGGTATTGCGGCCGAAAAGCGTGCCCTGCGGGCCGCGCAGCATTTCGATGCGATCGAGGTCGAAGACCGGGAAGCCCTTGAGCAGCGGGGATTCCTGCACGACTTCGTCGTAGATCAGCGACACTGGCTGCGAGGCATTAAGGTCAAAGTCGGTATTGCCGAGTCCGCGGATGTAGAAGCGAGGAAACGCGCGGCCGTAGGATGATTCGATGTTCAGGCTGGGCAGGCGTGCGGACAGGAAGCGGATGTCGGTGCCGCCCGAGGCGATCACGTCGAGTTTCTCGTCGGAGACCGTGGTGATCGAGATCGGCACGTCCTGCACGCTTTCCTCGCGCCGTTCGGCCGTGACCGTGATGACGTCCAGCACAGCGGAGTCCTTCTTCTTCTGTGCATCATCGCCGCCCTGGGCGGCAGCAAGGACCGGCAGGCACAGGCTGAGGGCGGCAGCTAGCAATGACACCTTCGGTGCGCAACGAGACATGCTGGACATGAAAACCCCCGGTTTGGCTGGACGGTATGGCTGAAAGCTTCCCCGCGCACGCACGAACCGCCGCCCCACAGTGACGGTTTCGATGCCTGGCGCGCCGCAAAGCCTAGCCTTATTGCGGGCTCGCGAACAGGTGTTGTTGAAAATTGTCGTGGGCGTCGGCGGCGTGCCGGCGCAGGCGGGATGACTGCGGCTGGCGCGCAATCGCCGTGGGTGGACCGCCAGGCTCGGCGCGTGGACTCAGGCAGCCTTGCGTGCCCGCTTGCCCTTCTTCGCAGAACTGTCAGGTTGGGCGTGGTCCGCGATGAAATCGCGCAATTGCGGATAGATCGTTTCGCGCCAGCGCCGACCGCTGAAGATCCCGTAGTGGCCGGCGCCATCGACGAGGAAGTTCTTCTTGCGCGCCTGGGGAATGCCCGAACACAGTTCGTGTGCCGCTTCGGTCTGTCCGCGTCCGGAGATGTCGTCGAGCTCGCCTTCGATCGTGAGCAGGGCGGTATCACGGATATCGGCCGGATTCACGCGCTGGCCGTCGATCTCCCACAGGCCGCGCGGCAACAGGTGCTCCTGGAACACGGTCTTGATCGTATCCAGGTAGAACGCTGCCGGCATGTCGAGGACGGCATTGTATTCGTCGTAGAACTTGCGATGCGCCTCGGCGTCCTCGAGGTCGCCGCGGCGCAGGTCTTCATAGAAGTCCCAGTGCGAACTCATGTGCCGGCTCGGATTCATGGCGACGAATCCGGCATGCTGCAGGAAACCCGGATAGACCCTGCGCCCGGCCCCCGGATAGTTCGACGGCACGCTGTGGATGACGTTGTTCTCGAACCAGGTGATCGGTTGCGTGGTGGCCAGGTCGTTGACCTTGGTCGGGCTGCGCCGCGGATCGATCGGGCCTCCCATCATGGTCATGGTCAGCGGCGTGGCTTCCTTGTTCGACGCCAGCAGCGAAATCGCCGCGAGCACCGGAACGGTCGGCTGGCAGACCGAAATCACGTGCAATCGTTCCGCGCCGATATGGCGGATGAATTCCTGGATGTAGGCCACGTAGTCGTCGAGGCCGAAATCGCCCTGGTCCAGCGGCACCATGCGCGCATCGATCCAGTCCGCCAGGTAGACCTTGTGATCCTGCAGCAGCGAACGCACGGTATCGCGCAGCAGGGTCGAGTGGTGTCCCGACAGCGGCGCGACGACGAGGACGACGGGATCGTTCTTCAGTTCCGCCAAGGTCCCGACATCGTCGCTGAAGCGCTTGAAGCGGATCAGGTTGCAGAACGGCTTGGCTATCGAGACCTTTTCCGAGATCGGCGTGTCGTGGCCGTGGGCGAGGACCGAACTGATGCCGAACTCCGGTTTTTCATAATCCTTGCCGAGGCGGTAGGCGAGTTCATAGCCAGCGGCGAGGCGTTGCACGCCGGGGAAGCGGGACAACCAGTTTTCCTTGCCTGTCAGTAGCTGCGCTGCAGCACCGGACCAGCCCACGAGCGGATTCATCAGCGAGCGATTGAGTTCGTGCAGTTGGTAAAGCATAGAACGGGTCTCGGTTCTTGACGGCTAATCCTCCCATCTTTAGGCCTGAGCGCCATATGTGCAAGTGCACAATCCGCGACCTGCCCGATGGATCGGGTGGCCGTTCAGCATTGGATGGCGGTCACGCCAGGGCTGCCAGGGTCCCGCAAGCCCCTGCCTTGGGCGTTTCCGCAGGATTCGCGCCGCCTTTCGCGGGGCATGCGGCGCTCTGTACCATCAGGCTCGCTTTGCACAGCCGGGCAGCCATGAAAGACAAGACCTATGATCGCGCCTACTTCGATCGCTGGTATCGCGACCCCCGGCATCGCGTCCGGGCAAGCGGGGAAACCCGGCGCAAGGTGGCCATGGTCGTCGCCCTGGCCGAGTATTACCTCGGGCGCCCGATCAGGACGGTGCTCGACATCGGCTGCGGCGAAGGTGTCTGGCGTGCGCCGCTGCTGAAGCTGCGGCCCGGCCTGCACTACCTGGGCCTGGATTCCAGCGAATACGCGGTGGCCCGTTACGGGCAAAGCAGGAACCTGCGCCTGGCGCGCTTCGGAGACCTGGCGGAGCTCCGGTTCGAGCGGCGTTTCGACCTGATCGTGTGCTCGGATCTCCTGCACTACCTGCGCGCGCCAGAGCTGGTGCGGGGCCTGTCCGGGTTCGCCGAACTGCTCGAAGGCCTGGCCTTCATCGAACTGTTCACCTCGCGCGATCCGGTCGATGGCGATACCGCGGGATTCCTGTCCCGATCACCGGCCTGGTATCGGCAGCGCTTCGCGCAGGCGGGGTTGATGGCCTGCGGCTCGCATTGCTACCTCAGCCCGCTGCTGCAGCGCTCGGTCTCCGAACTCGAGCGGGCCGTCCCGGCGTAACAGGCGACAGGCATTCGTCGGGCTGGCGGGTACTGGCCGAAAGCCGCAATGCGGCGATGGACGGGAAGCCTCATTGCCCGCTCTGGAGCACGAGCAGCGGATCGATGCGCACGTCCAGCCAGTTCATGCCCCAGTGCAGGTGCGGACCGCTGGCACGGCCGCTGGCGCCTACCGCGCCGATCACCTGGCCTTGTTCGACGCGATCGCCGACGCCGACATCGAGGCGCGAGAGGTGGAGGAAATTGCTGCTGAAGCCATGCCCGTGGTCGATCAGCAGGGTGCCGCCGGTCAGGTACAGGCCGGCATCGGCGAAACTGACGATGCCGCTGGCGGGCGCCTTGACCGGCGTGCCCGTGGCTGCGGCGATGTCCATGCCGGAGTGTGCCGCGCCTGCCTGGCCATCATAGATGCGCTGGTTGCCGAAACGTCCGCTGATGCGGCCCTGAACGGGCCAGATGAACGATTCGGTGAAGTCCGTGCGCGCATCGTCGCGATCGCGCGCGGCGGCCACCGCGGCCTGCTCGCGCGCGATGCGCGCGGCGATTTCCGCTGGTGGCCTGACGGTTTTCGGCGGCACGCCGTTGACCCGTTCGACAGGCCAGTCGCGCGCCCGCACTTCGATGACGGACGTCGCCGTGCTGCCGTCAGGCCGCTGTATTTCGATCTCGAGCGGTCCCTTCTCGTCGCGCCCGACGCCGAATCCGACGGTTCCGTAAGGCGTCACGCGCAGGCTGCGCTGCGCGTAACGGACCACGCTGCCCGCCGGCACCTTGCCGATCACCATTGCGCCTTGCGGGACGCTGGGCGGGAACACGATGCGTGCCGTATCCGGCTGCGCCATGGCCATCGGCACCAGGCTGGCCAGGCAGAACAACACGCCCAGGCGCGACGCAGTCAACGATCAATCCTGAGGCGCTGCCCACGCACGCGGTCGTCGAGCCTGCCGTCGTTCCAGGCCAGTTGGCCGTTGCCGAAGGTGGCGGCGATGCTCGAGCGGAACGTGGTGCCCTCGAGGGGAGGGCATGCGCACATGGAGAGGATTTCCTCCTGCACGAGGGCATGCGGCAGGTTCGGGTCCACCGCGACCAGGTCGGCATGGCACCTCTCGCGCAGATAGCCGCGCTGGTGGACGTTGAACAGCGTCGCCGGCGCATGGGTCACCGCTTTGAGGAGGCGTTGCTGCGCGGTCTCGCCATCGAAGACGCGTTCCAGCGCGACCTGCAGGGCGCATTGCACCCGCGCAGGGCCGGCCGCAGGGCTCGTGCGGGCATGTGCCTTTACCCCGGCCAGGTGCGGCGCGGGGCCGGTGGCGAGTACGTCGATCCGGCCCTCGGCCGGTGCGCAGGTTTCGGTGGTGACGCGCTTGCCCTCGATCGGGCCGGGCGAAAACAGGGCGAGTTCGTCGGCGGTTGAAATGTGCAGCACATGCAGTCGGGTGCCGTGCTTGCGTGCCAGGCTGATCGCCAGCTCGGTGGGCTTGAGGCAGGCTTCGCGGGAGCGGATAAGGGGGTGTTGCTGCGCCGGGATATCGTCGCCCCAGCGTGCGCAGGCGCGCTCCCCGTTGGCCACGATCATCGAGGTGACTTCGCAATGCGTGATGATCGGGGTCGGCGCTTCGCGGAAGATAGCATCGGGCGCCGGCGGGTTGTCGACCAGCATGTTGCCGGTTGACGCCCCCATGAAGACCTCGATGCCCGGCGCCGACCTCGGATCGAGGGGCGGGTGTCACCGGGGTTGTCGTTGGTCGCGCCCGGATGGAAGTCGAAGTTGGCGCGCGACGATAGCCTGGCGCGCTCGTGTTTCGCTTCGGGCGCGTCGCGGTTGATCGCCGGCGGCCCGGTATTCGGCATTTCCATTTCCATGATGCGGGGGATGCCGCCGGCGATGCAGGCGCGCGATTCGGTTTCGCTAGTGCTCTCGTGCACGAGCCCCGGTTCGAGGAAATGGATCTGGCCGTCGATCATGCCCGGGAACTGCCAGCTTCCGGCGGCGTCGAAGATCCGCTCGTTGGCCTGCGCCGGCATCTGCGCATCGATGCGTTCGATGCGGCCGTTGCGCACTCACACATCGGCATCGAAGCGACGACCTTCGCTGAAGACTTGCGCATTGGCAATCAGCCAGTCATTCATGGGGTTTTCCCGGGTCGGGCCTCTCGCGAAGGAAGGGCCGCCAGCTGAATTCGGCGGGCACCGGATCGATGCCACCTTCGCACAGTGGCTGGCAGCGCAACAGCCGGTTCACCGCCAGCCAGCTGCCGCGTGCGCTGCCAAAACGGGCAACCGCAACGCGCGCATAGTCCGAGCAGCTGGGGTGAAAACGGCAGCGTGCACCCAGCATGGGACTGACGAAGCGTTTGTAAAATGCCAACAGTGAGAGGATAAGACGGGACACGATGATGATAGTGTGGGTCGCACTCAGGCTCCGGCCAAAGCGCTGCAGACAGCGGTTGCCGGGGGCGGGCACTTAGGCTATAACACGCCGCCGCCGAGTCACAAGGTAAGGACGGAAATGGCGAAAACCAAACAGAAACCGAAAGCCAGCGCCAAGTCGACCAAGGTCGTCGCCCGCGCCAAGGCTGCGGTCAAGCCCAAGGCGAAGCCTGACGTGAAAGCAGCCAAGTCCAGACCCGCGTCCGCGGCCAGGAGCAAGCCGGTTGCGGCAAAGGCGAAGCCAGCGAAAGCCCGCTCCGCGCCTGCCGCAAAGAAGCCGGCGGCATCAGCCAGGAAGGCCGCGCCCGCCGCAAAGCCCAAGGCTGCTGCGAAAGTCGCGAGGCCCGCAGGCAAGGCGGCCAAGGCGACCAAGGCCGCAATGCCCGCGAAAAAGGCAGTGGCCAAGCGCGCCGCTCCGGCGCCCGTGCCGGCCCGGAAACAAGCCAGCAAGGCGAGCAAGCCTTCTCCCAATTCATCCAGGACCAGCAAGTCATCCGTGATCGATACAACCCCCGCTGCACCGAAATCGTCGAAGGCAACTGCAAAACTCAAGGCAATCGCCGTTCCCTCCACAAAGGACAAGGGCGTTACCATGCAGGACGGCCGCTACGCGCTGCCGCAGAATGCAAAAGTCGAACTTCCCGCCGGCTACCGGCCGTCGGCGAAAGAGGAATACATGAATCCGCGGCACCTCGAGTACTTCCGCCGCAAGCTCCAGCGCTGGCGCGAAGACCTCGTTGAGGAGTCCAAGCAGACCATCGAGAACCTTCGCGACGAAGTGCGTGACGTCGGCGATGAGGCCGAGCGGGCAACCCGCGAAACCGAGAATTCGCTCGAACTGCGCACGCGCGACCGCTACCGCAAGCTGATCTCGAAGATCGACAAGGCGCTCAAGCGGATCGAGGAAGGTCGCTACGGCTTCTGCGAGGAAACCGACGAGGACATCGGCCTCGAACGCCTCGACGCGCGCCCCATCGCCACACTTTGCCTCGACGCGCAGGAGCGCTGGGAGCATCGCCAGAAGCAGATGGGCGATTGAGGTGCCGGGAGTAGGGAATAGGGAATGGAGAATCGGTAGAGCTACTCCCCGCTGTGATGCGGCGTCCACCAGCTCAATCCCGTTGTATCGGCAAAATGGCCCAGAAGCGGGGAGCCGCTTTTTCCATTCCCCATTCGCCATTCTCGATTCCCGGCCTTTCAGCCATTCCCCATTCCCCATTCCCCATTCCCGTCCTCAATGAGCGACCGCAAGTACTTCGGTACCGATGGCATCCGTGGCCATGTCGGGCAGTGGCCGATCACGGCGGAGTTCATGCTCAAGCTCGGTCGTGCCATGGGCGCGGTGCTCGCCCGCGAGGGTGAGCGGCCGATCGTCCTGATCGGCAAGGACACCCGCATTTCGGGCTACATGTTCGAGTCCGCGCTCGAGGCCGGACTGCTCGCGGCAGGCGCGGAAGTGCGTCTGCTCGGGCCGATGCCGACCCCCGGCGTCGCCTACCTGACGCGCTCGATGCGCGCCGACGCGGGCATCGTCATCAGTGCCTCGCACAATCCGCACCATGACAACGGCATCAAGTTCTTCTCGGCGACCGGCGAGAAGCTCGACGACGACGTCGAGCTGGCGATCGAAGCCGAGCTCAGCCTGCCGTTTTCCACCGTTGCCTCCGAAGCGATCGGCAAGGCCATGCGCATCGAGGACGCCTCGGCCCGATACCTCGAATTCTGCAAATCCACCGTTTCCCGATCCTTCCACCTGCATGGCGTGCACGTGGTGGTCGACTGCGCGCACGGCGCGACCTACCAGATCGCGCCAAAGATGTTCAGCGAGCTCGGCGCGACCGTCACGGCCATCGGCAATCGTCCCGATGGACTCAACATCAACCGCGAATGCGGCTCCACCAGTCCGTCCGCGTTGAGCCGCACCGTAGTCGAGACCGGCGCGGATATCGGCATCGCCTTCGATGGCGACGGCGACCGGCTGCAAATGGTCGATGCCTCCGGTCGGGTCATCGACGGCGACGAACTGCTGTATATCCTCGCCGTCGACTGGCATGAACAGGGCCGCCTGCGTGGGCCCGTGGTCGGGACCCTGATGAGCAATTTCGGACTCGAGCAGGCGATGGCGGCACTCGGCGTCCCGTTCCAGCGCACCAGGGTCGGCGACCGTTACGTCATGCAGGCGCTGCGCGAGCAGTCCGGCGTGCTCGGTGGCGAAACCTCCGGCCATATCCTCTGTCTCGACCGCGTTTCCACCGGCGACGCAATCGTCAGTGCCTTGCAGGTGCTCGAGGCGCTGGCGCGCAGTGGCCGCAGCCTGGCCGATTCCGCCAGCGGCATGCGCAAGGTGCCGCAAACGACGGTCAATATCCGCGCCGGCGGAGGCGCCGCCCTCGTCGCCGATGCCGGAGTGCAGCGCGTGCTGGCCGGCGTGCAGGCGCAACTGGCCGGCAAGGGCCGCGTCGTGCTGCGTCCGTCCGGTACCGAGCCGCTGGTCCGGGTGACCGTCGAGGCCCTTGATGCGGAAGTCGTTTCCCGGCTGGTCGACGAACTGGCCGCTGCGGTGCGCGAGGCCCAGGCGCGCGTTTCCTGAGCGCCTGTGAAAGAATCCCGGTTTCGAGCCGCATGGCATCCGCACCTGACGATGCCGGGGCCGGCGGCACCCACTGGACTCCGGAGCTGGACCCGCAAATGAAACACGTTCCCACCCTGGACATCCGGCGATTCGACAGCGACCGCGAGGCTTTCGTGGCCGAACTCGGCGCCGCCTACCGGGAATTCGGATTCTGCTGCATCAGCGGCCATGGCATCCCGAGGGCCGACATCGATGCCGCCTACGATGTCTTCCAGCGCTTCTTCGCGTTGCCGGCCGAGGTCAAGCAGAAGTACCACCAGCCCGGCACCGGCGGTGCGCGCGGCTACACCCCGTTCGGCATCGAAACCGCCAAGGACTCGCGCCATCCGGACCTCAAGGAGTTCTGGCATATCGGTCGCGAGATCCCGCGCGATTCGAAATATGCCGCGCAGATGCCGGCGAATGTCTGGCCGGATGAAATCGGCGGATTCCGCGAATACGGCTACGGGCTCTACGAGGCCCTCGACGCCCTCGGCACCCGCGTTCTGCGCGCGCTGGCATTGCATATCGGCCTGCCTGTGGACTTTTTCGAGGACAAGACCCGGTTCGGCAACTCGATCCTGCGTCCGATCCACTATCCGCCGATCACCGACGATGAAATTCCCAATGTGCGCGCGGGCGCCCATGAGGACATCAATTTCATCACCCTGCTGGTCGGCGCGAGCGCCGAGGGCCTCGAGGTCCTGACCCGCGAAGGCCAGTGGCTGCCGATCACGACGAAGGGCGATGCGATCGTCGTCAACATCGGCGACATGCTGCAGCGGCTGACCAATCACGTCTATCCGTCGACGACCCACCGGGTCATCAATCCGCAGAACGAGAACGCGCGCAAGCCGCGCTATTCGGTTCCGTTCTTCCTGCATCCGAATCCGGACGTGGTGCTCGACGTGCTGCCTTCGTGCATCACGCCAGACAATCCGAGCCGCTACCCGACGCCGATCACCTCGCACGAA
>OEIU01001505.1_pt1 | contig 14764 bp, 11 predicted proteins | sample 1539221 | NCBI WGS metagenome assembly OEIU01 (sample SAMN03792071, study PRJEB22550) | activated sludge metagenome | feature: wastewater treatment plant; material: activated sludge; isolation source: Wastewater treatment plant of a petroleum refinery complex | place: Argentina: Zarate | collected...
CGCGGTCAGCGTCTCGATCAGCACCGCGGTCTGGATCGTCATGTGCAGCGAGCCGCTGATGCGCGCGCCTTTCAGCGGCTTGGTCGCGGCGTACTCGTCGCGGATCGCCATCAGGCCGGGCATCTCGGTCTCGGCGATGCGGACTTCCTTGCGGCCCCAGTCGGCCAGCGCGATGTCGGCGATCCGGTAGTCGGCGACGTTATCGGGTTTGGGTACGGCAGCCATGGTCACTCCATCAAAGGGTGACCCGTCGCCGGAGCCGGCGGGCGCCGGTGCTCCGGTGCGCTCGTCGGCCGTGCGGGGGTCACGGATCAACGAGCGCCGTTGCAACAGGGAGGGTCCCGAGCCTGGCGGCTCCGGCGAGGCCGGAACCCGTTGCAGCGCTCCTCGGGATCGGCCGGATTATATCCGTGGCCGCGCGCCGGCGAGCATCAGGCGGGTATCAGGTCGGTAACAGTCGCGTATCAGGCGGGCATCGCGTAGTAGTCCTTCAGCCGCAGACCGAAGGCGCCCACCGGAAGGCCGCGCGCGATGCGCACCGGCGCGCCCTGGCTCGGCTGGTCGGGATTGCGCGGCGCGGCGCGGTCCGGACGGCGCCGCAGCGGGCCCTTGTCGGCGCCGGTCATCACCACCAGCTTCGGCTGCAGCCGGCTGCCCGGCCGCCGGTCGACGACGGCCGCGATCTCGCCGGTCTGCAGCTCGACCATCGTGCCGACCGGGAACGCGCCGTTGGCGAGGATGAACTGCTCGACCAGGCTGCGGCAGAACAGCGACCCCGACCACTCGTGCAACGCCGACAGCGCCTCTTCGGCCGACAGCGGGTTGGCGTAGGCTCGCGCGACGGTGAGCGCGCAGAAGGTATCGACGATGCCGGCCATCCGGCCATAGAGCCCGATGGCGGTGCCGCGCGATCCGCCGGGGTAGCCGGATCCGTCGAGGCGCTCGTGATGCTCGGCGATGCCGCGGATCACCGCCTCGGGAATCGCGCCGGCGCGCGACAGGATGTCGAGTCCGATCGTGACGTGCTGCTTCATCAGCGCGTAGTCGCTCGGCTTGAGCACGCCCGGGTGCTCGAGCACCTCGCGCGGCAGGAGCGCCTTTCCGACGTCGGCAAGCAGGCCGATCAGCGTGAGGTCGCGGAGCGCCGCACGCTCCATGCCCAGCGCGCGACCGAAGTCGGCCAGCCGCGTGGCCACGCCGATCGCCTGATTCGGCGCCGGCGCGTTCTCGGCGTAGACGGCGTCGAGCCAGCGCATCGCGTCCGGCGCGGTCGCGAGGCAGGCCGCGAACGCGTCGGCGGCCTCCGCGAGCGGCTGGAACCCGAGCGTCGTACCCTGCCGCACCTGCCGGATCGCGGTGTCGGCAGCCGCGACCAGGCGCCCGTGGACGGGGCGCGCCAGCGAAATCGAATCGCGGATCCGCGCGCCTTCACCGTAATCGCAGGCGCCGATGGCGTCGCCCCACTCGTCGCGCAGCACCTGCAGCGCCTGCCGGTGTCGCAGGATCTCGGTGTCGGGCGAATCGTCCGAACGGCCGCCGCGGCCCAGCCCGAACCAGCGCCGGACCTGCGACAGCGCACCCTTCGCCGGCGGTGCCGCCTGCTCGCCGTCACGCACGAGGCGAAGGATCTTCGCTCGCGTCGCCTCGCTGGGATGGACGTCGTCGCGCGGCTTCGGGGGGACCACTGCGGCGCCCGGCCTGGGCCGCATGGCCACGCCGTGCGAGGCCTCGGCGCTGCCGCCTTCTTGCGACGTGCCGCTGTGCCGCGTCCAGTCATCCTCGGCGCCCGGCGTCCGGTCGGCGGACAGGACTGCGGCGGCGCGAATTGCCGCGACCAGCTCCCCGGCCGAGCGGGCCGCGTCGACCATCACGAACTGGCAGTAGTGGCGGATCGCCTGCAGCTCCTCGTCGGACTCGATCAGCACGCCATTGGGCGGCAGCGGCGTGTCGGACCACGGCCGGTCGAGCTCGGCGACGAACATGCCCTTGAGCAGGCGCCGCGTGTCCACGCGCTGAAGGCCGCCCGGAGCGTCGTCGGGGACCGCGTAGACGAGTCCCTCGGCCTGCTCGACGCCTTCTGCTTCGACGGTGTGTTCGACCGCGTGTTCGGCAATGTTGTTCATGCGGAAAATCCTTGCGGCGGCCCGGCAAGCGGGCCCGTTGCCGCCAGCGTAATCGCCGCGCAACGCGGCAACCAAGTCCTCGCGGCCTCGGTTGTGGCCGGCGATCCCACAGATCCCGACGGATGGTCGCCGGCGTGGTGTCAGCGGCGCGTTCCCGCCGACGCGCTAAACTCGTCGCATGTCCAGGATCGCGGATCTTCGCAAGAGCTACGAGCGCGGCGAACTCGACGAGAGCCACACGCACGCCGACCCCGTCGAGCAATTCCGCGCCTGGTTCGACCAGGCGCTGCACGCCGAATTGCCCGAGCCCAATGCGATGACGGTGGCGACCGTGGGCGAGACGGGACGGCCCTCGACGCGTGTCGTGCTGATCAAGGAGTTCGACCAGCGGGGCATCGTCTGGTACACGAATTACGAGAGCCGCAAGGGGCGCGAGCTGGCCGCGCATCCGTTCGCCGCGCTGCAGTTCCACTGGGTCGAACTCGAGCGCGTGGTCCGTATCGAGGGGCCCGTCGAGCGGGTCGATCCCGCCGAGTCGGACGCCTACTACGCATCCCGGCCGCTGGCATCGAGGATCGGCGCCTGGGCGTCGGAACAGAGCCGCCCGCTGTCGTCACGGGCGGCGCTGGTTGCGCGCGCGGCCGAGTTCGGATTGAAGTTCGGCCTGCATCCGCCGAGGCCGCCGCATTGGGGCGGCTATCGGCTCGCCCCGGAGTACTGGGAGTTCTGGCAGGGAAGGCCGTCCCGGCTGCACGACCGGATCGCCTATCGGCGCGAAGGCGGGGGCTGGTCCCGCCATCGCCTGGCCCCCTGACGACGCCCGATGTCAGTGAAGCCTTGCTCGCAGCAGCTCGAGCAGGGCCCTCGGCAGCACCGCCAGCGGGTGCGCTTGCGCCTGAAGCGTGTCGGCCAGTTCGCGCAGCTGCGGCGCGAGCTCGACGAGGCCGGCGAGCGCCTGCTCGTCGCTCATCCCGGCGAGCCGCTCGAGGAGCCGGGCAAGCAGCGGCATGCACAGCGTGCACGGCGCCGGCGGGACTGCGTCGGACGGGGTCGGTCGTTCGCAGCGCGCCGCCAGGTCGACGAGCGCCAGGCGCGTGGCCATGCGCAGTCGAGTCTCGCGCGAGAGCGAGTCGGTGAGTTCGGCCGCCGACAGCGCGCCCGCGGAGCCGGGCGCGCTGTCGAGCAGGCGGGACACAGCGTGGAGGACCGGATTCATGGGCGCATTGAAGCGCGCGCCGCGCGACCGCGGTTTGATCGCCATCATCGGCGCCGTCAAATACCCAAATGCTTTGGGGAAATCATTGATCGGCGGCAGGCTCGCGGAGATCATCCGCGCTTTCCCTCAAGGGGAGTAGCCGCGGACCGGTAGCGCCGGTTCGAGGGCGATCCGGTCAAGCCGGGCGGAACCACCGCCCCCGGGTCGCACGTGGTGAAGCGCCCGTCCCGCCCGGGACGGCTCGCCGCTGGCAAGACCTTGAAGACGTCGGCCGATCCTCGTCGGCCGCGGGCCGAAGCGCAGGGCCCGGCGTCTCCATGGGCAATGCCTGCGCCAGATTGCTTCCGATGCGACTCCTCCCCTCCGATTTCCGTTCGGAGCGCCGACGCGTGCGTCTCCGGGTTCCGCTCCTGCCGATTGCGGTGGCCGTCGCGGTCGCCGTGGCCGGCGCCGCACACGCAGCCGACGGGGCCGATGCGCCCAACCGGATGGCCGCGCCCAACCCGATCGATGCGATCGCGGCGCGCACGGCGGCCTTGGCACCGGCCGCAACCGGCGTCGCGTCGGCGCTGCCGAGCTTCACGCTGACCCGGTTGCTGGAGCTCGCGCGCGCCGGGAATCCGGGCCTCGCGGCTGCACGTGCCGAGGCCCTGGCGGCAAGGGCCGGAATCGCCAGCGCGCGCGCTTATCCGAATCCGGAGCTGCAGGTCGGTGCGAGCAGCTCGGGCGCGCGACTGGCCGGCGCGCCGGCCGGCACGGGCGGCTCGGTCGGCTTGTCCCAGCGGATCGAGTCGCCGGGCTTGCGCGAGGCGCGCAGCCGCGGCGCGGCCGCCTCGGCCGAAGGAGCACGGTTCGCGCTCCAGTCGGCCGAACAGTCGCTCGTCGCGGCGATCAAGACGCGCTTCTTCGACGTGCTGCGGGTGCAGGAACTGGTGCTCGCGGCGCGTGAGGACGTGGCACTGACCGAGCAGATCCAGGCCCGGATCGCAGTCCGCGTGTCGGCCGGCGAAGCGCCGCGCTTCGATCTGATCCGCGCCGAGACCGAGGCGGCGCTGGCGCGCACGGCGTTGGCGCAGCGCGAAGCCGAGCTGTCGGCCGTGCGCGCGCAGTTGCGCGAGCTGGTCGCGCCCTCGATGCCCGAGGCCTTCGCGGTCGACGGCGACTTCCACGGCAGCCTGGAGCCGGCCGCGCGTCGACTGGTCGGCGCCGAGTCGGTCGCGGCGCATCCCGAGATCCGGCTGGCCCAGGCCGAGCGCGAGCGCGCCCGCTGGCAGCTGCAGTTCGAACGCGCCTCGCTGATGCCTGGCGTCGACCTGTTCGTCGCGCGCGAGAGAACGCCCGACCTGGACACGACGCGGGCCGGCATCGGCGTGAGGATTCCGCTGCTGGACCGGCGCGCCGGCCCCATCGAGGAGGCGCAGCAGCGACTGCTGCGCGCCGATGCCGTGGCCGAGCAGCGCGGCTTCGAATTGAGTCAGCGGCTCGAGGCCGCCTGGCACCGCTACGAGTCGGCCCGCGCGACCGTCGCCACCCTCGAGAACGGCGTGCTCAAGCAGGCGCAGGCGGTGGTCGGCGTCGCCGAGGCCGCCTACCGGTTCGGCGAGCGCGGAATCCTCGAGTATCTCGATGCGCAGCGCCAGTACCGGCAGCTGCGCAACCAGCTGATCGGCAGTCGTTTCGAGGCCTTCGCCGCGCAGGCGGAGCTCGAGCGCCTTTCCTCGACCATCCCGACCGGAGTCCGAATTGAGAACTGACGCCCTCGTCCGCGCGAACGTGGCCCTCCTGATCGCGGCGGCGCTCGCCGGCTGCAGCGGCAGCGAGCCGGCGCCGTCGGCCGCGCCGGCCCCGGCGAACGCCCCGACCGCAAGGAACGTGGCGCCGCCTGCCCCGGCGGCCGCCGATCCCGACCTCGTCGAGGCTTCCGAAGGCGCCGCGCGCTACCTCGAGCTCGGCCGTCCCGACCAGCGGGTCTTCCGCGACACCTTGCGGATCCCCGGGCGCATCGAGACGAACGAGAACCGCACCGCCCGCGTCGGCGCGCCGATCACCGGTCGCGTCACCGCGATCCACGCGGTCGTCGGGCAGCAGGTCAGGATGGGCGACCGGCTCGCCGAGATCAGCAGCCCGGAGCTGTCGGCGGCCCAGCTCACCTTCCTGAAGGCGCACTCGGCCGAGCAGCTCGCCCAGCGCGCCGCCGAGCGCGCCCGCCTGCTGCTCGACGCCGACGTCATCGGCTCGGCCGAGTTGCAGCGGCGCGAGAGCGAGCTGTCGATCGCGCGCGCCGAGACGCGCGCCGCGCGCGACCAGCTCCGCACGCTCGGGCTGTCGGGCGCTGCCATCGACCGGCTGATGAGCACCGGCCAGATCCTCGCGGCGGCGCCGATCGCCGCGACCAAGAGCGGCACCGTCATCGCCCGTCACGCGGCACTCGGCCAGGTGGCGGCGCCCTCCGACCACCTGTTCACGATCACCGACCTGCGCGCCCTGTGGGCGGTCGCGGACGTGCCCGAGCAGGAGGCCCGACACGTCGGCGTCGGCCAGCGGGTCGTGCTCGAGGTGCCGGCGCTCGGTGACCGCGCATTCGAGGGGACGATCGTGCAGGTCTCCGACCTGGTCGACCCCGAGACGCGGACCGTCCGCGTGCGGATGGACCTGCCGAACCCGGACGGCGAGTTCAAGCCGGCGATGCTGGCCATGATGCGTGTGGCCGGCGAGGCGCGCCGGCAGGTCGTCGTGCCGAAGGCGGCGCTGGTGCGCGACGGCAACCGCGATCGCGTCTTCGTCGCCGAGGGGCCGAACCGCTTCCGGCTGACGCCGGTGACACCCGGTGCGGAGGACGGCGAGCACCGGGTGATTCTCGAAGGGCTGCGTGGCGACGAGACGATCGTGGTCGCCGGCGCCTTCCACCTGAACAACGAGCGCCGCCAGCTCGCTACCGGGGGGCGCTGACCGATGCTCGCTTCGCTGGTGCGCGCTGCGATCCGGCAGCGCATGATCGTTGCCGTCGTGGCGCTGGTGCTGCTCGCGTTCGGCGTCGACGCGGCAAGGAGGCTGTCGGTCGACGCCTTCCCCGACGTCACCAACGTCCAGGTCCAGATCGCGACCGAGGCGCATGGCCGCTCGCCCGAGGAGGTCGAGCGCTTCGTCACCGTGCCGCTGGAGATCGCGATGACCGGCCTGCCCGGCCTGGTCGAGATGCGCTCGCTGAACAAGCCCGGCCTGTCGCTGATCACGCTGGTCTTCACCGACGACACCGACGTCTACTTCGCCCGCCAGCTCGTGATGGAGCGGCTGATGGAGGTCGGTGCCCGCCTGCCGCACGGCGTGACGCCGGTGCTGGGCCCGGTGTCGACCGCGCTCGGCGAGGTCTACCAGTACACGCTCGAGCGCCCCGACGACGGGCAGCGCGCGCTGACGCAGGCGGAACTGACCGAGCGCCGGACCGTGCAGGACTGGGTCGTGCGGCCGCTGCTTCGCTCGATCGCGGGCGTGGCCGAGATCAACTCGACCGGCGGCTTCGTGCGGCAGTACCAGGTGCTGGCCGACCCGGACCGCCTGCGCTACCACGGACTCTCGCTGGCCGACGTCCACAAGGCGCTGGCCAGCAACAACGCGAACTCCGGCGGCGGGATCCTGCCGCAGGGGGCCGACCAGTTCCTCGTGCGCGGCGTCGGCCTGATCGGCGGGCTGTCCGACATCGAGTCGATCGTCATCAAGGAGGCGGGCGGCACCCCTGTCTACCTGCGCGACGTCGCGCAGGCGCGGCTCGGCGAGGAGGTCCGCCACGGCGCGATGGTCAAGGACGGCTACACCGAGGCGGTCGGCGGCATCGTGATGATGATCCGCGGCGGCAACGCGAAGGAGGTCGTCGAGCGGGTCAAGAAGCGGGTCGACGAGATCAACGCCCGCGGCATGCTGCCCGGCGGGCTGAAGATCGTTCCGTACTACGACCGGTCCGAGCTCGTCGACGCGGCGCTGTGGACGGTGACGAAGGTGCTGCTCGAGGGCGTCGTCTTCGTCACCATCGTGCTGTTCCTGTTCCTCGGCGACCTGCGCTCGAGCCTGATCGTCGTTGCGACGCTCGCACTGGTGCCGCTGGCGACCTTCATCGTGATGAACCAGGTGGGATTGTCGGCCAACCTGATGTCGCTCGGCGGACTGGCGATCGCGATCGGGCTGATGATCGACGGGTCGGTCGTCGTCGTCGAGAACGCGCACGCGCGGCTCGCCGGGCGCGGCGGAGAGAACCGCGCCCGCGTCGTCCTCGACGCGGTACGCGAGGTCGCGACGCCGGTGGTCTTCGGCATCGGCATCATCATCCTCGTCTTCCTGCCGCTGATGACGCTTGAGGGGATGGAGGGCAAGATGTTCGCGCCGCTCGCGTACACGATCGCGATCGCGCTCGGCATCTCGCTGCTGGTGTCGCTGACGCTGACGCCGGCCCTGTCGTCGTACCTGCTGCGGGCGCCGGCCGGGCACGGCGAGCACGACACCCGGCTGGTCGCCTTCCTGAAGCGCGGCTACCTGCGGCTGCTGGGCCTGGCGCTCGCGCGCGAGCGCACGACGCTGGCGATCGCCGGCGCGGCCTTCGCCGGCGCGCTGGCGCTGCTGCCGTTGCTCGGCACCTCGTTCATCCCCGAGATGAAGGAGGGCGCGGTCTCGCCGAACATGGACCGCGTGCCGAACATCTCGCTGAACGAGTCGCTCGCGATGGAGATGGAGGCGGTGCGCCTGGTCAAGCAGGTGCCCGGCGTGAAGACGGTCGTCTCGCGGCTGGGGCGCGGCGACAGTCCGGCCGATCCGGCCGGCCCCAACGAGGCCGACGTGATCGCCACGCTGCTGCCGCGCGAACAGTGGCCCGAGGGCTGGACCCAGGACGACATCGCGCGGGAGGTGCGCGAGCGCCTGGTCGCCTTCCCCGGCGTGCAGGTCGCGATGGCGCAGCCGATCTCGGACCGCGTCGACGAGATGGTGACCGGCGTGCGTTCGGACGTCGCGGTCAAGATCTTCGGCGACGACATCGAGACGCTGCGCGCGAAGGCCGACGAGATCGCGCGGATCGCCCGCGCCGTGCCCGGAATGCGCGACCAGCGCGTCGAGCGGGTCGGCGGCCAGCAGTACCTGACGCTGTCGATCGACCGCCAGGCGATCGCGCGGGCCGGACTGAACGCGTCCGACGTGCACGACGTCATCGAGATGGCGATCGGCGGCAAGGTGGCCACCGAGATCTACGAGGGCGAGCGTCGCTTCCAGGCGATCGTGCGCCTTCCCGAGTCGGTGCGCGATTCGGTCGACGACATCCGCCGGATCACGCTGACCGCGCCGAACGGCGCGCTGGTCAGGCTGGACAGCCTCGCCCGGATCGAGGTGGTCGACGGCCCCGCGCAGATCAGCCGCGAAGGCGGCAAGCGGCGGATCGTCGTCGGCATCAACGTGCAGGACCGCGACCTCGGCGGCTTCGTCGCCGACCTGCGCGAGCGCGTCGATCGCGAGGTCGAGCTGCCCGAGGGCTACTACTTCGAGTGGGGCGGCACGTTCCAGAACATGGAGCGCGCGCTGGGCCACCTGACGGTCATCGTGCCGGTCACGATCGCCGCGATCTTCTTCCTGCTGTTCGTGCTGTTCGATTCGGTGCGCTTCGCGGCGCTGATCATCACCGTGCTGCCCTTCGCCTCGATCGGCGGCGTCGTCGGCCTGTACCTGTCGGGCGAGTACCTGTCGGTGCCGGCCTCGGTCGGCTTCATCGCGCTGTGGGGCATCGCGGTGCTCAACGGCGTCGTGCTGGTCAGCTTCATCCGCAAGCTGCGCGCCGACGGGCGCGACGTCGCGCAGGCGGTGGCCGAGGGTGCGGCCTCGCGCTTCAGGCCAGTGCTGATGACGGCGATCGTCGCGATGCTGGGCCTGGTGCCCTTCCTGTTCGCGACGGGGCCCGGCTCCGAAGTCCAGCGGCCGCTGGCGATCGTCGTGATCGGCGGGTTGATCAGCTCGACGCTGCTGACGCTGGTGATGTTGCCTGTGCTGTATCGCCGGGTCGACCGCGATCGCAGGCCGGTGGTCTGACCAAGGGGTCGACAGGGCGCCGCAACGAGCGGGGGCGCCGTCGGCGCCCCCGTTCGGGCACGGCGCGGGATCGCCCCGCCGCTCAGATGCCGGCCTTGGCCTTCAGCTCGGTGGCCTTGTCGGTGCGTTCCCAGCTGAAGTCCGGATCGTCGCGGCCGAAGTGGCCGTAGGCGGCGGTCTTCTGGTAGATCGGACGCAGCAGGTCGAGCATCTTGACGATGCCCTTCGGGCGCAGGTCGAAGGTCTCCTGGACGATCTGCGCGAGCCTGTCGTCGTCGATCCGGCCGGTGCCCTGCGTGGTGACCATGACCGAGGTGGGCCGCGCGATGCCGATCGCGTACGAGACCTGGACCAGGCATTTGCTGGCCAGGCCGGCGGCCACGATGTTCTTGGCCACGTAGCGCGCGGCATAGGCCGCGGATCGGTCGACCTTCGACGGATCCTTGCCCGAGAACGCGCCGCCGCCGTGGGGGGCGGCTCCGCCGTAGGTGTCGACGATGATCTTGCGGCCGGTCAGGCCGCAGTCGCCCTGCGGGCCGCCGATGACGAAGCGGCCGGTCGGGTTGACCAGGTAGCGCACCTCGCCCTTGCGCAGCTCGGGGGGGATCACCGGCTTGATGATGTGCTCGATCACCGCTTCGCGGATCTGCTGCTGGGTCATCTCGGGCGCATGCTGGGTCGAGATGACCACGGTGTCGGCGGCAACCGGCCGGCCGCCGACGTAGCGCAGCGTGACCTGCGACTTGGCGTCGGGCCGCAGCCACGGGAGCGTGCCGCTCTTGCGCAGCTGCGACTGGCGCTCGACCAGGCGATGCGCGTAGTAGATCGCCGCCGGCATCAGGTCAGGGGTTTCGTCGCACGCGTACCCGAACATCAGGCCCTGGTCGCCGGCGCCCTGGTCGAGGTTGTCGTCGCCCGCCGCATTGACCCCCTGCGCGATGTCGGGCGACTGCTTGTCGTAGGCGACCAGCACCGCGCAGCCGCGGTAGTCGATCCCGTAGTCGGTGTTGTCGTAGCCGATGCGCTTGAGCGTGTCGCGCGCGACGTGGATGTAGTCGACGTTCGCCTGCGTGGTGATCTCGCCAGCGAGGACGACCAGGCCGGTATTGCACAGTGTCTCGGCCGCCACGCGCGAGTACTTGTCCTGCGCGAGGATCGCGTCGAGGATGGCGTCCGAGATCTGGTCGGCGACCTTGTCCGGGTGACCTTCCGAGACCGATTCGGAGGTGAACAGAAATTCGTTGGCCAACGCTTTTCTCCTGTCAGGGCGGCCCGGGGTCGCCGTCGAACCCGATCGCTTCGCCGGAAAGGGGGGGCGCCCGGATTATATGTCGGCGACGTCGTGCCAGGCCGGCCCGCGACACGAACCGTCCCGGATCGCATAGACTCGCGCCGCGCCCCATGCTTCCGGACCTGGTCGTCCGGCGCCGGTTGGCGCGTGGTCCAGGCCGATGCCCCTCGAAACCGAACGTCCCGATCCCGTCGTCGAGCAGCGCGACAGCGCGCTGGTGGCGGTCATGCGGCTGCTCGGCGTTCTCCCACTGCGCGTGCTGCGCGCGGCCGGCGCCGCGCTCGGCGTCGCGGTGTGCCTTCTGTCGAGCGGGTATCGACGCAAGTTGCGCGACAACCTGCGCACCGCCGGCTACGCCTCGATGGCGCACGCCTGGCGCGCGGCGGCCGAAGCCGGCCGCATGGTCGGCGAACTGCCCTTCGTCTGGCGCCACGAGCCGGCCGAACTCGCCCGGCACGTCGTCTGCGACGACCTGGCTGTGCTCGAGGCGGCCGAGGCCGGCGGCGGGATCGTGTTCCTCACGCCGCACCTGGGCGCCTTCGAGGTCACTGCGCGGTTCTACGCGAGCCGCGCGCCGATCACCGTGCTCTACCGGCCGCCGAGAAAGGCCTGGTTGCGACCACTGGTCGAGTTCTCTCGCAGCACCGGCTCGATGCGCGCGGTGCCGGCGACGCTCGCAGGCGTGCGCGCGATGCTGCGCGCGCTGCGCGCCGGCGAGGCGGTCGGGCTGCTGCCCGACCAGGTGCCGGGTGCCGGCGAGGGTCGGTGGGCGCCGTTCTTCGGCCGGCCGGCGTGGACGATGACCCTGCCGCAACGCCTGGCCGAACAACCCGGCGCGCGGGTCGTGCTGGCCGTCGGCGAGCGGCTGCCCGGTGCCCGCGGATGGCGCCTGCACCTGGAGCGCATGGACGAGACGCCGACCCCCGAGGCGCTGAATGCCCGCATGGAGGCCCTGATCCGGCGCTTCCCGGCCCAGTACCTGTGGGGCTACAACCGATACAAGCGACCCGCCGCGGCGGGCGCGCCCGACTGAGGGGTCGATGTCGGAATCGGTCGTCAGGTTCGCGCTGCTGCTGATGCGCGCCGTGTCGCGGCTGCCGTACCCCGTGGTGCGTCGGCTCGGCGAGTTCGCCGGATCGCTGGCGTGGGTCCTGGCGGTGCCGCGGCGGCGCGTCGCGCGGGTCAACCTGCGGCTGTGCTTTCCGCACTGGAGCGAGGCGCAGCGCCGCGCCGTGGCGCGCGGGCACTTCCGCTATTTCATGCGCAGCTTCTTCGACCGGTTCATCTTCTGGTACGGCGCCCCGGAGCGAATCCGGCGGTTGTGCCGGCTCGAGGGCATCGAGCACTTCGAGCCGCATCGCGGGCGGCCGGTGATCGTGCTCGCGCCGCACTTCGTCGGACTGGACGCCGGCGGCATCCGGCTTTCGCTCGAGGCGCAGTGCGCGTCGATGTACGCGGCGCAGAAGAGCCGCGCGCTCACCGAGGCAATGACGCAGGGCCGAATGCGCTTCAACAACGGGCGCCTGCTGCTGCGCACCGAAGGCCTGCGCCCCGCGGTGAAGGCGCTGCGCGATGGGCTGCCGTTCTACTTCCTGCCCGACATGGACCTCGGTGCCCGCGACGCGGTGTTCGTGCCGTTCTTCGGCGTTCCCGCCGCGACGGTGACGTCGGTCGCGCGACTGGCGCGCATCACCGGGGCCGTCGTCGTGCCGCTGGTCACCACGATGGCCGACGACGGCTACGTCGCGCGCTTCTACCCGGCCTGGCAGGACTTCCCCGGCGACGACCTGGCGGCGGCGACGCGGCGAATGAACGCGTTCATCGAGGAGCGCGTGCTCGAGATGCCGGCGCAGTACCTGTGGAGCCACAAGCGCTTCAAGACGCGGCCGCCCGGCGAGGCGAAGCCGTATCGGTGATAATCGCCGGATGAAACTGCGCTTCACGAAGATGCACGGTGCCGGCAACGACTTCGTCGTGATCGACGGCGTGCGCCAGTCGGTGCAGCTGTCGCCCGCCCAATGGCGCTGGCTCGCCGATCGGCACTTCGGCGTCGGCGCCGACCAGCTGCTGCTGGTCGAGCCCGCGCGCCGTCCCGACGTGGACTTTCGCTACCGGATCTTCAACGCCGACGGCGGCGAGGTCGAGCAGTGCGGCAACGGCGCGCGCTGCTTCGTGCGCTTCGTGCGCGAGCAGGGCCTCACCGACAAGCGCGCGATCCGCGTCGAGACCACGGGCGGCGTGATCGAGCCGCGCGTCGAGGACGACGGCCGCGTCACCGTCGACATGGGCGCGCCGGCGTTCGAGCCGGCGGCCATCCCGTTCGACGCGAGCGGACTCGAGCCGCGCCGCGTCGGCGAAGACCTGCTGTGGCCGCTCGAGGTCGACGGGGCGCTGCGCTGGGTCTCGGTGGTGTCGATGGGCAATCCGCACGCCGTGCAGGTGGTCGACGACGTCGAGCGCGCGCCGGTGCGCACCGAAGGTCCGCGCGTCGAGCAGGCGCCCCGCTTCCCGCGCCGGGTCAACGCCGGCTACCTGCAGGTGCTGTCGACGTCGCGCATCCGGCTGCGCGTCTGGGAGCGCGGCGCGGGAGAAACCCTCGCTTGCGGCACCGGTGCCTGCGCGGCGGTGGTCACCGGCATCCGGCGCAGGTTGCTGCGCTCGCCGGTCGACGTCGAGACGCGCGGCGGACTGCTCACCATCGCATGGGACGGCGCCGGCGTGCGCATGACCGGCCCGGCCGAGACGGTCTTCGAGGGCGAGATCGAACTGCCGGCCGGGCGCGTGCCGGCGCAAGCGGTACCGGCTCCTTTCCTGACGGATCACGCATGACCGAAAGCACCATCGGCGCCGACGAGGTGGCGCGCTATCTCCGTGACAATCCCGGCTTCTTCGAGTCGCATCCCGAGCTGCTCGAGGCGATCACCGTTCCGCATCCGCACGGCGGCCGCGCGATCTCGCTGCAGGAGCGACAGCTCGAGGTGCTGCGCGAGAAACTGCGCGCGCACGAGCTGAAGCTGGCCGAGCTGCTGCGCATCGGCCAGGAAAACGACGCCATCGGCGAGAAGCTGCAACGCTGGACCCGCCAGCTGTTGCTGGTCGCCGATCCAGCAAGGCTGCCCGACGTCGTCGTCGACGGCCTTCGGACCGTGTTCTCGGTGCCGCAGGTGGCGATGCGGCTGTGGGGACTGCGCGAGGCCCACCTCGGACTCGAGTGCGCGCAGCCCGTGCCGGTCGACGTCATCACGCTCGCCAACAGCATGGCGCAGCCGTTCTGCGGTCCGAACAGCGCGTTCCAGGCAGCGGCCTGGCTGCCCGACGGCGGCGCCGACACGCGTTCGATCGCGTTGCTGCCGCTGCGCAAGGGTGTCGACCCGAATGCCTTCGGGCTCATCGTGCTCGGCTCGGCCGACCCCGATCGCTTCCGTTCGGGCATGGGCACCGCCTTCCTCGAGCGGATCGCCGAAACCGCCAGCGCGGCGCTGTCGCGGCTGGCCGAATGAGACGCGGTGGCCGGCGACGCGATCGAGCGCTACCTCGAGCGGCTGCGTAGCGAGCGCGGCTGCTCCCCGCGCACGCTGGCCAGCTATCGGCTCGACCTGCGGGCTCTCGCCGAACTGGCGCTGCGCGAAGACGCCGCGTCGACGCCGCCGGCCGAGCCCGACTGGTCCGCAGTGACCGAGCATCGCGTGCGGCGCTGGGTCGCAGCGAGTTCGCGCGCCGGCCTGTCCGCCCGCTCGATCGCGCGGCGCCTCTCCGCGTGGCGCGGCTTCTTCGACTGGCTCGCGGCCCAGGGCGAGGCGGCCGCCAACCCTGCCCGCGGCGTGCGCGGGCCCCGGGCGCCGCGGCGCTTGCCCAAGGCGCTGGCGCCCGACGTCGCGGTGCGCTTCGTCGACGCGGCGCACGGCGACGACTTCGAGGCCGTGCGCGACCAGGCGATGCTCGAGCTGTTCTACTCGTCGGGGCTGCGGCTGTCCGAGCTGACTTCGCTCGACCTGCGGCACTTCGACGGGCCCGGCGGCGCATCGACCGGCTGGATCGACCTCGACGAAGCCGAGCTGACCGTTCGCGGCAAGG
>OEIU01001506.1_pt1 | contig 14757 bp, 15 predicted proteins | sample 1539221 | NCBI WGS metagenome assembly OEIU01 (sample SAMN03792071, study PRJEB22550) | activated sludge metagenome | feature: wastewater treatment plant; material: activated sludge; isolation source: Wastewater treatment plant of a petroleum refinery complex | place: Argentina: Zarate | collected...
AAGCGCATCTTCGGCAAGCAGGCGCTGGCGAATTTCTTCAAGGGCCTGTTCAAGCTGATCGCGCTCGGCGCCGTCATGATGGCGGTGCTTTGGCCGGAACGGCACCGGCTTGAATCGTTCATGATGTTCGATCCGTCGGCGATCCTCGGGGTGACGGAAGGCTTGACCCTGCAGCTGATGGGGGCGGTCGCGGCGATGCTGGCCGCGGTCGCGATCGCCGATTACTTCTTCCAGTACCGGCAATGGTACCAGCGGCAGAAGATGTCGCTGCAGGAGATCAAGGACGAGTTCAAGCAGTCCGAAGGCGACCCCCACATCAAGGGCCGCATCCGGCAGTTGCGGCAGCAGCGCATGAAGAAGCGCATGATGGCCGCCGTTCCCAATGCCAGCGTGATCATCACTAACCCGACCCATTATTCGGTGGCGCTATCCTATGATCGCGGCATGGCGGCGCCGGTCTGCGTCGCCAAGGGCGTCGACAACGTCGCGTTCAAGATCAGGGAAATCGCCAAAAAGCACGACATCCCGATCGTGGAGAACGTGCCGCTGGCGCGCGCGCTCCATGCCACCGTCGACGTCGACGAGGAGATCCCGGTCGAGCACTATCACGCGGTCGCCGAGATCATCGGCTATGTGATGCGGCTGAAGAGCGGGCTTTCCGGGCGGCGAAATTGAGGGAATAACCGGAAATCCCCTTGAAATACCTTCAATATGTCAAATTGCTGCCTGATGGACTTGCGTTTGCGGGTCCGATTCAGGCACTCAGGAGGGACGCGCAATTTGGCGCGTCACCCCCCATGCCGGAAGGCAGCGCTTTTTTCATGACCGTCGAAACCAACAGTCCATCGCCGACCGAGCCCTTCGCGGGCCAGGAACCGGTGCGGCGGGGCGGTAGCATCGTGCTGGTGCTGCTGGTGGCGGCCGGCATCGTCGCGGTGGCGGTGGCGCTGATGACCATCGGCCGCGCGCAGGCCCAGCCCTATATCCTCGGCGTGCTGGCGCTGCTCGCCATGGTCGGCCTGTTCAATCTGTTTGCCTTTGCCGCCGGCATTGTCCGCTTCACCGACCGCGCCGCCGAGGACCCGGTGATGGGGCGCATCGCCGACCAGGCCCATGACGGGCTGGCGGTGACCGATGCCAGGGGACACGTGGTCTACTCCAACGCCGCCTACCTGGCGCTGACGGGCGCCGCCGGCCGGCAGGACGTGCGGCCGGTCGAGCGCGTCTTCATCGGCAATCCCGACGTCTCGGAAGCCGTGTTCCGCCTGCTCAAGGCGGCGCGCGAAGGCAAGCGGCAGCAGGAAGAGGTCCGTATCGCCGGCTCCGACGGGTCGCAGGGCCGCTGGCTCAGGATGCGGGTCCGGCCGCTCGGCCAGGGCAAGCGCGAAGCAAAATACGCGGTGTGGTCGATCGCCGACATCACGCGCGACCGCGAGCGCCAGGAAGACGTGTTCCGCGAGCTGCAGCACGCGATCGAATACCTCGATCATGCGCCATGCGGCTTCTTCTCGGTCAATCCGGCCGGTGACGTCATCTATGTCAACGCCACGCTGGCGAACTGGCTCGACTACGATCTTGCCGAGATCGGCTCGGGCGGGCTGAAGCTGACCGATATCGTCTCCGGCGACGGTGCTGCGCTGTTGACCTCGATCGTCGCGGTGCCAGGCGAGGTCAAGACCGAAGTCTTCGATATCGACCTGCGCATGCGCGGCGGCAAGACCATGCCGGTGCGGCTCTATCACAAGCTCGCCTTCGGCGCCGACGGCGCGCCGGGATCGTCGCGCACGCTGGTGATCAGCCGGGCGCGCGACGAGCATTCCGATCCCGAACGCGCCGCCGAAGTCCGCTTCATGCGGTTCTTCGACCATACGCCGATGGCGATTGCGACGGTGGACCGCGCCGGCGCGGTGGTGCGCGCCAATGCGCGCTTCGCCAAGCTCGCGCAGAGCCTGGCCCCGGACGGCGCGGCCAACAAGTCGATCTTCCGCACGGTGAACGCCCGCGACCGCAGCCTGCTGATCGCGGCGATCAACCAGGCTGCCGAAGGGCAGGGCGACATCGCGCCGGTGGAAGTCATGCTCGACGGCGCCAAGGAGCGCTGGGGGCAGTTCTTCGTCACCGCGGTCGAGGAGGACGAGCGCGACACCGAAGCCGCCATCGTCTACCTGCTGGAGACCAGCGAGCGGCGCACGCTGGAAAACCAGATCAACCAGTCGCAGAAGATGGACATGGTCGGCCAGCTCGCCGGCGGCATCGCGCACGACTTCAACAACGTGCTGTCGGCCATCATGATGGCGAACGACTTCCTGCTGAACGCGCACAAGCCAACCGATCCGTCGTTCCAGGACATCATGCAGATCAAGCAGAACGCGACCCGGGCGGCGACGCTTGTGCGACAACTACTTGCGTTCTCGCGGCGCCAGACGCTGCGACCGCAGGTGCTCGATCTCGGCGACGCGCTCTCCGATCTCACCATGCTGCTGCGGCGGCTGATCGGCGAGAAGGTCAAGCTCGACCTCGTTCATGGCCGCGACCTCTGGCCGGTCAAGGTCGACGTCTCGCAATTCGAGCAGGTGGTGGTCAATCTCGCGGTGAATGCGCGCGATGCGATGCCTGACGGTGGCAAGCTGACGGTGAGGACCGGCAACGTGACGGCGGAAGAAGCCGCGCAGCTCTCGCACAAGGGCATGCCCGCGGCTGATTACGTGCGGATCGACATTTCCGATACCGGCACCGGCATCCCCGCCGACATCGTCGACAAGATCTTCGAGCCGTTCTTCTCGACCAAGGAAGTCGGCAAGGGCACGGGTCTCGGCCTCTCCACGGTGTACGGCATCGTCAAGCAGACCGGCGGCTTCGTCTATGTCGATTCCATGCCCGGTGCAGGCACCACGTTCCGCATCTTCCTGCCGCGTCACCGGCCCGAGCTGGAAGCGCAGCCGGAGCCGCAGCCGACGGGCGGTGCGGCCAAGGAGGGCGGAGCCGAGCCGCCGAAGCCGCGGCCCGATCTGACCGGGGAGGGCACCATCCTGCTGGTGGAGGACGAGGACGGCCTGCGGTCCCTGAACGCGCGCGGGCTTCGCTCGCGCGGCTACAGCGTGATCGAGGCGTCCAACGGCCTCGAGGCGGTGGAAGCGCTCGAGGAAAAGGACGGCGCCGTCGATCTCGTCGTCTCCGACGTGGTGATGCCGGAAATGGACGGGCCGACCATGTTGCGCGAAATGCGCAAGCGCAATCCAGACCTCAAGATCATCTTCGTCTCCGGCTACGCCGAAGAGGCCTTCGACAAGAGCCTGCCGGAGAACGAGCAGTTCGCCTTCCTGCCGAAGCCGTTCGCGCTCGCCGCGCTGGTCGAGAAGGTGAAGGAGACCATGACGACGTCGTGAACGCTTTCTGGACGCCGGCCAATTTCCTGGCCGCCGCTCGGCCCGCAAATTACCGCTAACTCACTGCCAAATCGTCACATCCCCGCGACTGAGGGCCGCAGCGGCGGTTCCCGATAGTGGCTTCACTTTTAAGCAATGGCGCCCATCTTAGGGGCGCTTCCCCATCCAGGGGAATGAGGAACAAGCACATGAATTTCTCGCAAGGCACGCGCGGAATTATTCGGGCAATGGCCGTCGTCCTGTCCGTGGCGCTCCCGTTGGCGATTTCGATCGAGGCGGCCGACGCCCGCGTCGGCGGCGGCAGCAGTTCGGGTTCGCGGGGATCGCGAACCTATTCGGCGCCCCCCAGCACGACCACGGCGCCTGGCACGGCGCAGCCGATGAATCGTACCTTCACCCAGCCGGGCAACCCCGGCATGGGCGCGCCCGCGGCTGGCGCGGCGGCCAACAAGGGTGGCTTCTTCAACCGGCCCGGCATGGGCATGCTCGGCGGTCTTGCCGCCGGCTTCCTCGGCGCCGGCCTGCTCGGCATGCTGTTCGGCGGCGGCCTGTTCTCCGGCCTCGGCGGCCTGTCCTCGATCATCGGTCTGCTGCTGCAGATAGCGCTGATCGTCATCGTGGTGCGGCTGGCGATGTCGTGGTGGCAGCGTCGCCATACGCCGGCCTCCGCCTATGCCGGCGCGCCTGCCGAAAGCCCCGGCGCGCAGACCAGCCTCCGTTCCGGCCTGAGCGGCTTCGGGATCGGATCGAGCCAGCCGCCGCTGGAAATCCAGCCGGCTGACTACGAAGCCTTCGAGCGGCTGCTCGGCGAGGTCCAAACCGCCTGGTCGAACGAGGACATCGCGAAGCTGCATACGCTCGCGACGCCCGAGATGGTGTCCTACTTCTCCAAGGACCTCGAGGAGAACAAGGCCCGCAACGACATCAACAAGGTGACTGACGTCAAGCTGCTGCAGGGTGACCTCGCGGAAGCGTGGCGCGAGGGCGAAACCGACTACGCCAGCGTGGCGATGCGGTTCTCGCTGGTCGACAAGACGCTGGAGCGCGGCACCAACCGTCTGGTCGCGGGCAGCGAAACCCCGACCGAGGCCACCGAGGTCTGGACCTTCTCCCGCCGCCGCGGCACTGATTGGGAACTCTCGGCGATCCAGCAGACCGGCTAGTCGCCTGCAGGTACACTATGAGGAAGGCGCCGCGGTTCGTTCCGCGGCGCCTTTTTCGTTTGGTGCAGCTGCGTCTCCCGGATGCGGTGCAGCGTTGCACGCCGCGCTGCATCCGTGCCACGAGAAGAGTTCCTTGCCTTATTGATTTCACGATGACGTCGCCACGACCGGAATAATGGTCGTCGCATCGGGTTGATGACCAGGAACAAGAGCCAACAGGGAGAGACCAAAATGAAGAACTTCGCAGGGATCGTTGCGCCGGCCATGATGCTCGCCGCCATGTCGTTTGTACCGCCCGCGCCCGCGCAGGCGCAGTCCGCCGATACCGGCTTCTTCCTGACCAGCAACGGCATCGGCAATGGCGGCAATCTCGGCGGGCTCGCCGGCGCCGACAATCACTGCCAGACGCTGGCGCAGGCGGCGGGAGCAGGGGCCAAGACCTGGCGCGCCTACCTTTCAACCCAGGCCGCCGACGATAAGCCCGCGGTCAATGCGCGCGACCGCATCGGCAAGGGACCGTGGAAGAATGCAAAGGGCCAGGTAGTCGCCAAGGATGTCGCCGAGTTGCACGGCACCAATGGTCTCACCAAGCAGACCGCACTCAGCGAGAAGGGCGAGGTCATCAACGGACGCGGCGATACGCCCAATCGCCATGACGCGCTGACGGGCTCGCAGGCCGACGGGACCGCGTTCGCGGCCGGCGAGGACCGCACCTGCAAGAACTGGACGAGCTCGACGCAAGGCGCAGCGATGGTCGGTCATACCGACCGCATCGGCTTGCGCGATGACGACGCTTCGAAATCCTGGAACTCTTCGCACCCTTCGCGCGGATCGGACGGCGGCTGCTCGCAGGCCGACCTGAAGAGCACCGGCGGTGACGGGTTGTTCTACTGCTTCGCGGCGAACTGAGCGCGGTGCGAACAAGGCCGCCGCTAAATTAGGCGGCCTTTTTCTTTGCGCGCTTCTTTGCCGTCTTGCCTGGAGCTTTCCTGGCGCTCTTTTTCGTCTTCTTCGCCGCCTTGCGCTCCGCGAGGTGGGCGCCGACGGCCTTGGACGAATGTCCGACGGCGGCCACGGCCGCCTTCAGTCTGGCCGGCGTGACCTTGAACTTCTTCGACCAGTAGCTGACTTCGTAAGGCTGGCTGATTGCGATCCGTGCCCGGTCGGCAGCCTTGTGTTTCTGCAGCTTGAGGTAGGCCTCGACGTTCTTCGCGGAGCGTCCTGCCTTGCCGACGGCGGCCTTCAGCTTCACCGGCGTGATCTTGAATTTCTTCGACCAATAGGCGACCTCGTAAGGCTCGCTCAACGCGATCAACCCGCGGTCAGCCCCGCCGCGCTTCTTCTTGTCGTCCGCCATTCCCGTTCTCCCGCGGATTGAGAATCGATGATTCAAACACGAGCAACCTAACACGCTCCACCGCATTCGGACAGATTCAGGCTTGTGGAGTTCTGTACGACACGTTCGTAGCGCCGCGCAGAGGGCGTGACGAACGAGCAGCGGGATGATTTGTTACATCGACCGAACCGGCAGCGGAGGTGCGATCGATGCGCTACGAGCTCTATTACTGGCCGATGATTCAGGGGCGCGGCGAATATGTTCGCCTCGCGCTGGAGGAAGCGGGCGCCCGCTACGCCGATGTGGTGCGCCGCGGCAACGGCATGGCTGCGATGACGCGGATGATGGATGCGAGCAAGGGAGCGCCACCGTTTGCGCCGCCGTTCCTCAAGGACGGCAAGCTCGTGATCGGGCAGACCGCCAACATCCTGCTTTACCTGGGATCGCGCCATGGGCTAGCGCCGAAGTCGGAAGCCGGCAAATTGTGGGTGCATCAGTTACAGCTCACGATCGCCGATCTCGTGCTCGAAATTCACGACACCCACCATCCGCTCGGCCCGTCGCTGTATTACGAGGAACAGAGGGCGCCGGCGAAGAAGCGCACCGATGAGTTCTGGAAGGCGCGCGTGCCGAAATATCTGGGTTATTTCGAAGACCTGCTGAAGGCCAATGGCGGAACCTACGTCACCGGCCGCCGCCTCACTTACGCTGACTTGTCGCTGTTTCAGATCGTCGAGGGACTGCGCTACGCTTTCCCGAAACGCATGAAGGCGTTCGAGCGCAGGATTCCCGGCCTGGTCGAGCTGCGCGACCGCGTCGCGGCGCGGCCCAACATCAAGACCTATCTGGCGAGCGATCGAAGGATTCCGTTCAACGAGGATGGGATTTTTCGTCGGTACAAGGCGCTGGATGCCTGACGTGGAGCCTACATGCTCCGCCCATCGATAGGTGTCATTTGCAGCTTCGACAGATCGATACCGTCGATGCAGCTCACATTCAGCGCGATCACGGCGCTGCCGTCGGGCTTGCTGCCACGCGCGAATACGTCGACGCCGCAATCGACGCAGAGCTGGTGATGGATCGCGTGCTTGTTGAAGAGATATTCCTTCAGGTTCTCCTCGCCGGCGCGGAGCTGGAAGCTCTTGGGGTCGAGGAAGGTGAAATGCAGGCCCTTCTTGGTGCAGATCGAGCAGTTGCATGCGGTCACCATCGCTAGATCCGTGGTGCATTCGAAGCGCACCTGTCCGCAATGGCAGCCGCCGGTGTAGGTCTTGCTTTCGGGCATCGCTGGTCCGCCTTCGTTATCTCACCACAGTCCGGGCACCAGACGATAGCGCACGCGCGCTGCGTAGTCAGCATAATCCGGCAGGCCTTCGATCAGCGCACGCTCCTCGATGCGCGCGCGAATGGCGAACAGAACCGCGAATATCGGTGCGATCGCGACGCCCCACCATGATCCGAGCAGTAGCGGCACCCCGAAGAAGAACAGCATGACCGCGCTATACATGGGATGGCGGACAAATGCATAAGGCCCGCTCGAGACGACATGGTGGTGACGCGCGGTCTGTACCTTCACGACCGGCGCGGCAAAGGAATTTTCGCGGAACACCCACATGATGAAGGCGGTCGACAGCAGGTACATCGCAAGTCCGACCGCCTGCAACGCAAGCGGAACATCTGACGCCTGCACGCGCCGGTCGAGTCCGATCGCAATCAGCCAGACCAGCGTTGCCGCCGCAAACGTGAGCATAAACTTCTTGTCGGCGGCCGGTTGATCCGCCTGGAACGTCGGCCGCATCCGCTCGGCCAGCAGGGCGGGGTCGGTCTTTGCGAGCCACAATCCGCAGGCGGGTCCGAGGATCGCGCTGACGACGAGGAACACCCACGCCGCCGGCCAGTCCAGCGAGCCCGCTGACGCAAACAGCACGGCGCCGAGCGCGACGACGAAGAAGGAATTCTGCAGCAGAAGTTTCGCGATCATGCCCGGGTTCCGTTCCCCCGCAGCGAGATGATCGCGCAATTCTTCGGCAAACTTGCGGCGTCGACTCGTTCCCGACGGGAACGTCAGCCCTTACGCGAACTGGTCGACCCGCGTTCCCTGACCGGGCGGCAAGGGGGCAACCAGCGTCGGCTGCGGCTTGCGGGTGCCGTCGGCCGGCGCGCCGTTCTGCACGTCGCGCGTCGGGTCGGGGGCCTTGAACACGGGGACTTCGGGCGCTTTGACCACGACCGTTGCGGGCACAGCAGAAATATTCATCGGAAGCATCCTTGTGCGTTGCCTCCGACACTGGCCGGGCTCAAGCGAATGATTGGTGAATCCGGCACCGCAATCCCGCGCCGATGCCGTCAATCCCGCAGGAGGGTGAACGGACGGCTCGCTGAATCGTTAGAATGCGATGGATCTGGAACCTATTCGTCCTTGCCGCGGGTGATCGCGATCCAGGACTCGGTCTTGTTGCGCTGGCACTCCAGGCTGAGACGGCGGAAGCGCATGCTGACCTTGTCGCCGCGGAGCAGGCCCATGCGCTTGAGGCAGCGCGACGCGCCGGTCGTGGTGTCGTCCTTGGTCACCGAAAAGACGAGCGCGGCCATGGCGCCGACCAGCGAGATGAATTCCGGCTTCGGCTTGCGGTCGCCCTTTGCGTAGAGCTCGATGGAAAACTTGTCGCCGCGGCAGGAGACCGACAATTCCTTGGCGAGCGGGTGCGTCAGATAGACGGTGTTGGCCGCCTTGAAGTTGACCTTCAGCCTGTCGATCTGGCCGGCCAGCTCCTTGGCGCTGTCGTCGCAGCGGTCGGCGCGCGCCGGCGATGCGCTGACGCAAGCAACGAGGGCCAGCGCCACGGCAAGCAGGATCGGTCGGTGAAATCGTGGTCCCAAAGCCATTGTGAATGCCCCTATGCCCTAACTACGCCCGCGCGCCGAATTTCCTGCAAGGAGCGCGCGCGGAAGTCAACTTGCTTGTCACGGGCAAGCAAAACCTTCCTTTTGGTCGAAAAATGCTTAGAACGGGTCTATCTCCGCGGCGCCGTTCCGGCCGTCGCAGGCCAACCCGAGATATCGACATGAACGCCCCGACCGCTTTTCCCGACCAGAAGCCCGTTCCGCCCTACAAGCACACGCCGCTGTTTCCGCTTGGGCCCGATACCACGCCCTACAAGAAGATCACGACGGAGGGCGTGCGGGTCGAGAAAGTGCTCGGCAAGGATATGCTGGTGGTGTCGCGCGAGGCGCTGCGGGCGCTGTCGGAAGCCGCCTTCGGCGACATCAATCACTATCTGCGGCCCGGCCACCTGAAGCAGCTCCGCTCGATCCTTGACGACAAGGAGGCCAGCGACAACGACAAGTTCGTCGCCTTCGATTTCCTGAAGAACGCCAACATCGCCGCCGGCGGCGTGCTGCCGATGTGCCAGGATACCGGCACCGCGATCATCATGGGCAAGAAGGGCTGCAACGTCATCACCGATGGCGACGACGAGGCGGCGCTCTCCGAAGGCGCCCGCGACGCCTATCTGCGCCGTAACCTGCGCTACTCGCAGGTGGCGCCGCTTTCGATGTACGAGGAAAAGAACACCGCCAACAACATGCCGGCGCAGTGCGAGATCTACGCCGAGGGCGACGACGCCTACAAGTTCATGTTCATGGCCAAGGGCGGCGGCAGCGCCAACAAGAGTTTCCTGTACCAGGCGACGCCCTCGGTGCTGACCAGGAATCGCCTGCTCGCGTTCCTGAAGGAGAAGGTGCTGACGCTGGGTACCGCGGCGTGCCCGCCCTATCACCTCGCCATCGTCATCGGCGGCACCTCGGCCGAGCTTTGCATGAAGACGGTGAAGCTTGCTTCCGCGCGCTATCTCGATGCGCTGCCGACCCAGGGCTCAGCCGACGGCAACGCCTTCCGCGATCTCGAGATGGAGCAGGAAATCCTCAAGATGACGCAGTCGCTCGGCGTCGGCGCGCAATTCGGCGGCAAGTATTTCTGCCACGACGTTCGCGTGATCCGAATGCCGCGCCATGGCGCCTCGCTCCCGATCGGGCTCGGCGTCTCCTGTTCGGCCGACCGCCAGGTGCTCGGCAAGATCACCAAGGACGGCGTCTATCTCGAAGAGCTCGAGCATAACCCGGCGCAATATCTGCCCGCGGTCGAGCAGTCGCTCGGCGGCGAGGTCGTCAAGATCGACCTCAACAAGCCGATGAAGGAGATCCTGGCGACGCTGTCGCAATATCCGATCAAGACGCGGGTCTCGATGACTGGCACCATGATCGTCGCGCGCGATTCCGCCCACTCGAAATTGCGCGAGCGGCTGGAGAAGGGCGAGCCGCTGCCGGACTATTTCAAGAACCATCCGGTGTACTACGCCGGCCCCGCCAAGACGCCCGATGGATACGCGTCCGGCGCGTTCGGCCCGACCACCGCGGGACGGATGGATTCCTTCGTCGACCAGTTCCAGGCCGCCGGCGGATCGATGGTGATGGTCGCCAAGGGCAACCGCGCGGTCGCGGTGCGCGAGGCCTGCAAGAAGTATGGCGGCTTCTATCTCGGCTCGATTGGCGGTGCTGCGGCAAACCTCGCCGAACACTGCATCACGAAGGTCGAGGTCGTCGAATATCCCGAACTCGGCATGGAAGCGATCTGGCGCATCGAGGTGGTTGATTTCCCGGCCTTCATCATCGTCGACGACAAGGGCAACGACTTCTTCAAGGAATTGAACCTGGGGTGAGGGCGCTCGGCCTCGACGGGTTCAGCAGAGGCTGGGTCGCCGTGCTCCTCGACGGCGACCGCCACGAAATCAGGTTTTGTCGCGACATCGCCGAGGCGCTGTCCATCGGCTTCGATCGCGCGGCGATCGACATTCCAATCGGCATGACCGATGACGGCGAGCGGGCCTGCGATCTGCTCGCCCGCGAGCGGTTGCGGCCGCATTTTTCGCGCGTGTTCACCGGGGCTCGCCGGTGGTTGTGGACTGAATTCTCCGATCCGGACCGGGCCAATGAGGATGCCGTGCGGCGCGGCCAGAAGCGGGTGTCGCGCCAGCTCTGGCATCTCGGCCCGAAGATCATGGAGGTGGATGGGTTCGTGCGAGCCAATCCTGCTCAGGATATCCGCGAGGCTCATCCGGAACTGGTCTACTTGCGCCTCAACGGCACCAAGCCGCTGCCGTCGAAGAAATCGGAGGATGGGATACGTCTGCGCTGCCGGCTGCTGAAGCGGCAAGGGATCAGGGCGATCGACAGGTGGCTGGCCGACGAGCGTTTGGGCACCGGCGCCAAGCGCGACGACGTGCTTGACGCCTGCGCCGTTGCGATTGCCGCACGCGACGTCACCGGCTGCGTTCCGGAAGGCTCAGCGCCACGCGATGCCTACGGCCTGCCGATGCAGATCTGGTCGTGAGTTCATCGCAACGACGGTGGTCTTGCGCATAGGCAGGAGAGGAAGGAGGCGTCGCCGCCTCCTGATGCGTCAGACCCGCGTGCCGGAGAACGGGAAGCTGCCCATGGGCCCGATGCCCATCTCGCCGCTCATGCTGTCGCCGGAGACCTTCCCGATGAACTCGAGGGTCAGCGGCATAGGATTGGTGATCGAGACCTTCCAGTTGATGGCGTCGCCGCTGACGGCGCCGTCGAAGATCGGCGCGGAATTGCCGTCGGCGCCCTGCGTGCCCGTCAGCGTGCCGCCGGAATTCAACAGGGTCAGCGTCGCCTTGCGCTCGCCCATCGGCGTGCTCATGGTGAGATTCCAGTTTCCGTCCACGGCCATTGCTGTCTCCCGACATTTGTCCCGGCAAACCGGAATGGCTTGCGAGATCCGCTAAACTCGATCGGCGGTATAGCCCATCTCGCCACACAAGCCCAACCGTCTCAAGCGTCCTTTTGACGCTGATATCTTCAGGCGCGCTGGGCGGCGGCGCGAAGCCGGCTGCCGACCAGAATACGAAACGCGACGTATTGAATTGCAAACGCCGCGACCTTGGCGCCGACCAGCACGACCGTCACATAGAAGGTCCACAGCTTCATGTCGCCGGTCATGGCGACGCCGATGGTGCCGGCGCCAAGCGCGAAACAGAGGGCGGCCCAAGCATAGCCCGCGAAGGTGACGTATTCGGGAATCGTCTGCGACACGATCGGCGGCATGTAGCGCAGCATCCAGCCGCGCTTGAGCATGATGGCGCCGATCGCGAAATGCCCGATCGCGGGCTTCGCCAGCACGAAGCGCGGATCGTGGGTCAGGAGCGTGGCGCTGCCGAGCACGATGACGAGCGCAAGGCTGGCCCACGTCATGTAGCCGAGCTCCTTGCCCTTGATCCGCGAGTAGATCACCTGGCCGATGGCACCGGCGATTGCTACGCCCGTTGCCAGCAGCACGTTGTCGGTTGAGAGATAAATCGCGAGGAATACGATCGTGGAGAAGAAATCGGCGCCCAGTCTGGCGAATACGTCCTTCATCGTCTTGCTCTCTGGTGCTCGTGTTGCGGTCTGAGGTCAGGGTTCAGTTGGTGCCGGGGAGGGCGTTCGCCGGCGTACCATACTTTGCCTTGCGATATTGTGGATACCACGTCGTGAAATAGGCGGCGCTGTTGCGGGCGGCGAAGGCGATCACGAGGCTGGACCACAGCGGCAGGCCCGGCACGTAGATGGTCAGCACGTTGCCGACGATCATCAGGACAAACGTGGCATTCCAGGCCCAGGTGATGAGATAGACCGCCTTGATGAAGCCGGGCAGCTTTGCCGTCTCGGCATCGACCTCCTCAAGCGCGTATTGCATGACGAACGGCTTGCGGATGATCAGCGAGCCCAGCGCGATCGCGAGCATGCCGATATCGATCGAAAGCTTCACGGCGGAGGTGCTCATGTGCGGATCGATCAGCGCGATATAGGCGCCCAGCCCGCTGAACATGAGAACGCTACCCGCGCCGAGGATCTTGATCGAGCGGCCCCGATAGACGTCGATGCCGATGACCGCGAGGCAGATCGCAGCTGCCGCGAACAGGCTGATCTCGGCCGTGGTCACCAGCATCAGCAGGGCGAACGCGCCGAAGGGTGCGAGGAGCAGGAAGAGGATCATGGTGGCCTCTGAAGCAATAATCTTTACAACGTAAAGATACCGTAGAGCCGCAGGCTGGAGTCGTCAAGGAAAATCTTTACAGTGTCAAAATAAGCGGATAAATTACGAACATTCTCGTATTTTCAACGTCTTGAATGTCTGCTTGGTTGTCTTCAGGCGCCCGCAAGGGCGCGCGACAGGATCGTGAGCGCGCACGCAAGCAGCAGGAACAGCGTGATCGTGATGCCGCCGACGCGGCCGATGCGGAATTGCAGCGTGTTGGGTGCGGCGTACATGCCGAGCGGGTGCAGCAGCCGCGACAGCAGCAGCGCGCCCATGAGGAGATGTACCCATGCCGCCGAAAGGCCGGACATTTCCAGCATCGCGACCATCAGAGTGATGATCGGGACGTATTCGATGAAGTTGGCATGTGCGCGGATCGCGCTGCGCAGTTGCAGGCTGCCATTGTCGCCGAACGCGGCGCGGTCGCGCTGGCGCAGCCGCCCGACCTGAACCGCCAGCACGGTGTAGAGCAGGGCGAGGACGGCGAGATAGGTTGATGTGATTGAGGGCAGGTGCATGTGGTTCTCCCAGGGGTCCATCTACCTACCACGTCATTCCAGGTTCATCGCTGCGCGATGCCTCCGATGTGCAATTGCACATCGGAGAATGACGGCTTGAAGCGCTTACTCCCCGCCGACCCAGTTGCCGTGAAAGCCGTCGGGCACGCGGTGGCCGAGATGCACCAGCGCGACCGGGCCGGCTTCGACGTCCTGCGCGTTGAATACCGCGAGATCGCTGCGGTTCTCCCGCGCGCGCCAGACCGCGGCGAGCAGCCAGCCGTCGCCTTCGGCGGCGTCGGGTCCGCGCTCCACGAACACCGGCTCGGAAATCGTGTCGCCGGCGGGCAGCAGGTAACGCCCGAGGCGCTTGCCCCTGCCGTCGACATGGACGATTCCGGACAGCGCGCCGAACATCGGCAGGTCAGGATTGGCGCAGGCGTACCAGCCATGGCTGTTCGAAAGGCCTGCACGGCGATCGTCGATACGCGGGAATTCGCCGGTGAGATCGTCGAGATAGGTCTGCGTGAAGCGGTCGGTATTGCCGGCGAGATCGAAGGTCCAGCGGCAGTAGCGCGCCCGCGATTTCTGCGGATCGGTCTTCGATCCGTCGGGATGGGGGAATAGCGGGGCTTCCTCGAACTGCATCACGTCGGCGATGATGCGGCTGCCTTCTTCCCAGGCGTTCATGACGTGGAAGACGTAGCAGTTCTCGGCACGGAACCAGACCAGATCATTCGCCGATCCATTCCGCTTCATGACGCCGACATAGGCGCCCTTTTCCGGCTCCCAGGCGTAGGGCGGGCCGCCGCGCATCGCGCGCTCCATGCTGCCGGTGATGGGCAGGATCGGAAACAGCAGATGATTCTCGGTGACGATGAAGTCGTGCACCATGCTGGCATAGGGCGCGTCGAAACGGTCGAACCGCGTCACGACGCCGGAGGCATTGACCGAACCGAAGGAGAGGGCGGGTGTGAGCGGGCCCTTGGCGTTGTAGCCGAAGAACACCATTTCGCCGGTTACCGGATCGATCTTGGGATGCGCGGTGAAGGGGCCCTTGATGGTGCCCTCATAGTCGCAATAGCCGACACGGTTCAGCGTGCCGGGCTCGATCTCGGTCGGCAGATGGCCTTCCTCGAGCGCCAGCAACTTGCCGGCATGGAAGATGATGTTGGTGTTGGCGACGCCGCCATCGTCGGTGATCCCGGCCGGCGCACCCGGCAGCTTGCGGCCGAAGCCGCCGAACAGCGCGCGGCCGGCGTCGTGCTCGGCC
>OEIU01001507.1_pt1 | contig 14750 bp, 16 predicted proteins | sample 1539221 | NCBI WGS metagenome assembly OEIU01 (sample SAMN03792071, study PRJEB22550) | activated sludge metagenome | feature: wastewater treatment plant; material: activated sludge; isolation source: Wastewater treatment plant of a petroleum refinery complex | place: Argentina: Zarate | collected...
CCGTGCTTGCTGGGCGCGCGGATCCGCGCGGCGCCGCGCCGGGCACCGGCCGCGTGCGCCTGCCCCACGCCAGGCAGGCCGCGATATCGTTCGCGGCGATGGCCGGCGTCGCCGCGCTCGCCATGTTTGCGCCGCGCCTGGCGTTCGGCCCCGAGCCCTCGGTCGCGGTGCTCGGCGAGCAGCAGCGGCTGGCGATGCAGCGCAGCACGGTCGCGCGCATCGCTGCGGCGCCGATCGCGCTGGCCCGCGTCGGCGCGCCGCGCAAGCCGCCGCGCAGCGTGCCCTACAAGCCGGCGCGCATGATCGACGATGCCGTTCGCATGCGGGCCTTCGAGGCGGTCGCGCGCGCGCAGGACCTCGGCTGACGAGGGGCGCCGGCGCAGCGGTCAGCGGTAGAACGCCTCGACCTTGCCCTTGAGCTGGATCAGCAGCGGCCGGCCCTTGCGATCGAGCGTCTTGCCGGCGGCGACCTTCACCCAGCCTTCGCTGAGGCAGTATTCCTCGACGTCGAAGCGCTCCTTGTCGTTGAAGCGGATGCCGATCGGATGCTCGAAGACGGCGGCCACGTGATGCGGGCTGCGCGGGTCGACCGACAGGCGGTCGGGCAGCGCGGGGCGGGGGGCGGGATCGTTCATCGTCGTCGGGGCGCGTGCGGGGTCATGGATGCCCGGGTGGCGCGCCGTCGACGACGGCACGCGAGGGCAAGGCCCGCAGTGTAGGCCGGCGCGGCGAGCCCGCCGCGCACCCGGGGCGGCACGCTTGTCCGCGGCCCGTCCGTCAGCGCGACGCGCAGTTCGGGCCGGCCGCACTGCAGTGTGTCGCAGCCGGCTTGGCGTGCCGACGCATTGCGCGCAGAGTGCGATCAGCGACCCGCGGACAACGCGTCTGACGGGCGATCGCAACGCCTTTTTCGGAGACCCACATGTCCCTCAGCGACGAACTCGACAAGCTCGACGAACTGCACCGCCGCGGCGCCCTCTCCGGCGACGAATTCGCTCGCGCCAAGGCGCGCGTGCTGAACGGCACGGCGCCCTCGACGCAACGCCCGCGACCGGCGGCGATCAACGCGCTGCGCCGCAGCCGCGACGACGCCTGGCTCGGCGGCGTCTGTGGCGGGCTCGAGCCCTTCACCGGCCTCGCCGCGTGGGTCTGGCGCCTGCTCTTCGTGGCCCTCGCGCTGTGCGGCGGCACCGGCGCGGTCGTCTACCTGCTGCTGTGGATCTTCGTGCCGCGCGATGACGCGCCTGCCGGCATCGGGCGCGACGCGCTTGGCGCGCGGTAGGTGCGCCGCGCCCGCGATCCGTGGCGGCCAGCGCAAGACAAGGAGGATGCCGTGACGACGCTGCTCGCCCTGCTCGCCTGGTGCCTGCTGTTCGTGCTGTGCTGGCCGCTTGCGCTGCTCGCGTTGTTGTTGTGGCCGGTCGTCTGGCTGATCTCGCTGCCGCTGCGGCTGATCGGCATCTCGCTGGCCGCGCTGTTCGCGCTGCTGCGCGCCATCCTGTTCCTGCCGGCGCGCTTCCTCGGCGGGTAGCGCGAGGTTGCGATGGCCATGAATGCGCTGCGCAAGCACTCGTCGCTGGACGACGCCCAAGCTGATCCGCGGGCAGCGCTGACCTCTCACTCCGCGCGCGCCAACGCCTCTCGAACGAAGTCCAGCCGATCCTGGCCGAAGAAGAGCTCGCCGTCGACGAAGAGGCTCGGCGCGCCGAATGCGCCGCGCGCGACGGCCTCCTCGGTATTCGCGATTAGCGCCGCCTTCACCGCCGGGTCGCCGACGAGCGCGGCGAAGGCGTCGGCGTCGAACCCCGCCGCATCGAGCACGCGCGCAAGCTGCGCCGCATCGCCGAGGTCCACCGCATCGACCCACATCGCGCGAAAGACGGCGTCCAGGTACGCGCCGAGGCGCTGCGGCTCGCGCAGCTGCATCCCGGCCGCGCCGCGCATCAGCGTCAGCGTGTTCACCGGGAAATGCGGGTTGAAGGCGAACGGCACGCCGTAGCGCCGCGCGAAGCGTGCGATATCGGCGACCATCCAGCGCCCCTTCGCCGGCACCGTCACCGGGCTCGCGTTGCCGGCCGCCTTGAAGACGCCACCGAGCAGCATCGGCCGCCAGACGATGCTCGCGCCGGTCTCGCGCGCGATCGCCGGCAGCTGCGTCCACGCGAGGTAGGTCGTCGGGCTGCCGACATCGAAGAAGAATTCCACCGTCTTGCTCATCGCGCGGTCTCCTAGAAGCTCTCGATCCACGGCCGCAGGTCGAGCTCGTGCGTCCAGGCGCTGCGCGGCTGCTGATGCAGCGCCCAGTAGGCGGCGGCGATCGCCTCCGGGTCGAGGATGCCGTCCTCGGCCTTCGTCGCATAGCGTTCGGGGAAATTCGCCGCGATGAACTGGGTATCGATCGCACCGTCGATCACGAGGTGCGCGACATGCAGGCCCTTGGGCCCGAGTTCGCGCGCCATGCTCTGCGCGAGCGCGCGCAGCGCGAACTTGGCCCCGGCGAACGCGCAGAAACCCGCGCCGCCGCGCAGGCTCGCCGTCGCACCGGTGAAGAAGATGCTGCCCCTGGCGCGCGGCAGCATCGCGCGCGCCGCCTCGCGCCCGACCAGGAAGCCGGCGAGCGCGCCCATCTCCCACACCTTGCGGTAGACGCGCTCGGTCGTCTCGGTGACGGCAAAGCGCACGTTGGCGCCGATATTGAAGACGACGACCTCGAGCGGCGCGACCTCGCGCTCGATGCGCTCGACGAGCGCGGCGACCTGCTCCTCGCGCCGCGCGTCGCACGCCCAGCCCTCGGCGAAGCCGCCCGCCGCGCGAATGCGCTCGACGAGCGGCGCGAGCGCCTCGCCGCTGCGCCGCGCCGCGACGACGCGATAGCCCTCGGCCGCGAAGCGCCGCGCGATCGCGCCGCCGGTCGCGTCCCCGGCGCCGACGACGAGCGCGGCGCGGTCAGTGTTGGCGGTGGAATGGTTCGTCATGGCGTTCCTCGCTGGCGCGCGTCCAGACGCAAGCCTATCCCGAAGTCGATCTCCGGGGGCGCCGACGGTCGCCATCCGCCGCACGGTGTGCCGCGCCGATGCCCGCGGGCGCCGACGCGCCGCAGTCGATGCGTCGATGCGTCGGTGCGGCAACGCTGCAACGCGGACGCGGCGATACCATTCGCTCGCGCTGCACCCTGCAGGTGGGGCACTCATGACCGAGTCCGCGATCCCTGCGCGCGTGCTTCGACGCCGAAGCCGCGCTGATCAGCGAGCGGTGCCGGATCGCGAAAGTCGGCGCGCCCGCCGTGCTGCACGACACAGCGGCGCGGGAGCCGCTGTTGCACCGGTCGGCGCGCGCGGTCGGCCCGAGCGCGCCGGGCACGCTGCTCAGTCCTTCGCCGCCGGCTTGGCCGCGGGGGCGGGCTTCGTGGCGGGCGTGGTGGCGGGCGAGGTGGCGGCGCCGCGCTTGGCCGCGTTGCCCGCGGGCGGGGCGCTGTAGCTCGCGCTGCCGACCGTCAGGCCGGCCTGCGAGAAGCGCGCCGCGTTGCCGGGGCCGATGCCGCCGACGCGATCGACCATGTCGGTCCAGCTCTTGAACTCGCCCGCCTTGCGGGCGTCGAGGATCTTCGTCGACAGCGCCGGGCCGATGCCCTTGATGGTCTCGAGTTCGGCCTGGCTCGCCTTGTTGACATCGACGCTCGCTTGGGCGGCAAACGCAAAGGCGGCGAGCAGGGTGGCGATCAGAAAGCGCAACATGATGGATCTCCTTCGGTTGAGGCCCGGCGACGTGCCGGGCTGAGGAGAATTCTTCCGGCTTCGGCGCGCGCGCGAAACCCGCCGTGGGGGGAGTTCGATGGGGGCACCCGTTGGGGGTGGGTGGCGCGCGATCGGTGGTGCGGTAGGCCATCGCATACGCCGTTTTCCGGACCCGGCCCAAGGGCGGTCCGGATGAGCGAAGATAGCGGCCTCCAGCAACCGAATCGCGCGGTGCTGCGTCGACGCCCGGCGTGGACGCGCCGCGAAACCGAGATGAAGCAACCTCAACGACTTCGAACTTCGCTGCCGGTCGATGCATCCGCCACCGGTTCCGTGCTGCCGGCCGCGAATCACGCATCGCCGCGTGCCGCCAATGCACCGAAGGTGAGGGCGCCGAGCGAGACGAAGGACGCCGCGCGCGCGCTCGACGGCACGGCGCGCGCGCTCGGCGCGAAGTTCACACTCGGCCTGTCGCCGATCTCGCTCGGGCTCGCCCTCGCGGACTGGGCCTGGCATCTGGCCTCGGCCCCCGGCACGGCCGCGAAGCTCGCCACCGCGGCCCAGACAAGGCTGGCCGGCGCGCTCTCGAGCACGCCCGACGAGTCCGCCGAGACGCTCGCCGCCGATCCGCGCTTTCGCGACGAGGGCTGGAAGCAGTGGCCGTACAGCCTGCTCGCGAACGTGCATCTGGCGCGCCAGGCGTGGTGGGACGACGCGCTGCAGGTGCACGGCGTCGAACGCCACCATCGCGACGTGGTGCGGCTGTTCGCCCACCAGTGGCTCGACATGCAGTCGCCGAGCAACTGGCTGTGGTCGAACCCGCAGGTGCTCGAGAAGACGGTCGCGGCGCACGGCGCGAACCTCGCGCAGGGCGCGAAGCACGCGATCGACGACTGGCGGCGCGAGCACGGCCTCGAGCCGCGCGAAGCCGTCGAGCCGCGCTTTCAGCCCGGCGTCGACGTGGCGATCACGCCGGGGCGGGTCGTCTACCGCAACCACCTCGTCGAGCTGATCCAGTACGCGCCGCAGACGGCGCGCGTGCAGCGCGAGCCGCTGTTGATCGTTCCGTCGTGGATCATGAAGTACTACGTCCTCGACCTGTCGCCGCACAACTCGCTGGTGCGCTACCTGGTCGGCGAGGGCCACACCGTCTTCATGGTGTCGTGGCGCAATCCGGACGAGGGCGACGCGCTGCTCGACATGGACGACTATCTGCAGCAGGGCGTGCTCGAGCCGCTTGCCGAGATCACCCGGCTGACCGGCGGCGTGCCGATCCACGCCGCCGGCTACTGCCTGGGCGGCACGCTGCTCGCGATCGCCGCCGCCGCGCTCGCGCGGCCGGGCGGCGTCGCCGGGGCGCGCGAGATCGCGCCGCTCGCGTCGCTCAGCCTGCTCGCCGCGCAGATCGACTTTCGCGAACCGGGCGACCTCGGCATCCTGACCGATGACGCGCAGATCGAAGTGCTCGAGGCGATGATGGCCGAGCGCGGCTTCCTCACCGGCAAGCAGATGGCGGGGTCGTTCCAGTTCCTGCGCTCGCGCGAGCTGATCTGGTCGACCCGGATGCGCGAATATCTGCTCGGCGAGCGCAATGCGCCGAGCGACCTGATGGCCTGGAACGCCGATACGACGCGCCTGCCGGCGGTGATGCACAGCCAGTACCTGCGCGCGATGTACCTGCGCAACGATGTCGCCGAGGGCCGCTACGAGGTCGAGGGCCGGCCGGTATCGGCCTCCGACGTGCGCGTGCCGGCCTTCGTCGTCGGCACCGTCAAGGACCACGTCTCGCCCTGGCACTCGGTCTACAAGCTGCACCGGCTGCTCGGCGGCGACCTGACCTTCGTGCTGACGAATGGCGGCCACAACGCCGGAATCGTCTCCGAACCCGGGCATCCGCGCCGGCGCTACCAGATGCACCTGACGCGCGCGAGCGACGCGGCGATGAGCCCCGAGGTCTGGCAGGCGAAGGCCCGGCAGTACGACGGCTCATGGTGGCCGGCGTGGCACGAATGGCTGGCCGCGCAGTCGAGCGGCGACGTCGCGGCGCGCAAGCCGCAGGTCAACGCGTCGCTCGGCGCCGCGCCGGGGCACTACGTGCATATCTGCTACCGGGATTGACGGCCCCAAGCGCCGGCGGGTGCCGCTCGCTTCGCCGGTGGCATCTGCCTTCGGCGTGGGTGCGCCGATAGACGTCCCGACGTCTACAATGCAGTCAGCAAGCTTGGAGATTTGATGTGCGCAGGCGACCGGGGCAAGTGCGGGATGCAATCGTTCAGGTGCTCGAGAGTCAGCCGCTCGGGGCGTCGGTTCGCGATATCACGGAAGGTGTCGCCAGCTTGATCGGTGACGTGCCGCCTTCGTCGGTGCGGTCCTACCTCCGGCTCAATACGCCCGAACTCTTCGCGCGAATGAATCGTGCGCAATATGTGCTCAACGGGTTCGAGGCACCCGAACCTGCGCCGCGCGAACGCACGCAGCAGGCCGAGTTCTCGTTTGGCCGTGCAAGACTTGTGCTGGCCGACTGCAATGCATGGCTCGCCGAGCAGGCGCCCGATTCGATCCACGCGGTGGTTACCGATCCGCCCTATGGCCTGATCGAGTACTCGGACGCCGAGCAGACCAAGCTGCGCCAAGGGCGCGGCGGCGTGTGGCGAATTCCACCCAGCTTCGACGGCGCAAAGCGTGCACCTCTGCCGCGTTTCACGGTCCTCACGGCCGGCGACCTTGCGGCGCTGGAGGGGTTCTTTCTCGACTGGGGGCGGCGCGTCGTGCGGGTGCTCGTGCCGGGCGCCAACGTCGTCGTCGCGAGCAACCCGCTCTTGTCCTACATCGTCTCGGGCGCGCTCGCACGTGCCGGACTCGAACGGCGCGGCGAGATCGTGCGCCTCGTGATGACGATGCGCGGCGGCGACCGACCGAAGGCGGCGCACGAGGAGTTCAACGATGTGAGCGTGATGCCGCGCTCGATGTGGGAGCCGTGGCTCGTCTTTCGCAAGCCGGTCGAGGGCAGGGTGCAGGACAATCTGCGCAAATGGGGCACGGGCGGCTTTCGCCGCATTTCGGCGCACAAGCCATTCGGCGATGTCATCGAATCGGCGCCGACCCGAGCCGGCGAGCGCAAGCTGGCGCCACACCCCAGCCTCAAGCCGCAAGCCTTCTTGCGACAACTGGTGCGCGGCGTACTGCCGCTGGGCAAAGGCATCGTTCTCGACCCGTTCGCCGGTGCCGCGTCGACCCTGGCCGCTGCGCAGTCGGTGGGCTACGAGAGCATCGGCATCGAGCGGGATCGGTCGTACTTCGATATGGCGAGCGTCGCGCTTGCACGTCTCGCTGCGCTGCGCGTCGAGTCACCCGCGGAGCACGGCGGACATCAAGCCCGGTAGACCCAGTTCTGCCTGAGCTTGGCGATGCCGGCGGCGTGCAGCGTCGCGGTACGGGTGCCGAGTTCGCCGCGCGGATTCTTGCGGAAGTCATCGACGTCCACCTGGCCGAGATAGATTTCCGTGAAATGCATGGCGCGGCGATCGATGGCAGGTTCGGTCGCGTTGTCGACGGTATATACGAAGACGCACATCCACTGCTTGCGCGCGCCATGCGTATCGACGGCACCGCCCGCCTTGCGCGTCGTCTTGATCTCGACGCCGAACTCGCCGGCCTTGATGGCGTTGCCCGGATAGCGCCCGTTGACGACGAGGTCCGGATGGCCGTTGAAGTAGCCGTTCACGACGAGCGTTCGCGAGTGTTTCGCGAGACTCGCGGTCAGCATGTCGGAGAGCACGCCGGACATGATCGCCGGCCGCAGCATATCGTCGAGGCGCTCCAGGCCCTTCGCCGACAGGCTGGTATTCACGTCGTGGAAGAAGTCGTAGACATCCTGGACTGCGAGGCGAAAGTCCTCCAGTCGAAGTTCGTACGGCAGTGATGCAGCAGCGTTGAACTTCGCTGGATCAAGCTTCTCGCGCGGAGTCGGCACTGGTTTTCCGGATCAGGGGCGTGGTGACAAATGTATCGGGCACTTGCTGGCGCCGGCCAGCAGCCGTTCAGTCACGCGCGCCGTCCAGCACGCGCAGGATCGCGGCGCCGTAGGCGTCGAGCTTCTTCGCGCCGACGCCGCTGATCGCGCCGAGTGCGTCGAGTGAGGCCGGGCAGCGGCGCGCCATCTCGGCGAGCGTCGCATCGTGGAAGACGACGTAGGGTGGCAGGTTGTGCTCGCGCGCGACGCCGGTGCGCCAAGTCTTGAGTGCGGCGAAGCGCTCCAGCGCCTGCGTGTCGAGCGCAATCGGCGCCGCCTTCGCGCCGGACTTGCGGTCGCCGGTTCTCGCGCGGGCCGCGCGCCCGGCGGGCGCGGCCGGTTCGCGCAGCAGCAATTGCACCTCGCCGCGCAGCACGGCGCGCGCGCTTTGCGTCGGCTCGAGGGTATTGAATTCGCCTTCGGTGCGCAGGTGGCCGAGCGCGATCAGCTGGCGCAGCACGGCGCGCCATTGCGCCTCCGACAGATCGGCGCCGATGCCGTAGGTCGACAGCCGCTCGTGATGGTGCTGCGCGACCTTGTCGGTCGGCTTGCCGCGCAGCACGTCGATCAGGTGCCCGGCGCCGAAGCGCTGGCCGCCGTGCTGGTGAAAGCGCAGCACGCACGACAGCGCCTTGCGCGCCGCCTCGGTCGCGTCCCACGTGCGCGGCGGCGCGAGGCAGTTGTCGCAGACGTTCTGGCGCAGCGGGTCGCACGGCGTGCTCGGCTCGCCGAAATAGGCGAGCAGCCGCACGCGGCGGCAGTCGCACGCCTCGGCGAGCGCGAGCAGGGCGTCGAGCTTGCCGCGCTGGCCGCGCTTGAATTCTTCGGCCGCCGGGCTGTCCTCGATCATGCGGCGCTGGTTGACGACGTCGGCCAGGCCGTACGCCATCCAGGCGTCGGCCGGCAGGCCGTCGCGGCCGGCGCGGCCGGTCTCCTGGTAGTAGGCCTCGATATTCTTCGGCAGGTCGAGGTGGGCGACGAAGCGCACGTCGGGCTTGTCGATGCCCATGCCGAAGGCGATCGTCGCGACCATCACGAGGCCGCCATCTTGCGAGTCATGGCGCAGGAAGCGGTCCTGGTGGCGCTTGCGCACCGCCGCGTCGAGCCCGGCGTGGTAGGCGAGCGCCGGGATGCCCTGCGCCGTCAGCCAGGCGGCCGTCTCCTCGGTCTTCCTGCGCGACTGGCAGTAGACGATGCCGGCGTCGCCTTCGTGCTCGTCGCGCAGGAAGCGCAGCAGTTGCGCCCGCGCGTTGTCCTTCTCGACGACGCGGTAGCGGATGTTGGGGCGGTCGAAGCTGCTGACGAAGACGCGCGCGCGCTGCAGCTCCAGGCGCAGCGTGATATCGGCACGCGTCTTCGCGTCGGCGGTCGCGGTCAGCGCGATGCGCGGCACGTCCGGGAAGCGCTCGTGCAGCAGGTGCAGTTGCAGGTAGTCCTCGCGGAAGTCGTGCCCCCACTGGCTGACGCAATGCGCCTCGTCGATCGCGACGAGCGCGAGCAGCCCGCGTTCGTGCAGCGATGCGAGCTGCGCCAGAAAGCGCGGCGTCGCGACGCGCTCGGGTGCGGCGTAGAGCAGCACGAGCCGGCCGGCCATCATCTCGCGCTCGACGCGCGCCGCCTCGCCGGCGTCGAGGCTCGAGTTGAGGAAGGCGGCGTGCACGCCGGCTTCCTCGAGCGCGCCGACCTGGTCGTGCATCAGCGCGATCAGCGGGCTCACGACGAGCGTCAACCCGCGCCCGGCGCGATGGCGGGCGATCGCCGGCAACTGGTAGCACAGGCTTTTTCCGCCGCCGGTGGGCATCAGCACCAGCGCGTCGCCGCCGGCGCAGACGTGTTCGACGATCTCGCGCTGCGCGCCGCGGAAGTCCGGGTAGCCGAAAACCTCCTGCAGCAGGGTGAGGGGTCGAAGGTCGGTCTCGGCAGGGTTCACGAACGGGGCGGCTGAAGGCTCGGCACGATGGTAAGCGAGCGGGTGGGCCGGCTTCGTCGGCCCGATCTCAAGTCCGCCCTCCGGGCGGCCGATACATTGCCGTACACCGCGCGGGCCCGCGTACGCCCGCGCACGCCTGGGCGCATCATCCTGCCGATGCCGACGACCGACTTCTCGACCCTGTTCGAACTGCTGCCGATCGGCGCCTACCGCTCGAGCCCGGCGGGCCGCCAGTTGCGCGCGAACGCGGCGCTGGTGCGCCTGAACGGCTATGCCGACGAGGCCGAGATGCTCGCCGAGGTCGGCGATATCGGGCGCGAGTGGTACGTGGAGGCCACGCAACGCGCCGAATTCGCGCGCCGGCTCGAGCGCGATGGCCACGTCGTCGACTTCGTCTCCGAGGTCTACCGCCACAAGACGCGCGAGCGGATCTGGGTCCGCGAGAACGCGCACCTCGTGCGCGACGCCGGCGGCGCGGTGCTGTTCTTCGAGGGAACGGTGGAAGACATCACGGCGCAGCGCGCGACGCAGCGCGCCCTCGAGACGAGCGAGCGGCGCTTTCGCGCGATGACCGAGAAGGCGCAGGGCCTGACCATCGTCTGCGACGCCGCGGGGCGCATCACCTACGCCAGCCCGGCCGCGCAACGGATGCTCGGCCTCGCGCCGCAGGCGCTGCACGGCGCGGACGTCTTCGAGCGGCTGCATCCCGACGACGCCGCAGCCGCCCGCGCCGAGTTCGGCAATGTGATCGACAAGCGCAATTCCGGCGTCGAAACGACGGCGCGCTTCGCGCATGCCGATGGCAGCTGGCGCCATCTCGCGATCCTCGCCAACAACTGCCTGGCCGACGACGCCGTCGGCGGCCTCGTGCTCAATCTGCGCGACGTGACCGAGCGCAAGTGCGCCGAGGAGGCACTGCAGCGGCTGGCCGACCACGACGTGCTGACCGACCTGCCGAACCGCCGCGTGATGCTGAGCCGCATCGGGCAGGCGCTGACCTACAGCCTGACGCGCTCGCGCCGGCTGAATGCGCTGTTCTACCTCGACCTCGATGACTTCAAGGCCATCAACGACCGCCAGGGCCATGCGGCGGGCGACCGCCTGCTGCGCACCGTCGCCGAGACGCTGCGCGGCTGCGTGCGGGCGGTGGATACGGTGGCCCGCTTCGGCGGCGACGAGTTCGTGATCCTGCTGGCCGACTTCGAGAGCGGCCGTGATCCCGCCACGCTGCAGGCGCAGGGCGTCGGCGAGAAGATCCTCGCCGCACTGGCGCGGCCGGCCGATGCCGGCGGCGGCGCCCGCACCGCCAGCCTGGGGGCGACGCTTTTCGGCGACCGCCACGAGGCGGTGGACGATATCGTGCGCCGCGCCGACAGCGCGCTCTATCGCGCCAAGGGCGCCGGCCGCAATACGCTGCGGCTCGGCTGAACCCCGGCGCAGCGCCCGCGCGCGCGATCAGGCGCGCGCCAGCCGGGCGGCGATCTCGGCCACGTGGCGGCCCTGGAAGCGCGCGCCGGCGAGTTCGTTCTCCGACGGCTGGCGCGAACCGTCGCTGGCCGCGATCGTCGATGCGCCGTACGGGCTGCAGCCGCTCACCTCGCCCTGGATCATCTGCCCCGCAAACGTGTAGGGCAGCCCGACGACGACCATGCCGTGGTGCAGCAGCACCGTATGCGTCGACAGGATCGTGCTCTCCTGGCCGCCGTGCTGGGTGGCGCTGGAGGTGAAGACCGAGCCGACCTTGCCGACCAGCTTGCCGCCGGCCCACAGCGCGCCGGTCTGGTCGAGAAAATTCTTCATCTGCGCCGTCATGTTGCCGAAGCGTGTCGGCGTGCCGAAGACGATCGCGTCATACGACGGCAGCTCGTCGACGGTCGCGACCGGCGCCGCCTGGTCGAGCTTGAAGTGCGATTTCTCCGCCACCTCGCGCGGCACCAGTTCCGGCACCCGCTTGACGGTGACTTCGGCGCCCGCCGAACGGGCACCCTCGGCGATCGCCGACGCCATGGTCTCGATATGACCGTAGCTGCTGTAGTAGAGGACGAGAACCTTTGCCATGCCGATCTCCCGAGTTGAACCTGTTGCGGCGCGGACCGTGCCGTCTGGATTCGATTCTGGACAGCCTGCGGCGCGGGCGGGTTGAAAAGCTCCGAACGCAGGCTTCAGCGAGTGCGAAGTGCGCGCCGCTATCATCGTTCTCCCGCATCGAACGCAAGCCCGGAGACAGCCATGGCCTCGATCAACAAAGTCATCCTCATCGGCAATCTCGGCCGCGACCCCGAGGTGCGCTATACGCCCAGCGGCGCGGCGGTCTGCAACGTGACGCTCGCGACCTCGCGCAAGTGGAAGGGCAAGGACGGCGGTGAAGGGGGCGAGGAGACCGAATGGCACCGCGTCGTCTTCTACGACCGGCTGGCCGAGATCGCCGGCGAATATCTGAAGAAGGGCCGCTCGGTCTACGTCGAGGGCCGACTGAAGACGCGCAAGTGGCAGGACAAGGACGGCGTCGACAAGTACACGACCGAGGTGATCGCCGACAACATGCAGATGCTCGGCGGCCGCGAAGGCATGGGCGGCGGCGACGAAGGCGGCTCGCGCGGCTACGGCGGCGGCGAGGGCGGTGCGCGGCCGGCGCAGCGTCCGGCGGCCGGCAACAAGCCGGCGTCGCCCGCCAAGTCCGACTTCAGCGATATGGACGACGATATTCCGTTCTAGGGTCCGCCCAGGCGACCGCAGGGGCCTGCTGCCGCTTGCGCAACCGGCGCCGCAGGAGCAGCCGAACGATGACCGAGCACCGCTACGTCGATGTGCCGCAGGGAACGCTGCACTGCGCGATCCAGGGCCGCGGTGCGCCGGTCGTGCTGCTGCACCAGACGCCGCGCTCGTGGGACGAGTACCGCGACGTGCTGCCGCTGCTCGCCCGGCGCCATCGGGCGATCGCCATCGACACCCTCGGCTATGGCGATTCGTCGAAGCCGCCGCTCTGCGCGGATTCGATCGAGCACTGGGCCGCGGCCGCGGTGAGTGCGCTCGACGCGCTCGGCATCGATCGTTTCGCCGTCGTCGGCCACCATACCGGCGCGGTGATCGCGGCCGAGATCGCCGCCGCCTGGCCGGATCGCGTCCGGGCCGCGGTGCTATCCGCCCCCGCATTCGTCGACGCCGCGTTTCGCGCCCGCCGCGCGAAGCCTTCGGCGATCGACAACGTCGCGCGCAGCGCCGACGGCTCGCACCTCACGGCGCTGTGGCGCATCCGCCAGCCCTGGTATCCCGAGGGTGACATCGACCTGCTCGAGCGCTTCGTGATCGATGCCGTCAAGGCCGGGCCGCGCGCCGCCGAGGGCCACGCGGTCGTCGCCCGCTACGTGATGGAGACGCGGTTGCCGCTGATCCGCTGCCCGGTGCTCGTCGTCGCGCCGACCGCCGATCCGCACGCCTATCCACAGGCGCGGCCGCTGGCGGATGCGATCGCCGGCAGCCGCTATGTCGAGATCGAAGGCGGCATGGTGCCGCTGCCGGACCAGATGCCCGCGCGCTTCGCCGAGGTCGTCACCGGGTTTCTCGACGCCTGCACCGTGCGCTGAGTCGCTAGTGCAGTGTTTCACACTGTTCAGCACATAAAACCGCGTCTTTGCCCCCGTGGCGGCGTTGCAAATCCTCGCCATACCACTCGGTATGGCTGCGGTTTGCGCCTTGCCACGAGGGCAAATCCATCGGTTTTCTCAAGTGCATCACAGCATGAAACACTGCACGAGCGGCAGCGCGCCGGCGTCAGGCCAGCGGCGGGTAGCTCGGAAACAGGCGCTCCATCGCAACGTCGATCACCATGCCGCACAGGCTGTAGAGCAGCGAGCCGATGAGCGCCGCGCCGAAGCTCGCGACATGCAGGCCGGCGAGCATCGACGAAGCGGCATAGAACATCGCGGCGTTGATCACGAAGAGAAAGAGGCCGAGCGTGAGCAGCGTCACCGGCAGCGTCAGCAGGATGAGAAACGGGCGCAGCAGCGTATTGAAGAGCCCGATCACGAACGCCGCCAGCAGCGCCGAGCCGAAGCTCTCGACGACGACGCCCGAATACAGATGCGCCACCAGCAGCAGCGCGGCGGCGAGCAGCATCCAGCGAATGATGATCTTCATGCGGCAAGCATAGCGTCTTCGCGCGGCGCGAAATGAAGCCTGCGCGCGCGGGTGCTGCGTGTCGTCCGCGTTGCTCCAACGCGCACCTCGGCGCGCGAAGTGATGCGGCCGAGCGACAAAACACGACTTCCACGGGTGCAAATGCGCGTTTCTCCTATGAGAACGGCTTCTCAGCAGCGTGGGCACGCAGTACGATCCGCAGCGCAGCACGAGTGAGGAACCGAGAGCGCAAGCAGCTCTCACCCGCCGGCGGCACATCAACCACTCACTTGATGGAGAGAATCGAAATGGCAACTGCGAAGAAGGCTCCGGCCAAGAAGGCTCCGGCGAAGAAGGCTCCGGCCAAGAAGGCGGCGGCAAAGAAGGCTCCGGCGAAGAAGGCACCGGCGAAGAAGGCACCGGCCAAGAAGGCCGCGGTGAAGAAGGTCGCAGCGAAGAAGGCGCCGGCCAAGAAGCGCACGCCGAACGCCGCCTTCATGAAGGCGATGACGCCGAGCGCGGCGCTCGCCGCGATCATCGGCACGAAGCCGGTGCCGCGCACCGAAGTGACGAAGAAGGTCTGGGAATACATCAAGGCCAACAAGCTTCAGGACTCGGCCAAGCGCACGATGATCAACGCCGACGCCCGATTGAAGGAAATCTTCAAGAAGGCCCAGGTGTCGATGTTCGAGATGACCAAGCTCATCAACAGCCACCTGAGCTGATACCCGCGTGCAGCGGGCCCCGCGCCCGCGAACCCGCACCAAGCCGGCGCACGACGCCGGCTTTTTGCTGGCCGCAAGGGTGCCGCGCCCAGGCCGCGCCGGATGTGCCCGATGTGCGCCGGCTGCATCTGGTGACATCCGTGACATCCGACAGTCGGCCGCGTAACGTCGGCTGACGTTAATGTGGAAGACAACCTCACCGCGGACGTGACGGGGCCTGGCCTGAAGTCGGC
>OEIU01001508.1_pt1 | contig 14746 bp, 14 predicted proteins | sample 1539221 | NCBI WGS metagenome assembly OEIU01 (sample SAMN03792071, study PRJEB22550) | activated sludge metagenome | feature: wastewater treatment plant; material: activated sludge; isolation source: Wastewater treatment plant of a petroleum refinery complex | place: Argentina: Zarate | collected...
CATGCCCGAGAAGATGGAGATCAAGAAGTTCGATCCCGTCGCCCGCAAGCACGTGACGTACAAGGAAACCAAGATCAAGTAAGCGCGCCGGCGCGAACGATCGGCCAGCCCCTCTGCCGAGGGCTGGTTCCTGCAAGCCCCTCTGCCGAGGGGCTTTTGCTTTCCGGCGCCGCGCCTGCACGCCTTCTGCTATCGTCGCCGATGGCCGGGCGCGGCGCACCGTGCGTCGCGCACGCCGCCCGCCCCTGCCTCCCCGAACCGACCGCATGAAACTGCTCTCGTACCAGACCCGCGACGGCGTCGCGCGCTTCGGCGCGCTGGCCGGCGGCGGCGTCGTCGACCTGTCGGCGCGCGTCGGCACGCGCTACCCGGACCTGCTCCGCTTGCTGCAGGCCGGCGCGATCGACGAGGCGCGCCGGCTCGCGCAGGCTGCTCCCGCGGACCACCGCCTCGAGGAGATCGCGTTCGACCTGCCGGTGACGCGGCCGGGCAAGATTCTTTGCATCGGAGTGAACTACGCCGAGCGCAACGACGAGTACCGCGACGGGTCGAGCGCGCCGAATTACCCGAGCGTGTTCCCGCGCTTCGCGTCGTCGTTCGTCGGGCACGGGCACCCGATCCTTCGCCCGCCCGAGTCGCCGCAACTCGACTACGAGGGCGAGATCGCGATCGTGATCGGCCGGCGCGGCCGTCGCATCGCCGAGCGCGACGCACTCGGCCACGTCGCCGGGCTGACCTGCCTGAACGAAGGGACGATCCGCGACTGGGTCCGGCACGGCAAGTTCAACGTGACCCAGGGCAAGAACTGGGACGCCAGCGGATCGATCGGCCCGTGGATCGCGACCGCCGACGAATTCGACCGCTACGACGCCCTCACCGTCACCACGCGCGTCAACGGCGAAGTGCGCCAGCACGACACGACGGGCCGGCTGATGTTCCCGTTCGCCTTCCTGATCCATTACGTCTCCACGTGGACGACGCTGGAGCCCGGCGACATCATTTCCACCGGCACGCCGACCGGCGCCGGCGCCCGCTTCGATCCGCCGCGCTTCCTGGTGCCCGGCGACGTCGTCGAGGTCGAGGCGAGCGGCGTGGGCACGCTGCGCAACGTCGTCGCCGACGAGGTTCCCCGATGAAGATGACTCCCGAGCAGCACCGGCAGGCGGCGCTCGACCTCGCGAGGGCCGAGCTCGAGGCGAAGGCGATTGCCCAGCTCGCGACGACCTGGCCCGGAATGGACCTGGACGACGCCTATGCCGTGCAGCGCGAGGTGATCGCGATGCGCATGGCGCAGGGCGCGAAGCTGCGCGGCCACAAGGTGGGCTTGACCTCGAAGACGATGCAGCGCAGCGCCGGCATCGACGAGCCCGATTACGGCCACCTGCTCGACGACATGTTCCGCGCCGACGGCGACACGCTGCAGGCCGCGCGCTTCATCGTGCCGCGCATCGAGGTCGAGCTCGCGTTCGTGCTGGGGCGCCCGCTCGCCGGACCCGGAGTCACGCTGTTCGACGTGCTGCGCGCCACCGAGTTCGTGACGCCCGCGCTCGAGCTGATCGACGGGCGCAGCCACTACCCGCGCACGATCGTCGACAACGTCGCGGACAACGCGGCCTGCGGCGCCGTGATCCTCGGCAACCGCGCGTTCGGGCCGACCGAGGTGGACCTGCGCTGGGTCGGCGCGATGCTCTACAAGAATGCGCAGGTCGAGGAGACCGGACTCGCCGCCGGCGTGCTCGGCAACCCGGCGCTCGGCGTCGTGTGGCTGGCCAACCGGCTCGCGACGTTCGGCACGACGCTGGAAGCCGGCCACGTGGTGCTGGCCGGCTCGTTCACGCGGCCGGTGCCCGTGGCCGCCGGCGACGCGATCCACGCCGATTTCGGGCCGCTCGGCTCGGTCGCCTGCCGCTTCGTCTGAAGGAGGCCGCGATGGACCTGCCGGTCAACTCGTTCAAGCGCAGGCTGCGCGAGCCGCGGCCGCTGTTCGGTCTGTGGGTCGCGCTGGCCGATCCGTACGCGGCCGAGCTCTGCGCCGGCGTCGGCTACGACTGGCTGCTGCTCGACGGCGAGCACGCGCCGAACGACCTGCGCTCGCTGCTCGCGCAGCTGCAGTCGGTCGCCGCCTACCGATCGCACCCGGTGGTGCGCCCGCCGTCGGGCGACCCGAACCTGATCAAGCAGCTGCTCGACATCGGCGCGCTGACGCTGCTGGTGCCGATGGTCGAGACCGCCGAGCAGGCGCAGCAGCTGGTGCGCGCCACGCGCTACCCGCCGGCGGGAATCCGCGGCGTCGGCAGTGCGCTGGCGCGCGCGTCGCGCTTCAACCTCGTGCCCGACTACCTGGCGCGCGCCGACGCGGAGATCTGCCTGCTGGTGCAGGTCGAAACGGTGCGCGGCCTCGAGAACCTGGACGCGATCGCGGCGGTGAACGGCGTCGACGGCGTGTTCATCGGGCCGTCCGACCTCGCGGCGTCGATGGGGCACCTCGGCAACCCGGCGCACGAAGCGGTGCAGGAGGCGATCGACGACGCGATGCGCCGCATCGTGGCCAGCGGCAAGGCCGGTGGCATTCTCGCCACCGACGAGCGCTTCGCGCGCCGGATGATCGCCGCGGGCTGCCGCTTCGTCGCGGTGGGCACCGACGTCTCGGTGCTGATGCGCGGCGCGCGCTCGCTGCTGCAGGCCTACACCGGCAGCACGCCGGCGGCGAGCGAAGCGGCGCCCGGGCCGCGCAGCGGCTACTGACACCGCGGCGGCCGCACCGGGCCACACCGGGCCGGGCCGGTAGCCTTGCGCGGCGCCGGCGCGCCTCAGTGCTCGCGGATGTCGTCGATTTCGCGCTCGCCGAAGTCGTCTCGGTCGAGGTAGGCGAGGATGCGCTCGGCCACCTGCGCCGGCGACCCGAGCGCCCCGTCGGCCTTGAGCTTGCGGAAGCGCTCGACGGGCGGGAAGTCGGCCTGGTCGGCGGCGCGGATCGTCACCTGCATGTCGGTGTCGATCACGCCGGGCGCCAGCGAGCAGACCCGCGGCGCGTTGGGCCTGCCGGCGTGCTCGGCGACGATGCAGCGCGTGAACATGTCGAGCGCGGCCTTGCTGCTGCAGTACGCCGACCAGCCGGCCACCGGATAGCGCGCCGCGCCGGACGAGACGTTGAGCACCCTTCGCTCGGCGCCCGACGACTCGGTGGCCGCGAGAAAGGCCGACGTGAGCAGCATCGCCGCGGCCAGGTTGACCTGCAGTGCGACGGCCAGCGGCGCCGCCGACAGCGACTCGACCCGGCCGATCGGCTCGATCACGCCGGCGTTGTTGATCAGCACGAAGCGCGAAACGCCGGCGGCCGCGCGCAGCGTCTCGCCGAGCGCGTGCGCGAGCTGCGCGGTGGCGCTCGCGTCGGACAGGTCGTGCAGCCGGTAGTCGAGCCGCGCGCCGCTCGCGCCGGCGCGCGCCGCGAGCGGCTCGTTCGGCGAGCGGGCGATGCAGACGAGCTGCCGCGACGGCGAGAGCAGGCGCTCGGCCATCGCGGCCCCCAGGCCCCGCGATGCGCCGGTCAGGATGACGAGTTCCACCGCCTGCCTCGCTTCGTGCTCGCGCGCCGGCGTCAGTAGGCGTGCTCGGGGCCGGGGAAGCTGCGCGCCTTGACGGCGTCGCGATACGCCTCGATCGCGCCGCGCACGCTGGCGGCGCCGGCCATGAAATTGCGCACGAAGCGCGGCTTGCGCCCCGGATATACGTCGAGCATGTCGTGCAGCACCAGGACCTGCCCCGAACAGCCGGCGCCGGCGCCGATGCCGATCGTCGGGATCGACAGGCGCCGCGTGACCTCGTCGGCCAGCGCGGCCGGCACCATCTCGAGCACCAGCATCGTCGCACCCGCCTCCTGCAGCGCCAGCGCGTCGGCGACGAGTCGCTCGGCGGCCTCGGGCGTGCGCCCTTGCACCCGGTAGCCGCCGAGCGCGAACACCGACTGCGGCGTCAGGCCCAGGTGCGCGCAGACCGGGATGCCGGCGCGGGTCAGCACGGTGACCGTCGGGGCGAGCCAGGCGCCGCCCTCGAGCTTGACCATCCGGGCGCCAGCCTGCATCAGTCGGGCCGCATTCGCGAAGGCGCTGTCGGCGCCCGTCTGGTAGGTCGCGAACGGCATGTCGGCGATGATCCACGCGTGACGCGCGCCGCGCGCCACGCAACGCGTGTGATAGGCGACCTCGTCGAGCGTGACTGGCAGCGTCGAGTCGTGTCCCTGCACCACCATGCCGAGCGAATCGCCGATCAGCAGGCACTCGATGCCGACGTCGTCGAGCAGCGACGCGAAGCTCGCGTCGTAGCACGTGAGCACCGCGATGGGCTCGCCGCGCGCGCGCAACTCGGCCAGGTGCAATTGCGTGACCGGCTTGCGCGAGGCGCCGCCGGCGGGGTCGACAGGATGGACGCTCATCGTGGATCGGCCGTCGGAACGTACGCGCCGCTTCAGGCGGCGTAGGAACGCACGCGCAGTGCGAGGTCCTGCAGCGCGCGGATGCCGCTCGCTTCGGCGCGCAGGCACCACTGCTGCAGGTGCGCCAGCAATTGCTCGCGGCTGAGGTTCGAGCGCTCCCACACCGCCGCCAGCTCGCGACGCATCTCGACCAGCTTCTTCAGGTGGTCGCTCGCGGCGAAGATCTCGGCGAGCCGTGCCTGGTGCTGCTCGGTCCAGCGCGCCGTGTCCAGGTGCAGCCAGCGGCGCGCCGACGCGACGAGCCGGCCCTCGGGCCGCTCGAGCCGCGACAGCCGCCGCGCCTCCTCGGCGCAGGCTCGCCGCAGCGAGCGCGCATACTGCGCCATCACGTCGTAACGATGCGCGATCACCGCCTGCAGCGTCTCGAGATCCACCGCCGCCTTGGCCGCCGCGAACTTCGGTTTCGGCGCGACCCGCCTCACGGTGGCCAGGCGCAGCAGCGACAGCAGCCGGATGTACATCCAGCCGATGTCGAACTCGTACCACTTGACCGACAGCTTCGCCGAACTGGCGTAGGTGTGGTGGTTGTTGTGCAGTTCCTCGCCGCCGATCAGGATGCCCCACGGCAGGACGTTCGTGCTCGCATCGGGGCAATCGAAGTTGCGATAGCCGCGTGCGTGGCCCAGTCCGTTGATGACGCCGGCCGCGAGCACCGGGATCCACAGCATCTGCACCGCGAACACCGTGAGACCGATCGCGCCGAACAGCAGCACGCTGACGATCAGCGTGATCGAGACACCCAGCATCGTGTGCCGCGAATAGAGCTTGCGCTCGATCCAGTCGTCCGGGCTGCCGTGCCCGTACTTCTGCACGGTCTCGGCGTTGGCCGCCTCGGCGCGATAGAGCTCGGTGCCTTCGAGCAGCACCTTGCGCAGGCCCCAGCGCACCGGGCTGTGCGGATCGTCGGCGGTTTCGCACTTCGCGTGGTGCTTGCGATGCACCGCCGCCCACTCGCGCGTGATCATGCCGGTGGTGAGCCACAGCCAGAACCGGAAGAAGTGCGAAGCGAGCGGATGCAGCTCGAGCGCGCGGTGCGCCTGGCAGCGATGCAGGTAGACGGTGACCGCGACGATCGTGACGTGCGTGACGACCAGGGTGTACGCGACAATCTGCCACCAGGCGGCGTCGAGCAGGCCCCGGTCGAGAAAAACGAGGACGGAATCCAGCAAGGGGAAAGTCTCCTGAAACAGCGGCCCGATTCTACCCTTCGCGGGCGAGCGCGTGAGCGAACGGGCCGTGCGCCGCCGACAGCGGCTATTTCGGGCGCTCCCAGCGCACCGCGAAGAAGCCGTCGCAGCCGTCGCGATCGGGCAGCAGCCGCAGCAGGCCGTCCACCGTCGCCTGCGGATCGAGGCGCGCGCCCTGCCCGTGCAGCACCTCGCCGGCCGGCCGGCGAAGCCAGTCGGGGTGCTGCGCCTCGAACCAGGCGACCTGCTCGTCGTTCTCGCGGGCGAGCAGGCTGCAGGTGCCGTAGACCAGCGAGCCGCCGGGGCGCACCAGCGGCACCGCGGCGGCCAGGATCGCGCGCTGCGCGGCGACCAGCCGCTCGAGGCCGGCAGGCTCGGTCCGCCACTTGAGATCCGGGTTTCGCCTGAGCGTGCCGGTGCCCGTGCAGGGCGCATCGACGAGGACCGCGTCGGCGCGCGAGTGCAGCCGTTCCAGCCGCGCGTCGCGCTCGTCGGCAATCGCCATCGGCTGCACGTTGGTCGCGCCGCAGCGTTCGAGCCGGCGCCGCATCCGCAGCAGCCGTGGCGCCGACACGTCGCAGGCGTAGACCTGGCCGGTCGAGCGCATTGCGGCGGCCAACGCCAGCGTCTTGCCGCCGGCGCCCGCGCACAGGTCGACCACGGTCTGTCCGCGCCGCGGCGCGACGAGCGCTGCCAGCAGCTGGCTGCCGAGGTCCTGCACCTCGCACCAGCCCGCCTCGAAGGCCGCGCTTCGCTCGAGCGCAGGCTTGCCCGTGACGCGAAGCGCGCCGGGCCACTGCGGCAGCGCGCGCGCCTCGATGCCGGCCGCCGCCAGCGACGCCGCGACCGCGTCCGGATCGGATTTCAGCGCGTTCACGCGCAGGTCGAGCGCGGCGCCCTCGAGCAGCGCCACCGCGAGCGCCTCGGCCCGCGCAGCCCCGTAATCGGCCACCAGGGTCTCTGCGAGCCAGTCGGGCAGGCTGAAGCGCACCGCGAACGGCAGCGCGGGAACCTCGAGGTGCCCGTCGCGCCGCTCGCGCGAGAGCGCGAGCAGGCGCGACTCGAGCGGTCCGGCCTGGCTCTGCGCCAGGTGCGCGTAGAGCCGGCGGTTGCGCAGCACGTCGAACACCGCCTCGGCGATCTCGCCGCGGTCGCGGCGCCCGAGCACGGGGTGCTGCCGAAAGAACGCCCGCAGCACCGCATCGGCCGGCGCCTCGAAGCGCAACACGCGGGCCAGGGCGTCGCGCTGCAGCGCCTCCAGCGTGGGCGTCGCGCCGCGGCCACGTGGCCCCCGGGGCGCTTCGCGGCGTGCGCCGCGCCCCGCGCCGCGCGCCGGCGTCACCGGGCGTCGCTCCACAGCAGGCGCGATTCGCCCGGTCGCGGCTCGGCCAGCCGAACGCGTGTGCCGTCCAGGCGCAGCCGATCCTCGACGAACCAGCGCACGACCATCGGATACAGGCGGTGCTCGGCGTCGAGCACGCGCGCCGAGAGCTTCGCCTCGTCGTCGTCGGGCTGCACCGGCACGGCGGCCTGCGCGACGATCGGCCCGCCGTCGACCTCGGTGCCGACGAAGTGAACCGTTGCCCCGTGCACCGCCACGCCTGCCTGCAGCGCGCGCCGGTGCGTCGCCAGCCCGGGGAACGCCGGCAGCAGCGACGGATGGATGTTGAGCATGCGGCCCCGGTAGTGTTCGACGAACGCGGCGCCCAGCACGCGCATGAAGCCGGCGAGGACGACCGCATCGGGCGCGAGCGCGTCGATCGCCTCGCGCAGCGCCTGCTCGAAATCCTCGCGGCGCGCGAAGCCGCGGTGGTCGACCACCGCAGTCGGCAGGCCGAGCCCCGCGGCGAGCTGCAGGCCCGCGGCCCCGGGACGGTCGGCAATCACGCCGGCGATCGTCGCCGGCCAGCGCTCGCTGCGCATCGTGCGGGCGATCGCCGACATGTTCGAACCCCGCCCCGACAGCAGCACGACGATCCTTTTCATCGGCCAATCCTATCATCGCCTTATAATTCAAGGTTTTGCATCGCCGTCCGACGGACTCCGCCCAGCCCGCCCGCCTTCGCCGCGACCCCGAGATGGAAGTCTTCCGCCGCCTGCCGCCCGCCGATCGACGCGACCCCTGCGCGTTGACGATCGGCAATTTCGACGGGGTCCATAGCGGCCACCGGGCGGTGCTCGCGCAGCTGCGGCGGCGCGCCGACGAGCTCGGGCTGCCCACCTGCGTGCTGACCTTCGAGCCGCATCCGCGCGAGTACTTCGCTGCGCTCGCCGCGTCGACCGCGGCGCTCGCCGCATCGACTCCTGCCGACACGGGCGCGCGCCCCGCGATGCCCGCGCCCGCGCGGATCTGCACCGAGCGCGACAAGCTCGACGCGCTGGCCGATTGCGGCGTCGACCGGGTCTGCATCGCGCACTTCAACGCGTCGGTGGCCACGCTGGCCGCCGAGAAGTTCATCGACGAGATCATCGTCGAGGGCCTGCACGCGCGCTACCTGCTGATCGGCGACGACTTCCGCTTCGGCGCGAAGCGCCGGGGCGACTTCGCGATGCTCGAGCAGGCCGCCGCGCGGCACGGTTTCGAGCTCGCCCGCATCGCAACCGTCACGCGCGACGGCCAGCGAATTTCCAGTTCGGCGGTGCGCGAGGCGCTGGCGGCGGGCGACTTCGCGCGCGCCCGCGAGCTGCTCGGCCGGCCCTACTTCATCTCCGGGCACGTCGTCCACGGCCGCAAGCTCGGCCGCACGATCGGCTACCCCACGCTGAACGTGCCGATCCCGTTCGAGCGCCCCGCCGTGGCCGGCGTGTTCGTCGTGCGCGTGCACGGGCTGGGGGAGCGTCCGGCGCCGGGCGTCGCGAGCCTGGGCACGCGGCCGGCGGTCGAGCGCGACGGGCGGCAACTGCTCGAGGTGCACCTGTTCGATTTCGACGACGACCTCTACGGCAGGCTGGTGCGCGTCGAGTTCCTGCACAAGCTGCGCGACGAAGCGCATTTCGAATCGATCGAGGCGCTGACGGCGCAGATCGACCGCGACGCGCAAGCCGCGCGCGAATGGTTCCGCGAAGGTCGCGCCGGCGACCGACCCGACTGATCCGAGAGAATCACATGGCCGAAGGCAAATCCGACCGCAGCGCGAAGGGCGATCAGTCGTACCGCGACACGCTGAACCTCCCCGACACGCCGTTCCCGATGCGCGGCGACCTCGCGAAGCGCGAGCCGCAGTGGACGAAGGCGTGGCAGGACAAGGGCATCTACCGACGGATCCGCGAGGCGTCGAAGGGCCGCCCGGTGTGGGTGCTGCACGACGGGCCGCCGTACGCGAACGGCGACATCCACCTCGGGCACGCAGTCAACAAGATCCTGAAGGACATCATCGTCAAGAGCCGCAACATGGCGGGCTACGACGCGCGCTACGTGCCGGGCTGGGACTGCCACGGCATGCCGATCGAGATCCAGATCGAGAAGCAGTACGGCAAGAACCTGTCCGCCGGCGAGGTGCAGGCGAAATCGCGCGCCTATGCGACCGCGCAGATCGAGCGCCAGAAGAAGGACTTCATCCGGCTCGGGGTGCTCGGCGAGTGGGACAACCCGTACCTGACGATGGCGCCGCGCAACGAGGCCGACGAATTGCGCGCGCTGGGCCGGATCCTGCGCAAGGGCTACGTCTACCGCGGACTCAAGCCGGTCAACTGGTGCTTCGACTGCGGCTCGGCGCTGGCCGAGGCCGAGGTCGAGTACGCCGACCGCGTCGACCCGTCGATCGACGTCGGCTTTCCGTTCGCGGCCGAGGAGCTGCCGAAGCTCGCGCAGGCGTTCGGCCTGCCCGCGCTGCCGCTCGAGCGCGGCTACGCGGTGATCTGGACCACGACGCCGTGGACGATTCCGGCGAACCAGGCGCTTAACCTGCACCCCGACTTCGACTACTCGCTGGTGAAGGTGCAGTGGAACGGCGCGCCGGCGCTGCTCGTCGTGGCCACCGACCTGGTCGAGGCCTGCCTGAAGCGCTGGAAGCTCGAAGGCGAAGAGGTGGCCCGCTGCAAGGGCAAGGCGCTCGAGCTGGTGCGCTTTCGCCATCCGTTCGCGGACCGCTTCGCGCCGGTCTACCTCGGCGACTACGTGACGCTCGACTCGGGAACCGGGCTGGTTCACTCGGCGCCGGCCTACGGCATCGAGGACTTCGCGTCGTGCAAGCACCACGGGATGGCCGATGCGGACATCCTGCAGCCGGTGCTGGGCGACGGCACCTATGCGAGCTGGCTGCCCGACTTTGCCGGCCTGTCGATCTGGGACGCCAACCCGAAGATCGTCGAACACCTGCGCGCGCACGGCTGCCTGTTCAGCGTCGAGCATTACCCGCACAGCTACATGCACTGCTGGCGCCACAAGACGCCGATCATCTATCGCGCGTCGAGCCAGTGGTTCGCGGGAATGGACGTCGCGCCGCACGACGGCGGCCCGACGTTGCGCGAAGCCGCGCTCGCCGGCATCGAAGCCACCCGCTTCTACCCGGCCTGGGGCAAGGCGCGCCTGCACGGGATGATCGCCAACCGGCCCGACTGGACGCTGTCGCGCCAGCGCCAGTGGGGCGTGCCGATGGCGTTCTTCGTGCACAAGGAGACCGGGGCGCTGCATCCGCGCACCGACGAGCTGCTCGAACAGGTCGCGCAGCGCATCGAGCGCGACGGCATCGAGGCCTGGCAGCGGCTCGATCCGCGCGAACTGCTCGGCGACGAGGCCGACCAGTACGTGAAGAACCGCGACACGCTCGACGTCTGGTTCGACTCGGGCACGACCCACGAGACGGTGCTGCGCGGCTCGCACGCGGCGCAGTCGACCTTTCCGGCCGACATGTACCTCGAGGGCAGCGACCAGCACCGCGGCTGGTTCCATTCGTCGCTGCTCACCTCGTCGATGTTGAACGGCGTGCCGCCGTACAAGGCGCTGCTCACGCACGGTTTCACCGTCGACGAGCGCGGCTACAAGATGAGCAAGTCGGCCGGCAACGGCATCGACCCGCAGGAGATCTGGAACCAGTACGGCGCCGAGATCCTGCGGCTGTGGATCGCGAGCACCGACTACTCGGGCGAGATGGCGCTGTCGAAGCAGATCCTCGCACGCGTCGTCGAGGCCTATCGCCGCATCCGCAACACGCTGCGCTTCCTGCTCGCCAACGTGTCCGACTTCGACCCCGCCCGCGACGCGGTGCCCGCCGACCAGATGGTCGAGATCGACCGCTACGCGATCGCGATGACCGCCGCCTGGCAGCGCGACATCGAGCGCGACTACGAGCGCTTCGAGTTCCACCCGGCGGTCGCGAAGCTGCAGACCTTCTGCTCGGAGGACCTCGGCGCGTTCTGGCTCGACATCCTGAAGGACCGCCTGTACACCACGGCACCGAACTCGCATGCGCGGCGCTCGGCGCAGACCGCGCTCTACCACGTCGCCCAGTCGATCGTTCGGCTCATGGCGCCGATTCTGTCGTTCACCGCCGAGGAGGCCTGGCCGCTGCTCGCGCCGCAGGCGTGGAAGGCCGGCGGCGAGACGATCTTCACGCAGAGCTGGCACGCGTTCGACGGCATGGGCGAACTCGCGTCGGAAGATGCGCAGTCCACCGCGCTGCTGCGGCTGAAGTGGGAGGCGATTCGTGCCGTGCGCGCCGAAGTGCTGAGGAAGCTCGAGGAAGCTCGCAGCGCCGGCGCGATCGGCTCGTCGCTGCAGGCCGAGGTCGAGGTTCGCGCGTCGGGCGAGACCTTCGACGCGCTCGCCTCGCTCGGCGACGACCTGCGCTTCGTGTTCATCACCTCGCAGGCGCGCGTCGTGCGCGGCGCCGACGACGAGCTCGTCTCGGTCTCGGTCGTCGCCAGCGAGCACGCCAAGTGCGAGCGCTGCTGGCACTATCGCGCCGACGTCGGCGCCGACCCGGCGCACCCGACGATCTGCGGGCGCTGCAACGAGAACCTGCACGGCGCGGGCGAACCGCGCCGTGCCGCCTGAGGGCACCCGCGATGGCGAAAGGCGGTTCGGGCGCGATGAAGCGCTGGCTGTGGCTGGCGGCGGCGATCGTCTTCGTCGACCAGCTCACGAAGTTCGCGATCCTGCGCAGCTTCTCGTTCGGCGAGCGGCTGGCGGTCGTGCCCGGGCTGTTCGACCTGACGCTGGTCTACAACCGCGGCGCCGCGTTCAGCTTCCTGGCGGGCGCGTCGGGCTGGCAGCGCTGGTTCTTCACCGGCCTGGGCGTGGCCGCGGCGATCTTCATCGTCTGGCTGCTGGCGCGACACGGCACGCAGCGGCTGTTCGCGTTCGCGCTGGCGCTGATCCTCGGCGGCGCGATCGGCAACGTGATCGACCGCGTCGCGCGCGGCCAGGTGGTCGACTTCCTGCTCGTCTACTGGCAGCGCTGGCACTGGCCGGCGTTCAACGTCGCGGACAGCGCGATCACGGTGGGCGCGGTGCTGCTGATCGTCGACGAGTTCCGCAGGGTGCGCCGCGGCCGCTGAACCATCCTGGCGCGGCCGCCGCAGCGGCGCGGCTCACAGCCCGTGCCGCGCGTGCCACTGTGCGAGCGACTCGTCCGGATAGGCGTCGTGGCACAGGTCGCCGGCGCGCACTTCCGGCTCGACCCACGGCGCTTTCGAGCCCAGCATGATGTGCACGCGCTGCGGCGGCACCGGCAGCGGGGTGTCGATCGCCGAGGCATGCGGATGCACCAGCTCGGGCCAGGTCGGGTCGTAAAGCCACAGCGCGCTGCCGCAGCGGCGGCAGAAGTTGCGTTCGCCGCTGCTGGTGCTGCCGTCGTCGAGCCGCGCGCGATACACCGACAGGTGCTCGCTGCCCTGCACCGTGAGCGTGCGCCGATCGGCGCCCAGGTTGATCGCATAGCCGCCGCCGCCCGCGGTCTTGCGGCAGATCGAGCAATAGCAGCGCATGAACGGATACGGCGACGACGCCTGCACCGTGAACCGCACCGCCTTGCAGTGGCAGGATCCCTCGAGCTTCATCGGATGCCTCCGTTCGAGTGAAATCGTGTCGCCCGGTGCCATGGCCGCGGGCGCCATCGCAGCGGCACAGTGTGCTATACAGCACGGATGGACCTGCAAGGCAAACGGATCGTGCTCGGCATCACCGGCGGCGTGGCCGCCTACAAGGCGGCCGAGCTGGCGCGCGAACTGCAGCGCGCGGGGGCGCGCGTCCAGGCGGTGATGACCGAGGCGGCCACGCGCTTCGTCGGGCCCGCCACCTTCCAGGCACTCACCGGCGAGCCCGTGTTCACCGACCAGTGGGACACCCGCATCGCCAACAGCATGGCGCACATCGAGCTGTCGCGCGCCGCCGATGCGATCCTCGTCGCGCCGGCGACTGCCGACTTCCTCGCGAAGGTCGCGCACGGGCTGGCCGACGACCTGCTCAGCACGCTCTGCCTGGCGCGCGAGTGCCCGCTGCTCGTGGCGCCGGCGATGAACCGCCAGATGTGGCTGAACCCCGCCACGCAGCGCAACGTCGCGCAGCTGGCCGCCGACGGCGTGGCGATCCTCGGCCCCGACAGCGGCGACCAGGCCTGCGGAGAGACCGGCATGGGCCGGATGCTCGAGCCGCCGGACCTCGTCGCCGAGCTGGCCGATTTCCTCGCGCCGAAGCCCCTCGCCGGGCGACGGGTGTTGCTCACCGCGGGTCCGACCTACGAGCCGATCGACCCGGTGCGCGGGATCACCAACCTGTCCTCCGGGAAAATGGGTTTCGCGATCGCCCGCGCCTGCCGCGCCGCCGGTGCGCAGGTCACGCTGGTCGCCGGGCCGACGGCGCTCGCCACCCCACGCGGGGTCGAGCGCATCGACGTGCGCACGGCGCAGCAGATGCACGACGCGGTGATGGTCGCGCTCGACGCGGCCCCGCGCACCGACGTGTTCGTCGCGGTGGCCGCGGTCGCCGACTGGCGGGTGGCCCACCCCAGCGAGCGCAAGCTGAAGAAGAGCGGCGCCCACGACGTGCCGAAACTCGAGTTCGTGCAGAACCCCGACATCCTCGCCGGCGTGGCGCGGCGACCCGACGCGCCGTGGTGCGTCGGCTTCGCGGCCGAGAGCGAAGACCTCGAGGCCAATGGCCAGGCCAAGCGGGCCGCCAAGGGCGTGCCGCTGCTGGTCGCGAACATCGGCCATGCGACCTTCGGCCGCGACGACAACGAGTTGCTGCTGATCGACGAGCACGGCAGCCGACGGCTGCCGCGCGCCGACAAGGCGCAGCTGGCGCGGGCGCTGGTGGCCGAGATCGCGCTGCGGCTGCCGCCGCGCCGCTGAGCACCGCCCGCGCATGAACACCATCGATCGCGACGGCCCCCCCGACGGCGACTACGCCAGCTACGTCGAGCGCCTGACGGGCGCCGCCGGGCGCACGCCGGGGCGCGTCGAGTCGCGCGGTGCGCTGGCGAAACGCGACGCGCGCGCGGCCGCCTCCCGCTCGACCGGCGAGCCAGCAGCGCAGGCGGGCGGCACGCTTGCCGAAGCGGCGGCCGAGGCGCTGCGCCGGGCGGCCGACGGCGCCCGGGGCCAGGGCGGCGCCGCGAACCGCGGGGCCGGCGCGAAGGGTGCGTCGGGCGCGGCCAGCGCCGATGCACTGCGTGCCGCAGGCCGTGCGGTCGGCTTGCGACTGAGCCGCTGGCTGATGATCGGCGGTTTCGCACTGATCGCGCTGGCGATCCTCGATCTCGTCCCGGCGATGACCCCGCTGCCGGGGTTCGCGCTGCTTCTGCTTTCGATCGTGCTGCGCAACCTCTCGAACCGATGATGCGACTCGACGTGCGGATCCTCGATCCGCGGCTGCAAGGGCAACTGCCCGCCTACGCCACCGCCGGCAGCGCCGGCCTGGACCTGCGCGCCTGCATCGATGCGCCGGTGACGCTCGCGCCCGGCGACGCGCTGCTGCTGCCGACCGGCATGGCGATCCACATCGGCGACCCCGGCCACGCCGCGATGATCCTGCCACGCTCCGGGCTCGGAACGAAGCACGGGATCGTCCTGGGCAACCTCGTCGGCCTGATCGACTCCGACTACCAGGGGCCGCTGATGGTGTCGT
>OEIU01001509.1_pt1 | contig 14727 bp, 16 predicted proteins | sample 1539221 | NCBI WGS metagenome assembly OEIU01 (sample SAMN03792071, study PRJEB22550) | activated sludge metagenome | feature: wastewater treatment plant; material: activated sludge; isolation source: Wastewater treatment plant of a petroleum refinery complex | place: Argentina: Zarate | collected...
GCCGCGTCAAGCACCTGAAGGACAAGGGCGTGTTGATCGGCGTGGGCGGCTGCGTCGCCAGCCAGGAGGGCGCGGCGCTGATCGAGCGCGCGCCCTATGTCGACCTGGTGTTCGGCCCGCAGACGCTGCACCGGCTGCCGCAGATGATCGCGGCGCGCAAGAAGACGAAGCGGCCGCAGGTGGACATCAGCTTCCCCGAGATCGAGAAGTTCGACCACCTGCCGCCGGCGCGCGTCGAGGGCGCCACGGCCTTCGTCTCGATCATGGAAGGCTGCTCGAAGTACTGCTCGTACTGCGTGGTGCCCTACACGCGCGGCGAGGAGGTCAGCCGGCCCTTCGACGACGTGCTGGCCGAGGTGGCGGCGCTGGCCGAACGGGGCGTGCGCGAGGTGACGCTGCTGGGACAGAACGTCAATGCCTATCGAGGGCCAATGGGCGGCGCGATGGGCGACACCGCGGAAATCGCCGACTTCGCGCTGCTGATCGAAGTCGTCGCGCAGATTCCAGGCATCGAACGCATCCGCTACACCACCAGCCACCCGAACGAGTTCACGCCGCGGCTGATCGAGGTCTACGCGCGCGTGCCGCAACTGGTCAACCACCTGCACCTGCCTGTGCAGCACGGCAGCGACCGCATCCTGGCCGCGATGAAGCGCGGCTACACCGCGCTGCAGTACAAGAGCATCGTGCGCCGGCTGCGCGCGATCAGGCCCGGCATCTCGCTGTCCACCGACTTCATCGTCGGCTTCCCGGGCGAGACCGATGCCGACCACGCGCTGACGATGAAGCTGATCGACGACATCGGTTTCGATGCCAGCTTCAGCTTCGTATTCAGCGCGCGCCCGGGCACGCCGGCGGCGGCCCTGCACGACGACACGCCGCAGACCCTGAAGCTGCAGCGGCTGCAGCAGTTGCAGGCGCGCATCGAGGCGCATGCGCGCGGCATCAGCGGGGCGCGCGTCGGCACGGTGCAGCGCATCCTGGTCGAGGGCGCGTCGCGCAAGTCCACGGCCGAAGCGCCGGAGCTGATGGGCCGCACCGAATGCAACCGCATCGTCAACTTCATCGGGCCGCAAACCCTGATCGGCCAGCTGATCGACGTGCACATCAGCGCGGCCTACCCGCACTCGCTGCGCGGGCGCTGGCCGGCCGACGCGGGCTTCAGCGCTGCGGACGCAGGAAACCGGCCCACCACAACGCCAGCGACACAGCCGGCAGCATCAGCGCATAGCTGAGCATGCGGCCGTCGCGGCCGAAGGCGACGAGCCCGCCCAGCAGCACCAGCGAGCCGGCCGTGCCGGAGCACAGCGTGAGAAGCGTCCAGCGCACGCCGCGCAGTTCGGTACGCCACAGCAGCTTGGCCGCGCCCGCGGCCAGAGCGCCGGTCAGCAGCGCCGGCAGGAACAGGCCGAGCAGATGCCACAGAGCGTCGAAAGGGCTCATCGTCGTCAGCCGCGCCGGCGGGCGCGGCTCGGGAGGGTTGATGCAGGTCAAGCGGGCGCGGAAACCCGCCCGGCGGCCGTCAGGCGGCGCGATTTTATAATTCGGCAATGAGTGTCATCGCGCTCGGCCTGAACCACGCGACCGCGCCGCTGGATGTGCGCGGCCGCGTCGCGTTCGCGCCGGAGCAGTTGGCGACGGCGCTGCACGGCTTGCGCGAGCGCATGTGCGGGCCACGGCAGCCCGAAGCGGCATTGCTGTCCACCTGCAACCGCACCGAGCTGTATTTCGCCGCCGAGCCCGGCGGCCATGCCGGCGACCTGGTGCGCCCGGCCGTCGACTGGCTGGCCGCGCAGGGCAGCATCAGCGGCGAGCGCATGCTCGGCCACACCTACGTGCTCGAAGACCGCGCCGCGGCGCGCCATGCGTTCCGCGTGGCGTCGGGGCTGGATTCGATGGTGCTCGGCGAGCCGCAGATCCTCGGCCAGCTGAAGGAAGCGGTGCGCCAGGCCGAATCGGCCGGCACGCTGGGCAGCACGCTGCACCAGCTGTTCCAGCGCTCGTTCTCGGTGGCCAAGGAGGTGCGCAGCTCCACCGAGATCGGCAGCCATTCGATCAGCATGGCCGCGGCCTCGGTGCGGCTGGCCGCGCAGCTGTTCGAGGATCTGTCGAAGATCCGCGTGCTCTTCGTCGGTGCCGGCGAGATGGTCGAGCTGGTGGCCGCGCATTTCGCCGCGCGCCAGCCGCAGGCGATGGCGGTGGCCAACCGCACCCTCGAGCGCGGCGAGAAGCTCGCCAGCCGCTTCGGCGCGCAGGCGCTGCGCCTGGCCGATCTGCCGAGCGTGCTGCACGAATACGACGTGCTCGTGTCCTGCACCGCCAGCAGCCTGCCGATCATCGGCCTGGGTGCGGTGGAGCGGGCGTTGAAGGCGCGGCGCCACCGGCCGATGTTCATGGTCGACCTGGCGGTGCCGCGCGACATCGAGCCCGAGGTGGCGCAGCTCGCCGACGTCTACCTGTACACCGTCGACGACCTGGCCTCGATGGTGCAGACCGCCGGCGAGAAGCGGCAGGCGGCGGTCGAGCAGGCCGAAGTCATCATCGACGCCGGCGTGCAGAGCTTCGCCCACTGGCTGGACCAGCGCGCCGCCGTGCCGCTGATCCAGGCACTGAACCGTCAGGCCGACGACTGGCGCGCGAACGAGATGGCGCGGGCGCGCAAGCTGCTGGCGCGCGGCGCCGATGTCGACCAGGTGATGGACGCGCTGGCACGCGGGCTGACGCAGAAGCTGCTGCACGGTGCGCTGGCCGAACTGCATTCGACCGAAGGCGCGCAGCGCGAGCAGCTGGCGCAGACCGTGTCGCGGCTGTTCCTGCGCCAGACCACGCGCGGCCCGGACGGCTTCGACCGTTAGCGCCACGGCGGCGCTGGCCGGCGCGAGGCCGCGCCGCACGCTCAGCGCATTTGCGGCTTTTTGCCTCCACCCCTTCCCGATTCGATGAATCCCGCCTTGCGCGAACAGTTCGAGCGCCTGGCCCTGCGGCTGGCCGAGCTCGACGCCAGCCTTGCCGACCCTCAGGTGCTGGGCGACATCGGCCGCTGGCGCAGCCTGTCGCGCGAGCAGGCCGAGGTGTCGCAGGTGGTGCAGCAGTTCCGCCGCTATCAGCAGCGCGAGCGCGATCTCCAGGCGGGGCAGGACATGCTCGCCGACCCGGAGATGGCCGAGCTGGCGGCCGAGGAGATCGCCACGGCGCAAGCCGACCTGCAACGCCTGCAGGCCGAGCTGCAGCTGGCGCTGCTGCCGCGCGACCCCGACGACGAGCGCAACGCCTTCCTGGAGATCCGCGCCGGCACCGGCGGCGACGAATCGGCGCTGTTTGCCGGCGACCTGGCGCGCATGTATCTGCGCTTCAGCGAGCGCCGCGGCTGGCGCACCGAGGTCATCAGCGAAAGCGCGGCCGAACTCGGCGGCTACAAGGAATTGGTGCTGCGCGTGACCGGCGAGCGCGTCTACGAATCGTTGCGCTTCGAATCCGGCGGCCATCGCGTGCAGCGCGTGCCGGCCACCGAAAGCCAGGGCCGCATCCACACCAGCGCCTGCACCGTGGCGGTGCTGCCCGAGCCGGACGAGGCCGAGGAGATCACGCTCGACCCGTCCGAGCTGCGCATCGACACCTTCCGCGCCAGCGGCGCCGGCGGCCAGCACGTCAACAAGACCGACAGCGCGATCCGCATCACCCACCTGCCCACCGGGCTGGTGGCCGAATGCCAGGATGACCGCAGCCAGCACCGCAACAAGGCCAAGGCGATGGCCGTGCTGCAGGCGCGCTTGCGCGACAAGGAGCGCAGCGAGCGCCAGGCGAAGGAGGCGGCCACGCGCAAGGGGTTGATCGGCAGCGGCGACCGCAGCGACCGCATCCGCACCTACAACTTCCCGCAGGGCCGGCTGACCGACCACCGCATCAACCTGACGCTGTACAAGCTGGAGCGCGTGATGGCCGGCGAGCTCGACGACGTCGTCGCCGCGCTGCGCGCCGCGCGCGCCGCCGAGCAGCTGGCGGCGCTGGAAACCGGCGCTTGAAGCCGCCCGCCGGCACGGTCGAGGCGGCGCTGGCCCAGGCACGCGCGCTCGGCGTCGCGCGGCTCGACGCGCAACTGCTGCTGGCCCATCTGCTGCAGCGCCCGCGCGCATGGCTGCTGGCGCACGACGATGCGCCGTTGACGCCGGCGCAGCAGCACGACTTCGAGACGCAATGCCGGCGCCGCGCCGGCGACGAACCGCTGGCCTACCTGCTCGGCCAGCGCGAATTCCACGGCCTGATGCTGGACGTGAGCCCGGCCGTGCTGGTGCCGCGCCCCGACACCGAAACGCTGGTCGACTGGGGGCTGGAACTGCTGCAGCGCCTGCCGGTCGCCGCACCCCAGGTGGCCGACCTGGGCAGCGGCAGCGGTGCGATCGCGCTGGCGTTGAAGCACCGCCACCCCGCCGCCCGCGTTTGCGCGGTGGAGCGCAGCGCCGCAGCGCTGGAGGCGGCGCGCGCCAACGCGGCGCGGCTGGCGCTGGAGATCGAATGGCTGGCAGGCGACTGGTGGCGGCCTCTGGCCGGGCGGCGCCTGCATTTGGTGCTCAGCAATCCGCCGTACATCGCCGCCGGCGACCCGCACCTGCCCGCGCTGCGCCACGAGCCGGCCGAAGCGCTGACCGCGGGCGACGACGGCCTGGCGGCGCTGCGCAGCATCATCGCGGGTGCGGGCGCGCATCTGCAGGGCGCAGGCTGGCTGCTGCTGGAGCACGGGCACGAACAGGCCGAGGCGGTGCGCGGGCTGCTGACGGGCGCCGGCTTCGACGCGGTGAGCACCCGCACCGACCTGGCCGGGCGGCCGCGCTGCTCCGGCGGCCTCTGGCACGGCGGCGGCTGAGACCCGATTTCTGCACGGATGTCACGCACCGGCGCATCCCGAGGCGTCTACGACGTAACGGCGCCACACGGCGCCGCACAAAAGGCTACGATGAACACGTACGGGGGCCGCCGCCGTCCCGAGCCTTCGTAAGGAGCCGGTCATGCGAATCCTGCGTCGTAGCCTTCCCTGGATCCTGTGGGCCGCCGCCGGCCTCGCCGCTGCGGACGGCGGCCTGAAGATCGCCGCCCCCGGCGGCTTCTGGTCCGACGTACAGACGCGGCTGCGCTTCAATGCCGTCATCGTCGAGCCGCTGCCGCGGCTGGGAGCCTACGCGGCGACGACCGACCGCTACGGCCACACGCCGCTTGCCGCCAGCCTGTACAGCGACTACTACTTCGGCACCAAGGATCTGGCCGACGCCGCAGGGCCGCCCAGCGGCTTTCGGGCCAGCGGCGCGTTGCTGATCCGTCCGCCGGGCGTGCCGCTGTCCGACGTGGCCTGGTCGTCGCGCGCCACCACCAACCTGGCACTGCCGCGGTGGCAGCCGGCACTGATTGACAGCAGCAGCGCGCAGACCAGCGCGCTGCCCTACCTGGGCGTCGGCTACAGCGACTATTCGCTGAAGAGCGGCTGGGGTTTCTGGGCCGACATCGGCATGGTGGTGCAAAGCCCGGGGCAGGCGCTGGGCGTGGGCCGCACGCTCGGCGGCTCGCAGGGCGTCGACGACCTGGTGCGCGAGCTGCGCCTGTCGCCGATGCTGCAGCTGGGCGTCAACTACTCGTTCTGAAGCGCCGCTGCGGGGCCATCGCCGCCTGGCGCCGCCGCGGCAGGCGCTTTGCCGTATAAACCGACTTGGTCCGCAACACTCCGAAGCGGCAAGGAACGGTTTCAAATGAGCGACACACGACAACGCATCGACGAGCTGGTCAAGGGCCACCGCGTGGTGCTTTTCATGAAGGGCACGGCGCAGTTCCCGATGTGCGGCTTTTCCGGCCGCGCGATCCAGGTGCTGAACGCCTGCGGCGTCAACGACCTGACGACGGTGAACGTGCTCGAGGACGAAGAGATCCGCCAGGGCATCAAGCAGTACGCCAACTGGCCGACCATCCCGCAGCTTTACGTCAACGGCGAATTCGTCGGCGGCTCGGACATCATGATGGAGATGTACCAGTCCGGCGAACTGCAGCAGACGCTGGCCGCCGCTGCAGCCTGAGGTGAGCACGCGCCTGGTCGTCGGCGTCACCGGCGCGACCGGCGCGGTCTATGCCCAACGGCTGCTGCAGCGCGCGCGCGCGCTGGGCGCCGAAACGCACCTGGTGGTGACGCCGGCCGGCGTGCTCAGCCTGCATCACGAACTCGGCCTGGAGCGGCGCGAGTTCGAGGCGCTGGCCGATCGCGCCTACGCGCCCGGCGACATCGGCGCCTGCCTGGCCAGCGGCAGCTTCGACGCCGCGGCGATGGCCGTCGTGCCCTGCTCGATGAAGACGCTGGCGTCGGTGGCGCACGGCTTCGGCGACAACCTGCTGACCCGCGCCGCCGAAGTCATGCTGAAGGAGCGCCGGCCGTTGCTGCTGATGGTGCGCGAGACGCCGCTGACGCTGGCGCATCTGCGCAACATGTGCGCGGTGACCGAAATGGGCGGCATCGTCTTCCCGCCGCTGCCGGCCTTCTATCACCGGCCGAGCAGCATCGACGAGATCGTCGCCGACACGGTGGAACGCGTACTGCAGACGCTGGGCCTGCCCGGTGCGCTGCCGCAGCGCTGGGCCGGTCTGAAAGCAGGCTGATCAGCCGCCCGGCGCGGCCGGCGACGCCGCCACGGCGGCATCCGCACCCAGCCACTGGCGCCGGTTGGCGAGCACCGCGTTCGGATACTCGGCGCGTCCGCGGCTGCCGTTGTAGCGGCCCAGCGCGAGAAACAGATCGCCCTTCTCGATGTCCAGGTAGTGGCGCAGGATCACGCAGCCGAAGCGCAGGTTGGTCTGCATGTGGAACAGCGCGCCGCTGTCGCCGTTGCCGATGCTGCGCGACCAGAACGGCATCACCTGCATGTAGCCGCGCGCGCCGGCCACGCTGATCGCGTACTTGCGAAAACCGCTTTCCACCTGGATCAGGCCCAGCACCAGCGCCGGCTCGAGGCCGGCGCGCTTGCTCTCGTACCAGACGGCCTCGAGGAACTCGACGCGCACCGCGTGTTCGCTCTTGCGCTTCTTCAACCTTTCGCTCATCGCGCCCAGCCAGCGCAGATAGGCGAGCCGATCGTCGATCGAGTCGAAGCTGGGGCGCGGCGGGGCGCCGTCGGCCACCGCGGCGGCCAGCGCCGTGCGCACCTTGTCGGCCAGCGGCTCTTCGAGCTGCCTGCCGGCATGCACCACGGCCGACAGCGTCAGCCCCAGCAGCAGGCCGGCAAAGCGCTTCATTTTCATGCGTTCAGCCGTGCCTTCAGGTGGGCGGCCACGTCGGCCAGCGGCACGCCGGCGGCCTCGGTGTCGCGGCGGCCCTGCACCTCGAGCAAGCCTTCTTTCAGGCCGCGCTCGGAGATCACCACGCGCTGCGGGATGCCGATCAGTTCCCAGTCGGCGAACATCGCGCCCGGGCGCTCGCCGCGGTCGTCGAGCATGACGTCGATGCCCAGACCCGCCAGTTGCTCGTGCAGCGCGTCGGCCGCCTCGCGCACCGCGGCGTTGCGCTCGTAGCCGATCGGGCACAGCACCACGCTGAACGGCGCGATGGCCTCGGGCCAAAGGATGCCGCGCGCGTCGTGGCCCTGCTCGATCGCGGCACCGAGGATGCGCGTGACGCCGATGCCGTAGCAGCCCATCTCCATCAACTGCGGCTTGCCGGCCTCGTCCAGGTAGGTGGCGTTCATCGAGCGGCTGTACTTGGTGCCGAGGTAGAACACGTGCCCGACTTCGATGCCGCGCTGGATCGCCAGCACGCCCTGGCCGTCGGGCGAGGGGTCGCCGGCCTCGACGTTGCGGATGTCGGCGACCAGATCGGGTTCGGGCAGGTCGCGGCCCCAGTTGACGCCGGTGTAGTGGAAGTCTTCGTCGTTGGCGCCGCAGATGAAGTCGTGCATCGCCGCCACGCTGCGGTCGGCAATAACCTTCACCGGCCGCAGGGGGGCTATCGGCCCCAGGTAACCCGGCTTGCAGCCGAAGTGCTGCTCGATCTCGGCTGCGGTGGCGAAGCGATAGCCTTCCTTCAGCCCGGCCAGCTTGCCGGCCTTGACTTCGTTCAGGCTGTGGTCGCCGCGCACCAGCAGCAGCCACAGCGTGGTCTCGACGATGTCGCCGGCCTCGGACTTGCGGTCGGTGGCCAGCACCAGCGACTTGACCGTGGCCTGCAGCGGCACGCCGAGCAGTGCGGCGACGTCCTCGCAGGTGGCCTTGCCCGGCGTCGGCGTCTTGGTCAGCGCGGCCGACGCCGCCGCGCGCGGCGCGCCCGGCTCCAGCGCCTCGGCCAGCTCGATGTTGGCGGCGTAGTCGCTGGCGGGACAGTAGACGATCGCGTCCTCGCCGGTGTCGGCGATCACCTGGAATTCGTGCGAGGCATCGCCGCCGATGGCGCCGGTGTCCGCCGCCACGGCGCGGTACTGCAGACCGAAGCGGTCGAAGATGCGGCAGTAGGCTTGGTACATCACCTCGTAGCTGCGCAGCGCGGATGCCTTGTCGCGGTCGAAGGAATAGGCGTCCTTCATCGTGAACTCGCGTCCGCGCATGATGCCGAAGCGCGGCCGCCGCTCATCGCGGAACTTGGTCTGGATGTGATAGAAATTTCGCGGCAACTGCTTGTAGCTGCGCAGTTCCTGGCGCGCGATGTCGGTAATCACCTCCTCGCTGGTCGGCTGAATGATGAAGTCGCGCTGGTGCCGGTCCTTCACGCGCAGCAGCTCGGGGCCGTAGGCCTGGAAGCGGCCTGATTCCTGCCACAGCTCGGCCGGCTGCACCACCGGCATCAGCAGCTCGACCGCGCCGGCGCGGTTCATCTCTTCGCGGATGATGGCCTCGACCTTGCGGATCACGCGCAGGCCCATCGGCATGTAGCTGTAGATGCCGGCGGACAGGCGCTTGATCATGCCGGCGCGCAGCATCAGGCGGTGGCTCACCACCTCGGCGTCGGAGGGCGCCTCCTTCAGCGTGGAAACGAAGAACTGGCTGGCTTTCATCGGGCTGCGGCACCGGCGCAAAGCCCGACGCTGCGCCGCCATCTGGGCGACGGATCCGGGTGCGGGAAAGCAAGGGCTCGCGGTGGGATTGCGGCCGGTGCAATAATGATTTCAATCAAGAAATCGGGGTTTGATTATGCTCGACCGTGAAGGCTTCAGGCCGAACGTCGGCGTCGTCCTGCTCAATTCTCGCAATCAGGTGTTCTGGGGCAAGCGGCTGCGCACCCATTCGTGGCAGTTTCCGCAAGGCGGCATCAAGCATGGCGAGACGCCCGAGCAGGCGATGTACCGCGAACTGCACGAAGAAGTCGGGCTGCGTCCCGAGCACGTGCAGGTGATCGCGCGCACGCGCGACTGGCTGCGCTACGAGGTGCCGGACCATTTCATTCGCAGGGAAGCGCGCGGGCACTACCGCGGCCAGAAGCAGATCTGGTTCCTGCTGCGCCTGATCGGCCGCGACAGCGACATGAACCTGCGCGCCACCGACCATCCTGAGTTCGACGCCTGGCGCTGGAACGACTACTGGGTGCCGCTGGACGTGGTCATCGAATTCAAGCGCAATGTCTACGAGATGGCGCTGACCGAGCTGTCGCGCTTCCTGCCGCGTGTGCACCATCACAACCGCTACCTGCGTGCCGGTATGCGCACGCAGCGCCATGACGACGGCCGCCACGATGCGCCGCGGCCCGCCGAGGGCGCATCCGAATAACGCGCTCGACCCGGCGGGGTGTGCTCATCCCGGCTCGCCGGGGCTGAGCACGAGGTTCGTGCGGTGGATCAGCTCGGGCTCGTTGACGTAGCCCAGCGCGGCTTCGATCTGCGCCGACGGCTTGCGCGCGATCAGCCGCGTCTCGGTGCTGGAGTAGTTGGCCAGGCCGCGCGCCAGCTCCTTGCCGCTGCCGGCACGCACAGCGATCACGTCGCCGCGGCGGAAATCGCCCTGCACCTCGACCACGCCGATCGGCAACAGGCTCTTGCCCGCATCGCGCAGCTTCTGCACGGCGCCGTCGTCGACGACCACGGCGCCGCGCAGCTGCAGATGGTCGACCATCCATTGCTTGCGCGCGGCCAGCTTCGGCGTGGCGGCGATCAAGGCGCTGCCGATGCGCTCGCCGGCAGCCAGGCGCAGCAGCACGTCGGGCTCTCGGCCCCAGGCAATGACGGTGCTGGCGCCGCTGCCCGACGCGCGCTTGGCGGCCAGCACCTTGGTGATCATGCCGCCGCGGCCGATGGCGGAACCGGCGCCGCCGGCCATCAGCTCGAGCGCCGGGTCGCCGGCCACGGCCTCGTCGATGAACCGCGCTTGCGGATCCTTGCGCGGATCGGCCGAATGCAGGCCGCGCTGATCGGTCAGGATCACCAGCGCATCGGCCTCCACCAGGTTGGCCACCAGCGCGCCGAGCGTGTCGTTGTCGCCGACCTTGATCTCCTCGGTGACCACGGTGTCGTTCTCGTTGATCACCGGGATCACGCGCAGCGCCAGCAGCGTCAGCAGCGTCGAGCGGGCGTTCAGGTAGCGCTCGCGGTCGGCCAGGTCGGCATGCGTCAGCAGCACCTGCGCGCTGCGCATGCCGTGCTCGCGCAGCTTGGTCTCGTACATCTGCGCCAGGCCCATCTGGCCGACGGCCGCCGCAGCCTGCTGCTCGTGCAGTTCCTTGGGCCGCGTGCGCCAGCCCAGGCGCAGCATGCCCTCGGCGATGGCGCCGCTCGACACCATCACCACTTCGCGCCCCTGCGCGGCCAGCGCGGCCAGCTGGCGGCACCAGTTGCCGATGGCTTCGGCGTCGACGCCGCGGCCTTCGTTGGTGACCAGGCTCGAGCCGACCTTGACGACGATGCGCCGCGCCTGGCGCAGCAGCTCAGACATCGCCCGCCTCGGCGAAGCGCGGATCGGGTTCGGGCGCTGTGTGCTGAAACTGCGCGACATGCATGTAGGCGGCGCGCACCAGCGGCTGCAGGCCCTCGCGCGCCAGCGCCGAGATCTGGAACACCGGCCCCTTCCAGCGCAGCCGGCGCACGAAGTCCTTGACGCGGCGCTCGCGCTCGTCGGCCGGGAGCATGTCGATCTTGTTCAGCACCAGCCAGCGCGGCTTGGCATGCAGGCCGGGGTCGTACTTCTTCAACTCGGCGACGATGGCGCGCGCCTCCTTCACCGGATCGACCGTGTCGTCGAAGGGGGCGATATCAACCACGTGCAGCAGCAGCCGCGTGCGCTGCAGATGGCGCAGGAAGCGGTGGCCGAGCCCGGCGCCTTCGGAGGCGCCTTCGATCAGCCCCGGCACGTCGGCGACGACGAAGCTCTGCTCCGCAGCGACGCCCACCACGCCCAGGTTCGGATGCAGCGTGGTGAACGGATAGTCGGCGATCTTCGGCCGCGCGTTCGAGACCGCGGCGATCAGCGTCGACTTGCCGGCGTTGGGCATGCCGAGCAGGCCGACGTCGGCCAGCACACGCAACTCCAGCTTGAGCTTCTTCTGCTCGCCGGGCCAGCCGGGCGTCTTCTGCCGCGGCGCACGGTTGGTGCTGGACTTGTAGTGCAGGTTGCCGAAACCGCCGTCTCCGCCCTTGCACAGCAGGACCGGCAACTCGGGATCGATGAGTTCGGCGAGAACCTCCCCGGTTTCGACATCGCTGACGATCGTGCCCACCGGCACGCGCAGCAGGATGTCTTCGCCGGCCGCGCCGAACTGATCCGAGCCGCGTCCGCTTTCGCCGTTGCGCGCCACGTGGCGCCGCGCATAGCGGTAGTCGATCAGCGTGTTCAGGTTGCGGTCGGCCACCGCACGCACGCTGCCGCCGCGGCCGCCGTCGCCGCCGTCCGGCCCGCCGAAGGGGATGAACTTCTCGCGCCGGAAGCTCGCGCAGCCGGCGCCGCCGTTGCCGGCGGCAACGTCGATGGTGGCTTCGTCGACGAACTTCATACGCAACCGATCTTAGAACGACGAAGCCCCGGCGAACCGGGGCCTCGGTCAACGCAGATGCCGCGTCAGACCGGCGCGACGGCCACCGTCTGCTTGTTGCCGGCGCCCTTGACGCCGAAGGCCACGGTGCCGTCGACCAGTGCGAACAAAGTGTGGTCGCGGCCCATGCCGACGTTGGTGCCCGCATGGAACTTGGTGCCGCGCTGGCGCACGATGATCGAGCCGGCGCTCACGGTCTGGCCGCCGTAGACCTTGACGCCGAGCATCTTGGGCTTCGAGTCACGGCCGTTGCGCGTCGAGCCGCCGCCCTTTTTCTGTGCCATGGTTCAGGACTCCTGATGGAGGTCGCGCGCCGCTCAGGCGTCAACCGCGTTGATCTGCAGCTCGGTGTAGGCCTGGCGGTGCCCGCCGTGCTTCTGGTAGTGCTTGCGGCGCCGCATCTTGAAGATGCGCACCTTGTCGTGCCGGCCCTGCGCGACCACGGTCGCCTTGACGCTCGCGCCTTCCAGCAGCGGCGCGCCGACCTTCAGTTCCGCGCCGCTGCCCACGGCCAGCACCTGGTCGAGCACGATCTGCTGGCCGACATCCGCGGCGATCAGCTCGACCTTGATGTTCTCGCCGGCCGCGACCTTGTATTGCTTGCCGCCGGTTTTGATGACCGCGTACATATCTGACCTGACCTTTCGTTGAATCCGCCGCCGGCGACGCGCCGCGACCGCATGGCGATCCCGGCACCGCGCAGCTGCCGACGTTCATGGTCGGCAGCATGGGGCGAAGAGCCGAAGATTCTAGCATGAATCGCCAGCCAAGCCGGACGGCTGATGCGCCGGTTTTGCCGGGAGCGCTGCCCCCGCAGCGCTTGACCGATACACCGCCGATCGTTGCGGGGCGCGCCATTCCTATAATCCGAAAACATTCCCGAGTGCATCCGTGATCGAAGCCCAGGCCACCGCTGAAGCTGCTGCCGACCCGCTGGCCGCGGCGATGGACGAAGTGGACGCGACCATTCGCGAGCGGCTGTCGTCACGCGTGGCGCTGATCAATCAGATCTCGCACTACATCATCAGCGCCGGGGGCAAGCGCATCCGGCCGCGGCTGGTGCTGCTGTTCGCGCAGGCGCTCGGCTTCGAAGGCCGCGAACGCTACGAACTGGCGGCGATCGTCGAGTTCATCCACACCGCGACGCTGCTGCACGACGACGTGGTCGACGAATCGTCGATGCGGCGCGGCCGCAAGACGGCCAATGCGATGTTCGGCAACGCGGCCAGCGTGCTGGTCGGCGACTTCCTCTATTCGCGCGCCTTCCAGATGATGGTGTCGGTGAACCGCATGCGCGTGCTCGAGGTACTGGCCGATGCGACCAACGTCATCGCCGAAGGCGAAGTGCTGCAGCTGATGAACATCCACGACGCCGACCTGTCGGTGCCGGACTATCTGCGCGTGATCCGCTTCAAGACCGCCAAGCTGTTCGAGGCCAGCGCGCGCCTGGGCGCGGTGCTCGCCGGCGTCGGCGCCGAGGTCGAGGAGTCCTGCGCCGGCTACGGACGTTCGCTGGGCACGGCCTTCCAACTGGTCGACGACCTGCTCGACTACGAGGGCGACCCGCTCGCGCTGGGCAAGAACGTCGGCGACGACCTGCGCGAAGGCAAGCCGACGCTGCCGCTGCTGATCGCGATGGAGCGCGGCACCGCGGCGGAACGCGAACTGATCCGCCATGCCATCGAGCATGGCGAGGTGCAGGGCCTGCCGCAGATCGTCGACGTGGTCCGGCGCACCGGCGCGCTCGAAGCCACACGCGACGTGGCGCGCCTCGAAGCCGACCAGGCACGCAGCTGTCTGCGCGTGCTTCAGCCGTCGCCGGCGCGGGAGGCTCTGCTAGAATTATGTGTTCGGTCGGTGCACCGCTCTTCGTGAGCCTTGAGCCGCCGGCCGCATCGGGGTGTAGCTTAGCCTGGTAGAGCGCTACGTTCGGGACGTAGAGGCCGGAGGTTCGAATCCTCTCACCCCGACCAGGATCCCCATTTGAATCAGTGACTTAGCCTAGCTAGGGCACTCGCAACGACGGCATGCGCAGGGGTTCTGTGCCAATTCTGTGCCACGCGGCGCAGGTCGACCAAGGCAAGCTTGGCCGGCTCCGGATAAACGCCTTCCCTACAGGGGTCTCCTCATCAACTGGAGATCCTCATGGCACACGTTGCCAATCGCAGTCGCTTCCTCGTCACCGTCAGGAACAGGCCTGACCTGACCAAGCACTTCAGCTTCAATCAGTTCGAGGCTGTCGAGGCCTTCATGCAGACGCTGCGCGAGCAGAGCTTCAAGCCCAAGGCCACCCAACTCGACGAGAGCTGGCTGGTGCGCATCCGCGACAAGGGCTACAAGCCCGTCGAAGGCACCTTCGAGTCGGAGGCAGCCGCCACCCAGTTCCTCGACAAGGTCACCGAAGAACGTCGCCGCGGCCTGTTCATCGACTACACGGCCGCGTTGAAGGTCACGTTCGCGGAGATCATCGTCCGATATCTGCTGGAGGAAGCCGGGAGGTCGAAGAGCGGCCCGATCGTCGCCTACACCCTCGAAGGGTGGCTGGAAGACAGCGGTTCGCGGGGCGTCGAACTGCTTGAGCCAGGCCTCGCAATACTTGCAAAGTTTGCAGATTTGTCGATCTCCAGACAGTCCGGATCTACTTCTGGGCCCTCCTTCTTGGGGGGCCCTTCTTCATCAGGCGGAACTTGATACTGCTGGCCACTACTGTCCGGTTAAATGAGCCGTGCCGAGCCTGAGATCAAGCACTGGCGCGG
>OEIU01001510.1_pt1 | contig 14726 bp, 13 predicted proteins | sample 1539221 | NCBI WGS metagenome assembly OEIU01 (sample SAMN03792071, study PRJEB22550) | activated sludge metagenome | feature: wastewater treatment plant; material: activated sludge; isolation source: Wastewater treatment plant of a petroleum refinery complex | place: Argentina: Zarate | collected...
CGTTCGAGCACATGTACCGGCATCATCGCCGCTACCGGATCACCGAAGGCTCCGAGGAGATCCAGATGCGCAAGGTGGCCGGCCACCTGTTCGGCTTCATGGGCCCGAAGAAGCAGGCCAAGACCGATTCCTGAAGGGGTTGAACAATGGCAAACTGTCCGGATGACGATCCTCCTCATCCGCCACGGCGAAACCGCCCTCAATGCGTCCCGCGTGCTGCAGCCGCCCGACACGCCGCTGAGCGAGCGCGGGCTCGCGCAGGCGCGGGCGGTGGCGGCGCGGGTGGCGAAGCTGGGGGCGGTGGGGATTCTGAGCAGCGACATGCCGCGGGCGCTGATGACCGCGCAGGCGATCTCGCAGGCCACCGGGCTGCCGATCCGCACGACCACGCTGCTGCACGAGCGCAACTTCGGCGACCTGCGGGGGCGGGCCTACGATTCGCTGGACCATGACCCGATCCATGCCGAGGAGGGGCCGCCGAACGGGGAGTCGATGACGCAGTTCCGCGAGCGGGTGGCGCGGGCGTTCGACGAGATCGTCGCGATGCGCCGCACGCTCGACGGCAACCTGGTGGTGGTCTGCCATGGCCTGGTGATCCGGGTGCTGCTGGAGCGGCATCTGTCGCTGAACGGCCTGGCGGCGCCGGAGCGGCTGGCGAACACCTCGGTGACGGTGTTCGACCTCGCCGAGCCCTACGTGGTGTCGCTGCTGAACTGCGAGGAGCATCTGCTCGCCGCCGATCGCGACGACGGGCGGTCGGTGGTCGGCGTCTGAGGAGCGGCCTTCAGCCCCGTTCGCGGATCGCGTCCATCAGCCGGTTGCGCAGCCCGCGCAGCAGGTCGAGCTGCGCTTCCTGCAGCCGGATCCCGCCGGACCGGGCATGGTCGCCATAGAGCAGGCCGATCGGCATGGCCGGCCCGCGCAGCGGCAGCAGCAGGAAGCTGCGGGCGCCGAAGGCGGGATCGAGGAACCATCCGGGCAGCCGGGCGCGCAGGCTGGGCGCATCGGCATCGCTGATCAGCAGGTCGGTGCCCTTGATGCAGGCCGCCGAGAAGACGTCGACGCTGCGGTCCAGCGCCACGTCGATGTCCGGCGCGACGTCGGCGGCGCGGTGGCCGATGCCGACGCGACCGATCAGGCGGTCACGCCGCGCATCGCGCATGCACAGCACGACCCGCTGCAGCGCCAGCGCTTCGTGCAGGGTCAGCATCGCGATGCGGATCACTTCGGCGAGACCGGCAAGCCGGGTGCGCGCCGCATCGAGCTCGGCCAGGCCGGCGGCGATCCGCGCCGTGGCGTCGTCTTTTTCCACGGCTGCATGCGCGGGGGCGCGACGGCCCGACCGGTGCGATGTTCCCTCTGCCGGCGCCGACGCGGCGCCGGCAGCCCCCTCCGGCTCCCGTACGCCCACGACTTCGGTGAGCCTCACCGCATCCCCGTCCGCGGCCCGATGGACCACCTCGGTCCTCAGCACCGCATCACCGGCCACGACCCCGCCGCCGGCCACCAGGTCGTAGCTCAATCCGTGCTCGGCCTCCTGCAGCGGCAGCCCGAGGGCCGCCAGCCGGCTGGCCAGCGCCCGGTCGACAGTGACATCGAGGGCCGCGCAGAGCTGGTTGACCCGCAGGATCGCGCGGCGGGCGGCGGCGCACAGCGACGGCAAGGTCAGGTTCAGCGGCCGGCCGTAGCGCTCGACCAGCGGCGGCAGCGCCTGCTCGGGCGTGCGGCCGCCCGAGGTCAGCAGCAGGCGGGCGGCTTCGCGGGCGGCGCTGGCGCCGGCCCGCAGCCACTGGGCATGGTTGCGCGGGGTCCTGACCGGCCGGTCCGCCCGCAGCGGCGCCATGCCGTCGAGCACCGTATCGGCAAACCCCCATTCACGGGCCAGCCGCAGCCCCAGCTCGCCGACCTCGGCGCCCAGCTCCCGGCGCGACGCTTCGGCCAGGCTCAGCGCACCGCCCTGCATCGCTTTCTCGATCCGTTGCGCATCGGCGGGCAGGTTGTGCAGCACGACCAGCCAGCCCAGGTCCTGGAACGCCGCGCAGATGCTCGCCTGCTCGGCCGGCACCGCGACGTGGCCGGCGATCTCGCGGGCGAATTCGCTGGCCACGCACACCTCGATGAAGCGCTGCAGCAGCACCTCGGCGTTGGGGGCATTGCGCATCTGCTCCAGATGCAGCAACGACAGCGCCAGCTCGCGCATCGCGTCGAACCCCAGCAACTGGATCGCCCGGCTCATCGTCGTCACCGGCGTGCCCTGCGAACGGCGGTAGTACGGCGAATTGACCGCCCGCAGCATCTTGTGGGTCAGCCCCACGTCCTGCAGCACGACCGCGGCCAGCGCGGCCAGCGACTCGTCGCCGGAACGGGAGAGCCGGTTCAACTGCTGGATCGCGGTGGAGAACGCCGGAAAGTCGCGAGCATCGCCCAGCCGCTGCACCAGCAGGTCGAGCGGACTTTCGGAACCAGACGTTCCGGAATTCGTGGGCGCCGCCGCGATCGACGATGGAAACTTACTCATCGGCGGATGATTGTCCGGCCGCCGCATTGCGCGCTTGCACCAAAAAGCGTCACTTTCGGCCGCCAATTCCGCCCGTTCGTCGAGGGAAAGTTCTAACTCCGAATTAGTTGTTGCACCGCAGCAGCTTATGCGCTAGCATTGTCCCTGTCTCCTCCACCCTCCTCCTTTGGTGGATTGAGCCCGGGCCTCACAGCCCGGGCTTTTTTTCGCGTGCAGCGGGTGCAGACCCTGATGGCTACCCCCTGATGGCTACCGCGCGATCGGCTCGTCTACAATCGGTCGCGGGGCCCGTCGTTCAGTCGTCTTCGATAGCGGTGCTCCGTACTCGTGCGATCAGCCCGACGGTGGCATCACGGCCGGCGGAACGGTCCGCCGTCCCGAAACGCGATGCCATCTGTCCAAGTCCTGTCGCACGCGGCTGCCGCCCTCGCTGGAGGGGTGGTGGTGTGGGCGTTGCTGCGCAGACGATACCGGCAGAAGGCGCAGCAGACGGCACACGAGAAGGCTGCGCTGCAGCAGTCGCTGCAGCAGGCACGCGACGACGTCGAGGCCCTGCGCCCGCAGGCGATGCAGGCGCTGCAGCTCGAAACGACGCTGACCCTGCTGCGCGCGGAGTTGCGCCATCTGCAGACCGACAGCGCACAGGCGCTGGAAGCCAGCCGCCGCAAGCTCGGCGAAACCGAGGCGATGGCCTCGTCGCTGCAGCAGGCGCTGATCGATGCGCGGGCGGAGCTGATGCAGGCCCGGCAGCAGCAGGCCGCCGGCTCCGACGACGACCTTCCACCGCCCGGGCACGCCGCCGCAGCAGCACCGCCGGGGAGTCATCCGCATGGCCCGTCCGGACAACTCGATGAACTCCGCAGCCGGGTCGCCGGCATCATCAGCGCCAGCCGCAAGTGGCAGCGCGGCAACCCGCACCGCTGATCACCGCACGCGGTTCCTGATCGTCGGCGGCGGCATCGCGGCGGCGACCGCGGCCGACACGCTGCGTGCCGAGAACCCGGATGCGGCCATCGCGCTGATCAGCGACGAGCCGGTGGTGCCGTACCGCCGGCCGCAGCTTTCCAAGGCGCTGTTCGGCGCGCCGGCCGACCGGGCCCGGCTGCTGATCGGCGACCCCGAGCGCTACCGGCAGCGCGGCATCGACTTGCACCTGGATACGCGGGCGCTGTCGCTGGACCGGCATGCCCGCATCGTCCATACCGACCGCGCGGGCAGTTTCCGCTACGACGCGCTGCTGATCGCCACCGGCGCAGCGGCCCGCACGCTGGGCGTAGCCGGCGAAGCGTTGCCCGGCATCTGCCAGCTGCGGTCGCTGGCCGATGCCGCCGAACTGGCGCAGCATGCGCGGCCGCGCCGCCGGGCGCTGGTGGTGGGCGCGGGCTTCAGCGGACTGGAGATCGCCGCGACGCTGCGCGGCGCCGGCCTCGAGGTGACGATCACCGACCTGAACGACACCGTCTATCCGAAGCTCGCGTCGGCCGAGCTGTCGCGCTTCTACCTGGATCACCTGCGCCGCCATGGCATCGCGTTCGTGCTGGGCGACCGCATCACCGGCTTTGCCGGGAACGGACGGGTCCGCGAGGTGACGCTGGCCAGCGGCCGCACGCTGAAGGCCGACCTGGTGGTGGTGGCGATCGGCGTGGCGCCGAACGTCGGTTTCCTCGAAGGCAGCGGCCTCGCGTTCGGCCACGGCCGGCATGGCGGCCTGCAGGCGGATGCGCTGATGCGCACCAGCGACCCGCATGTGTTCGCCGCCGGCGACGTGGCCTGCTATGCCGATCCGGTGCTGGGCGGCTACCGGCGCGTCGAGCACTGGGACAACGCGATCGGCCAGGCACGCACCGCCGCACGCAACATGGCCGGCGCCCGGCGCCGCTACGACGAGGTCACGCACTTCTATTCGGACGTCTTCGAGGTCGGCTTCAAGTTCCTCGGCGATCCGGCCGGCTGCGATACCCGGGTGATGCGCGGTTCGCTGGCGCGCGCATCGGCCGCGCTCTTCTACCTGCGCGAAGGCACGGTGCGGGCGCTGTACAGCGTCGGCCGCCCCGGCGACGAAACGCACGCCGCCGAGCTGCTGATCCGCTACCGCACGCCGCTCGCCGACCCGGTGGCGCAGCTCGCCGACGAGTCGCGGCCGCTCGACGAGCTGATGCCGCGCCAGCGGGTGCTGATCCTGCAGGGCGGCGGCGCGCTCGGCGCGTTCGAGGCCGGCGTGGTGCGGGCGATGGAGGAGCGGGGGCACCACCCCGACATCGTCGCCGGCGTGTCGATCGGCGCGATCAACGGCGCGATCATCGCCAGTCATCCGCGCGCGGCCAGCGCCGCGCTGCAATCGTTCTGGCGCGAGCTGACGGTGAGCGGCATGCCGGGCGTGACCCCGTCGGTCGCGCAGGCGCTCGCCACCTGGCGGGTGGCGGCGCTCGGCCTGCCGCACTTCTTCCGGCCGCGCTGGCTCGCGCCGTCGCTGGCTCCGGCCGACTGGCCGGCCAACTGGACCAGCTTCTACGACACCGGGCCGCTGCGCGAGCTGCTGCTGCGCTACGTCGACTTCCCGGCGCTGCGCACGAGCCCGGTACGGCTGCTGATCAGCGCGGTCAACGTCGAGACCGCCGAGCTCGAGGTGTTCGACAGCCACGTCGACGAGCTGCGCGTCGAGCACGTGATGGCCAGCGGCAGCCTGCCGCCCGGCTTTCCGTGGACCGAGATCGACGGCCGCTACTACTGGGACGGCGGCTTGGTCAGCAACTCGCCGCTGCAGCAGGTGCTCGATCACTGCGGCACGCGCGGCAAGGACGTGGTGATCGTCGACCTGTTCTCGTCGCACCGCGAGCGGCCGGACAATCTCGCCGAGGTGATCGCCCGCCGCGACGAGATCACCTATGCCGAACGCATCAACAGCGACTTCCGCGCCCGCGAGCTGATGCAGGACTTCCGGCTGCTGGTCGAGGAGATCACCGGGCTGGTCGATGCCCGCACCGAGGCGCTGATCCGCCAGCGGCCGCGCTACCAGAAGCTGATGGGCGATGCGCAGCCGATGACGATCACGCGGATCGTCCGCGAACCGGAGGACGGCGAGCGCTCGTCGCGCGACTACGACTTCTCGGCGGAGGCGATCCGCGCCAACGACGAGGCCGGCTACCGGCTCGCGCGGCGGATGCTGCCCGATGCGACGGGGGAGACGGCCGGCAAGGCGGCGGCCGGCAGGTCCGCGGCCCGGAAGTCCGCGGTGCGCTGAACCGCGGCCCGCTGAACCGCGGCCGTCAGAACAGCAGCGAGCTCAGCTTGCGCCGCCACTCCGACACGACCTGCGGCTGGGCGGCGGCCAGGCCGAACACCTCGATCATCCGCTTGCGGCCCACGTCGTCGCCGAACGCGCGGTCGCGGCGCACGATCTCCAGCAACTGCTCCATCGCCTCCGGCCACGCCTTGTAGCCGATGTAGTGCTCGGCCAGGTCCAGCCGCGCCTGCAGGTCGCCGGGATCGGCCTTGATCTTCGCCTCCAGCGCCGGCGACGGCGGCGCCCGGCTGGCCTCGACCTCGGTCTTGACCTGCTGCGCCAGGCCCTGCACCTGCGGATCGGCCTTCGCCTCCTTCGACAGGCTGTCGAGCTGGCTCTGCGCGGCCGCCGGCTCGCCCGCCTCCAGCAGGAGCTGGGCGTACATCAGCTTGGCCGAATCGCTGGACGGATCCAGCGCCAGCGCCTTCTTCACGTGATCGGTGGCCCGGGCCAGGTCGTTCTGCTCGAGCGCCTGCGCCGCCAGATCCAGCTCCACCTCGGCCGGATTCGGCATCAGCCGGTCGATGAACTCGCGCAGCTTGCCCTCCGGCAGCGCGCCCTGGAACTGATCGACCGGCCGGCCGCCGACCACCGCGAACACCGTCGGGATCGAGCGGACCCGGAAATGCTGGGCGAGCTGCTGTTCCTGGTCGCTGTCGACCTTGACCAGCTTGAAGCGGCCGCCGTATTCCTTCTCCAGCTTCTCGAGGATCGGCCCCAGCGTCTTGCACGGGCCGCACCAGGGCGCCCAGAAGTCGACCAGCACCGGCACCTGCATCGACGCGTCGATCACGTCGGCCTTGAAGCGTTCCAGGGTGGTATCGATGCTCATGACGGCGGTCCTTGCGCGTGCCCGCGCCAACGGCGGCGCGGGCGGGAAACGCGCGATTATATAAAGCCGGGCGCCGCCCTGCCGTCAGGCCACCGCCGTCAGGCCGCCGCCATCAGCTCGCTCTTCCGCTCGGCCAGCCGTGCGCCCAGCTCCGCCAGATCCAACTTCGACTGGCGGGCCTTGGCGAACATGCCGTCGCGCTTCTCTTCCTCGCGGACGTGGTGCTTGATCATCTCCGACAGCACGTGCACCTTCGCGTCGAAGTAGTCGTCCTCGGCACCCATCTGCTCGATCTCGGCGATCAGCCGCTTGGCCCCTTCGTGCTCGACCTCCGCCTCGTGGTGCACATCCTTGTCGCCGGTGGCCTCGAGGAATGCCGGATAGAAGATCTCCTCCTCGATCTGCGTGTGCACCTTCAACGCCTGACAGATCTCCGCGGCGAGCCGGGCCTTCTTGCTGGCCGCGCGCGAGTGCTCGAACTCGCTGAACCAGTCCTCGACCTGGCGGTGATCGTCCTTCAACAGCTTGATGGCGTCGGGTTGCTGAGTTGTCATTTTGGAACTCCTTTCTTCATGGAAACCCGCCCGATGCAATCGCCGGGCCCGACGGCGGAGCCCGGCCAAGGAGAAACTTGCAGATCCGGGGCGCGGGCACGGCCCCTGCCGAACAGTCGGTCCACCAACGTCGTCCACCAACAGCCGCCCACCCAGCGTCGAACGAAGGAGCCGTCATCATGTCAGCGAGCGATCGTCCTCTTGCCGTCGTCACCGGTGCATCGTCGGGCATCGGCTACGAACTGGCCAGGCTGTGCGCGAAGAACGGCTTCGACCTGCTGATCGCCGCCGACCAGGGGCCGCTGGATGCCAGCGCGCAGGACTTCCGCGCGCTGGGCGCCAACGTCGATGCGGTCACCGCCGACCTCGCGACCCGCGAAGGCGTCGACGCCCTGTACGCCGCGATCGAGGGGCGCCCGGTCGATGCGCTGCTCGCCAATGCCGGCCACGGCCTGGGCCACGCGTTCCTCGACCAGGACTTCGCGGCGATCCGGCACGTCGTCGACACCAACGTCACCGGCACGATCGACCTGATCCATCGGATCGGCAAAGGCATGCGAGCGCGCAAGCGCGGCCGGATCCTGATCACCGGTTCGATCGCCGGGCTGATGCCGGGGTCGTTCCAGGCGGTCTACAACGCAACCAAGGCGTTCATCGATTCGTTCGCCTATGCGCTGCGCGAGGAGCTGTCCGATGCCGGCGTTTCGGTCACCGTGCTGATGCCCGGCGTCACCGACACCGAATTCTTCCAGCGCGCCGGCATGCAGGACACCAAGGTCGGCGCCTCCGACAGCAAGGCCGATCCGGCCGACGTCGCGCAGATCGGCTTCGACGCGATGATGAAGGGCGAGAGCGACGTGGTGGCGGGCTGGAAGAACAAGCTGCAGGCGGCGATGTCGAACGTGACCCCGGCCGAGGTGCTGGCCGCCCAGCATCGGCGGATGGCGGAGCCGGGCAGCGCCAAGAGTTGAGCGACCGGCGGTGGGCGGCCGGCGGTGAGCACCGGCTGCGACTAGCGTCGCAGCAGGCTCGGCAGCATCCGCCCGAGCACGTTGTCCTTGCGGATGAAGTAGTGGAAGAGCGCCGCGCCGACGTGCAGCGCGATCAGTGCCAGCAGCAGCAGCGCGAGCAGCCCGTGGACGGCGAATACCGTCTTCGCGGCCTCCTTGTCGGGCGCGACGACGCCCGGCAGCGAGAACAGGCCGAAGATGTCGAGCGCCGGAAACAGCGAGATGCCGATGTAGCCCGCGATGGGCGTGGCGATCAGCAGCAGGTACAAGCCCCAATGGTTCAGATGGCTGACGACCCGCTGCCAGGGTTCGATCGTCGGCTCGTCGGCGGGAGCGCCCCGGCTCAGCCGGTACAGCAGCCGCCACAGCACCAGCAGCAGGATCGTCACGCCGACCAGCTTGTGGCTGCTGTACAGCGCGCCGGTCAGGTTGTCCCACAGGTTCAGCGTGTTGCCGCGGTGAACCATGTACACCCCGACCGGGATCTGCAGCACCAGCAGCGCGACGGTCAGCCAGTGCAGTACACGGGCGATGCGCGAGTAGATCGGGACCGGGATGCGAGAGACGGGCTGGGTCATGTCCGGGCTCCTGCGATCGGGACGGCGAGGGCGGCGGTCGCGATGAAGCGGCGACGGCCCGGCCTTCCGAGTTGATACGCCTTCAGCGGCGAGGATGCAAGAGGCCGGCGTTGTGCGGTGCGGGCGCCGGGTGCACTACACCGGCAGCGCCGTCGTGTGCTTCACCTGATCCAGCACGAAGCTGGTCCGGCAATCCTGCACGGCGGGATGCTTCAGCAGGGTATCCATCACGAAGCGCGAGTAGTGCGCCATGTCGGTGACCAGCACCTTCAGCAGGTAGTCCATCTCGCCGGTCAGCGACACGCACTCGACCACCTCGGGCCAGGTCTGCACCGCCGCCCGGAACACGTCCATCGGCGTGCGGCGCGAATGATGATTGGGCTTCTCGACGCGGACGTTGATGTACGCGGTCAGGCCCAGGCCCAGCCGGCGGGAATCGAGCAGCGCGACGTAGCGGGCGATCACGCCGGATTCCTCCAGCCGCCTGACCCGCCGCAGCGCCGCCGACGGCGAAAGGTTCACTGCCGCGGCCACCTCGTCGTAGGTGGCCCGGCCGCTGGCCTGAAGCGCACGAAGAATGCGCCGATCGATGGCATCGATGTCCGTAACGTCGATCATCCCGGTAATTATGCATGTTTCCTGCGCCTCGCGTTCGGTTCGGGACGCATTTCGCAGGAAAACTGCGCCGCCCTTCACGCAGAATGCCGGTACCGCAAACGGCGCTCGACAGCGAAGGAGACAGACGATGGCCGACCTGTTCGACAACCCGATGGGGCTGATGGGCTTCGAGTTCGTCGAGTTCGCATCGCCCGAACCCGGCGTGCTCGAGCCGATGCTCGAGCGACTGGGCTTCACCCACGTCGCCAACCATCGATCGAAGGACGTCGCGCTGTACCGGCAGGGCGACATCAACTTCATCGTCAATCGCGAGCCGCTCAGCCCGGCGGCGTTCTTCGCGGCCGAACACGGCCCGTGCGCCTGTGCGATGGCGTTCCGCGTCCGCGATTCGCACCATGCCTATGCGCGGGCACTGCAGCTCGGCGCGCAGCCGATCGACATTCCCACCGGCCCGATGGAATTGCGGCTGCCGGCGATTCGCGGCATCGGCGGTGCACCGCTGTACCTGATCGACCGGTTCGACGAGGGCCGCTCGATCTATGACATCGACTTCGAGTTCATCGACGGCGTCGACCGGCATCCGCGCGGCCACGGGTTGAAGCTGATCGACCATCTGACCCACAACGTCTACCGCGGGCGGATTGCGTACTGGGCGAAGTTCTATGAAAGGCTGTTCAACTTCCGCGAACTGCGTTATTTCGACATCAAGGGCGAATACACCGGGCTGACCTCGAAGGCGATGACGGCGCCCGACGGCAGGATCCGCATTCCGCTGAACGAGGAGGCGGCCGGCGGCTCGGGGCAGATCGAGGAATTCCTGATGGCGTTCAACGGCGAGGGCATCCAGCACATCGCGCTGCTGACCGACGACCTGCTGACCACCATCGACGGCCTGCGCGCAGCCGGCATGCCGTTGATGAAGGCGCCGCCGGCCGCCTACTACCGGATGCTCGAGAGCCGGCTGCCGGGGCACGGCGAAGATCCGGACGCGCTGCAGGCACGCGGCATCCTGCTCGACGGCACCAGCGGAGGCGACACCCACGGCAGCACCCACGGCGGCACCAGGCGGCTGCTGCTGCAGATCTTCTCGAACACCGTGTTCGGGCCGGTGTTCTTCGAGTTCATCCAGCGCAAGGGCGACGACGGCTTCGGCGAAGGCAACTTCAAGGCGCTGTTCGAATCGCTGGAACGCGACCAGATCGAGCGCGGCGTTCTCAAGACCGCGTGAGCGGGGCAACGCGCGCGCCGGGCGCGATCGTCGGCGGCGCCGCGTTCAGGGTCTCGATCGCGAAGCCGGCCGCCGCCTTGTAGCGGGCCATGAACGCATCGCGCTCGGCGGCCGGAACCACCTCGTCGATGTCGTCGAACACGCCGCCGCAGCGGTCGTCGACCAGCCCCAGCAGGCCGAACGGGCCGGCACCACGATTGCGCAGCACCAGCGCCGAGATGTCGGCGCACAGTGCGTCGTCATAGGCGCGCAGCGCGGCGGAGGTCACGCCATGCACGATCATCGCGGCGCCCAGCACGCGCGCATCGACGATCGCCTGGCTCGCGCCATTGGAGCCGACGGGGTACATCACGTGTGCCGCATCGCCCAGCAATGCCGCGCGCCCGTCGACCCAGGTGGGCACCGGGTCGCGATCGATCATCGGATACTCGAACACCTCGGCCGCGCCGCGCAGCATCGCCGGCACGTCGAGCCAGCCGTAGTTCCAGTCCTCGAAGCGACCGATGAACTCGCTGATAGCGACGCGGCGGTTCCAGTCGCCCTGCGTCCAGCCGGCCGAGTTGTCGACGGTGATCTCGGCGATCCAGTTGATCGTCGCCAGCCCGGTGGCCGGATCGGGCGGCGAGATCGGATAGACGACGACCCGATGCCGCAGCGACCCCAGGCCGATGAACGACGCGCCGCTGCGCACCGGCACGCCGGGTGTCGTGCCCCGCCACATGATCGCGCCGCCCCACTGGATCGGCGGCTGGCCGGGATGCATCTGCGCGCGCACCGCCGAGTGCAGGCCGTCGGCCGCGATCAGCAGCGACGCCTCGATCGTCTGGCGGCCGCCGTCTCGCGACTCGATCTGCACGGCGACGCCGCCGTCGTGATTGCGGTAGCCGGTCACCCGCGTGCCCAGCCGCAGCGCATCCGCCCCCAGGCGCTCGCACACCGTTCGGTACAGCAGCATCTGCAGCTTGCCGCGATGCACCGAATACTGCGGCCACCGGTAGCCGGCCAGCAGCCCGCGCGGCTCGGCATAGATGTCCTTGCCGTTGCGGCCGACCAGCGCCCATTCGCGCGCCTGCAGGCCGATGGTGTCGAGCAATCGGTCATCGATGCCGAGGTCGTACAGCTCGCGCACCGCGTTCGGCTGCAGGTTGATGCCGACGCCCAGCGGACGCAGCTCGGGCACCGCCTCGAGGACGACGCACGGCACGCCGATCTGGTGCAGGGTCAGCGCGACCGCCATGCCGCCGATGCCGCCGCCGGCGATGACGACCGGCGGGCGGATGGGACGCGATGGGTCCGCCGTCACGCTTCGGCCCCCGGTGTCATGCCATCGCCGGCGTTCGCGCCACCACCGTGGGTCCGAGGCTCTTCGTCGTCGTGGTCGTTCCGCTGTCGCATCGAGAGCTTCATGCGCGCATTGTACGTAGGCGCCATGCCGGAGCTCGGCCGCCCGCGGTCCGACGCAGAGGCGAGCGCTCCGATCCCGGATAATCGCCGCATGCCCGCTCCGCATCCCGCTCCCCCCGACTGGTCGCGCCGCCTGAAGCTGCGGCACCTCGACGTGTTCCGGGCGCTGGTGGACAGCGGCAGCATGACGGCCGCGGCGGCGTCGATGCACCTCACGCAGTCGGCGCTGTCGCACTGGCTGCGCGAGCTGGAGGACGCGGTGGGAACGCCGCTGCTGCTGCGCGGGCGCCGGCTGCGGCCCACGCCGGCAGGCGAGGTGTTCCTGCGCCATGCGCGGCGCATGCTGGGCGACGTGGCGCGCACGCGCGAGGAGCTGGCCTCGGTGCAGGCCGGCGCGGTCGGCCGCGTGCGGCTGGGCATGGTGCCGGTGGCCGCGCCGCTGCTGGTGCCGCGCAGCATCGTGCGGCTTCAGCAGGCGCTGCCGGGGCTGACGGTCACGCTGTCGGAGGGCACGCTGGACCAGTTGCTGCCGCGCCTGCAGCGACATGAGATCGACATCGTCGTCGGCCGGCTGGAGGAGCGGGAGCAGTACGCCGGCTTCGCTTACGAGCGCCTGTACCAGGAGCCGGTGTGCGTGGTCTGCGGCCCGCACCATCCGCTGTTGCGCCGTCGCACGCGGCGGCTGACCTGGGCCGACGTGGCCGCCTACCCTTGGATCCTGCCGCCGCCGGAAACGCCGATGCGGGCGCGGTTGGAGGCGGTGTTCGCCGCTGGCGGGGCACCGGTGCCGCCGGCCCCGCTGGAGTCGGCATCGATCGTCGTGAATCAGGCCGTGCTGCGCGACACGCAGAGCCTGGCGCTGATGTCGCGCTCGCACGCCGGGCAGTACGAGCAGCTCGGCGTGCTGCGCATGCTGCCGTTGCAGCACGCGCAGGGGCTGGGCGCGGTGGGCATGCTGTGGGCGGACCCGGCGCCGGACTCGGCGATCACGCGCGTGCTGGAGGCGCTGCGGGCCGAGGCGGCCGTGATGGCGGCGGCCTGATCAGGCCAGGAGCGCAGTTCACGGCGCAGCGCGAAGCTCACCCCGCAGCTCGCAGTTCACGCCAGGAGCGCGCGCAGCTCGCGGACGAAGCGCTGCGGATCGCTCCGGTACGGCACGTGCGCGCCCGCCATCGGGCACAGTCGGGCGCCGGCACGCAGGGCCAATGCCTGCAGCGCGGCACGATAGTCGTCCAGCCGCTCCTGGTGCAGCGCGGTCGCGCCTTCGCTACCGACGGCGATGGTGACCGGCATGCGCGCGGTGCCGTTCAGTGCGTCGTAGCGGTCGACCACGCCGAGCTCCAAGTCCAGCCACACGTCCGCATGATCCAGCACGCGCTCGCGCGCGGCCCGGGCTCCCGGATCCGTGTCAGCCTGCTCCGGTCCCGTGAGCCAGCCGAGGAAATCGGCCATCGCCGCGCGGTGGCCGCCGGCGGCGCGCGCGGTGTCCATGCGTGCGCGCAGCGCCGCCAGGAAGCGGTCGCGGTCGGGCAGCACGCCGATCTTGGGCGGCTCGTGCAGCACCGCGCTGCGCACCGTGCCGGGATGGCGCAGCACGAGATTCAGACCGATCGTGGCGCCGCTGCTGGGGCCGAAGACGTGGGCCGGCGCCAGATCCAGCGCGCGCAACAATGCCGCTGCGTCGTCGGCCTGCTCGTCGAGCGAGGTGCGCGTCCAGCCGGGCGGCCGCGGGCTGCGCGAGCGGCCGCGGCGGTCGTAGGCCACCACGGTGAAGTCGCTCGCGAGCGCGTCTGCCACGGCGTCGAACGCACTGGCGTCGCCGGAAGCGCCGGCGATCAGCAGCAGCGACGGGCCATCGCCGCGCAGTTCGTAGTGAAGCGTCGTGCCGTTGGCCTGGCACAGGCCGGAGCGGAGGGCCGCGGCGGGTGGAGCTGGAGGCGTGTTCATGCGGGCCCTCCTGGCTCAACCTTCGGCGCGGATGCCGGCGCGCCGCGTGACCTCGGCCCAGCGCGCACGTTCACGCGTCAGACGGCTGGCCGTGTCCTCCGTGCCCGCGCCCGAAGGATGCACGTCCCAGTCCTGCAGGCGCTGACGGATGTCGTCGCGCGCGAGCGTCCTGCGCACCTGCTGCTGCCAGGCCTGCACCACCGCCGGCGGCGTGCCGGCCGGCGCGGTCAGCACCCAGCCGAACTCGACCACGAAGCCGGGGTAGCCCGACTCGGCGACGGTCGGCACGTCAGGCATGGCCTGCGAGCGACGCGCACTGGAGACCGCCAGCGCGTGGAGCTTGCCGGCCTGCACGTGCGGCTGCACGCCCGAGGTGACCAGGAAACCCAGCGGCACGTCGCCGGCGAGCAGCCCCTGCGTCGCCGGCGCATTGCCTTTGTAGGGCACGTGCTCCAGGCGCAGGCCGGCCGTCGCGGCCAGCAGCTCGCTGGCGATGTGGCCGGGCGAGCCGCTGCCGGCCGATGCGTAGTGCACCGGCTGCGTCTTCGCGTGAGCCACCAGTTCGGCAAAGGTCCGCACCGGCAGCGCACGCGGGTTCACGACCAGCATCTGCGAGAAGGTGCCCAACGTGGCGATCGGCAGAAATGCCTTGTCCGCGTCGAAGGGCATCGACGCATAGATGGAGGGGTTGACGGTGAACGTGGTGTCGACCGCGGCCAGCAACACATATCCTTCGGGCCTGGCGCCGGCCACG
>OEIU01001511.1_pt1 | contig 14719 bp, 12 predicted proteins | sample 1539221 | NCBI WGS metagenome assembly OEIU01 (sample SAMN03792071, study PRJEB22550) | activated sludge metagenome | feature: wastewater treatment plant; material: activated sludge; isolation source: Wastewater treatment plant of a petroleum refinery complex | place: Argentina: Zarate | collected...
GCAGTGAAATATACTCCTACCTCCGCCGGCAGCACATCGCGCTCCTGTTGGTTCTTGGCGTGCACACCAACATGTGTGTTCTCAACCGCGGCTTTGGCATCAAGCAAATGGTGCGCTGGGGTGTGCCGGTGGCCCTCGTTCGCGACCTGACCGACAGCATGTACAACCCGGCGCGGGCCCCCTATGTCAGTCACGCCGAGGGTACCCGCCTGGTAGTCGAGTATATCGAGAAGTTCTGGTGCCCGACGGTGGTGAGCACGGAGTTGATTTGACCCGCCAAATTAGCGGTTTACGGCAGGCGGGTTTTCTCCCCCTTCCGTTTCAACATTGGCTTCTCTGGGGAGATCCCAAGTCGCACTGGTTCGAAAAAAACCCCCGAGGAATGGCCAGGGCCTGGATCAGCCTGGCCCAATAATTCACCTGGGCGGCGGTGCTCGCCAGGATCACGATCTCGCGCTCGTTGAAGTGGCCTTTCAGTTCATCGATGAAGGGCCGGGGGAAATGCAGCGGGGTTTGCGACACCAACACGGCGTACTGGATCGCCAGCCGCTCGCGCTCGGAAAAAGTCCCAACTTCCTCCAGGGCCTTGCGGCCTTGCAGCGCCATCAGTTCGTCCCGGGTTATGTGCTTCTCATCGAACTGGAAACTGTTCATATCGATGCAGAAGGAACAGGCCGCCGCATAAGATGCCTGGATGCGCACGATCTTGAGCATGCGTTCGTCCAGGTCGCCGTCCCGGTGAGCCACCAACGCTTCCAGCGCTCCGGAGCCGATGGCCGCCTTGGGATACCAGGCCAGGATTTTCGCCGGCAGCAGTTCCCGGCCGGTGACCCTTTTGGAAATCCAGATGCCAATCCGCAGGTAAAAGGGGATCCTCGCGGGCGGTTGGATGAATGCTTCCATTTTGTTTTCCTCAGTGCCAGGGGATTTCCCGCGGAAACCCGAGGGGGAATCCTGGTGGAATGAATTGTATTCGCAAAAGCGCAATCCGGCCAAATCGCGCGCCACGAATCTGGGTAGAAAGCCGTGAAAGCAGCATGCGGGCCAGCGCTCACCGGCAGCGTGAACAAAAAAATCCCCCTCCGAAAGGCGGGAAGGGGATTTTATGATCCAACAGGGGGCCTATTGGCAAGCCTGGAAAGCAGGCAGATGGCTGTTAAGCGAGGCGCTCTGCAGGTTGGCAAACACCCGGAGGATATCGGTATGGGTGACCACTGCCCCAAGTTCGTCATACAGGGCCGCATCCGCGATCTCGGCAGCTACGCCGGCCTGACAGGCTTCACTCAGGCTGCTGTAGGTGGGCACGGTCGCCAGACCGGGATTGGTGGGAACCGCGACCCCGTACTTGGTGGCCTGGCGGATCAAGGCATTCACATGCTGCTGTTCCGCTTTGACGATCTGGGAAAACGGGTAGACGTTCCCGAACTGGTCGATGACGCCCTGGTAGAGGTTCAGGGCCCCATACTCTTCGAGGATAGCCCGGTTGAGCGTATCCACTTCCGCGTCAGACAGGGGCGTCAGCGCGACGCCGGCCCTGGGCGCGGTGGTGGCGGTGGATTGCCCATACCCTCCCCGGCCTCCCGTGCCACCCTGGCGGTCCAGGGCGGCGGCAGAAACGGTCCCCGGCTGTGTGAAGGCCATCAGCCCCAACGCCAGGATAGCAACAGACGCAAAAGCGCCCAAAACTTTCAAGATTTTCGTAGACATGTTTTTTTCTCCATTTGCAAATTCACTTATTTTCATAAGTTGATTGCATTGTATCCATGCCGTGTGAAGAACCTTTGAGGCGCTTTCGAAGAAGTGATGAAGATTTTCGTATGAACCCTCTCGTGGCCGTCTCGCAGCAAACCACGGGGAAAGCCATTGGAATGGGTTTATAGAATCCCATTGCCCCGCTAACTTGCTTTCCTGCGTTCACGAATGATTCCCCCAAACAAATGGATCGTGAAGTAGATGAACAGGAATAACAGGGTAAACAGGATTGTAAAGACAAAGGTAGGCAGGTTCGTCATCGGGTGGCGCACAATCCCGTACACATCCTTCGCGATGGGCAGCGGGTCTTGCAGGATATCCCAACTATTCCAGCGCAAGAATCTGCCCATGTAAACGCCCACGCTGCTAAGACTTGTGACAACAATCGCGAAAATCCAGCCCACGACCGGGTTGAATGCACGCGTGACGATCTCCTGCATCTGGTACAAAGAACTGATTCCTAACAACAACCCGGTCCAGGCGAACCAGACCAGGATGATCACATCGAACCATAAGGGTGAGTTGAGATTGGTGACCGACAGATGCTGAAAATCGGTCAGCAGATAGGAGGCATTGGGAAAGAAAACCAGCCAGACAATGGTGCTGACGGGCATGATTAGGAAAAAGGTGGCGCGGCGGCGCATGGACAGATAGGCGGCCAAAGAAGCAAAGTAAGGGATCCAGGCCAGGAACAGATTCCAGACCAGAAATGAATAATTTTCAGTGCCGGTCATTTTGCCATGCACTTTTACCAGCGCAACCGAAATGATCGAGGCAATCACCAGCAAAACACCCAGAAGCAATTTGTATCTGTACCGGGAGACGGTTTCAGGAATATCGGACATGATGTAATTCTGCTCTTTTTACTCCTTGGTAGATTGGCAACATTATAATTCAGTTGCGGCGGATATTGACTGGCCTGCGAAACGGGCGCCAGGCCTCGATTCGAGATACACATCACAGGCTGATCGAATGCATGCGAACTGCAAAACCAAAAACGGCTTCCCGATGGGAAGACCGTCCTTACTGCAAATATTGGATTAGCCCGGTCAGACCTCGCAGGTTAGTTTGGGCAGGTATAGCGGTAGTTGACTTCGCCCTCAAAATGGTAATGCCCGCGGTTGCGGTGCGGCAGCAGTTCGGCGATTCTGTACATAATCTCGTCGGTGACCGCCTGGCGCACCTCCCGGGAGAGGGCCACGCCGTTCAACTGCAGCCGGAAGGGTTTACCGACCGCCATGTGAAATTCCGTGCGGCGCAGGCGTTTCAGGTTGTACCAAAAATTCTCGTAACCGTACAATCCAATGGGGAGCAGGGGCGCCTGGCTGCGGACCGCCAGCGCCACCACCCCCGGTTTACCCTGCAGCAGGCGGCCATGTTTGCTGCGGGTACCCTCCGGCGAGATGGCCAGGATTTTCCCCCGGCTGAGCACCTGGGTGGCCTGGTCAAACGCCTGGCGGTCGATCATATCGCGATGGATAGGGATCAGTTCCCACTGGTTGAACAGGAAATGGAAGAGGGGGTTGTTCCAGGTTTCTTTTTTAGCCAGCCCGGTGAAATCCGGGTTATCCAGGTGGGCCACAATCACCGGCACTTCCAGAAAATTGATGTGGTTCCCCACCAATATGTACGGCCCGCTGCGCGGTACTTGCTTAAAAGCGTCGACATCAATCCGGCAGACGGTTTGAAAAACGCGCCTCAAGAACCAATTGACCGCCCGCTGGCTGGCACTCATTGCTTTTGGGTAATCACATCCAGGGCGGATGGGAACAACTCAATGCTGAGCGCCGACCCGGCGATGCAGATCGTCTCGCCATCCGCGTGGGCCGGGATGCTGCCCTCGACAGCCCGGATGGTCACCTGCTTTGCGCGCACCATCTGGATGGCCGGATGTTCTTTTTGTGTGCCGGAGATAAATTTCGCCGCCAGTGGGAGGATTTTCAACTGGTGGACCTGCCCGGCCAGGCACAGGTCGAAGGTGCCGTCCCCCGGGTTGCTCTCGGGGGCCATGTGGAACGTGCCGCCCATGCGGCTGCCGTTCATGATCGAAATCATCAGGAAGCGCCTCTGGACGGGCGTGCCTCCATCCAGGACGATCTCATAGATCGGGGCTTTTGAGTATAAGAAGATGGTGCGCACCAATGCCGCTACATAGGAGGCCGCGCCATGCAGCCACTTGATCTTGGCGGACTCAAAACCGACCACGGTATCAAAACCCAACCCCACCCCGTTGCCGAAGTAGCGTCCCTGCGGATAATCGCCGCCGCTGACAAGGCCAATGTCGATCCTGCGCAGATTGCCCTGCAGCAAGGACTCCACGGCGGCTTTGATTTCCTGCGGAATGCCGGCTCCGTAGGCGAAATCGTTGCCCGTCCCGATGGGCAGCACACCCAGGGCCGGCCGGCCGTTTCCGTTTACATTCGCCTGCATCAGGCCGTTGATGGTCTCGTTGACCGCGCCGTCTCCGCCGGCGGCGACGACCAGGGGGCAGCCTGCTTCGGCGGCCTCTTGCGCCATCGTGCGGGCGTGACCGGGTCCCTGGGTGAGCAGCAGGTCGTACTCAAAGCCGCGTTCGGCCAGGAGCGCCTCAACCTTGGGAAGATTATCGCCCGCAGTGCCTTTTCCGGCGGCAGGGTTATAAATGAGCCTGGGTTTTTGCGTCAAATCAAACATCCTTATGATCGGGGATAGTGGTTATAACCCTGATGAATATTGGCGGGTTCGGTGTGGAACAAAAAATTGCATTCCTCGGTTACAATCCCCCCACCGGGACAGCAGCATGAAATATCAACTGGTTATTTTTGATTTTGATGGAACCCTGGCGGACTCGTATCCCTGGTTTCTTTCGGTCTTTCAAGACCTCGCCCAGCGCTACCGGCTGCCGCGTATGGACTCGACCGACCTGGAAAAACTGCGCGGCTTCGATGTGCGCCAGATCCTCAAAGAATACCACATTCCGCTGTGGAAAGGAATCCTGATTGGCAATCACCTCAAAAGGCTGATGGCCAGCCAGATTGAAGAAATTCACCTGGTAGATGGAATGCAATCTGTAATCGAACGCCTGGGGTCTGCAGGCGTCAAACTGGCGGTAGTCACCTCCAACGCAGAGAAGAACGTGCGGCAAGTGTTGGGCTCTGGTAACCTGGGCTATTTCGATTGGATTGAAAGCGGGGTTTCGTTGTTCGGCAAAAAGAAGAAATTCCAACAGATCCTGAGGAAAACCGGGGTTCCAGCCGGCCAGGCATTGAGCATCGGCGACGAAGTGCGCGACCTGCACTCCGCGCGCGCTGCCAACATCCCGTTTGGCGCGGTGACCTGGGGCTACACGGACCGGCAGATCTTGCAGGCGCATGCTCCGGAGGCGCTCTTCGAGCATCCCGAGCAAATCCTCGCGGCGGTGGAAGGGTAGAGACATTGCCCGGCGGTATCAACATCGGGCGATACCAGGCCACATCGAACCTCGATCGGCTAATTCTTCTCGAAGAATCCTCAATTGTTACCTGGAACCAATTACCAGCGGCCATACGGTATTACTTTAATGTTATATGCCATTATTCGTCGGATCATTTCCGATATCACAGAAAAAACATCAGATAACACGATCGGCCAAAATACAGAAAGGCTGAGGTGGCGTATGGGTTATGTAGATCCGCACGTAAGTATAGGAAGTCAATTCAATCTTTCCATTTCAACGTTTCAACCCGAACTATTTTTCAACCGAACATTGCCACGGCAAGGATGGTGAACCCAGGATTACCATATCCGGATTTCCTTCCACAATTATAATATGGGCTAACACATCCTGTACTTCTTCGCAGCCAATAACCGTGACATCTGCGGCGTCCGGAAACTGGTCAACTTGATTAGCTAACGGTAAAATTACGATTTTTGAAGTTTGCCCGATGACACGTAGTATTAAGCGAGCATAATCACGTCCAGAATATGGCATGAAATTTCGCGATACAGGTTCACCTTGGCCAGCCGCATAATACCGGGGATACAATCCACGTCCTCGAAGGATGACTGCCCCCTTGCTGTTCATCAAACTGGTGATGCTTTCCATTGCGATTCCACTTTGTTGCAAAGAACCGCGCTCGAGAACTGCCTGGCCCAATTCTTCGGGTGTCTGGGGGGGATAACGCATTGGAAAAAATTTTCCGATCCAGATGACCGATGAACCAAGGACTAAAAGACCGAGTGCCAAACCTAAATACATGCCCGCCCTTCGCCCGGGTTTCCGATCCGGGTGAAATCTTTGTTGGGGAGCCTTTTTTGCAACATGGCCGAAGCCTAGGATTACGGCCAACCATATACTGAGATGGACTAAACCTAAGCCAAAGTACAACAACACTACCCAATCGACAGGAACAAGATAGCGGCTGCCGGAAGTGCGCCCCAAAGCGTTAGATAAGTAATAGCCTATCAACATGATCATAGGCACTAGACCCGCTAATTTAGCATATTTCCAGGACGCGCCAATCCCAACTGACAGTACGATCAGGTCTAAAAACAGGAATAATTGTTTCTGGCGTGGAAGGGCCCCCTGCCAGTCTTGACGCCAATAGGGTGCTTTTAAGGTGACGTCAAGATAATCGTTTTCACCAATATAATGTGAGAGTGGCAAAATCAAAACACTCATCACAAGGTTATGGACAAAATGTTTGGGCGCAAACTGAAATGCTGCCTGAATTCGGCTACCCAGGCTGGAGGCGGTCTGTAGGGTTCCTCCATTCTGTGGGGAAGCTGTTTCAGATGGTGGGGCTGCTGGGTATTGTTGAGGCTCAGAAATAGAATTGTCGCTGATGGCTGTTGATCCAGAAACATCATACCGGGTACTGAAAACAGCGCCAATTTTCTCCTCAATAAAAAAACGGCCTTCCGGTGTGCGATTCGCAAAAAACCAGGGACCAACAACCAGCATGACTCCTGCTAACAACAAAGTCGATGCGCTCAACCAACTTTTCCAAAATCGTCCATATCGAAGAATAATAAGCAGAATCACAAATGGAACCAGAAACAACGGATTTGTCCTGGTGAGGATCAAGGTCCCTAAAATTCCTCCAGTCAACAAAAGCGCCAAACTTGATGCAGTTGGATGCCTCAACCAATAAACCAACACAAGACAAAGCAACGCGATCCCAAAAGCTGTGGGGAATTCGGTCATCATCAGCCTGGATTGTGAAACCTGGATTAGTAGGGTTGCGGCAATGGAGTTGGTTTGTTGAAAAGTAACAAACATCCCAATCAATAAACCGGCGGTCCGGCTATGGATTAATTTGCCTACCAAATACAAAATCGCGGGAAAGAGCGCCAGAATAATTGATTGCAGTTGCACTACTGAAAGATAATTTTGACCAACTAAAATATGAAGCACGGTAAGAAAAAGCATATAAAAGGGCTTATCATGATATTGATTGTTGTTTAAGCCTTGCCCGATCAGTACGTACTGAGCGCCTATATCATGAGCTTCCGCATCTGAATAAGGGTAATATACATAATTAGGAGGATAAGGGCCAGGCGCAAAATAGCTGCGATCCATTGGGGACTGCGACCATAATGTTGCCGCAGACATCCATAAAATAAGGCAAATGACGATGTCCAATCCCCAGCCAGAGAAGAATCTAACAATTTTTTCTGCGATGGTTTTCCTTTTTACTATGAGACATCCGGCCGCAAACCCCAGGCTTATTGTCCAGGCTAGCAAGACTTGAAACCCAAGCACTGGTACACCAGCTTCATTCCAATATCGATTATCTGATGTGATCCCAATTCGTGTGAGAGCAATTCCAACCCAAAGTGAAAGGAGTATTCCCAATGCCAGGCCAGCCGCCAATAGCAACGCCCTTTCGCTCTTCATTAACGCTATCAAGTGTGGAAGCCAATACTTTCTCCAAGCAAATATCATGGCTACTAATAGCTGTATGCAAATCAGGATCATCCATAATATGATTTGCCGGTAACGCCCCAGATCCTCGGCGAGCGGTGTCCTCCGCTCAATTGGAAAAAAATAAATCAACCATCCTATAAAAACGATGGCCGTCAGGCAAGATGCGAAGATTACCTTGCCAGGCCTATTCGACGCAAAGGCTATAAATGCTTCGGCCTTGGGTGGCTTTAACCAACTAAGGATTGCAATGAGGAGAAAGGCCAGAGTGAAAACACTTAACCCAGCGAGAATGACAACTCTAGGCGTCGGAAGCCCCCAAAGCATTTTTTCACTGCTTTCTAACGGAACGCGCAGGAAATGACGTAAAACCACAAGGCCTTCGCATCCCAATCCCCCAAAAATTAATCCCAAAACGCGGTTTGGTAAAAAATATCTATTAAAAAAATTGGCGATGAAATGCCATAGATTTTTCATGATTGGCTAATAAGCCCCTTTCCCGCTCAATACTGTAAAAATTGTGCGGGCCAAAATATAAACATCCAACCAGATCGACCAGTTTCGTACGTAATAAGCATCCAGACGTACTCGCTCGGCATAACTCATATTATTACGCCCGGATATTTGCCACATCCCGGTGATGCCAGGCTTCACCCTGGCATACAAGTAATAAGAATTTTCATAATATAGGATCTCAGCATCGACTATGGGTCTGGGGCCTACCAGGCTCATTTCGCCCTTTAACACGTTCCATAACTGAGGGAGCTCATCTAGGCTCAATTTGCGAAATATGGCACCAATCCGGGTGATACGCGGATCATGTTTAAGCTTACGATTAGCTTCCCATTCTTTCTGTAAACCTGGATGGGATTCTAAAAACGCTTGTAATATCTGGTCAGCGTTTTTTGCCATCGAGCGAAATTTCCAGATGCGGATGCAGCGGCCACTCTGGCCGACCCTATACTGAGAATACAATACCCCACCAGGGGAATCTATTACCACCAGCAAAGAGCAAATACATAATATAGGTATTAAAACGGGCAGGAACAGGAGGATTAACCCAATATCGAGCACCCGTTTTAGGATTTGCTGACTACGACTCATCAAGTTTTGCTTCAATTCCAAGCCTAAAATCCCGCCCATGTCATAAGGGGTTACCCAAACACTGCCTAAAGGCAAAATTTCTGTCATCAAGATCAGATGTGAATACCTTCCCGTCAGTTCATCGATCACCGCCCTAAGTAGGTTTTTGTCCATTTCCGTTATAATCAGGATTGCTGTATGGAACCCCACGATCTCTGGAACGACTTGATTGGATAGAATATCTTTGGACTGAATGACAGTGATGCCATTTGGAACGCTTTCCTTGTTCCCACTCGTTTGAATGACAGCTTTTGGTAGTAAACCGACTTGAGGATTCTTTAACAGATATTCGAGTACAGTTTTTCCATCAGGGCCATAACCAATCAAGATTACCGGTTCTCCCCACCTTTTGACCCTGGTTGCAGCTGTACGAAACAGCTCCCGTCCAATCGGCACAATAAAGAGGGACAATATCCAGGCAAGTCCAAAAGAAGCACGGGAATAGGCTTCTACACTGCGAACCCAAAATGAAATTGTTGCTAGACCTAAAAACACAGCGGTAGTCGTCAGAGTCAACCGCCGAAACTCTTCAACCGGGCTTATCCCAATCGCAGGATACAGCCCGGTCAAAGCATATAAGACGACAAAAACGAAGACCAGTGGGATGACACTGATATAGAATTCGGGTTTTAAAGCTGGATTAATTTGGGACCAAATCCCAATCGCGATACCACCAGAGATGATTAGACTGACAATATCAACAATCAACAGTTCCAGGCTCATGAAATATCGATTATATTTTTGCACTGTATCTCGAATTCTCCTGAATCATTATACTTAAAGCCAAACCGGGATCGTTTCTCACATTCTTCTATTGATCCGAGCAGATTATAGCATACGGGCAGTAAGCGAAACTACGACCAATAAGATCTCTGACCGCTTATCTTGCGTTTCAACCAAACTGGCAGCAGCCTCTGACAGCGGCCCACTTGAAAAGCAATCAATTTCAACCCCGATTCAAAATATAGACGAGGAATCCAGGCCCAAGCCCGTTTTGATAGCAAGGCTTGTGAGGCCTGTATATTAAAACGAAGCCCTTCTCCACCAGTATTACCGCCTTGTAAGGCATCCCCAGCCTGTGAAAAAAAAATCCCAATATCAAAATACCTTTGAAAAATGCGAAATAGGGAATATTCATGGGAATGGAAGACAGACGCTTGGGCTTGATAGGCGACTGAAAAACCAGCATGTAATAATACAGAACACAGGAACATATCTTCATTTACAATTACTTCTTCATTGAAGCCGCCCACTCTCCAAAATATATCTTGCCAAACTGCTGACGCAGTGTTGGAGAAAAAATAGGCTTTTATTCCCAAAGTGTTGATATCGTCGAGGGTTCTGACGAATGGTTGAGACGGGTAATTAAAATGGCGTGCGAACTGCTCAAGGGGATTTGCTTGTGGATACGCCACCTGTCGTGCAGTCGCGGCTACGGCCACTCCATTCCGTAAAGGAATAGTCAGATTGTCAAGAAAATCGGGACCGATCGGGAGCGCGTCTTGTGTCAAAAACACCAAGATTTCACCTCTGGCAGCTCGGGCGCCCAGATTTCGCGCTCGACCATGACGAAAAGCATCATGTGCGATCGAAATCACCTTGCACCCTTTTGATGCAGCAAAGTCAGCAGTACCATCCGTCGAACCCGAATCTACAAGAATAACTTCTATCGACTTTACAGTCTGATCATATAATCTTGAAAGTAGTTCAGGCAGGAATTGAGCGGCTTGAAAAGTTGGGATAATGATAGATAAATTCATATCTAACCTCCCACTATTTTTTTACTTAGCACATGTTGATAAACTGTTATCAATTCGTGCACGTGGTTGTCCAGGCTCTGAGGGCGGTTCCAGTACTGCCGGTAAGCAGCCATCCCCATCTTCCCGGCGAGGTGAGCATCTTGAAATAATTCCATTTTTTGGCGCAGGTCGTGCGCATCTCCACCCCGGAACCATAGGCCTGTCACCCCATCTTCAACAAATTCTCGAGCCGCATTGGTATCTGGCACAATCGCCGGAACACCAAGAGCAGCGACTTCCAACACAACCATCCCCTGGGTTTCAGCAAGAAGCGAAGGGAACACGAGCACCCTGGCGCGACATAATTGCTCGATGACCTGGTTATGCTCCAGCCAGCCAGTAATTTTTGCCCTGTGTAACGCTACCATAACCTCAGCTTCTAATGGGCCTGAGCCGACCAGGGTAAGCGGTAGGTCCCATTGATTTGCTGCCTGAATCAGTAGATGCACGCCTTTTTCAGGGGCAATTCTTCCAACCATTGTCCAAATATTATTTTCGGAAACTGATACAGGGGGGTGTTTAACCACATCGATTGGATTATTCACCCGATAAAACTTGGCGCTGTCAGGCAGGTAAGGACGCAGTATCTCTTGACTGAAATCCGAGACCGCAATAAAGTGTTGAAGCCCATCTGGTAATTTTCCCAATTTTCTTTGAACCAGGCTCCGACTATATCTCCATAACTTTTGAGGATAGCTGCGTGCATCACAATTACTTGCTAAACAGGCAAGGGAAAGGGCGTGCAGGCCGCAGGGATGTCCTGCTGGATAGGAGTAAAAAGCCCCATTAGGGCAGGCCAGGAAGTAATCGTGCATAGAACAAACAAACGAGAATCCACTATCCAACCCTGCCCTGACAACACTTGAAGACAAAGCCTTTGTCCAGCCATGGAGGTGGATGACAGTTTCTACGGGATCAAGCTGGTCGAGTATAGATGTAAACCTGGCTTGAGCAGTCTCATTCCACCATCCCTGCCGGAAGGCACGCCAACGGTTGGGATCTTTGAAAATTTCGTACTGGTCGAGATGTATCAATTGTAAATTCTTCTGATTATATAGAGCGACATCGACCGGCCCCACAGCAGTAAAGAGCGTTACACCAACCCCATCAGAGGCCAATCCCTGGGCAGAAGATAATGCTACCTGGCTTGCACCGCCATTGACGTAGGCAAAGTCGTTCAAAATCACAACGTTTTTCAACATCACATTCACACCAGCAACCCGTCTAGATGGTGGATTCGGGCAGTCGTAGAGCCAGTTTAATTCGGCCCGGCAAGTTGCGCCGTATCAATGGGAAACGAAGCAATATAACGTAAATCCATGATTTCCATTTTTTAATATTTAATCGCACAGATTGTTGGAACCAGGCTAAGGCCTTTACATCATCTCTTGCTTGTAAACAGATCCGTCCCTTTATATATGCAGTGGATGCAAAGATCTGACGTTTTTGACTTGGCCCGAGGTTAGGGTCATCCTGAAAAGCCTTTTCTAAAACCTGATCATGCTCAGCAATCCATCGTCGATAGTTTTTCGTTATTTTGTCTGGGGCATCATATTCATATAAAACCAACACAGGAGATAATGGGATAATCGGGTAATTTCGAGCGACACGAATGATCAGATCCCAATCCTGGCTAGAATGTAATTGTGGATCAAATATGCCTAATCGATCCAGACAATCCCTTTTTAATACCGTGGATGAAAACACAATGAAATCTTCACTCAATAAGGCGAAATAGGCATTTCCTTTGGCATTTCGAGCTTTTACCGTCCAGAGGAAACAACCCTGTTCGTCAACAAAAGCTGCACTCGAGTAAAACATGCCAACATCGGGGTTTTCTTGAACGGCGGCTGCGACTGCAGCCAATTTTCCGGGAACCCAACGGTCATCCGCATCTAAAAAAGCTAGATAGCGACCATGAGATAACCGTATTCCAGTATTTCTCGCGACACTTACACCCTGATTAGGCTGATAGTGGTAATGGAGCCGGTTTTCATAAGGCTTTAAAACAGTCTGCGTTTCGTCTATAGAACCATCATCAATCACCCAAAGTTCATAATCCTGACAGGTCTGTTGAAGCACACTCTCGACTGCGCGGATACATTTCCCGGCACGATTATAGGTCGGAATGATGACAGAAAAAAGAGGCGCCTCTTTGGATGCTTGTTCCATTACTTCATTCTCTTAATGGATACCAAGCGCTTGAAACAATTGCTCGAACCGGCGCTGGTAAGTGTGGTCATGAATTGCGCGCCGATACCCGGCTTGGCGGATCTGTTCAGCCTCTTGAGGATGGGCCAAGTAATAGTTTATTTTTTCTAATAACTCAAATTGATTACTATAAGTCAGAATTTCTGTTTCCGGGTCAAAAAACTCACAAAGTTCATCGCTATAACCTGTGCAATATAGTGCTCCGCTCATTGGAGCTTCAAACTCGCGCAAATGAAGATGACGTACCACTGCCTGCCCTGCATCATGGTGAAGATACACCTCAAGAAACCCCAAGCTGATCTGGCTGCGGCTGTAAAGTGTAATCAATTCTTCATCAGAAACGGAAGAGTGAACATTATCAGGGAAGCGGTCCGCTAAGTAGCGCCGGTAATCATGGTCAGCAAGATTAGCAGAGGCGCGCATCTGTGCAGAAGGGGAAAAACTCAAACTGGAAAGCAGGAGATATTTCACCCGTTTTGCCCAAGATCTCCATCGGCTAGAAGTGCCATACTTCCAACGTGGACCAAAGGCATGCACCTCAACTCCATTTTCGAGTAAATACCCTATATATTTTGCTCTGAGGGCGTAATTTTCACCCACAAAAGAAACCGGTATAGTCTGAGGTACCTGCTGTGGATGGAAATATTTCGGGTTTGAGGCCATTGGCCACCACAAAGGGTTAGCCCCAATCGCCAAAAATTTTTGACGCGCATCCTTTTCCGTGTGTAAATTGTAATCAAAGTGAGGTGATATCTCATCCACCAGATAAAATTGGTGTGCATTATTGCAGGAAAAGTTACATGTAATGACCCCAAGCTGCCGGATTTCATCGATCACTGATGTATCTATCATTCCATCCATCAGGTAAGTAAACAGTAATTGGAAAGGTTTCACCGCATGTTCTTTCTTAAATGTCTCTAATAAGTTCGTGGAAAAACGCTCACGTTTGACGGCATCCAGGTGTCCTATTCTTACTTCCTGGGTTGAAACTAGATATACCTCGTTCCCGAGATCTAAAAGTGGTTCATATAAATTACGAACCCAGGTCTTGTTTCCCTGGACATTGGAGTTGGTCGAGAAATCAATAGCTTGAAATATACGCATCGGATTTATTTTGAGAATTTATAGTATGAATTTATGTTGAAAATGATGGGTCGTCAAAATACTTACCCAGGCTAAATAAGAAGCCGAAAAGATTATACTGGCAAAAACTATCCCCGGAAGCCCGAACCACATTGCACCCAAGAAGTTCAATAATACTCCCGCAACTGCCGTTAGTATTTTAGGCAAAAGCAATTGCTTCGGATTTAAGGTCGTCATGATTAAAAGCGATTTCATTTGGCCAATTGTAAACAGTCCCGCAGAAAGGGTTAACCATGGTAAATAGCTGGAGACAATGCGATATTCGTCACCCACCAATAGACCAAATATTGGCTTATGCAGGAGAAGGGTAATTCCAAATATAGACATAGTGCCAGCCGAAGAAGCCAGCACAAGCCAACCAACCAGGCGCTTGGCTTTTTCCCAACGCACCAAATCGGTAGCCTCTCCTACCTGATGGAACAATATCGGGGAGATAAATTGTGATAAAACCGTAGACAGCAAGATGATCGGGTAGTAGCCTATCTGGTAAAGTGCCGAATAATACCCAACTACCTGTGTGGATGTAAAAGCCTGGAGCGCCCAACGATCAGAAGTCATCTGGGCCCAGGTAAAAATACCCCAAATTATCGAAGGAGAGGCATAAATGTTGATTTTATCTACCCATATTCCCCTCACGGGCCTCATGGCTAGAGTTTGGTAATTAATATCCTTAGAAATTGAAAACTTGAAAAAATATGCTTGTGAAGCAAGAACGAAAAGGGCAGAAATTGCATCCCCCGCCATGGCAACCTGACTGGAAGCTGACAACAGAGATATTAATAAGACC
>OEIU01001512.1_pt1 | contig 14711 bp, 11 predicted proteins | sample 1539221 | NCBI WGS metagenome assembly OEIU01 (sample SAMN03792071, study PRJEB22550) | activated sludge metagenome | feature: wastewater treatment plant; material: activated sludge; isolation source: Wastewater treatment plant of a petroleum refinery complex | place: Argentina: Zarate | collected...
TGATCGACGAGATCGACAAGGCCGACATCGAGTTCCCGAACGACCTGCTGCGCGAGCTGGACCGGATGGAGTTCTTCGTCTATGAGACGCGCGAGCTGATCAAGGCCAAGCACCGGCCGGTGGTGGTGATCACGTCGAACAACGAGAAGGAGCTGCCCGACGCATTCCTGCGCCGCTGCTTCTTCCACTACATCAAGTTCCCGGACAAGGAGACGATGGGCCAGATCGTCGACGTGCACTTCCCGGGGCTGAAGAAGAACCTCATCAAGGAGGCGATGGAGGCGTTCTTCCAGATCCGCGAGCTGCCGGGACTGAAGAAGAAGCCGTCGACCTCCGAGCTGCTGGACTGGCTCAAGCTGCTGGTCGCCGAGGACATCCCGCCCGAAGCGCTGCGCTCCAAGGACGAGAAGGCGGTGATCCCGCCGCTGCACGGCGCGCTGCTGAAGAACGAGCAGGACGTGCACCTGTTCGAACGGCTGATCTTCATGGCGCGGCACAACCGTTGACAGGCGCGCGCACCCGACCGACTCCTGGGAGCGAACGATGCTGATCGATTTCTTCTTCCATCTGCGCAACTCCAAGCTGCCGGTGTCGATCAAGGAACACCTGCTGCTGCTGGAGGCGATGAGCAAGGACGTGATCCAGCCGTCGATCGACGAGTTCTACTACCTGTCGCGCGCCGCGCTGATCAAGGACGAACGCAACTACGACAAGTTCGACAAGGCGTTCGGTGCCTACTTCCAGGGCGTGCAGGCGCTGCCGGGGCTGGACCTCGAGCTGCCGCTGGAATGGCTCAAGCGCCAGTTCCAGCGCGAGTTCACCGCCGAGGAGAAGGCCGCGATCGAGGCGATGGGCGGGCTCGACAAGCTGCTCGCGCGCCTGAAGGAACTGCTCGAGGAGCAGAAGAAGCGCCACGAAGGCGGCAAGAAATGGATCGGCACCAACGGCACCTCGCCGTTCGGCAACGGCGGCTTCAATCCCGAGGGCGTGCGCATCGGCGGGCCGTCGGCCGGCAACCGCACCGCGGTCAAGGTCTGGGAGCAGCGCGCCTACAAGGACTACGACGACCAGATCGAGCTCGGCACGCGCAACATCAAGATCGCGCTGCGCCGGCTGCGCAAGTTCGCCCGCGAAGGCGCCGAGGAAGAGCTGGACCTGGACGACACCATCTCGTCGACCGCCCGCAACGCCGGCTACCTCGACATCAAGATGGTTCCGGAGCGCCACAACACGATCAAGGTGCTGATGCTGCTGGACGTCGGCGGCACGATGGACGACCACATCAAGCAGACCGAGGAACTGTTCTCGGCGGCCAAGAGCGAGTTCAAGCACCTCGAGTTCTACTACTTCCACAACTGCGTCTACGACTTCATGTGGAAGAACAACCGGCGCCGCTTTGCCGAGAAGTTCCCGACCTGGGACATCATCCGCAAGTACAACAAGGACTACAAGCTGATCTTCGTCGGCGACGCGACGATGAGCCCGTACGAGATCCTGCAGCCCGGCGGCTCGGTCGAATACAACAACGAGGAAGCCGGCGCCGTCTGGCTGCGTCGGCTCGCCGAACGCTTCCCGAAATTCGCCTGGCTGAACCCGGAACCGGAAGGCGTCTGGGAATACCGCCAGTCGATCGCCGTGATCAAGCAGGTGCTGCACAACCGGATGTACCCGGTGACCTTGAACGGGCTCGAACGCGCGATGCGGGAGCTGGCGAAGTAGGAACGGGGCGATCGCATCGGCGCCCGCGACCGGCACCAGCGGCCGCCGGGCTTCTAGCGACGCGGCGACGTCCGCTTCAGGTGACGCTGATCGGCAGGCAGAGCCGGTAGCCGTGGTTGCGGATCGACTGCAGGCATGGCTCGCCCGCTCCGGCGTCGCGCAGTTTTTTCCGCAGTTGACTCAGCCGCACATCCAGGCTGGCGCGCTGGCCTTCACCGTCGTCGAGCTTCAGGTGGATCGCGATCTGCCGGCGCTCGAGCGTCTGCAGATTCGCCTGCGCCAGCGCCGTCAGCAGCCGCGCCTCGGTCGCCGTCAGCGTCACGTCGCCGCCCGGCCCGCGCAGTCTCAGCCGCTGCACGTCCAACTGCAAGGCGTGACCGCTGACGGCGGGCCTGATCCGATGGCTCAACGCCGTGATGGCCGCCAGCAACTCGACCGGGTCGACCGGCTTGGGCAGATAGATGTCGGCACCGCTGTGGTAGCCGGCGACGCGGTCGTCGATCAGCGTTCGCGCCGTGGCCATGATGATCCCGACGGTCGGCCGCGCCTGGCGCAGCCTGCGGGCGAGGCTCAGGCCGTCTTCGCCCGGCAGGCCGAGGTCGATCACGTACAGGTCCGGCAAGCTCATGCCGCGCGGGTCGTCGGCATCCTCGGCGCACCGCGCCCCGCGCGCATCGTGGCCGTTGTTGCGCAGCAGCGCGATGGTGGCGTCGCGCAGCATGTCGTGGTCCTCCACCACCAGGATGCTCAGAGGGGCAGGCATAGGCGGAAACGCACCAGCGAATCGGTAGGCAGGTAGAGCAGCCGGGCGCCGAGCAGTTGCGCAAGACCGGCCGACAGATACAGACCCAGCCCGGAGCCGGTCTGCCCGCGAGCACCGGGGCTGCGGTAGTACTTCTCGAACACACGCTGGGGATCGGGCGACCCGGCCGGCCCCGGCTGATTCGCGATGTCGATCAGCATCTGCTCACACCCCTCCTGCATGTCGCGGAACAGACGGATCCGCACGGGAGTGCTCGCCGCACCGTACTTGCAGGCGTTGTCGAGCAGGTTGCCCAGCACCATGCGAAGAAGCTGCGAATCGGTGGTCAGTTGCGCGCCGTGCTGGCCGCCGCCGCGTTCCGGCACATCGACCTCGAGCTCCAGCACGCGCGAATGCGCGGCGCTCCATTCCTCGACCAGCGAATCCAGCTCGGCGCGCACGTCGCACGGCTCGGCGATCGCGCGCAGCCGTCGGCCGTCGAGCTGCCCCGCCTGCGCACAGCGCTCGACCACCTGATCGATGTCGGCGAGCGACCGTTGCATCTGCCGGACCTGACCTTCGGTGGAAAGACCGGAACCGAGCAGCATCCGCATCACGGACAGCGGGGTCTTGAGCTCATGGGTCAGCATGCTCAGCAACTGCTCGCGGTCGTTGCGATGCAATCGCTCCTGTCGCGCGATCGCGCGGGTATCTCGGAGCTCGGCTTCGGCCTCCGCCTGCCGCTGCCGCAGCCTGCGGGTCCGTGCGGCCAGCATCATCACCATGATCACGCCGGACAGCAGACCGTGAAACAGCAGCCCGTACACACTGAAGCTCGAACCGTCGAGCAGACCGAGCTGCGTGAGCACGGACGAGCAGACCGGGATGTTGATCACACCGTAGAAAACCGCCAGTTGCCTGCGCGAAGGGACCGGAGCATCGCGGCCGCCCGCCGGTCTGGCCAGCAGGATCGACGCGAGCGATACGCCGAGCGCCAGCAGCACGACCGCCGCATTCGAGCCCAGCGCCAGCCAGGCATGCCCGAGCGCCATCAGCAGCAGCCCGATTGGCAGCATCGCGATGAATGTCAGCAGGGCTGCCGGTCCCCAACGGGGCGGGTCGTACTCGCGCAGCAGCCTGCGGTCGAATGCGATGGACACCGCGGTGAAGCCGAGCACCGTGACGCTGGTCGACACGTCGATCCACGGCGCGGGCACCAGACCGCCGACCAGCGCCCGTCCATAGCCCAGCAGCAGCAGCGACCAGAGCATCGCGATCGCCTGCTTGAACACGAACAGGCCGACCAGGGGGTCACGCCCGCGCTGCCAGTGGACGACGGCCAGCAGCAGCGACGCACCCAGCAGCGCGAGGTACACCGCGCACACGAGCTCGTTGAGCCGGTCCCGGGCGATCGCATCGCGCAGGGTCATCGCCTGCACGAGGAACACTCGGGCATTCGAGGTCTGTGCCCTCAGGAACACGTCGCGAGGCGCGTCACCGAGCGGCAGGGTCAGATGCAAAGCCAGCGCACGATAGAACGGATCGTCATCGGACTGACGGTCACCGGTGACCGGGACCCTCCCGCGCTGCAAGGGATCGAACAGCTCGACGGTGTCCAGGAACGAGGGCTGGATCCTCAGCACGAGGGTCCTCGGCCCCGCATCCGGCGGAAACCGGGCGCCCTGGTGCGCGAGTCCGCCCGCCTGCTCGAGCGGCACGCGGGACGGATCGATCCGCAGACGCAGCCACGTCGCACATCGGCCATAGCCGCGGGTCAGCAGTCCGTCGAACGGGCGGAACTGCTCGAGAGGGAGTTGCTCGACCGTCACCGGCGTACAGGGTTCGTCCCAATACGCCCGGGCAACGATCGCGTCACCGGCGTCGCCGGCGTTCGCCTCGAATGCGGCGCACAGCAGCAACGTCAGCAGGTACGGCAGGGCACGACACGAGGAGGAGCAGATCGGGGTCGACATGGCTGGCGCGGCTTTCGTCCGGGTCGCGATCCTGGAGGATGCGCGATCCCGGACCCGACGACAACGCTTCGGCCGGCAGAAGCGACGGGACCGCGCCATCACCGCAGGAACCTGGCAGGTCAAGCCGAGGAAAGCTCGAGGATGGCTCGCCGATCGGCTCGCGCGCAACACCGCGAGCCGCGCGGCACAGCGGTCACGATGCCGTGTGCGGGCCCGGGATCGCCGTATGCGGGCCCGGGATGTCACGCAGCCGGTGCACTCGATCGAAGTAGCTGCGGGCGAAGGCCGCAAGCTGCCGGTCGGTCAGCCGGCCGCCGATCCGCTCGAAACCGACGATCCGCCGCTCGACCCGCGGCCGGTATCCCTCGATGAAATGGCCGAGGTCCGACATGGCGCCGTTCGGCCCGGCGACCAGCACCTCGCTGAACTGCTCGATCGCATCGCAGACCTCGCCGAGATACGCGAAGCCGGCCAGCGGTTCCCCGCCGGCCTGGGGCTGCGCTCGCACCCTGTGCAGCTCGACCCCCTCACCGTCGACCTGCAGGAAGGTCGCCGACTGGTGATCGAAATGGACGGCTGCCCGCTGCGTCATGACCCGGATCCCGCCTGGAGGTCGTGCGCCAGCCGCTTGCGCAGCGAATGAAAACGCGCATCGACCCCGTCGCCGAACAGCGGATCGGCACCGCGGGTCAGGGCCGCCTCGACGTCGCACCAGTCATCGTCGCCGAACCGGGCCGCGATCAGCGGCATCGCGACCCGCTCCTCGCGCTGCAGATGCTCGCGGTAGTAGGTCAGGTAGGTGGCCGCCGCCGCTTCGATACGGGAACGCGGCACCACGGCGCCGGCCGCCAGCTCGGCGAGCTGCTCCGACAGCGCACGGCCGGCCTCGCCGATCACGCGGTGCTCCTGGCGCAGCCGCCCGACCAGCTCGCCGGCCGCCCCGTCCTTGATCATCAGGCGATCGAACGCGACATCTTCGCGCGGATGATGGAAGGCGTCGGCGTACTCGCGCAGATAGTCCACGATGTCGCCGATCGTCTCGTAGTTCGGCACCTCGCCCTCGTGGAACCGGGCGATCTCGGCTTCCAGCACGCCGAGCAGACGGCCGAACTTCGCATGTTCCGCATGCCACAGATCCATGATCCCGGACATTCCAGTCACTCCCCGACGGTTGCGCCCGTCTCATTCTGAGCGACTGCGGGACGATGGAATTGATCTGCGTCAGCCTGCGCCGGCAGACCGGGCCAGGCGCCGCGCGCGGAGGCCGGCCGGCAGTCTCAACCCGCGCCGCCGGCCAGCTCGCGGATCCGTCGCTTGTCGAGCTTGCCGGTCGCGTTCCTCGGCAGCTCCGGCAGCACGATGAAGCGGTCCGGAATCTGCCAGCGGGGCAGCAGCGACGCCAGATGCGCGGCGAAGTCCGGCTGCGGGCCGGACCAGTTGCCGGCCAGCGACAGATACGCGACCGGGCGCTCCTGCCAGCGCGGATCGGCGACCGCGACGACCGCCGCCTCGCGGACCGCCGGATGCCGGGTCAGCGCCGACTCGATCTCGAGACTGGAGATCCATTCGCCGCCCGACTTGATCAGGTCCTTCGCACGATCGACGATCCGTACGTAACCGTCGGCATCGATCGTCGCGATGTCGCCGGTCTTCAGCCACCGGCGGCCGGCCGCATCGACATCGAAACGGTCCTCGCCGCCGCGGCCATCGGGCGCCTCCGGATCCAGGTAGGCATCGGCGACCCAGGGCCCGCGGATCTGCAGCTCGCCGACGCGGGCGCTGTCACGGGAAGCGGATGCGCCGTCTCTCGGCATGCTTGCATCCGCGCCTGGGCCGCTTGCGCCCGCGTCTGGGCCGCCTGCCCCCCCGCTTGGGCCACCTGCACCGCCGCTCGGGGCGCTTGCGCCCGCGCCCGGCGCGTCCACCGCCCCGTCCTCGCTCACGACCCGCATCTCGCAGCCGACCAGCGGCACGCCGGGTGTCAGCCGCGTCCGCGACCACTGCTCGTCGCTCAGCCACGACCGCCGTGTCGACACCAGGCCGAGCGGCGACACCTCGGTCATGCCCCAGCAGTGCTGCACCCGGATGCCGAAATCGGCATAGCCGTCGATCAGATCCGCCGACACCGTCGCGCCGCCGACCGGCAGCCGCTGCAGGGTCCGCAGTCGCGCCGGATCAATCGCGCCGCTGCGCAGCCGGTCGAGCAGGTCGATCCAGACGGTCGGCACCGCGGTGGCCAAGGTCGCGCCGGTCCGCTCGATCAGCTCGACCAGCGCGAGCGGATCCGCCTGCCGCCAGCTCACCCCCTGGGCGGCACCGGCCAGCCCGCTCGCATACGGGAAGCCCCAGCCGCAGGCGTGGAACATCGGCACGATGGTCAGACAGACATCGGCCTCGCGCAGCGCGATCGAGTCGACGTTCAGCATCGCCATCGCATGCAGCACCGTCGAGCGGTGACTGTAGACGACGCCCTTCGAGTTGCCGGTCGTGCCCGAGGTATGGCAGACCCCCAGCGCGCTGCGCTCGTCGACGTCGGGCCATCGATCGAGCGGCGTGCCGGCGGTGATGAAATGTTCGTAAGCGACCTGCTCGATCGAGGATGCCGCGCCGAACGGCGCGGGGCGGGCCGCACCGGGCTCCCTCGCCGCTACGGGCTGCATGGCCGCATCAGGCATCGCCGCCTCGACGCTCGCATCCGCTGCCGCCGACGTGCCGCCCTGCCCCACCACCGCCTGCCCCACCGCCTGCCTCACCGCCCGCCCGTCGCCCGGCCCGCGCACGACGACGATCAGCCGCACCGATGCCGGCAACCGCGCGCCGGCCAGCACCGCGTAGAGCGACTCGTCGACGATCACGACGACCGGCATCACGTCGCTCAGCAGCCGCGTCATCGACTCGCCCGGCAGCCGCGCATTCAGGGTGTGCAGCACCGCGCCCATGCACGGCACCGCCAGATATGCCTCCAGGTGTTCCTGGCAGTTCCACATCAACGTCGACACACAGTCGCCGGCCTCGACGCCGGCCTGCGCCAGCGCGCCCGCGAGCTGCCGCGCCCGCCCGACGATCGTCCGGTAAGACGCGGTGAAGAACGCACCGTCGCGCCGCGTCGTCACCGTCTTGTCCGGATACTGCGACTCCATCCGCTCGCACAACATCTTCAGGGTCAGCGGATAGTCCTGCATCAGGCCGTACTTCATCGCCACGCTCACCCCCGGTGCCAGTCCGGCCGCACCGCCCGCCGGCCGACCACCTGCCGCATCATCTCCGACGTGCCGTCGAGAATCGCGACGACCCGCGACTCGCGCCACATCCGCTCGATCGGATAGTCCTTGCAGTAGCCATAGCCGCCGAACAACTGCAGCACGTCGTCGGCGACCCGGAACACCATCTCCGCATTGGCGAGCTTGGCCATCGCCGACCAGGTCCGCCGCTCGGCCGGGTCGTGATCGAACCGCCATGCGGCATCGTGCGCCAGGAGCTGCCCGCGGTGCACCGCCGTCGTCAGATCGGCCATCTTCCACTGCACCGCCTGCTGCTCGGCCAGCGCCACGCCGAACTGCCGCCGGCTCGCTACCCGCTCGGCCGCCAGCCGCAGCATCGCCCGCGCCAGCCCGCTGCACCAGGCCGCCCAATGGACGCGGCCGTGATCGAGACACAGCATCGCCAGTTCGAACCCCTGCCCCTCCCGCCCGATCAGCCGATCGGCCGGCACCTCGCAGTCCTCGAACCGCACCTCGTTGTGGAACGACCCGTTGCCGGCCAGCATGTCCATCGCCCGCCCGATGCGCAGCCCCGGCGCATCCCGCTCGACGATGAACGCCGACAGCCCGCCGCGACGATCGTTGTCATCGGTGCGCGCGATCACGGTGAAGCAGTCGGCGATCTGCGCATTGGTGATGAAGATCTTGCCGCCGTTCAGCAGATAGCGATCGCCGCGGCGCTGCGCGCTGGTCGCGATGGCCGCCGCGTCCGAGCCGGCGCCGGGCTCGGTCATCGCCAGCGCCGCGATCCGCTCGCCACGCGCCAGCGGCACCAGGAACTGCCGCTTCTGCGCCTCGCTGCCCGCATGCTCGATCGCCTTCGTGCCGATGTGCACGTTGACGCCGCAGGTGTAGTAGAACGCGATGTGCGCCGCCGCCAGCTCCTCGATCGCGATGCAGCTACCGAGCATGGACAGGCCGAGCCCACCCCATTGCTTCGGCGTATGCGTACCGAACAGCCCCATCCGCCGGGCCCCCTCGAGCGCCGCCGGCGGAATCCGCCCGTCGCGCTCGATGCCCGCCGACAGCGGCACCAGTTCCGATTCGACGAACGCGCGGACGTCGCGCTGCCAGGCCGCCAGATCGGGGGTCAGATACGGAGACGGGACAGGACTCATCGCGGATTCCTCACGGCGCCGGGCGGCGACGCGCCGGCGCTCCCCGCCCCTGGCCGTCCCCGTCAGTTGGAAACTGTGATCGTAGACTGAATCGGGGACGATGCGGACGCCGAGACCGGGCAGCACAGGCTCGCCCGGATGCTCTCGAACGATGCTTCTGCGAGCCGATGCAACTCAGCGGTCGTGCGGTTCTGCATGGGATGCGGCACGTAAAGCGATGCGCCTTCGAAGCCGATGGACGCGCATTGCTTGGCAAAAGCATCACGGAACTCGGTGGTGAGCACGCTGACGCCAGGCAGGCCGCGCTGGTCCAGGTCGTTCAGGTCATGCGTGCTGCACGACGTGCAGGAACCGCAGTCGGAGAGTGCGATGACCACGAGGTCACAGTTTTCGGCGATGTCCTGAATCATCGACATCGGGGCGGTGCGGGTATTGGTCGGCTTCTTGTATCGGCGGGTTGCGACACCCGCCTCCGCAAACAGCTCTTCCAGGCGGTCTATGAACTCGTCACCGCGCATCTTGCCGATGTCCATCAGAGCCACGGTCTTCCCCTCCAGCGACGCCGGGGGAATCTTTCGCGGCCGCAGCAGCGAGGCCCGCTCGGGGGTCGGGTCACGCAGAACGCTTTCGTACATGGCGATTACTCCTTGATTGCACGGGTGACCGGTTGCGACTCGTCGCGAAAGCGCCCGCCGGTCCAGCCACAGAGAATGGCGGAGAAGAGGCCCGCCTGACCACCGGCACGAACGATGAGCAGGCCGTCGTCCCAGAACTTCGGGACCCCGCCTTCCTCCTTCCGGCTCGGATGGATGCCTTCGCCGATACCGTGCGCACCTTGCACCAGGTCTTCGGCGGGCCGCACGCACGCGGCGTGCAGTTCGGCCGTGATGCGCTTTCTGTCCCAGCCGGCCTTCTTGTAGATTTCGTAGTGCTCGGCGGACAGGACCAGCATGGCGTTGGTGAACTGAGCCAGTTTGGGATGCCCGACGGCCACCAGGGCGGACGCGAACGAGCGGGTCAGCTCTTGCGGCGTGCGCGACCGCTGATCGATGAAGCCCTGGATGCCGTCCCCCTGGAAGAGCGTCACGGCGCTCCTGCCCGGCTCGATGCCTCTCGCGACGGAGAGCGGCTCCCAGGTCGGGTCGGTCTCGTCTTCCGCGAAGCAGAAGGTGTACTTGCCCGGCCCGCCAAGGGTCGAGCGGTCCAGCTCGCCGGGAATCCCGCCGCCGACGTTGCGAATGATCAGTTGCAGAGCCCTGCCGATGGTGGCATTTGCCCGATTGCCCTGGCCCAGTGCGTTGATGCCCCAGTTCATGCCGATGCGTTTGGCAATCGGCCCGTTGACCACCACGACGGGGCCGGAGAAGCAGGTGGTGCACAGCAGGCCGTGCATTGTGAAGATGGGCTCGAGCGCGGTCTCCAATGCCGCCAGCAGCACCGGCATGTATTCGGGCTTGCACCCCGCCAGGACTGCATTGATCGCGACCTTCTCGACGCTGCAGGGCGCGAGGTTGGGAGGCACCCGCCCCACGATTTCGTCGGGCCGGCGCGAAGTGCCGGACAGCATCCGCAGGATGCGTGCATCGGTCGGCGGAACGACGGGCAGGCCATCGGTCCAGCCACGCTCGTAGCAGCGCTCCACAGGATCATCCCAATGGTCGACCTCGACCCGGCGCGCATGCAGCCCGGTATCTCCGAACGCCTCGACCAGATATTCGTACACGCCAGGCTCACGGCTCTTGGAGCCGCACCCCGGCCGCCACGCGGGAAGGCCGGCGCCCAGGTTCGTCTGGCCCGTCAGCGCCTGCCATGCGTCGCGATGCCAGCCGAACTCGCGCGCCACCTCCTTGCCGCCATGCAACTTGATCAGCGTGGGCACCGTTTCCACGTCATAGCGGAACGAGGACTCGAGCCGGGTGTCGTCGACCGGGGAGAACTCTCCATAGAAGGCCGGAACGTCCTGGACCAGGACCTTGAGATTCATCCCGGCGGTGAGGAGCTGCTGATATACCGGGCGCAGCATCGCGCAGGTCTCGCACGCCTGCTTGACGAACAGGAGGTAACCCTCGTCGATCGTTTCAGGCGAGAGGGATTTCGATTCTGATATATCAAGCATGCGGGGTTTTCTGATGAACCAGATTATTCACGGGATATTTTCTGAAAACGACGGTTGACGTCGCCTCTCTGATATACTAGATTGGCAACTCCGGATGGTCAACCCACCTGCTCATGGCCCCTTCCGATTCCCCCATTCCCGTCGTGTTGCCGGCGCCCGCCCAAGGGAAGCTGGCGGACATCATCCGTGCGCGCATCGTCAGCGGCGAGCTGCAACCGGGGCAGATGCTGTCGGACAAGGAGCTCGCACTGGTATATCAGACCAGCCGTACTCCCGTCCGCGAGGCGCTTCTCGAGCTGCGCTCCGCCGGCCTGGTCGTGACCTATCCGCAGCGCGGCACCTATGTCTTCAACCCCACGCAGAAGGACATTGCCGAGATCTGCGAGATGCGTGGGCTGCTGGAAGCCGGAGCGTTGCGCATCGCCGCGGCGGCGGGACTGACGCCGCTGATCGTGGAACTGAACAGGGCCGTTGCGCACATGGCGTTCGCGATCGAGGCAGGCGACTTCCGCAAGGTCGAAGCCTTCGACACCCAGTTCCACGAAAGCATGGTGGCGATGTGCGGCAACTCGCGGCTGGTGTCCGCTTACCGGCAAATCTCCGACCAGGTGCGGGTGCTGCGTCACCGCCTCCCGGCCCGCCGCCAGCGCGTCCACGACGCTCTCACGCAACATCGACGAATCGTCGACCTGCTGACCGCAGAGCGGGTCGATGACGCGGTGGAAGAGGTGCTGCGGCACGTCGAACGCGTGCACGACCTGCTGGGCCAATCCGAACCGGCCCCGGGCGCCGGATTGCCCGTGCAACCTTGAGAGGTCCCCGCATGCCGCCGTTCCGTCGCAAGTTCGTCTCGCTCCTCGCTGTTACCGGCCTTCTCGCGGGTGCCGCATCGGCACAGGACGCCTACCCGTCGCGTCCTGTACGAATCATCGTGACCCTCTCCGCAGGCAGCCAGGTCGACATGCTGGCTCGCCTGGTCGGCGACAAACTCGGTCAGAGCCTGGGTCAGCCCGTGATCGTGGAAAACCGGACCGGGGCCGGCGGCACGCTGGCGGCCGCCTACGTGGCCGGTTCTCGCCCCGACGGCTACACGCTGCTGATGACGGCCAATGGGCATGCCATCAACCCCGCCCTGTATGAAAACCTCCGTTTCGATACCATCAAGGATTTCCGGGGTGTCAGCCTGGTGGCGGTCGTGCCCAGCGTGCTGGTCACCTCCCCGAATGTGCCGGCCCGCAATGTGTCGGACCTGATCGCGCTGCTCAAGGCGAATCCGGGCAGGTACAACTATGCATCACCCGGCGTGGGCAGCGCCGGTCACATGGCCACCGAGCTCTTCAATCTCGAAACCAAGGTGAAGGCGACCCACGTGGCGTACAAGGGCACGCCCGAGGCGCTTACCGACCTGATGGGCGACAACGTTCAGTACTTCTTCGCGCCGTTGGGTGCCGCCCTTCCGCTGGTCAACACCGGGAAGGTCAAGGCTCTGGCGGTCAGCACGGCGCAGCGTTCAGCCGCATTGCCCGATGCGCCCACCGTCGCGGAATCGGGGCTGCCTGGCTTCCAGTACGACTTCTGGTATGGGCTGGTCGCGCCTGCGGCAACGCCCAAATCGGTCATCGACCGTTTGGCCACCGAGATTCAGAAGGCGCTGCAGATGTCTGACGTGAAGGAGAAGCTGGCCGCTCAGGGCGCAGCTCCCTCGCTTCTCACCGATGTGAAATTCGACCGGTTCCTGCAGTCGGAAATCAAGAAATCGGCGGAGCTCGTCCGCATCTCGGGCGCTGCCAATGCAGCGAAGTGACCCAGGACGTCCAGCCCGATGCCGCACCAGCGTGACCGCAGACGTCGAGCCGGCTGCCCGTCAGCCCTCGATCGGCGGCGCCGCCTTCAGCACCTCGTCGTAGGTCGTCAGCCCCGCGGCCACCTTCTGCGCGCCGGCCAGCCGCAGCGGCTTCATGCCGGCGGCGAGCGCATGCTTGCGGATCGCCTTCAGGTCGGGCGTCTGTCCGGCGAGGCCGCGCAATGACTTGTCCATCGTCAGCAGTTCGTACAGGCCGCTGCGTCCCTTGAACCCGGTCATCCGGCAGTCGAGGCATCCCACCGGGCGGTAGATGCGTTCAGGGCGCCTGGCGCGGAACGGCCGTATCAGCACCTCCCAGCGTCCGTCGTCGGGGCTGTCGTCGGGCTGCTTGCAGGCCGGGCACAACGTCCTGACGAGCCGCTGCGCCATCACGCCGATCAACGTGGCGTTCAGCAGGTAGTACGGCACGCCCAGGTCCAGCAGCCGCGTGATCGCCGACGGCGCATCGTTGGTGTGCAGGGTCGACAGCACCAGGTGCCCGGTCAGCGCCGCCTGGATCGCCATCTGCGCGGTCTCCAGGTCGCGGATCTCGCCGATCATGATGATGTCCGGGTCCTGCCGCATCAGCGACCGCACGCCGTCGGCGAAGCCCAGATCTATGCCGGACTGCACCTGCATCTGGTTGAAGCTGGGTTCGACCATCTCGATCGGGTCTTCGACGGTGCAGACGTTGACCTCTTCGGTGGCCAGGCGCTTGAGCGTCGTGTACAGGGTGGTGGTCTTGCCCGAGCCGGTCGGTCCGGTCACCAGCACGATGCCGTTGGGGCGCGAGGTCATCGCGTTCCAGGCCGTCAGCTCCTCGTCGCTGAAGCCCAGTTCGGCGAAGTCCTTCAGCAGCACCTCGGGATCGAAGATCCGCATCACCAGCTTCTCGCCGAACGCGGTCGGCATCGTCGACAGCCGCAGCTCGATCTCGCGTCCGTCGCCGGTGCGGGTCTTGATGCGACCGTCCTGCGGCCGCCGCTTCTCGACCACGTCCATCCGGCCCAGCAGCTTGATGCGGCTGGTCATCGCGGCCATCACCGGCGGCGGCACCTGATAGACGTTGTGCAGCACGCCGTCGATGCGGAAGCGCACGACGCCCAGCTCACGCCGCGGCTCCAGGTGGATGTCGCTGGCGCGCTGGTCGAAGGCGTACTGCCACAGCCAGTCGACGATCGTGACGATGTGCTGGTCGTTGGCATCGAGGTTCTTGCCGGTCTTGCCGAGCTCGACGAGCTGCTCGAAGTTGCTCTGCGCCGACGGGGCACCGGCGCCATGCTTCTGCGCGCCGCGCACCGATCGGGCGAGGCTGTAGAACTCGACGATGTAGCGCGCGATGTCCTTCGGATTCGCGATCACCGGCTGCACGCGCTTGCGCAGAAGCTGCGTCAGTTCATCGATCCAGGCGGTGATGTTCGGCTCGGCGGTGGCGACCACCACCTCGCCGGCGCGCACCTCCAGCGGCAGGATGCGAAAGCGCGTCGCGTACTGCACCGACATCACTTCGGCGATCTTCGAGAACTCCACCCGCAGCGGATCGATGTGCGCGTAACGCAGCCCGCAGCGGCCCGCCAGCCATTCGGCCAGCGCCTCGACGTCGAGCACCTGGCCGCCGCGCGCCGGCGAACGCAGCTTGCGCTCGGCCAGCGCCACCAGCGGATGCACGTCGGCGGTCGACAGCCGGGCGTACTGCGCGATCTGCTTCGCGTCGTCGGCGGTGACCAGCCCGTCGTCCAGCAGCGGCTGCACCAGGTCTTCGACCCGCAGCCGCTGTCCGGGCTTGCCAATGCCTGCCGCCGCAGTGCCTTGCGCAGTCGCCGTCGTCGCCGAATCCCTGGCAGGCTGCGGCGAGCGCAGAGGCGCGCCGGCCACCGGCGGCACGGGCTGCGCAGGCGTGTGGTCGCGCGCATCCGCCCGGACGGACCGGGCCACCGGCC
>OEIU01001513.1_pt1 | contig 14710 bp, 14 predicted proteins | sample 1539221 | NCBI WGS metagenome assembly OEIU01 (sample SAMN03792071, study PRJEB22550) | activated sludge metagenome | feature: wastewater treatment plant; material: activated sludge; isolation source: Wastewater treatment plant of a petroleum refinery complex | place: Argentina: Zarate | collected...
TCTGGACGAGCAGGACGCCAAATTCTACGGCGCTGGAGACGGCACCGATTCGGTCCTGTTGCTGGGCTTCGAATCCGCCGACCATCCGGTGGACGCGTGGCTGGAGCGTAGTCTCGAAATCTGCAAGGACTTCGGTGGCGTCGTGAAGCAACAGGCGGGAACTGCGGACAACGCGCTGGAGACCAGCCGTAGCGGGCCGCAGGGTAACTGGCGGCACCAGTTCAGATATCTGCCCCGGTTGATGCATACGCGCGCAGCGATGGGAATCGTCAGCTTCACGTTCGAAACTGCCTACACTTGGGATCGGTTCGAAGAAGTCGATACCGAGATCATGCGTCGCATCCGGAAGGCCCAGAAGGAAAATCTTGGCGGCGGCATCGTCTGCCGCAGGTTCTCCTTCCTGTATCCGGACGGCCCGGCTCCTTACTATTCGATCATGGCTCCTTCGACGCACGCCAACAGCCTTGAAGCCTATAAGATGCTCCACGACGTTGCGTCGGACGCGCTAATCGAACTCGGCGCAACCATCACGCACCATCATGCTGTCGGCAAATCGTTCCGTCCTTGGTACGACAAGGAAGTCGATCCGTTGTTCCGCCGTGTGCTGGCAGCCGCCAAGACCGAACTGGACCCGAAGTGGATGTTGAACCCTGGGCTGATCGTTGACAAGCCAGCAGGGCTCAAGATCGTCGGATAGGAGTCCTCTGCGATGATTGATCTATACTTCTGGCCAACCCCGAACGGGTATAAAGCAGCCATAATGCTGGCAGAGTTGGACTTGGAGTATCGTGTAGTTCCGGTTGATATAACGGCAGGTGAGCAGTTTCATCCGGAATTTCTGAAGATCAATCCAAATAACAAAGTGCCGGCCATCGTGGATCACGATGGCCCGCACAACAAGCCATATGCAGTTTTTGAATCCGCGGTCGTTCTTATCTATCTCGCGGAAAAGTCCGGTAGATTTCTCTCTCAGGATCCTGAAAAGCGCTACGATACGCTAAAGTGGCTTGTATTTCAGAATACGACGATGGGTCCAATGCTGGGCCAAGCGCACCACTTCATGGTGTATGCGACTGAGAAGATCGATTACGCGATCGAACGTTATGATCGGGAAGTTGGTCGAATATACAACATTCTCGAGAAGCGCCTTGGCGAATCTGAATATCTCGCCGGCGAGTATTCCATCGCTGACATCAGCACATTCCCTTGGGTTCGCACGCGAAAGCTGCATCGACGTGACTTGTCGGAGTACCCGAACATTGATCGATGGTACCAGGCGATCAAAGACCGTCCGGGGGTTAGGGCGGGCATAAATACGTTGTCCGACAGCAAACAATGGGAAGCGAAGCCGGGCACCGAGGCCTGGAAGAATATGTTCGGAAAGAACTGAAGTTCGCAACAATCCAAAAGCGAGCGTCGACTCGAATGACTAACTGGGTAAAAGCCGCTCTTACGAAAGATGTGTCGGATGACAGCATTCAGCAGCTCAATATCAACGGATGCAAAGTTGCGCTCTACCGCTGCGGCGAAGAGTATTTTGCCACGTCTGACGTTTGTACTCATGCCTATGCACTTCTGTCCGACGGTTGGCTCGATGGTTACGAGATCGAGTGCCCGCTTCATGGCGCCCGCTTCGATGTTCGAACGGGCGCGGCGTTGACCTCACCAGCAGAAACGGCCCTGGCAACCTATCCTGTTCGTGTCGCCGGTGATGCTGTGGAAATCGATGTCACCTCGGCACCGTCTAATCCCGACGCGTCAACCTAACTTAACGGCAAGGGGGGCGACGATGTCGCCATTTTGTGTGACGCCCCCATCTCGTCCGAAATAGCCGCTCCGCTTTGCTACAAGAAAAATAGAGGAGGTCGAATTGACCAGCTTCAGGTCGGAAGTACCCAGCCCTGTGAGGCCGAGCGACGGTGGTGTCAGAGGTGGGCCAATCACACCCGAAATGGTTTCGAAGCTGCTGGACGATCGACCCGATGACGGAATATTTCGGGTAGATCGGACGGTGTTCACCGACCAGGATATTTTTGAGCGCGAACTTACTCACGTTTTCGAGGGGACTTGGGTTTTCGTCGGGCTGGAAAGTCAGTTACGCAAGCCGAATGACTTCGTGACGACGTACATCGGGCGCCACCCCGTCCTGATTACAAAGGACGGGACTGGAGAAATTCGATGCTTCTTTAACACCTGTCGCCACCGCGGGGCGATCGTTTGCCCCTTTAAGAAGGGCAATCAGAAATTCCATGTTTGTCGCTATCATGGGTGGTCGTACGATAGTGCCGGCAAGAATGTTTCGATGACCGATGAGAAGGATGGCCAGTATCCGCCGTCCTTTCTTGCGGATGATCATGGCCTCAAGCCTGTTCCCAAGATTGCAAGCTATCGAGGGCTTCTGTTTGCAAGCGTGTCGCCCGACGTGCCGACGCTAGAGGAGCATCTTGGTGACGCGCGCGCGTTTATCGATCTCGTTGTCGATCAGGGCATCGAAGGGCTGGAGTTCGTTGACGGAAACGTAAGCTACACGTTCGACGCCAATTGGAAGCTTCAGTTCGAGAACGGGCTTGATTATTACCACTTCGCTTCAACGCACAGTTCGTATATCGACGTTCTCAAGAAGCGTGAAGTGCGGAGAGGACCGCTAGAAGTAAAGCCGTGGAATCCGACAGAGACCGACCCCGACGCGCAAGGAAGCTTCAGCCTGGCGAGGGGGCACGCGATGATGTGGTCCATTCATGCGTCAAGGGTTTATAAGCTCCGCCCTCTCAATCAGGATGGCAAACTTCTGTCGACGGTTCAGGGGCAGACTCGGGAAGACAAGCTCAAGTGGATGTTTCGTCAGCGCAATCTCACGATTTATCCTAACCTGCAGATCGTTGATATCGGCACGCTGCAGTTGCGGACGTGGCGGCCATTGGCTCCGGACAAGACGGAGATTACGTCTCACTGTCTTGCCCCAGTTGGTGAAAGTGACGAGGCGCGCCGCGTTCGCATCCGTCTGTATGAGGATTTCTTCAATCCGAGCGGTCTTGCGACGTCCGACGACAACGTCATGTACGAGCTTTGCCAGACCGGCTACGGAGCTCGTTTCGCTGGTCCTACGCAGGGGTATGCGCGAGGCTTGAGGCCGAAGTCCGGCGAGGCACTCAACTACTCTTCCGAATTGCAGGTTTCACCTGATCGGTGGACCTATGGAGCGCCCCTGTTCGGCGATGAGACATGCTTTCATTCCGGTTACCGGGAATGGCTGCGCCTTATGACTCGTGATCCCTCGGAAGGCTAGGTTAGCGACATGTCAGAGGATGATTACCTGAAGATTGCTACTCGCGTTCTCTTCACGGAGGCAAGACTTCTGGATCAGAAGAAATTCCGCGATTGGGTCAAGCTCTACGCTGACGATGCGATTTTCTGGGTGCCGGCCTGGAAGGACGAGTACGAGACGACGTCCAATCCGAACCGCGAGCTTTCAATGATATATCATGAGAACTCATATGGGCTGAGTGACCGAATTGACAGGATACAGTCGCGAAAGTCCATCACGGCGATGCCGCTTCCGCGCACGGTTCATTCCTATACGAACATCATGGTCGATGCGGCCTCGACGGATTCGATCGAGGGAAATGCCTGCTTCACGGTTCATACGTACGATCCGCGCGCTTGTAAAAGCCATACCAACTTCGGACGCCTTGAATTTCGGCTGCGCCGTCTTGGAGAGGCTTGGCTGATCGGATTCAAAAAGATTTCCCTTACGAACGATCAAATGGCCACTGCGCTCGATTTCTACAGCGTCTAGCAAGTGCGTCGCAGATGAATATCAGCAGAATCTGCCAACTAGCCTTCGGCTGAAGGTATTGAATGTGAGAGTGCTCGGCGCCTGTCAACGGCGGATAAGGAGGACGGGCGCGCCGAATGTGCCCTTCCCCTACAGGGAGCGCTAAAATGCGTTTTGTGATTGTCGGAGCAGGCCTCGCGGGGCACACAGCCGCCGTGCATCTTCGCGAGTTGGCGCCACAAGCCAAGATCGATATTCTCGGAGACGAACTCGGCCTGCCGTATGATCGCCCGCCGCTGTCCAAAGAAGTCCTTGGCGAGGGCGCACCGCGCTATCTGGCAAACGCGGAGACCTATCATGAGAACGGTATTTCGTATCATCCCGGACAAACCGCGACGCAGATCGATCGAAACCGCTCCGAAATTCTAACCGCTTGCGGAAATGCTTATGCTTACGATCGGCTACTCCTCGCGACCGGATCGCGGGCGAGAAAATTGCCGGATAGCGTCGGGCAAAGCTCGAAAATTCTCTATCTGCGAACGCTTGAAGACGCGGTTCGCTTGAAATCCGTGCTTCGGGAATCGCGTCGAATTGCTGTGATCGGCGGCGGGTTCATTGGGTTAGAGGTTGCTGCCGCCGCTCGAGCGATGGCCTGCGAGGTTTTTCTGTTTGAGATGACGGATCGGATACTATCTCGCGGCATGCCTGCTATCCTGAGCCGTTGGGCTGAGAAATTGCATCGCCTGAACGGAGTCCAGTTCGAATTTGGCTCAAAGATCGATTCAATTCATCATCAGGATGATGGTTCGTTGCGATTGCGCTGGAATGCATTCGCAGATGTCGACGCAGTCGTTGTCGGGATCGGGGTTCAACCCAACACCCAACTTGCATCGGACGCGGGGCTGGACGTCGATGATGGTATTGTCGTGGATGATCGCTGCCAGACATCTGATCCGGCGATCTTCGCTGCGGGAGAGGTGACGTCACACCCCGTCTTAGGCGGCGCGTTTCGTCAGCGACTTGAGTCCTGGAAGGTGGCCTCGGGCCAATCGCTGGTCGCGGCGAAATCCATGGCAGGGATTGACTCGCATTATGCGGAGCCGCCGTGGCTATGGTCGGACCAGTTTGGACACAACATTCAGTCGTTAGGAGTGCTGCAAAATGCTGACCGCAGTGTCGTGCTGGACGATCCTGAAACGAACAATTGGACGGCAATCTTCCTCGATAGTCACGATAAAATTGCCGGCGCAATCGCGGTGAACAACGGCCGTGATATTTCGATGCTAAAGCGTGCCTTGCTTCATGACGGAATCATTCCAGAGAAACTGCTCAATAGAGCCGCCAGATAGCGCTCCTATTACGTGTTCATCATGAGAACCGAGATACCGAGCGATATGCTTGGCTTCGACCAAACTCATTGCGCCTATGTTGGCGCGGTTCATGGCGACGGACAGAAGCTTTTTTGAAGGCTCGCCGAGTGCGTCATTTCGCTAAGCGAGCCGAAGGGTAGCCCTCGGAGAGCATCCTCAGGAAAGAGTCAGAGCGGGGTTCCCATTGTCGGCTCTCCAATAGGCCGAATAGTAAAGCCGGTTTGGGCCCGCGCCATGCGCAGTTTTCGTTGCCTATTCCGAAGCTCTAGCCGGGACCGCGTTCGCAGCCGCGCCTTCCCGATCCGGCTAAGCTGGTCCCGCCGATGTTCAAGTGCGTCATGGCGGCGGATAAGGGGCCGGAAGGCGAGAGGAAGTTGTCAGTTAAGGTAGATAGCATCAAAGCAGAAGGGGACGCCGCATGTATTGTAATATAGCCGTCAGATCCTCGGTTGCCGCGTCGCGCGACGCACCCGTCGACCATAACGCTCGTTATCCGTCGGATCGGGGTGCTTGCCGCCGCCCTTCCAGTCGTCGGAGATCAGCCAGTCCTCGAAATAGTAAAGCCACGTTGTGGCCCAGGGTACGAATGTCTGATCGATCCGCATCGTGCCGGTCCACTCGCGCGTTCCTGGCAACGTGAGGCACAGGCGCAGGGGATCATGATAGACGTGCGGCAGGGGCCGCTCACCCGCCAAAGCCGAAAGCTCGGGGTCCGTGACGAAGACGCTTGGTGTTTCGCCCCGCTGAAATGTAATGCGCATGGAGTATTCACGGCTAAGGGGCGTCGGCCTGTCACGATAATCCCAAATAAAGCCAGTCGCGTGCAGCCGGCCTGTCCCCGTACAGATGGGATTGGCGCGCAGAAACATAAACTGCTGCGCGGGCGTCAGGTCTGGGCGGTCACGCGAAAACACCTAGTCACCGAAGAACGTGTTGGAGCGAACCGGCGTCGCATTGGCCGCGCTGGACAGCGTGAGCCCGACCGTCGGCGCGACGTAGAGCTTCTTGGCCGTGCGTGCCTGCGAAATGCTGTCGGTGCGAGCATCGATAACTTTGCGAACGACCGAACTCCCGAGGCTTCCTTCCAAGCTCTTGCCGATAACGTCGATGCCCTGCAAATCCGGAAGGGCCTCGAAGTCCGCCAGTGCCTTCGCATGCCACTCGTAGAAGGCGGCGGCGCGAGCCGGCTCAGTATTCCAGCGCTCGGCGAAGTTCTCGCCGACCGTGGTTTCGTTGGCCACCACATAGATCCGCCGACCATTGACGACCGGCTTATCGATGAAGTGTGGCATCAACCGAATGGTCGCGATCAGAACGTCAAGTTCGGAATCGAAAACAAAGCTCTTGACGCAATACTCATACGACTGTGCCGCGAGCGTGGTGATGATGATGGAGATCGGTGCGATCTCCTCGACGACTTCCAGGAAATGCACATCACGATGCCGCTTGAGGATCTGCACCGTCCGCCGCAGGATGCCTTTGGCGGTGCCATGCACAGGGAAGGGCTCGACGGCCGCACGGTCCTCGGCAGCGAGAGCCTTTTGCATCCGCAAGGTGGGGATTAGGGCTGCCCTGCGTTCAAAGAGCGCCTTGTAGCCTTTCGGATTCGTCGGTTTGAATTCCCGCAGCTTCTTGTCGGGAACCAATTCGCCGCCGTTGGCGCATTTGGCATTGTTGATCGTCGGCGAGATGTCGAGATGATATTCGCGTGCGTAGTTCAAGCGCCAGCAGCGCTTCTTCTCTTCGAGCATGGCAGCGTAGCGCGCGTTCTCCTTCAGGCGATCGCCGACAATGCGTTTCAACTCTGCCGGTGGCCGGTCAGCGGTAAAGCGCAGCACCTTGCAGATGAGATCGACGTCGAAATCTTCGCGCCCGATCGGTTTGACCGTCGTGCCGAGGCCGGTCGAGCCGTGAGCATAAATATCGATCCACTTCAGAAGAGGGTTGTCCGACCCGGAGAGCCATTCCGCGACAGCCTCGTAGCTCGTCCGCGCAGCCTCAAGCTGAGCAGCGGTCAACTCCAGCGCTTGGCAAATCTGATCGAGGAGCGAGTAAACCTCGGCTTTGCGCAAAAGCAGATGCGTCTGGGGAGGCGCCGTGAACATCTGATTCATGGCTCAATTCCTTTCACGGTGTAGATAGGTTTGAACGATTCGGCAGTTTCCGTCAGAAAAACGGGTTCAATGCGAGGACGCTCCTTACGAGCTGATGAGGCGCCCATGCCTTTGAGTTGCGCGATCTTGCGCGTGTCATCGAGATTGAAGAAATCCTTCGGCACATCCGGGCAGCACCGGAAAATCGCCTCACGTTCGTATTGATGGCCGGTAAGCAACTTCGCCATACCAAGCGCGCCATGCGACTGGCCGTCCATGAACAGGCGGGTCACATCCTTTGCGAGACCGCCCCAACCAGGCGCCTCGCCGATCATGTAGACCTCGTTGACGCAGCCCAGGCTCAGCACTCGCAGACTGCTGGCCGGCCAGTCGAGCAAAGTGACGGCCTCGACCACCGCCAACGCGATCGGGTTGTTGGCCCATACGCCGCCGTCGAGCAGACCGACATCCTCGGCGGTCCGGTGGCGCTTGTAGTAGGTGGGCGCGGCGGCCGTCGCCATCGCGGCATCGACGGCGAGGCGCTTGTAATCGGTCTTGAGGCGGGGATGATGCGCTGTCTTGAAAATATAGACACCGCGATGGTCGGCATCCCATGCGGGAATCACCAGTCGCGTTCTCGCATCCCCAATGCGCCTGCTGCCGAGAACTGTAGAGAGTTCGCTCCGCAGCAGATCAGCGTCATGCTTCGGGGTGACGATGTGCTTGAGGCGACGCCACGCGTCGCCGGCGAAGCTCGCCAGAGCGCCGCCCGACTGTCCAAAAATGTGTGGGCCGCGACGGACATAGAGGTCAAGGAGATCACGCGCGGGAAGACCCATCGCCAATCCGATCGCCAGAATGCCGCCCGTGGACGTTCCTGCGATCAGATCGAAATACTCTCCGATGGGCCGGTCGAGATCCTCTTCCAGAGACGTAAGAAAGGACGCCGGCTGCGTTCCCATGATGCCGCCGCCGTCAATCGAGAGAATTCGACGAATCGGCGGTTTATCTGAAGGAACTGCAACCTGCGTCATGTCGCTTAGCCCTTCGGAGGATAGGGATCGTGCCCGTAGGAATTCTTGTCGCGAATCCGACCGTCCGGCCGATGAATGACGACTTCGCTCTGCTGGTTGATCGCGATCTCCCGTGCAGCCCGTTCGGCATCTCCCTGGGTCGGATGGATCGAGGTTGCCCTCTCATTCCTTTCGCCACGCACGGCCCATTCGTCACCGTGCGGAACGACATGCTGATTCTTGCCTGCCATGCTCACAACTCCTGATTCCTTGACCTGATTCGCAAATCGTAATAAGTAGCTATACGCTCTGTCATAGCCTGAGCCGAAGAAATAGCCCCGCGGGGCTGTCGACGATCTAGACATGGAACTCTATACGATCTGTCATGGCCGAGTCAAGCGCACCAAAAGACTTCGCCTCTCGCCTGCGCAAAACGCGCGAAACGCGGGAGCTAAGCCAATCCGAACTGGCCAGGGAAGCCGGCATGCAACCTTCGGCCATCGCCCATTTTGAGGCTGGGCGCCGCAAGCCGTCGTTCGACAACGTGCGAGCGCTCGCGAAGGCGCTGAAGGTCTCGGCCGACTACCTACTCGGGGCGCAAGCCGCGACGACCGCCTTTCGCGACGAAGACAAGCTGAGCGCAAAAGATCGACTTTTTATTCAGAACATCATCGACACAATGATTAAGGACAAGAAATAGGGGGCGAAACATGGCGGGCTTTCGGTTGAAGATGGCAACCCAGCACGGCGAAAAGGTCGCTGAGGAATTTGGCTTCAATCAGTTTCCAGTTAGACCTCGAGAGATCGCCAAGGCCAGGGATATTGTCATCCAGGCGAAACCAGCCGAAGTGACGGGCGTGTCCGGCGCGATCATCTTCGCCGGTGATTCGGCCACCATCATCTACTCCACCGAGCACGGCAACGAAGGCTTCGAGAATTTCTCCATTGGCCATGAGCTGGGGCATTGGTTCCTGCCGGGCCATCCCGAGGAGATTATCAAGGCCGGCGGCGCGCACATGTCCCGCGCCAATTTTACACAGAATACGTCGATCGAGCTGGAGGCTGACCACTTCGCCAGCGGCCTTCTCTTGCCGTCCAATCTCACACGCAACCTGCTCTCCAATTATCAGATCGGCCTCGACGGCATTCTCAAGCTGGCTGAGAAGGCCCATTGTTCGATCACGGCTGCCGCGATTCGGGCCGCGGAGTGCGGCAGCTATCCGATGGCGATCATCGTCAGCAAGGGCAACGAGATCGCATATGCGTTTACCTCGGAGTCTTTCAAGAATCTCGGCAAGCTAGCGTTCTTGCGAAAAGGCGCTCCTTTGCCCGACGGAGCGACGCAGAGGTTCAACGCGGATGCGGCGAATGTCCTTCGCGCCGAACGCGCCGTTGGTGAAACCGACTTGGCGACATGGTTCGACGGCCCGGGTCGGATCACTCTTGATGAAGAGATCATCGGCCTTGGCAAATACGGCTACACCTTGACCGTGTTGACCAGCGAGGGGCTGCCCGAAGCCCCTCTCGATGAGGAGGATGAGGATGCTGAATTGGAGCGAAGCTGGACACCCCGCTTCGCTTATGGCCGGTAGCCACATCCGACATTGGGCCGATTAGCAGGGCCATGCTGCGGGCCGTGGGATTGCCCTCGAACTAATACGGGTGTTGCACCCCCCGCAACCATCCCCTCTTCGAAACAGTATTATGACCCTTCCGGTAATTTCGGCTGCCGGAGATGATATTTCGGACGTGGCCGTAGTCCAGGAAGGTCGAAAATGCTTTATCTTTCAGCGGGGGCTGACTGACACTCTCTCCGTCGCACTGCTTCTCCATTGTATCCGGCCGTTCGAAGCCACGGCAAAGCATTGGATCTAGGCGACAACGGCTGTTGCGGTTATCTCAGGCGGACAAGCGCAACGCGATGCAACGGATGCGAAATCGATCCTTCCAGCACGAGATGCACAAGCGTCGACGATTATCACATGAGCTTTGCGACGGGTTGAATTGGGCAACTTAACAGGCCTGATGATAGGCGACTCAAGCCTGCGCGCCTCCCTTGATCGGCATCACCTTCTTGGGATCGAGCCAGTGGTCGATCCGATCAGCCCAATGCTGCATCAGCTTCGTGCGCGAGCCGATCAGCGCGAGGGGTCCGTGCTTCTTGTAGAGACCTTCCACAGTAGAGTTATCGAGATGTGCGAGCTGCAGCTCGACGACATCGCCATCCCATGCCTTGGCGTCCTTGATCTCTTCGTGGTGAGATAGAGTCGAGAACGTGGTCCGGAATCCGTGGGCACAATGATCAGTCTTGGTATCAATGCCAAGCAGCCGCAAGCGCTTGTTGAGCGTATTGTTTGATAGCGGCGCGTCCTTCGAGCAGGAAAACGCGTACCGGCGATGGCCGGTCAGCTTCTGGACGCTACGCAGGATCGCGAGTGCCTGTCGTGACAAGGGCACAACATGGTCCCAACCGGTCTTCATCTTGGGAGCTGGAACAGTCCAGCGTTTGGCATCCCAATCGACCTCGCCCCATTCCATTTCATTGACCATGCCGGGGCGGGGAATGGTCAGCGCATTGAAGCGCAAGGCAAGGCCAACGACGTCACCAAATCTCGCTCTCGTCCACGGTGCGCTGATAAGTTTGAAGACGCGCGTGACGTCGCGTGGTTCGGTGACACCGGGACGCGGCGTCGAAATGTTGGCAATCATCTGTCCATTCAGGTTGCGGAATGGATTGTAGCCGTCGCCTTCGACGTCGGCATAGTCGCAGATCTGCTCGCCGATGCTGCGCACTCGGTCCCGGGTTTCCAGCCTTCCCTCTGCTTCATATGAACGCATGAAAGCGAGCACGTCGGGACGCTTGATGTCCTGCCTGCACAGCTTGCCGAAGCGAGCCTTGACGTAGCCGACGCGCAGCTCGAGCACCTCGACGGTCTTGGGGTCGCGCACTGCGACGATCCTGCCGCGCTTGACTTTCTCCACCTTCTTCTTGGCGAGCCACTCATCGGCCCATTGCGCGAAAGGCCGGGCGGCGGCCTGCTTGTGCTTGTCGAGCTGCTTCTCGATGCTCGGGTCTTTGCCTTCCTTGAGCAGGTCTTTGGCCTTGTCGCGCTCGCGCCGCGCGTCTGCGAGCGAGAACGTGCCATCCCTGCCGTTGCCGTAGGGGCCGATGGAGTAGGTTTTCTGGCGGCCGTGGAAACGGTAGTCCATCCGCCAGAGCTTGGAGGCAGCGTTGCCGGGCCTGCTCACGTCCGGCGTGACGAAGAGATAGAGCCAGCCGCCGGTCACGTCGGAAATCTTAGCGGGACTCCACGCGCCATTGTCGAATTTCGGTCGGGCGGCGCGGCAGTCGACGTCGGTCTTAATCTGCTTGGGATTGGCGCACGCGCCGTCGTTCTTGCCGCCCATCGGCTCAATTCCTTCATTCGGCAAAGCGAAAGTCGCCGTGAACGTTTGTTCTCCCGATACCAGCAAAAATACCAGCAAATCGGGCGGCTGGGATCGGAGGAGAACAAACGGTGACGAACTAGAACGTACGCGGAAGTGCCTATTTTTCAAGGCTTTCCGAGCACGGTGCGGACGGTTGCGGACGTTTCGGAACGGGCTTGAACAGCCTGGTTGGTGCCCCTGGCCGGAATCGAACCAGCACTCCTTGCGGAACTCGATTTTGAGTCGAGCGCGTCTACCAGTTCCGCCACAGGGGCCTTCGGTCGCGGGGCCGGAGGGCCGGTGCGGCGAAGCGGGGCGGAATATAGCGGGCGGCTTGCGCGGGTCAACCCGCGCGGAAGTGAATGTGGCGGATCGATCCATTCGTGGCGGCGGGGCCGGGTGGCTGCTATCAATCCGGGCATGAGCCAACGCTCCGGAGAACGTCCGTGACATCGACCGCCGCCCATTCCCCGCCGACGCGCCTGATGGCCGACCCGGCCGCTGTCGCGGCGCTGGCGATCGCAGCGGTGGCCGCGGCGACGCTGGCGGGCGCCTGGTTCTTCGAGCTCGTGCTGGACATCCGGCCCTGTCCGCTCTGCCTCGAGCAGCGCTACGCCTATTACCTGGCGATGCCGCTGGCGCTGCTGATCGCGTTCGCCGCCGCGCGCGGGGCGCCGCGAACGCTGCTGCTGGCCGGCTTCGCGGTGCTGCTGCTGGCCGCGCTCGCCAATGCCTGGCTCGGCGGCTACCACGCCGGCGTCGAATGGAAGTTCTGGCGGGGGCCGAACGACTGCTCCGGCCCGGTCGTCGATCTCGGCAACGCCGGCACGCTGTTTCAGCGCCTCGACACCGTGAAGGTGGTTCGCTGCGACGAGGTGCAGTGGCGCTTCCTCGGCCTCTCGCTCGCCGGCTACAACGTTCTGATCTCGCTCGCGATGGCGCTGATGGCCGTCTGGGGCATCGTGGCGGCGAAGCGGCCCGCGTAGTGTGATTGCCTGACGGGCAAATCACTTCTGATTTTCGGAATTCGTGTCAAGCCCGAGAATCGAAAATATTCCGCTTCCGTTCTCACCCAAATCAGCGGCACAATGCAGCCGTCTCACCGCGAGATGAGGGGCGTTGGCCATCGTCACTGACGCGCGGGGAGATGCGATGGACGCCGATGCCGTGACTGACGAGGGTGGCTGAGGCGTACGGTGAAGTCGTGTGGTTCTGGCGCCGTGGTGCTGGCGTTAAGTCCGAAGGGTGCGAAAGCGTCCTGCGGGCGACGGAGGCAAAAGAGCCGTTCTCCGGGAAGCAACTGTGTTGATGTAGCCCTGTGATCGGCTGGCCTCAAGGCTGGCGCTGCGCGCCACCGCCTCCGGCGGCTGGCGGCCTTGACCCCATCCGCTCACCGGTCGTTAGGCTGGGCATGCGCTCGGCGGAAGCCGAGCGGGGGCGCTCACTTTGTAGCGGTTGGCGTCCCATTTTTGACGTCGCGCGATCATGGTGTTGAGGATGACGATGAGCTTGCGCATGCAGGCGGTGAGCGCAACCTTCGGCTCCTTTCCCTTGGCGATCAGGCGGTCATAGAACGCCTTGAGCACGGGGTTGTGCCGGGTCGCAGCTCCCATGCAAGGCATGTAGAAGAGGTTGCGGGCCTTTCGGCGCCCGCCCTTGATGTGGCGGTTGCCGCGCCGTTGGCCACTATCGTCATCGTAAGGTGCTACCCCCAACAAGGCCGCGACGATATTGTCGCTCACCTGGCCCAGTTCCGGCATTGTTGCGATCAGCCCGGCGGACGTGATCTTGCCAAGTCCCGGCACGCTCTCGATGATCTCGGCGAGTTCGGCAAAATGCGGTGTCGCCTTGACCTGGATTGCGATCGCCGTCTCGAGCCTGGCGACTTCGACGGCAATCTTCTTCAAGAGCCGCGCCTGCATTTTCTGCACGACGTCCGGCACGGAATGCTCGCCACTGTTTGTCAGGTTGGTCTGCAGATCGAGCAGTCCTTGGCGTGCATTGACGATCTTGACCAACCTCTCGCGTGCCGCGTCGTAGGCTTGGCCCGGTGCTTCGGTGAAGGTCTCGGCGAACCAGGCGATCATCTCCGCATCGATCGGATCGTTCTTGGCGAGGCGTCCGGCCGAGCGGGCGAAGTTGCGCACCCGTTTCGGGTCGACGATCCGAGCTTCGATGCGGGCGGCGCGCAGTGTCTTGGCCCAGTCCTGCTCATAACCGCCGGAAGCCTCCATGGCTGCCTTGCCGACCCTGTGTTTGCGAAGCCAGCGGATCAGGGTGCGTCGCCCCTCCGCGGTGCTCGGGAACGTCTGCCGTTGGGATAGCGAGCGAATGCACGCATCAACCTTGTCCTTGGCTACATCAATACCGACGACAACGACCTCATCTTGTGCCATCATCCACTCCCTTCCTTGCTCGGTTCGGGCTCGAAGCCCGTGCAACTGTTCGGGTTGAGGAAGACACCAGATCTGTCTCTCGCTTCCCGACAGGCTCTCGGCCTTTGAGCACGAACGGGATCAGATCCAGCGACGGGCGGTTGGTCAGAACCGCCCGTTCGCACATTCTGGCAGATTTTGCGGACACAAGAGCGCGAAGTAAGCCGTAAAGCCATTGCGCAGGGAAGGCCGGGATGCTCCCGCCGAACCTGTATGCTCGTGTGCATCTCTTGCTATGCGCAACAGCACACGAGACCGCGGGTGCGGCGCGCACCTGGTCTTCCCTGCGCCCTCAGATTGGAGAGGGCGACCAACGAGATACAAACCTCGGGCAAAACATGTCGCGAGATCGCAGCGTCATATTTAACTGTCATCGTCCGCCTTGTGCGCAATTGCGCACTGGGGCGCACGATCCGGTTTTCCAGAGACGCCAATGATCGAACCGAGAGGCCGCGGCGTACTGGATCCTCCGCCTGCGCGGAGGATGACAGTGATGTGTGCGGCTATGTTTCTCGGAAGTCACAGCCGCCGCACTCCTAACCCGACTTCGCGGATTCGCGCCCGAAAACGCGAATTTTGAGATTTTTTGTTCGGC
>OEIU01001514.1_pt1 | contig 14701 bp, 14 predicted proteins | sample 1539221 | NCBI WGS metagenome assembly OEIU01 (sample SAMN03792071, study PRJEB22550) | activated sludge metagenome | feature: wastewater treatment plant; material: activated sludge; isolation source: Wastewater treatment plant of a petroleum refinery complex | place: Argentina: Zarate | collected...
TACGAGATAAGGCCACGTGACTGGAGTTCAGACGTGTGCTCTTCCGATCTTGATCCCGGTGCTCACGCGCATCCGCGCCAAGAGCGTCGGCGAGTTCGGCGAACTCGTGCATCACTCCGGCGAGGAATACATCTACGTGCTGGAAGGCCGCATCGAGATCCACACGGAGTTCTACGACCCGATCGTTCTCGAAGCCGGCGAATCCATCTACATCGATTCCAACATGGGTCACGCCTACGTCGCGGCGGAAGGCTGCGACGAAGCGAGCGTGCTCGGCGTGTGTTCGAGCGCCGATGAAGGCCTGATGGAGTCGCTGATGGAGATGCACGGCGATGAAACCACGCGCATCGAAACGCCGCCGGACACGGGGCGCCTGTCGCAGGTGGCGAAGACGAAGCAGCGGCGCAAAGCGGGCGCCTGAGGCCTGATGATGGGGGTTTCTGTAGGTCAGGCTTCAGCCTGACTTCCGAAAAGAGGCCGGCTGAAGCCGGCCCCACAGTAAGAGGCCCCACCCCAGCCCTCCCCCGCAAGCGGAGGAGGGAGCGGAAAGGCAGTACATGAATCGCAACGACATTCCCGACGTCCGCGACGGTCTCACGCACAGAGAACGCATCGTGCTGTACGTGCTGCACGAAACACAGAAGGAGCGCCGCGGCCACAATGTCCCCACGCCCATGCTGTGGGGACGCGTGTGCGAACACTTCTGGATCAGTCCGGAAGAATTGTCGGAGATGCTGGCGAGGCTCGGAGCGAGGAAGTAGCGCCGCTGCCCGTTTCACTCATGCCGCAACGCATGGATCGGCCTGGCGCGCGCCACCAGCAGGACGTGACCCGAGATCGTTGCCAGGGCAATGATCAAGGCCAGGACGCCGGCAATGACGAACGTCGCCAGACCCAGCTCGACGTGATATTCGAAGCCTTGCAGCCACCAGCGCATGAGCAGGTATGCACACGGCCAGGCAATGACGTTCGCCCACAGCACCGGGCGGGCGAACTGCCAGCCGAGAAACCACAGGATGTCGGTGCGGCGCGCCCCCATCACTTTGCGCAAGCCGATTTCCTTGGTGCGCCGTTCGGCGGTGAAGATCGCAAGCCCGAGCAGGCCGAGCGCGGCGAGTGCCACGGCGACTGCTGCAAACACTGAAAAGACCGCGGATTGCGTGACGATGTCGGCATACAGGGCGTTCATGTACTGGCTGAGGAATGTCCCTTCGAAGCGGCTGCCGGGCTCTCGTTGATTCCATACGGCCTCGACCGCGTTCATGCCCTCCTGAACCGCACCGCCATCGAATCGCACGACGAGACGGGACAGCAATACAGGGTCCACGTAGTACACGGTCGGCTCGATCGCATCGCGAACCGAGCCGACCGAGAAGTCCGGAATCACACCGACGATCTGCGAGCTGCGCATCTCGAAGACTTTGATCCGGCCATCGTCAATGCCCACGCGCCGCCACTGCGGAAATTTGCCGACCGCTTCCGCCGGAATGTTGAAGCCGAGGGCGCGGGCCGCGGATTCATTGATCACGATGGCGGGGTTGTCCTGCACGTCGCTGCCACTCTGGAGAACCATGTCCTGCCCGCGCGAACGCGACAGCAGCCGCCCGGCGAGCGGCGTGATGCCGAAGACATCGAAGAAGGCGTCGTCCACTGGCACCGCACCGGTAGCGACGGCGTCGTCGCCGCGAGGCGAGACAAACGTCGCCGACATGTGATGAATGGAAAGCGCGTATTGGGAAGCACAGGTGACCACCAGCACGGGTTTCAGATTGCGGATCGCATCGAGTGACTCGCGTGAACAGCCGCTCGCGGCATTGTTGAGATAGATCTGATCGGTGGGCACGCGCAGACGCTCTTCGATCGCGTAGCGGGTTTGTCGCTGAACCGTGAGCGTCGCCACCAGCAAAGCGATCAGCGTCGCGAACTGCAGCACGACCATCATCCGACGTATCCGGCTCGCCTTCGGCTGCGAAGCAAGACCTCTGAGCACGATGGCGGGCTTGAAGCCCGAGAGATAAAAAGCCGGATAGGCGCCTGCTGCGCATCCCGACAGCAATGCAAGTCCGATGAGCCCTGTCGCCAGCGCAGGATCTCTCAGGTAGTCGAACGTGATCTGCCGCTGCAGAAAGCCGTTGAATGCGGGCAGCATGAGCTCCACGGCAATGACGGCGCAGATCAGCGCCAGCACGGCATAGAACAGGCACTCACCCATGAACTGCAGCGCAATCTGTCGGCGCAGCGCGCCGACCGCCTTGCGCACGCCGACTTCGACCGCGCGCCGCATGGCGCGCGCCGTCATCATGCTCACGAAGTTGCCGCAGGCGACGATCAGAATGAGCAGCGCAATGCCCAGCATCGCCTTCACGACCCGCGGATCGCCTGCGGGTTTCATTTCACCCATACGCCGAGGCTGAAAATGAATGTCGGCAAGCGGTGTGAGCGTGAACGTGTACACGCGCGAACTGCTCATGCCATTTACGTTTCCCGGGATTACATTGTCAGGGACGTGTGTGTCCGCAAATTCGCCCAGTCGCGCGCGAATGGCATCTATGTCCGCACCCGAACGAAGCCTCACGTACGTGATGACATTGTCGGCGCGCAGCGCGCCAGGCTGGCGCTGCGCAGCTTCCAGAGCCGTCAGCCCGGAGGAACTGGCGATGCCAGGCAGGAACACGTCACCGGTCAGGTGGCTGTTCGCCGGAACATCCGCGACCACCGCCATCACGTGCATGTCGACCTGACGATCGAGGGAAAGCCTTTCGCCGACGACGTCCTCACGGCCGAACAGCTGGTGCGCGGCCTTGCGCGTCAGCACCAGGCCATCGGGCCGGCTCAGCGCGTTCGATACTTCACCTGCAATTACTCGCAGCGGAAACAGCTCAAGGAAATTGGGGTCTACCCAGTTGCCACCAAACGGAAGGCCATCAGGATCGTCACGGCGGTGCAGACGGATACCTGCGTACGCAAGACGCGTCGTCGCGTCGATTTCAGGGAACGTGAGCTGCAGCGCGGCAGCATCTGTGACGGCGGAAACTGCGACCCGCATCTCCGCCCGCCCAGGCGGCGCAATCACTTCGCCGAGCTGATAGATCCGCTCGTGATTCGGGATGAACCGGTCGTAGCTGAATTCATCGCGCACATACAGCGCGATCAGGATCGCCGCGGTGAATCCGAGCGTCAGCCCGAGCAGATTGATGAGCGCGTAGGCGCGATTGTGCAGCAGGTTGCGAATCGCCGCGGCAACGTAGCTGCCTAGCATGTGACCTCCGCTTCTTCTTCCTCCTCGACGATCCGGCCATCGAGCATGTGCACGATGCGCTGCGCGCGCCGTGCATGCTCGGCCGAGTGCGTGACCATGATGGTCGTGGTGCCCGAGCGCGTGATGCCGTCGAGCAGTTCGAGGACCGCATCGCCGTTCGCCGAATCGAGATTGCCCGTGGGTTCGTCGGCGAGCAGGAGCTTCGGGCGCGCAACCAGCGCGCGGGCGACGGCGACGCGCTGCTGCTGGCCGCCCGACAGCTGCTTCGGCACGTGGCGCGCACGATGCGCGAGATCGACGCGCTCGAGCGCCTCGGCCACCCGCTCGCGCCGCTCGTGGCGGGGAATACCCAGGTACAGCAGCGCCACCTCGACGTTCTCGGCGACGTTGAGATCGTCGATGAGATTGAAGCTCTGGAATATGAAGCCGACCTGCGCGCGACGCCGCAGCGTGAGCTGTTCCTCGGAGAAGTGCGCGATGTCCTCGCCGAGAAACCAGTATTTTCCCGCACTCGGGCTGTCGATGAGCCCCAGGATGTTGAGCAGCGTCGATTTGCCGCAGCCGGACGGGCCCATGATGGCGAGGAATTCACCGTCACGCACTTCGAGCGAGACATCGTCGAGCGCGGCGGTTTCGACTTCGCTGCCGCGATAGAACCTGGAGAGGTGTTCGACCTTCAACATGGACGCTCCTATGGGGTCAGCACGATGCGGTCTGCGCGATCGAGCCCCGTGTAGTCGGACGTGATGACGTGATCGCCGGCGGCCAGACCCGCCACGATTTCGAGTTGCTCGATGGTTCGCCGGCCGATGTTGATCTGCCGGCGCTGCGCGGTGCGGCCGTCCGGCGCGACGACGAAGATCCACTGTCCGCCGGTGCGTTCCATGAACGGACCGTTCGGCAGCACCACGGCGGGCGTATCGCCGCCGAGCCTCAATCTGCCTTGCGCGGCAGAACCCGCCACCAGCGTCGCGGGGCTCCCGTCTTCGAAATCCAGATCGATGCGGAACTGGCCGTTGCGCACCTGGGGCGAGACGCGGCGCACGCTGAGGCGGATCGGCTGGCCGTCGATATCAATAGTGGCGGTCTGCCCGACGCGCACGCGCGCGAGATAGAACTCATCGATATCGGCGATGAGCTTCATGCCGGCATCGGGCGTGACTTCGGCCAGCCGCTGACCGGCGGCCCGGCTTTCACCGACTTTCAGATCGAGCGCAGTCACCCTGCCGGCGACCGGCGCACGAATGACGAGGCTGTCCAGCTTGCCGTGCACGACCGTCAGGTTGCCGCGCAGGATCTGCACCTGACGATGGATGTCGGGCATCAGGCGCTCGCGCAGCGCGGATTGCCGGCGGCCGCTTTCGCGCTGAATGGGTTCGAGCCTGCGGTAGTAGGCAAGCTCGTCGTTCACTTCGTCGCGCTGCTCCGCGGCCAGCATGCCGCTGCGGGCAAGGCTGGCGCGGCGCTCGCTGGCGCGCTGGAGACGGCGCAGGTGGTATTCGATGTCGACCTGCGCGCGATCGTTGGCCAGCTGATTCTGTTCCAGCGCAATCTCGTTCTGCTGCAGTTGCGAGAGCGCCTGATTGAGCTGTGATTCCTGTTGAATGACCTGCAAGGCGAGATTGGTATTGCTGAGCTCGATCAGCGGTTGCCCTGCCTCGACCACGTCGCCCGCTTCGACCAGCAGGCGCTCGACACGTCCGCCGTCGATGGCGTCCAGATACACCGTCTCGCGCGGCACGATGCTGGCGTTCAGTGGAATCAGATCGCGAAACACACCTTGCCCGACGGCGGTGATGGTCAGCTGCGCCCGCGGCATGCGCAGCGTCCTGTCGCCCGACCCTGCAATCAGTTTCACCGTCAGCAACGCGGCTGACATCAGCGCGACGGCGATCAACGCGACGCGGGCGGCGAGTGGCCAGCGCGGCAACAGCCAGGCGGGCGGCTGGATCGGACGATCCATGCGCGGGCCCGCGTTCGCTGGCGTCGCCGCCGTGTTCATCTCAGCGGTCCCGCGACGTCTTTCGCTTGCGCTTGCCCGCGAACAGCGCGAGCTGGCTGGTGTTGACCACCCCCGTATCGACGAGGCCCGTCAGCAGCCGCTCCAGAGACCCGCCGCAGAATCGATCCGCAATTTCCTGCACTGCGCCGGCCGCGGCCGTCTCCGCCGTCTCGCTCGATCGATAGATGAAGGCGCCGTTCACCACGGAATGGGTCACGTAGCCTTTTTCTTCCAACCGCCGCAGGACGGTGCGGATGGTGGCGTCCTTGAGCTTGCGATTGACCTGCTGGCGCACTGCAAAAGCCGACATTTCGCCGTGCTTCCACAGGATCGTCAGCAGTTCGTGTTCCAGATCCCCCAGGGGCGGACGAGTGCGCTTCATGGTGTTACCTCTTGTAACGTGTGACGCTTTGTAACACCGAAAGTGCGCAGATACAACTACAGGATGAGCAGCGACCTTCAGGTCGCTCCTGCTTCTTCAATCAGGGTTGGCTGGTGGGCGCCGGCGTCAGCAGCGACGCGGCATGCGATCGATGTCAGGCTACATCCAGAAGCGCACGGGGATTTTTTTCTGCCACGAGCAGCAAGGTACGTGCCGCACCTGAGGGAGCCCGCCGGCCCTGCTCCCACTCCTGCAGCGTACGCACCGACACTCCAAGCAGTCGTGCAAATACGGCCTGGGACAAACCGGTCTTCTCCCGGATGCGGGACACCGACGGCACCGTCGTTACACGACCATGCTCGCCCCGCTTGATCTCCCGGATTCCCTCCAGAATTTCCTGTCCAATATCTCTCTTACGACTGGCCATCTATCTCCTCCCTGATCTTCCTCAAGGTTTGACCCGAAATGCTCCCGGCGACGTTCTTCGCATACAGCGTCAGCAACCAGACCTCACCCTGCTTCGATCGCAGGTAGTAAATGATCCGGAGTCCACCACGCTTTCCTCGTCCCTCCGCTCTCCAACGCAGTTTCCGGACCCCGCCGGACTCGCGAATGATGTCCCCTGCCTCCGGGTTCTCATTGAGGTACTGCTGCAGCAGCGACAACTGATCGTCAGGAAGATATTCATCGGCGAGGCGTGAAAACAGCCTGGTTTCGATGAAAGTGAACGCGGCCATCGTATACGTCCCTGCCGTAGTCCGTCAATGACGGATGTCCATGTCGTCATATGGGTTCAGACACCATCGCCAACCACGTTACCGCGCCCGCACGACAGCGGGCTCTGAATTTCTCTCGCATTCCGGCAGGAATGCGACTCGATCAGCCCATGTTCCTGACGGCGCTGACCCGGCGCCCGCGACTTCGCAGCACTCTCCCCGCTCGCCGTCGCCCGCTCAGTCAACGCCGGACGCGCATCGATCCCAGTCGACGCCGGGAAGCTGCCCTTCGCGCAGCAGGCGCCGGTTGATGCGGGCGCGAGAATCCTGCGGTTCGAGCGCGATGGCGCGTTCGAACTCGGCGAGTGCATCATCGAAACGGCAAGCGACTGCGTAGGCCATGCCGAGATTGTTCGCAGCCCGCGCGCTCGATGGATTGCGTGCGGCCGTGTCCTGCCAGAACGTGATTTCCGTGTCGTAGATGGCGTTGCGCTGCAGGGTCGCCAGGCCGAGCAGCACGAGCAGGAGCGCAGCGAAAAAATTGCGCAGCGCTGTCGAACGAGCGGTCCATGCAATGAGACCGACAGACAGTCCCCACGCCGGTCCGATCATCGCCAGGTACAACTGCCGGTCGTTGGCGACGTCAAGCCGCGGCAACAGCGAGTTCGTCGGCGCGAGCCACAGCAGGAACCACAATGCAGCGAAGGCCGTGACCGGCTTCCTGCGAACACAAAGCAATCCGGCGACACAGACGACAACCCAGCCGATCATGAGGCCGATGCTCGCGACGTCCGGCTCGGCGATCACCGGCAATGCTGGATCGGCGTTGCCACTATTCAGCCGCAAGAGCTGACCGAGCAGGTACAGCAATGCTCGCGACTGCGTGAGCAGATTGTCGACGAGCGAGCGCGTGGCCAGGCTGAACTCGAGCAGATATCGATACTTCGATAGCGACAACGCCAGCGCCGCCAGTACGAACATCATCGCAATCAGCGGACTCAGCTTGCGCAACGTTTCCCGCACGGGGCGATCCGCCGAATACAGCCACAGCGCCAGCGGCAACACCCATGCCGTTTCCTTGGTGGCGACGGCCGCCGCGAAACACAGGCAGCACGCCATCAGCCACGACGCGGACGATGTCGCCCGCTCTTCGCTGCGCATCCAGCAGAACAGGCCCAGCAGACAGAACAACGCCGCGAGCGAACTGGAACGACCTGAAATGTAGGTGACGGCTTCGGTCTGCACGGGATGTGCGGCAAACAGCAGCGCGGCAAGCAGGGCCGCCTGCCAGGCTCGATCGGGCAGCAGTCCGAGCCGTCGCCCCTTCACCCGCAGCAACTGGAAGACGAGCGTCGCGTTGATCGCATGAATCAGGACATTGACGAGACGGAAGCCCGCAGGCTCGCTGCCAGCAAGGTGGTTGAGCGCGTAACTCAGCTTCAGCAGCGGCCGGATGCCGGGCATCGAGTCCCACCACGCCGCCAGCGAATGCACGCGCGGATCGCCGACGATCACGTTCCAGTCGTCGAACTGGAAACTCGCGTGCAGCGCCGGCCAGTACAGCAGCAGCACGCACGCCGCAGGCAGCATCGCTGCGACTGCTGCGACCGCAGGCGAGGGAAAATCAGCGGCGCGCGGCGACGTCGAAGGCATCGTCGATCATCCCGTGCGCCAGCCACCAGCGCTGCGTGCCTCCAAGCATCACCAGCCAGACTTCGTGGCCGGGACGCCGCGCGTACGCGATCAGGCACTGTCCGGCCTGCGCGGTGTAGCCGGTCTTCATGCCTTCGGCGCCGTCGAGACGACCGAGCAGCTGGTTCGTGTTGACGAAAGGGATCGTCCGGCCCGCGCGCGTCTGCAACTCGGCCCGCGGCGTTGCGGTCAGGCGTGCAATGAGTGGATTGGCATGTGCCGCACGGGCGAGCTGCAGCAGGTCGGTCGCGGTGGTGTATTGCCCGGGCGCATCGAAGCCGCAGGGATCGCCGAAGTGCGAATGCTTCATGCCGATCTGCGCGGCGCGTGCGTTCATGCGTTCGAGAAACCTGCCGGTGTCGGGCGTCACGTTCTCGACGAGCGCGCGACAGGCATCATTGGCGGAGCGGATCAGCATCGCTGCGAGCGCGGCGCCCGCGCTGATTTCTTCGCCGGTCCGCAGGCCCAGTCGCGTCGGCGGCGTCGCGGCAACATCGGCACTGACAGTGATCCAGCGATCGGCGTCCCATCCGGCATCGAGCACGACGAGTGCAGTGAGCAGCTTGCTGAGCGATGCCGGCTGCAACGCCAGCGCGGCGTCACGCTGCCACAGGATTTCGCCGTCGAGGTCGAGCAGATAGCTGCGCGCGCTTTGCGGATAGGGATCGGTAGCGGCGTGCAACGACCCACCGGTGACGAGCGCCGACAACAGAAGGATCAGGAACATTCCCCTCCCCCGCCTGCGGGGGAGGGTCAGGGCGGGGGCGAACACGATGCTTTTGCGACAGACGCACGCCCCCATCCCGGCCTTCCCCCGCAAGCGGGGGAAGGAGCGGAGGCCGTGTGCGGCTCAGTTGCCGAGCAGTCCGCCGAGGGCCTTCTTGCCCTTGCCGAAGAGTCCCTTCGCCTTGCCGACCGGTGTGTTCTCGGCCTGCTGCGCTTCGTTGTTCGCATAGTTGCTGCAGAAGTCGCGGTACTGATCGGCGATGGCGGTGTAGCGGCGACCGGCGCAGTGCGCGGCGGCGAGCGCCTGCGCCTGCGCGGGGCACTGGCTGACGAGGAACTTCATCTTGCCGGCCTGCTCGGCGCTCTTGCACAGATGTTCGCGTTCGGCGGCGGCGGAGAAACCGCACAGCTGTTCGGTGTCGGACAACGGACGTGCGCCGGGCGCGGTGCTGCCGGCGTTGGCCTTCTCCGCCTCGGAAAGATCCAGGAAGTTGTCGTGCGTGCGGGCCGCGTTACAGAACGTCTGGCGATCCGCCGGGTCCTTGCACTGCGTCGTCATCATGTAGGGGTTGTTGCCTTCGGCGGCGAACTTGCGGCAGGTCTCGGCCATCATCTTTTCGCTCTGCGCCATCTGTGCCTGCGCCTGGGCCTGCATTTCCTTGGCTTTCAGATTGATCTCGCCGCCGTCGCAGCTGCCGATCTTCTGGCCTTCCATGTTCATGGTCATGGTTTCGCCCTGGGTGTTGACCAGCATCTTGCCCTTGTAGTGATCGGGCCCGAGGTAGGTGAACTCGGCGGAGCCTTCCACCGCGTCCTTGCCGGTGCAGCGCATCTTGAAGCTCTGCACGTTGCCGACCCGCTTGTTGTCGTAGATCGTGCAGTTCTTTTCGGTCTTCATCGGCACCGAGTCATCGCCCGGCTGCTTGCAGATCTCGTTGCTCATGGCAGGCATGGTCATGCCGGACATCTGCATCGAGGAGGTGATCTTCCACTTCTCGCCTTCGACCGCGCCGTAGGCCAGGGACGTGCCGGCACAGGTCAGCAGCAACGCTTTGCACACGATGTTCATTGGAGGTTCCCGAATGGTTGGTTCTTCTGCGGGCCAGCGATCCACGGAGCCAGGACACCGCCCGTGTTGGCGGGAGTCTAGCCGAGCCCCTGCTGGCCTCACATGTACAAGAGTCGCATGAGCGGAACGCTTCGTCGTGGCTCCGTTGGCGACGCCGGGGAGCCACCTTCGAACTGGAATTCGGGGAATCCCTGAACGACGTAATGCAGGACCTCAGCCTTGTTTCAACTTACGCCACAGCGTCGTGCGCCCGATGCCGAGTCGCCGGCAGGCTTCGTCGCGATCGCCGCCGCATTCTTCGAGCACCTTGCGCACCCAGTCGGCTTCGACGCGGCTGCGGCGATCGGCCAGCTCGGCTGTCGCGGCCGGTGCAGCGTTCGTCGCGTAGATCTCCGGAATCAGTTCGCGCAGCTGTATGTCCCGCGCATCGGCGCCCGCGACGGAACTGGCGATGCGTTCGATCAGGTTTTCCAGTTCGCGCACATTGCCCGGCCATTCGTAGTCGGCGGCGGCTTCGATCAGTTGTGCGGCCAGCACGTCGACTGCCTTGCGATCGACATGCAGTCGCGCGCAGGCGCGGGCCACGATGTGTTGCAGCAGCACCGGCAGATCCTCGCGGCGTTCGCGCAGGCTCGGCAGTTCGACGCGCAGGATGTTCAGCCGGTAGTAGAGGTCGCGACGGAATTTCTGTTCGTCGATGCGGGTCGACAGATCGCGATGCGTTGCCGCGATGATGCGCACGTCGACGCGGGTCGGTTCGACGGCGCCGATGCGCAGTACTTCGCGTTCCTGCAGCACGCGCAGCAGGCGCGTCTGCAGCGAGATCGGCATCTCGCCGATTTCGTCCAGGAAAATCGTGCCGGTGTGCGCGGCCTCGAACAGACCCGCCTTGCCGCCCTTGCGCGCGCCGGTGAAAGCGCCGTCTTCGTAGCCGAACAGCTCGCTTTCCAGCAGCGTTTCGGTAAACGAGGCGCAGTTGATCGCGATGAACGGCTGCGACGAGCGCCGGCTGGCGTGATGGATGCCCTGCGCCAGCAGTTCCTTGCCGGTGCCGCTCTCGCCGACGATCAGCACCGTGCCTTCGCCGTTCGCATATTGCGCGGCGAGTCGGCGCGCACGCTGAATCGCCGCGCAATCGCCGACCAGATCGGAGAGCTTGTAACGCACGACCGACGTCGTGCGATAACGTCGCGCACGCAGATGCCGATCGACACGCTCGATGGCCGCCGGATCCTGGCAGGTGAGCACGGCGCCGGTCTGCACGCCCTGCTCCATCAGCGGCATGCGATTGGTAATGAGCGTGCGCGAACCGAAGCGCTGCAGTTCATCCGTTTCCGTGCGGGCGCTTTGCAGGACATCGCCGAGCGAGAGTTCCGGCGCGACTTCGCCGAGCCTGCTGCCGATCGCCTGCGACGCCGAGAGTCCGAGCACGCGCTCCATCGCCGGATTCAAGGCATAGATGCGCTCGTTCATGTCGACCGCGACCACGCCATCGCGCAACCGCGCCAGGATCGTGTTGAGACGTTCGCGCCGTGCCACCTCGATGCGCGCGATGCGCACGACTTCGATGGCATCGTCGAGCGCCTGGCGCACGGCGTCCATCGAATACAGGAACACGCCGCGCATGCCGTTCTGATCGGCGAGATCCGCGACGAGACCGGGCGCGACGACGACTTCGATGCCGCGCGCGCGCAGCTCGCGCACGCAGTCGCTCGCATCCTGATCGGTGTGATAGCTGCGCTGTTCGATGCCGAGCTGGAACAGCTCGTTGAACTGCTGCACGTCCGGCGGCGTCGCGCCGTAGGTCACCAGCGCAATGCGGTTCGACAGATCGCGCGCGCGACCGAGCGCGCGCATGATGTCGAAGCCGCCGACGCGCACCAGCACGACGGGAATGTTGAGACGCTGCCGCAGGTATTCGCCGTTCGAGCCGGCGGCCACCAGCACGTCGACCTGCTCCTCCGCCGCCATGGCGCGGATCTCGGTCACCGCCTCCTCGAAGCCACGATCGAGCACCGAGACAGTCGCCCGGTCGGCATAACTCGGCGCCAGCTCATTAAAGAAGGAGCGCAGCCGGTGCAGACCGACGGCCACGACACGCGGTTTGCGCTGGGGCAGCGGAGCGGTGGTTTCGGGGGTCATGGCGATCCTGCGCGGTACGGGATTTCGATATTGAAACAGGGCGATTCCCTGATTGAAACAAGACACTCCCCGATGCCATGAAGATCAATGACTTAACGCTGGCACGCGACTTGCGATCAGACGCCTACCTCACCCAGGAACCCACCATGAGCACCCCCACCCCCGGTACCAAGTTTCGCGAAGCCCTGAAGGCGGAAAGCCCCCTGCAGGTCATCGGCGCCATCAACGCCAACCACGCCCTCCTCGCCCAGCGCGCCGGTTACCGGGCCATCTATCTGTCGGGCGGCGGCGTCGCGGCCGGCTCGCTCGGCATGCCGGACCTGGGGATCAACAACCTCGATGACGTGCTGGTCGACGTCCGCCGCATCACCGACGTGTGCGATCTGCCGCTGATGGTCGACATCGACACCGGCTTCGGCCCGAGCGCGTTCAACATCGCGCGTACGGTGAAGAGCCTGATCAAGTTCGGCGCAGCCGCCTGCCATATCGAAGACCAGGTTGGCGCGAAGCGCTGCGGCCATCGTCCGGGGAAGGAAATCGTCACGCAGCAGGAGATGGCGGATCGCGTGAAGGCCGCGGCCGATGCCAGGACCGACCCGAACTTCTTCCTGATCGCCCGCACCGACGCGATTGCCGTGCAGGGCGTCGATGCCGCCATCGAACGCGCACTGGCCTGCGTCGAAGCTGGCGCCGACGGCATCTTCGCGGAAGCGGCCAACGACCTGCCGACGTACCGCAAGTTCGTCGATGCGGTGAAGGTGCCGGTGCTGGCCAACATCACCGAGTTCGGCAAGACGCCGCTGTTCAGCATCGAAGAACTGCGCAGCGCTGGCGTCGCGATGGCGCTGTATCCGCTGAGCGCGTTCCGCGCCATGAACAAGGCCGCCGAGAACGTCTACCAGGCGATCCGTCGCGACGGTCACCAGCGCAACGTCGTTTCGACGATGCAGACCCGCGAGGAACTCTACGACCGCATCGGCTATCACGCCTACGAACAGCACCTCGACGCCCTGTTCGCTGCACGCAAGTAACAAATATCGAAGAACCAGAGCAGGAGAAAATCGAATGACCGAAACCGCCGTCGCTGCCACACCGGGATTCAAGCCCAAGAAGTCCGTCGCCCTGTCCGGAACCGTCGCGGGCAACACCGCCCTGTGTACCGTGGGCCGCACCGGCAACGACCTGCACTATCGCGGCTACGACATTCTCGATGTCGCCACGGTCTGCGAATTCGAGGAAATCGCCCACCTGCTGGTACACGGCAAGCTGCCGACCGTCGCCGAACTCGCCGACTACAAACTCAAGCTGCAGGCGCTGCGCGGCGTGCCGGCCGGCGTGAAGGCCGTGCTCGAACAGTTGCCGCCCTCGGCGCATCCGATGGATGTGATGCGCACCGGCGTGTCCGCGCTCGGCTGCCTGAGCCCGGAAAAGGACGATCACAACACGCCCGGCGCGCGCGACATCGCCGACAAACTGATGGCCTCGCTCGGCTCGATGCTGCTGTACTGGTATCACTTCAGCCACAACGGCAAGCGCATCGACACCGACAGCGAAGAAGATTCGATCGGCGGCCACTTCCTGCACCTGCTGCACGGCAAGCGTCCGAGCAAGCTGTGGGTGCGCAGCATGCACACCTCGCTGAATCTCTACGCCGAGCATGAGTTCAATGCCTCGACGTTCACCGGCCGCGTCATCGCCGGCACCGGCAGCGACATGTATTCCGCCGTCGCCGGCGCCATCGGCGCACTGCGCGGCCCGAAGCATGGCGGCGCCAATGAAGTCGCCTTCGAAATCCAGAAGCGCTACGACACGCCGGACCAGGCCGAGGCCGACATCCGCACCCGCGTCGAACGCAAGGAAGTCGTGATCGGCTTCGGACATCCCGTCTACACGGTGAGCGACCCGCGCAACAAGATCATCAAGGAAGTGGCACGCGATCTGTCGGCGTCCGTGAACAGCATGAAGATGTACGACATCGCCGAACGGCTCGAAACCGTGATGTGGGAAGCGAAGAAGATGTTCCCCAACCTCGACTGGTTCAGCGCCGTGAGCTACAACATGATGGGCGTGCCGACCGCGATGTTCACGCCGCTGTTCGTGATCTCGCGCATGAGCGGCTGGAGCGCGCACATCATCGAGCAGCGCATCGACGGCAAGATCATCCGTCCGAGCGCCAACTACACGGGCCCCGAAGACCTGAAGTTCGTTCCTCTCAAGGATCGCAAATAACTTCCATGAACACCGCCTATCGCAAACCGCTGCCGGGAACTTCACTCGACTACTTCGACGCGCGCGCCGCGGTCGAGGCCATCCAGCCCGGGGCGTACGACACCCTGCCGTACACCTCGCGCGTGAAGGCCGAAAACCTCGTGCGCAAGGCCGAGCCCGAGAAGCTCAACGCGTATCTGTCGCAGCTCATCGAGCGCAAGCGCGACCTGGATTTTCCGTGGTTTCCGGCGCGCGTGGTGTGTCATGACATCCTGGGCCAGACGGCGCTGGTCGATCTGGCCGGTTTGCGCGATGCGATTGCGATGAAGGGCGGCGATCCGGCGAAAGTGAATCCGGTAGTGCCGGTGCAGCTCATCGTCGATCACTCGCTGGCGGTGGAATACGGCGGGGAAAGACAACACTGCGCTCCGCAAGAGATCGAGCGCGTGGGGGGGCTCCAAAAGGCCCACCCCCATCTCATCAAACTTCAACAACAGGACTTCGA
>OEIU01001515.1_pt1 | contig 14698 bp, 13 predicted proteins | sample 1539221 | NCBI WGS metagenome assembly OEIU01 (sample SAMN03792071, study PRJEB22550) | activated sludge metagenome | feature: wastewater treatment plant; material: activated sludge; isolation source: Wastewater treatment plant of a petroleum refinery complex | place: Argentina: Zarate | collected...
GCCTCGATGATCGGCCCGGGCAAACTGAGCGGTCGCGTCGTGGTCGTCCACCGCAATCCGGCAAACAGCAGCGCGACGGCGCCCAGATGCACCAGCGCGGCGAGGATCCATGCGCGCAACTTGTCGCCGAAGCTTTCCATGGCCGTCGTCAGCGCTTGGGCTGCTGCACCGGCTGGCTCATCAGACCGACCTTGGCGACGCCGGCCTGCTGCAGCGCCGGCAGGATGGCGTAGACCTGCCCATAACTGGCGCGGTCGTCACCGGCAATAAGCACCGGCACGTGCGGGTTCTGGTGCACGAAGGCGGTGACCTTGCGCACGAGATTGTCCGCATCGATGCCCTCGCGCTTGGCGGCGCCCAGGGTCAGGTACAGGTTGCCATCCTTGTCCACGCTGATCACGACCGGCTCGCTGTTCGCCTGCACGGCCTTGGCCGCCGACTGCGGCAACTGGATGTCGACGCCGAGGTTGAGCAGCGGCGCAGTGACCATGAAGATGGTGAGCAGCACGAGCATCACGTCGATATACGGCACGACGTTGATCGCGGATTTGAGCTTGCGGCGCTTACGGGTGCGGCCGATCACTTGCATGGCGGTTCAATCCAACGTGCGAAACGGAACGCAGGGGTTACGCTTCATCCAGATGTGCCTGGCGTTGCAGGATCGAGGAGAATTCCTCCACGAACGTGTCGTAGCGGCTGAGGATCCGTTCGACCTTGTTCGAGTAGCGGTTGTAAGCCCACACCGCGGGAATCGCCGCGATCAGGCCCATCGCGGTGGCAATCAAGGCTTCGGAAATGCCCGGCGCGACCATCGCGATGGTCGCTTCTTTCACATTCGCCAGCCCCACGAACGCGACCATGATGCCGGCCACGGTACCGAGCAGGCCGACGTAGGGACTGATGGAACCCACGTTGGCGAGGAATTCCAGGTTCTGTTCGAGCCGATCCAGCTCGCGGGACTGCGCCACGCGCATGCCGCGCTGCGCGCCTTCCAGGATCGTGCGCGGATCCATGTGGCGGCGCTGGCGCAGGCGCGCGAATTCGCGAAAGCCCGCCTCGAAGATGCTTTCGATGCCGGTAACGCGGTCGCCGTTCGCGGTGACATCCCGGAATAATCCAGCCAGGTCCGCGCCCGACCAGAAACGTTCCTCGAATTCGTCGGCGCCTTTCATGGCGCGGTTGAGCACGTTCATCTTGCGGAAAATGATCACCCACGACAGGAACGAGAACACGATCAGGATCGCCATGACGATCTTGACGAACAGGCTGGCGTTGAGCGCCAGCTGCAGGACATCGATGCCGCCGTTCATGCGTGGACGAGCTCCGTAAGCAGTGGATCGGGAATGCGGCGCGGCTTGAATCCGGTCGCGTCGATGCAGGCGGCACGCACATCGGCTTCGACCAGCACCGCGCCATCGGCCGGACGAAGTATACATTGCGCGAAGCGCATCGAGGCCGAACGCCGCGTGAATGCCGTAATTTGCGCACGCAGGTCGTCGTCCAGGCGCGCCGGCGCGTGAAACTTCACCGCCAGGTCGGCGACCACGAACAGTACGCCGTGTTCGACGCGCACGCGCGCCTGCTCCACGCCGCACGCGCGCAGCCACTCGGTGCGCGCGCGTTCCAAAAAGCGCAGGTAGGCGGCGTGATAGACCACGCCGCCGGCGTCGGTGTCTTCCCAGTACACGCGCACGGGCCAGGAGAACACGGAAAAGGGGTCAGAGTGAATTTTCGTACCTGAGATCATGTTTCTGGAATACCGCAGCAGGAAAATTCACTCTGACCCCTTTTCGCCTTCGCCGAACAGATCCGCGCGCCGCGGCGCCTTCAACCCCAGGTGCCGGTAAGCCTTGCTCGTGGCCATGCGTCCGCGCGCGCTGCGCATGAGGAAACCTTGCTGGATCAGATACGGTTCGAGCACGTCTTCGATCGTGCCGCGTTCTTCCGACAATGCCGCGGCGAGCGATTCCACGCCGACCGGGCCGCCGTCGAAATGCTCGATGATCGTTTCCAGCAGGCGACGGTCGAGCGCATCGAAGCCTTCCGCATCCACTTTGAGCATGCCCATCGCGGCGATCGCGACATCGCGCGTGATCGTGCCGTTCGCCTTGATTTGCGCGAAATCGCGCACGCGCCGCAGCAGACGATTGGCGATGCGCGGCGTGCCGCGCGCGCGCCGTGCGATTTCCGCCGCACCGTCGTCCGCGCAGACGATGCCGAGAATTTTCGCCGAACGCCGCACGATCGCGGCGAGTTCATCCGGCGTGTAGAACTCCAGGCGCTGCACGATGCCGAAGCGATCGCGCAACGGACTCGTGAGCAGGCCCGCGCGCGTGGTCGCGCCGATCAGGGTGAACGGCGGCAGGTCGAGCTTGATCGAGCGCGCGGCCGGGCCTTCGCCGATCATGATGTCGATCTGGTTGTCTTCCATCGCCGGATACAGGATTTCCTCGACCACGGGCGACAGGCGATGGATTTCATCGACGAACAACACGTCGCGCGGCTGCAAATTCGTGAGCAGCGCGGCAAGATCGCCGGCGCGCTCGATCACCGGGCCGGATGTGGCGCGCAGGCTCACGCCCAGTTCGTTCGCGATCACGTGCGACAGCGTGGTCTTGCCCAGTCCTGGCGGGCCGAAGATCAGCACATGGTCGAGCGCCTCGCCGCGCCGCTTGGCGGCCTCGATGTAGATGGACAACTGCTCGCGCACCGCGCGCTGGCCGAGGTATTCGGCGAGCTTTTGCGGACGGATCGAGGCTTCGGCGATATCGTCTTCGCGCGTGGCGTCCGGGGCGATGACGCGGGTGTCGTTCATGCCGCGATTATGGCAGAGTCATATCTCGACTTGCGTGCCAAGTTCGATCAGGCGGTTGCCCGGAATGCGGAAAAAAGCGGTCGCCGAACTCGCGTTGCGCGCGAGGAAGGCGAACAGCTTGTCGCGCCACACCGGCATGCCGGGCCGATCCGTGGCCACGATGCTTTCGCGGCTGATGAAGAACGTGGTGTCCATCATGTCGAAGCCGATGCCCTTGGCCGAGCAGCTTTGCAGCGCGGCCGGGATATCCGGGTCCTCGGCAAAACCGAAGCGCAAGGTCAGGCGGAAGAATTCGTGGCCGAGCGCGGTGATCTCGGTGCGCTCGCCATATTCGGCAACCGGCGATTCCAGGGTTTCCACCGTCAACAACACGTTGCGCTCGTGCAGCACCTTGTTGTGCTTGAGATTGTGCAGCAACGCGCTGGGTACGGCATTGATGTTGGCGGTGAGGAACACGGCGGTACCCGGCACGCGCAGCGGCGGATGTTCGGCCAGGCTCTCGATGAACGGCTCAAGCGCGAGTCCTCCCTGCTTGAGTTCGCGCAGCACCAGATCGCGGCCACGCCGCCAGGTGCTCATGACCGTGAACACGACGACGCCCAGCGCCAGCGGCAACCAGCCGCCGGTCTCGATCTTGTCGACGTTGCCGCCGAGGAAGGCCAGGTCCACGATCAGGAACAATCCGCCCACGACCGCGACGCGCCACCATGGCCATTGCCACAGGTTGCGGAACACGAACAGCACCAGGATCGAATCGATCGTCATCGTGCCGACCACGGCGATGCCGTAGGCCGCGGCCAGGTTCGCCGAGGAGCGGAAGCCCAGCACGACCGCCAGGATCAGCACCAGCAGCAAGCGATTGATCCACGGCAGGTAGATTTGCCCGATCGTCTGCGTGGATGTATGGCGGATCTCCATGCGCGGCAAATAGCCGAGCTGGATCGCCTCGCGGGCGACTGAAAATGCACCGGAAATCACCGCCTGTGACGCGATCACGGTGGCAATCGTCGCCAGTGCGATCATCGGATACAGCAGCGGCTGCGGCACCAGCAGGTAGAAGGGATTGGAGGCCGCCGCGGGATTGGCGATAAGCAGTGCGCCCTGACCGAAGTAATTCAGGATCAGTCCCGGCAGCACGTAACCGAACCACGACATGCGGATCGGCTTGCGCCCGAAATGACCCATGTCCGCATACAGCGCCTCCGCGCCGGTAATGCACAACACGATCGAGCCCAGGGCAAAAAAACCGGTCATGCCGTTGCGCATGAAAAATTCGATCGCATAATACGGCGACAAGGCGTGCAGCACGAACGGATGCTGCGCGATCTGCATCACGCCGAGCATGGCAATCGTCACGAACCACAGCGCCATGATCGGTCCGAACACGGCGCCGACCTTGCCGGTGCCGCGATTCTGGAACGCAAACAACAGTACGATGATGATCGCCGTCACCGGCACGACGAGATGGCGCAAACCTGGCGCGGCCACTTCGACGCCTTCCACCGCCGACAATACCGACATCGCCGGCGTGATCACGCCGTCGCCGAAGAACAACGATGCGCCGAACAGGCCGAGCATGGCGATCCACCAGCGCGCGTGAATGCTGCTCTTGACGCTGCGCTGGGCCAGCGCGGTCAGCGCCATGATGCCGCCCTCGCCCTTGTTGTCCGCGCGCATGATGAAGCCTGCATACTTGACCGACACGACCAGGATCAGCGACCAGAACACCAGCGAAAGCACTCCGAGCACGTTGTCCGGCGTGGGTGCGATGCCCTGCGCGCCGAACGTGGCCTGCACCGTGTACAGTGGACTGGTGCCGATGTCGCCGTAGACGACGCCCAACGTACCCAGGGCAAGACCCGCCAGCGCCTTGCGCGTGTGCTCGGTATGGCTGCCAACGGGTTCGTTCATCGTGGATCCTCTAACGCAATGCCGCTTTCAACGCTTTGCGGATGATCGCCTCGGCGCTATCGCCGTCCGCCGCGGCATCCTTCGCCAATCGCGCCGCTTCGACCGGTTTGTAGCCCAGTTGCTGCAGCGCGACCACCGCTTCGGATTGCGCATCGCGCGGCATGCCCGCCGCGACGCCCGGTACCGCAGCGAGGCCATCCACGCGATCGCGCAATTCCACCACGATGCGTTCGGCGGTTTTCTTGCCGATGCCGGGAATGCGCGTGAGCGCGGCGATGTCGCCAGCCTGCACAAGCCGGGCAAATTCGTCGGTGGAGGTTCCAGACAACACCGCCAGCGCGATCTTTGCGCCGATGCCGCTGACTTTTTGCACAGTGCGGAATAGCGTGCGCTCGGCTTCGCGCAAAAATCCGTACAGCGCGACCGTGTCTTCTTTCACCGCGTAATGCGTGAACAGCGCAACCCCGCGCACAGTTTCCGGCAGGTCGAACACCGCCGACATCGGCGCCTCGAGTTCGTAGCCGACCCCGCCAACGTCGACCACCAGCCATGGCGGCTGCTTGGATACGAGAATCCCCGTCAATCTCCCGATCATCGGCGCCGCCTCCATGCCGTGCGCGGGATTCCGATGCGCTCGATGCTCGCGCGCGTGTGCGCATGCGTGAGCGCGACCGCCAACGCGTCGGCCGCATCGGCCTGCAATTTGCGCGGGATGTTGAGCAGTACGCCGACCATGTGCTGAATCTGGGTCTTGTCCGCGCCACCGCCGCCGACCACGGCCTGCTTGATTTCCTTGGCCGCGTATTCGGTCACCGGCAAACCTGCGTGCACGACGGCGCAGATTGCGGCGCCGCGTGCCTGGCCGAGTTTCAATGCGGAATCGGGATTGCGCGCCATGAACACTCGCTCCACCGCGACTTCGGTCGGCGCGTGTTCGGCGATGAGCGCGCAGACTTCGTCGAAAATCTGCTTGAGGCGCAGCGGAAACGTGTCGTTACCGAGCAGATCCAGCGCGGTGTGGAACACGTGTCGCGTCGCGCCGCCCGCATCCGCATCGATGATGCCGATGCCGGTGCGTTGCGAACCGGGGTCGATGCCAAGAATGCGGGTCATCGTGCGAAGTTTACACCGCGCGCCGTAGCGCCAGCGCTCAGACGCGCTGGGAAAACCTTGCCGTGCGCAGAAACGCAATCGTCTGCGCGGCGGCGTCCTGCGAAAACAGCAAACCGGTGTGCGTGGCCGGTACGACGACGTGGTCGGTCAGTCCCGGCAATTCGGTTTCGGCAACACTCACCGTGCCGTCGTGCGGCGAGGCCAGCGCGCCAAACGCGAAGCCGAAGCCGATCGGCAGGCGACCGGCGATCGCGCCGACCGCCTGTTTGCCTTCCCAGCGCTCGACGCCGCTGGTCAGTACATCGAGGCTCTTGCCAATGACCAGCGATCCGCCCGGAAACTGCGCAACCGTGCGCGCCACCGCGCTGCCGCGCAGCGGCGAACCCAGGCATACGACACGACCGCGCGTGATTTCCGGCGCGCGTTGCAACGCCTGCAGCGCAACGAGCCCGCCGAGGCTGTGACCGACGAAATGCACTTTCCCGCCCTTGTGCGAACGGGTCTTCTCGATCAAGTTGGCGACGCCGATTTCCGGACCGCGCAAAACGCTCGCATAGTCGAACAGATCGACCGAAAATCCCGCCGCTTCCAGACGATGGCGCAATGCGGCCAGGGTGAAGCCGCGCATCCACAACCCATGCAGCAGGATGACGTGATCGTTCATGAAATCAATCATCCGTTTGCTGGTGAGAATGCGTCGGCGAAGCACGCTGCCCGCGCATCAGGAAGCGCCGTATTACCTCAGTCGCACCAGCCAGCGCCAAAAGTACCTCGAACGGGCGATACGGAATCGAATAGCGCGGCTCGGACTGAAATACCATGTGTATGGCGGTTACGTAGATCACGAACAATACGATCACGATTGCTGGGAACGGCATCTGCGTTCTTCTTCCTGCGCGTACAAGAACTCCACCCGCCGTGAGCAAAGCCAGCGCGAAAATCGCTGGATTCATCCATTCGATAGCCGATTTCATGCACTTCAACAGGAAAATTCGAGCGAACGGCGAGTGTTGTGTTGGCGAATAATAGATGTCGCCAGAGCCGATGATGATCGGCCAGGCCCACAGTTGCCATGGCTTGTCCAGCAGATACCAGGATAGATAAGTCAGCGGTTGTTGCCGGATCCGTCCCAATACATCCACGAGTCCTGCGCGTGGATCATCGAACATGATCACGGTTTCGGACGTGGCAGCGTCGACAATACGCTTCGCATCGGCATTCACCCATCGCGAATTGAATGCGCGCATATATAGCGGCATGGAACCCTGCACAAAGTTCTCCATTGCACGACGGGAAGCGCCGTACTGGAGCGGCAGGTTTGCGTCGCGCAGGTTCCACGCGAACGGTGCAATTGCGAAACACACTGCCAGAAGCGCACCGGCCCGCCAATTCCAGCGGCGCATCACCACTAGCGCGGCAGCGATCGGGAAAAACAGCACTATTGGATTGACAAGATAAGCCGCACCAAGCACCAGACCAGATAGTGCGAGCAACCAGCCCGCAGCCCTGCGTACGCCGAGTGCCAGCAGCCAAATACCGAGCACGAGCAGAAACCCGAATAAAGTCTCACTCATTACCACACCGCAAAAACTTATCAAGTGCGGCCAGCAGGCGATAAGAAGCCCAGCAAGAATCCCGGCGCATCGCCCCAGCCATAGACGCGCCAGCGCTATAGTCAACAGCACGGTCGCAGTCCCCAATACGACCTGCCCGGCATAGATATAACCGAGCGCTTTACCCACATCATCCCTGCCCGAGGTCAGCGCGGCAGCGAGAAACAGCGGATAGCCAGGCCCCCGATAGCCATCCGGCGCGACCTCTGTACTGCCCGGAATACTGCATGAAAAAACCCCGTGGTGCAGCAAGTTCCATGCGTACGCCATGTATTGTACGCCGTCACCGTAAATCGGCGGTTCGGCTTGAGCCGTCAGCACGTACAGCGTGCGCAAACCGGCACCGAACAACACAACGAATGCGACGGCGATAACGAAGCGCCATCGCTTACCACTGTGCGTCGGGTCTGTTACAGGGCTCACAGCCTCTAAGCCTTGAGCGGCTTGACCACGCGAATATGCACTTCCTGCAGCTGCACTTCGGGCACCGGCGACGGCGCGTCGGTCATCAGGCATTGCGCGGTAGCGGTTTTCGGGAACGCGATCACCTCCCGGATGGACTCGGTGCCGGCCAGCAGCGCGGCGAGCCGGTCGATGCCGAACGCGATGCCACCGTGCGGCGGAGCGCCATACTTGAGCGCTTCGAGCAGGAAGCCGAACTTGGCCTGCGCTTCGTCGGCGTCGATGCCGAGCAGGGCGAACACCACGCTTTGCATCTCGGGGCGATGGATGCGGATCGAGCCGCCGCCGATCTCGTTGCCGTTGAGCACCATGTCATAGCCGCGCGACACCGCCGTCGCCGCATTGGCCTTCAAATCGGCGATGTCATCAACCTTGGGCGCGGTAAACGGATGATGCAGGGCGACGTGGCGCTTGGCTTCGTGGTCGTATTCAAACATCGGGAAATCGGTGACCCACAGCGGTTTCCAGGCGTTCTCGACCAGGCCGTTGTCGTGCGCGACCTTGATGCGCAATGCACCCATGAAGTCGCTGACCGTCTTGTACGGGCCGGCGCCGAAAAAAATCACATCTCCCGATTGTGCGGCAACCGCCTTGAGAATACCGTTGAGCGCCGCATCGTCGAGGAATTTCAGGATCGGCGATGTCATGCCTTCGCGGCCCTTGGCGATGTCATCGATGCGGATCCAGGCCAGGCCCTTGGCGCCGTAGCGCGCCACATAGGGCCCAAGATCGTCCAGGTACTTGCGCGGCTGCTTGGCGCCGCCGGGCAGGCGCAGCGCACAGACGCGGCCGCCGGCATCGTTGGCCGGCCCACTGAACACCTTGAATTCGACGTGACGGACATTTTCTGCAATGTCCACAAGTTCCAGTTGTATACGCAGATCGGGCTTGTCCGAACCGTAGCGGCGCATTGCCTCCGCATACGTCATGCGCGGAAATTCTGCGGCCAGTTCGACATTCGCGACTTCCTTGAACACGTCGCGGATCATCGCTTCGACGCTATCCTGCACGTCGCGTTCTTCGACGAACGCGAACTCCATGTCGAGCTGGGTGAATTCGAGCTGGCGGTCGGCGCGCAGCGCCTCGTCGCGGAAACAGCGCGCAATCTGGTAGTAGCGGTCGAAGCCGGCCATCATCAGGATCTGCTTGAACAACTGCGGCGACTGCGGCAGGGCGTAAAACTCGCCGGGATGCATGCGCGAAGGAACGAGAAAGTCGCGCGCGCCCTCGGGCGTGGCGCGGGTCAGGATCGGCGTTTCGATGTCCTGGAAGCCACGCGCATCCAGATAGCGGCGCAGCGCCGCGACGAGCTTCGTGCGCATGCGCATCCTGCGCTGCATTTCCGGGCGGCGCAGGTCGAGATAGCGCCAGCGCAGGCGCGGTTCTTCGCCGACCGCGTCGTCGAGCATGAACGGCAGCGGCGCGGCGGCGTTGAGAACCTCGACCGTGGCCGCGACGACTTCGATCTTGCCGGTACGCAGGCGCTCGTTCATCTGCGCGGCGGGACGATTGCGCACCTTGCCGGTGATGCGCAGGCAAAATTCGTAGCGCACATGTTCGGCGGCGGCAAATGCGGCCTTGTTGTCCGGCTCGATCACGACCTGCACGATGCCTACGTGATCGCGCAGATCGATGAAGATCACCCCGCCATGGTCGCGGCGGGGATCGACCCAGCCGCACAAGGTGACATCGTGACCGATCAGGGCCTCGTCGACGAGACCGCAATAGTTGCTTCGCATGTGAAAATCCCGCGCACAAATGAGAGTTCCACCCCGAAATGGGCGGATCTTGACCCCGCGCGAATGAACCCGCGCAAAAATTCCGATCGCGAATGCTAAGCGGGATTTTGTTGCACTGCAAACAAAAGCCCGCCGGGCGGCGGGCTCTTGTGACGGTCCCGGCGAAAACCTTACCAGCGCCGATCGATCGTGAACACGCCACGGCAGCCCTGCGTTACCCACACGCCGGCACGATTCCAGCCCCAGGTCTGACCTTCGTAGCAGGGTGAGCTGGACTCCTGGCGCTGCAGGTAGACTTGGCCGCGACCGCCGACATCGACCGAACAGAAACGGTCGCCGCCGCCGATGCTTTCACAACGGATTGAAAAATTCTGGTTCCAGCCAGGACCGGGCTGCCATGGCGGATTTGAGGGCCCATGTCCCGGCGGGTAGTAACCCCCGCCACCGCCACGGGCATCGACGAACTGACCGGCGCAACCGCGATCGACCCAGATGAATCCGCGCCGCGCATCCACTCCCCAATTTTGCCCGCGCACGCACTGCGTATTCGAGTATTGGCGCACCAGTCGCGCATCGCGCCACGGAATCGGGCAACGCTGCGTGTTGTAACCGCTACTCTTGCAGTCCACCGCGTCGGGTCGGCCGCCATAGCCCGGTCCGCCGCCATAGCGCGGATCCTGCGCGCTTGCGCTGCCCACGACGCCCAGCGCGCCGAAAGCCATTCCCGCAAAAACAAGTATCGAACGCATCGACATGACTACCCTCCTAGACGTTGGAACGAAGCAGCCCGAGTGTAGCGCGTGGCGGCCTGAATGTGCGCTGCATGCGGTCACGCCGCGGGCTTCTTCTCTGTGGCCTTGACATCGGCTTTTGGTTTCGATTCCTTCGCCGGTTTTTCGGATTTCTCCGGTTCAGATTTTACGGCTTCGGCCTTCGGCGCTTCGCCCTTGTCGACGAGGTTGTGCTTCTTCTCGCCATCTTTCTTGAAATCGGTTTCGTACCAGCCGCTGCCGGCCAGGCGAAAAGCTGGCGCCGTCACGCGGCGATGTACCTTTTTCTTGCCGCATTGCGGGCAGGTGTCCGGATCCGGATCGGACAATTTCTGCAGGCGGTCGAAGACATTGCCGCAGGCGGAACACTCGAATTCGTAGATGGGCATGCGATCACCACAATATCGGTACGAGCGGAATCTAGGGCATTGCGGCCCGATTGCAAGGACATTGCACCTGGAAATGCGAATCCCTATGCTTCGGCGACACGCGAGGGGCGTTACATGAGCGTTGCGGCTCGGGAACATGAAAGCATTGGCGCCGGCCTCGTTCGGCTGCGGCATGACGCCGCTGCCGATCCCGTGCAGCCACAAATCTGGCGCCGCCTGGCCGATGCGTTGGATGCGGCGGGCGACCGCATCGGCGCCGCGGCTACCTATCTGCAGCACGTCGAACATGCGGCCGCCGATCCAGCCCTGATGCGTGCCGCCACAGCGCTGCACGCGAATGATATTCCGGTTGCCGAGCGCCTGCTGAAGTCGCATTTGAAGCAGGCGCCGACCGACGTCGTCGCGATCCGCATGCTGGCCGAGCTCGCCGTGCGCCTGGACCGCTGCGAGGACGCGCAGCGCCTGCTTGAACGCTGCCTGGAACTGGCGCCGGATTTCCGCGAGGCGCGGCATCATTAAGCGCTCGTGCTGCACCGGCTCAACGAACCCGCCGACAACACCAAGGCGAAGAAAGATTCGCACGAACTGCAGACAATCACGGTGACCGCGCAAAAGCGCACCGAGAACGCGCAGGACGTGCCGATCAGCATGAACGTACTCAGCACAGACACGCTGCAGCAGATGAACGTCGCCGACATGCACGACTACGTCAAGCTGCTGCCGAGCGTGGCGATCCAGAGCCTCTACCTGGGCTTCTCGCAGGTCTACATGCGCGGCGTCGCCAGCGGCAGCAACGGCAACCATTCCGGCCCGCTGCCGAGCGTGGGCATCTACCTCGATGAGCAACCGATCACCACGATCCAGGGCGCGCTGGACATGAACATCTACGACGTCGAGCGCGTCGAGGCACTGGCCGGCCCGCAAGGCACGCTGTACGGCGCCAGTTCCCAATCCGGCACCATCCGCATCATCACCAACAAGCCCGATCCGACGGCATTCTCGGCCAGCGCCAGCGCCGAGCTCAATTCCGTGGACCACGGCGGCATCGGCTACGTGACCCAGGGCTACGTCAACCTGCCGATCGCGTCAAACTCCGCATTGCGCCTGGTCGGCTGGAGCAAGACCGACGCCGGTTACATCGACAATGTCTACGGCACGCGCACGTATCCGACCTCGGGCATCACGGTCAACAATGCCAACCGAGTCAAGAACAACTACAACGACGCCGACACGCGCGGCGCGCGCGCGGCGCTGAAGGTCGACCTCAACGAGGACTGGTCGATCATGCCGACCGTCGCCGGGCAGACCCAGCACGCGAACGGCATCAACGCGTTCGATCCGAACGTGGGGGACCTCGAGCTGACGCATTTCTATCCGGAAAGCTTCGACGACCGCTGGGTGCAGGCGGCATTGACGGTCAAGGGCAAGATCGGCAACTTCGACCTGACTTACGCGGTCGCGCACCTGAACCGCGACGATCACTATGCGCAGGATTACAGCGACTACGGGTTCTGGTACGACACGCTGTACGGGTACGGCGCCTATATCCACGACAACGCCGGCAACCTGATCAATCCGGCGCAGCACATCCTGGGCATCGACAAATACCGCAAGACCAGCAACGAGCTGCGTATTGCCTCGCCGCAGCAAGACCGCCTGCGCTTCGTCGCCGGCGTGTTCGACGAGGTGCAATCGCACGACATCAACCAGCAGTACATCATCGATGGATTGGGCTCGGACCTGTCCGTGACCGGATGGCCGAACACGCTGTGGCTGACCCAGCAGTCGCGCAAGGACAACGATTACGCCGCGTTCGGCGAGCTCAATTACGACTTCACCGACAAGCTCACCGCCACGGTCGGTGCACGCCGCTACCACACCGATAACGGCCTGTTCGGCTACTACGGCTTCGCGCCAGGTTACAACAGCTCGCAGGGCGAAGCGGTCTGCTTCACGCCCTACACGCCGTTCGAAGGGGCGCCTTGCGTGGACGTGGCAAAGAGCACCAAGGAGAACGGCACGCTCGGCAAGGTCAACCTCACCTACAAGCTCGATGCGGACAAGATGATCTACGCGACCTGGTCACAGGGTTTCCGCCCCGGCGGCATCAACCGGCGCGGCTCGCTGCCGCCGTACCAAGCCGACAAGCTCGACAACTACGAATTCGGCTGGAAGACCGAATGGCTGGATCATCACCTGCTCTGGAACGGCGCAGTGTTCCAGGAAAATTGGAAGAAGTTCCAGTTCTCCCTGCTCGGCGCGAACGGCCTAACCGAGACCAAGAACGCGAACCAGGCGCGCATCCGTGGCCTGGAAACGAGCCTGGGCTGGGCCGTGAACTACAACCTGACGGTATCGGCGGGCCTGGCGCTGTATGACGCCGTACTGACGCAGAACTATTGCGGCACCACGGATGCGAACGGCAATCCGGTGACCGACTGCGCCGATCCGCAGGCGCCTTCGGGCACGCGCCTGCCTCTGACGGCGCGTGAGAAAGGGAACATCACGGCGCGCTACAGTTTCGATTTCCACGGCATGGACAGCTACCTGCAAGCCGCCGGATTCTTCGAAGGCCGACGCGGCACCGACCTGCGCCTGCACGAGAACGCGATCATCGGCGATATGCCCGGCTACGGCACGGTCGACCTTTCCGCGGGCTTCAAGAAAGATCTGTGGTCGTTCGACTTTTACCTGAAGAATGCATTCGACAACCGCGGCCAGCTTGCTCGATATGCGGAATGCGCGGCCGACACCTGCGGCGCGCAAACCTATATCGTGCCGGTACAGCCGCGCACGATCGGGGTTCGCGTCACCCGCGATTTCTAGAACAACGCTTTACGCTGCACCTCAAGCCCGGCCTTGCGCCGGGCTTGTTCTTTCAGGACTTTGCTTTTCCGAACACCAACCGCCCACCCGCCACATCCACTGCAACCGTATCGCCCGGCTGGAACTTGCCTTCGAGGATTTCCCTCGCCAGCGGGTTCTCGAGCTGCTGCTGGATCGCCCGCTTGAGCGGACGCGCACCGTAGACCGGGTCGAAGCCGATGTTGCCGAGCAGATCGAGCGCCTTGTCCGAAATGCTCAATGCCAGCTGGCGTTCGGCCAGGCGCTTGCCCAGGTACGCGCACTGGATGCGCGCAATCTGGCGGATCTGCGCCTTGTCGAGCGCGCGGAACACGACGATTTCGTCGAGACGGTTGATGAACTCGGGGCGGAAGTGCGCCTGCACCACGCCCATCACCGCCGCCTTCATCTTGGTGTAGTCCTCTTCCGAATCTCCGGCGTATTCCTGGATCTGCTGCGAGCCGAGATTGCTTGTCATCACGATCACGGTGTTGCGGAAATCCACGGTGCGGCCCTGGCCGTCGGTCAGGCGCCCGTCGTCGAGCACCTGCAAGAGCACATTGAACACGTCGTGATGCGCCTTCTCGACTTCATCGAGAAGGATCACGCTGTACGGACGCCGGCGCACGGCTTCGGTGAGGTAACCGCCTTCCTCGTAACCGACGTATCCGGGCGGAGCGCCGATCAGACGCGCAACCGAGTGCTTCTCCATGAACTCGCTCATGTCGATGCGGACAAGAGCTTCGGTGGAGTCGAACAGAAAATCGGCCAGCGCCTTGCACAGCTCGGTTTTGCCCACTCCCGTGGGGCCGAGGAAGAGGAACGAACCGTTCGGTCGATTCGGATCGGACAAGCCCGCGCGCGAGCGCCGGATCGCATCCGCAACCGCGTGCACGGCATCGTCCTGACCGACGACGCGCTTGTGCAACTCGTCTTCCATGCGCAGCAGTTTTTCGCGTTCGCCTTCGAGCATCTTGGACACCGGGATGCCGGTCCAGCGCGAGACGACCTGCGCGATTTCCTCGGCGGTCACGCGCTGCTG
>OEIU01001517.1_pt1 | contig 14676 bp, 15 predicted proteins | sample 1539221 | NCBI WGS metagenome assembly OEIU01 (sample SAMN03792071, study PRJEB22550) | activated sludge metagenome | feature: wastewater treatment plant; material: activated sludge; isolation source: Wastewater treatment plant of a petroleum refinery complex | place: Argentina: Zarate | collected...
GCGGGGGCCGCGGTGATCGGGCCCAAGAGCTACCCCCGCCTCCCGCAGCTTCTCGCGGCCGCCCGGCAGGCCGCCCCGGCCCGGCAGGCGGCCGCTGTCGATACCGAGTTCCCCGCCGACGACAAGTTCCGCCACCTGCCGGCCCTCTCGCGCGAGAGGGTCCGGGCGCGGGGCGTCTCGGCCTTCCTCACCGTGCAGGAGGGCTGCGACAAGTTCTGCTCGTTCTGCGTCGTGCCCTATACGCGGGGCGCCGAATCGTCGCGCCCCGTCGCCGCGATCCTCGACGAGGCGAGGCGGCTCCTGGATGCCGGCGTGCGCGAGGTGACGCTGATCGGCCAGAACGTCAACGCCTATCACGGCGAGGACGAGGCCGGCCGCCCGGCGAGCCTCGCGGGGCTGATGGAGCGGCTTGCCGGCCTGCCCGGCCTCCTGCGCCTGCGCTACACGACGAGCCACCCGAACGACATGGGCGAGGACCTGGTCGCGGCCCATCGCGACCTCCCCGTCCTGATGCCCTATCTGCACCTGCCGGTTCAGTCGGGCTCCGACCGCATCCTCGCGGCCATGAACCGCCGCCATGATGCCTCCGCCTACCGGCGCCTGATCGACCGCATCCGGGCCGCGCGGCCCGATATCGCGCTGTCCTCGGATTTCATCGTCGGCTTCCCCGGCGAGAGCGAGGCGGATTTTGAGGACACCTTGCGCCTCGCGGCGGAGATCGGCTTCGCCTCCTCCTTCTCGTTCAAATACAGCCCGCGCCCCGGCACGCCGGCGGCCGAGACCGGCGACCAGGTGCCCGAGGAAGCGAAGTCCGAGCGGCTGGCGCGGCTCCAGGCGCGGCTCGAAGCCGATCGCCAAGCGTTCAACCGGGCGACGGTCGGGCGGCGGCTCGACATCCTGGTCGAGAAGCCCGGACGCCATCCGGGGCAGCTCGCCGGCAAGTCGCCCTATCTCCAGGCGGTGCAGGTGCAGATGGACGGCATGGCGGCGGAAATCGGCAGCGTCCTGCCGGTCGTCGTGACGAAGGCCGGCTCGAACAGCCTCTTCGCCGAGCCGGCGGGCGCCGCCTCGGGGATGGCGGCCGCGTGAAACGTCCCTCCATCCGGCCCGTGGGCCCCCCCGCCGCAGGCGCGCCGCCGGGGATCGGGGAGACGGCCGAGATCACCCTCGCCTTCGAGGACAATTCCCGGGCGGGCCTCGTCTTCGGCCATTACGACCAGAACCTCGCCCATATCGAGCGCCGCCTCGGCGTCGTCCTGAACGCGCTCGGGAATCGCGTCGTGATCAAGGGCCCGCCCGATCTCGCCTCGCGGGCCCGCCTCGTGCTCGAGGGCCTCTACGAGCGCGTCAGCGGCGAGGGCGCGGTCACGCTCGGCGATGTCGACGGGGCGATCCAGGAGAGCGCGCTCCAGGGCAGCCTGTTTCCGCAGGCGGAGCCGCCGGCGCCGGGGGCGGCCCGGTTCGAGCAGATCGCCACCCGCAAGCGCGGCCCGGTCCGGGCCCGCAACGCCGCCCAGGACCTCTATCTCAAGGCGCTGCGCCGCAACGAACTGGTCTTCGCCGAGGGGCCCGCCGGCACCGGCAAGACCTGGCTTGCGGTCGGCTTCGCCGTCTCGCTGCTGGAAGCCGGGCAGGCCGAGCGCCTGATCCTGTCGCGCCCGGCCGTCGAGGCCGGCGAGCGGCTCGGCTTCCTGCCGGGCGACATGCGCGAGAAGGTCGATCCCTACCTGCGCCCGATCTACGACGCGCTCTACGATTTCATGGAGGCGCGCCATGTCGAGCGCGGGCTCCAGACGGGCATGATCGAGATCGCGCCCCTCGCCTTCATGCGCGGGCGCACCCTGGCCAATGCGGTGATCCTGCTCGACGAGGCGCAGAACACCACCTCGATGCAGATGAAGATGTTCCTGACCCGCCTCGGCGAGAATTCGCGCATGATCGTCAACGGCGATCCGAGCCAGATCGACCTGCCGCCGGGCCAGCGCTCCGGCCTGATCGAGGCGATCCACATCCTCGACGGGGTCGAGGGGGTGGCGCGCGTGCAGTTCCGCGACGTGGACGTGGTGCGCCACGACCTCGTCCGCCGCATCGTCAGCGCCTATGACGCCGCCTCGCGCGAGGCGCCGCCCTTGGGAGGGCCCCGCGCGTGATCGCGCTCGAGATCGAAGCGGAGGATCCCCGCTGGGATGCCGTCCCGGACCGGGACGGATTGCTGCGGCGCGCCGCCGATGCCGCCCTCGCGGTCCTGCCCGACCCGCCGGACGGGGATTTCGCCGTCACGCTCCTGCTCGCGGACGACGCGGCCCTGCGCGAGCTGAATGGCGCGTGGCGCGGCAAGGACGCGCCGACCAACGTCCTTTCCTTCCCTTCGCCGCCGATGGCGCCGCCGGGCGAGCCGGTTCCCCTCGGCGACGTGGCCCTGGCCTACGAGACCGTGGCGCGGGAGGCCTCCCAGGAGGGCAAGACCCTGGCCGACCATGTGGCCCATCTCGTGGTCCACGGCGTGCTTCACCTTCTCGGCCACGACCATGTCGAGGAGGCGGAGGCGGAGGAGATGGAACGCCTCGAAGCGCTGGCCCTGGCGCGCCTCGGCATCGCCGATCCCTACCGCGCAGCGGCCTGAACGTCTGTCCCATGAGCGACGAACGCAGCGAGCACAGGCCCGAGTCCCACGAGGGAGGCCGGGAGGGCTGGCTCGAGCGGCTGATCGGCCGCTTCTCGCATCGCGGCCGGGAATCGGCTCGCGAGGACCTCGAGGAGGCGCTGTCGGAAGCGACCGAGGCGGGCGATCTTTCGCCGCGCGAGCGGCTGATGCTGAAGAACGTGCTCGGCTTCCATCGCCTGCGGGTCAGCGACGTGATGGTGCCGCGCGCCGACATGGTCGCGGTGCCGGGCGACATGACCCTGGGCGAGGTCCTCGCCCTCTTCCGCACGGCCGGCCATTCGCGCCTGCCCGCCTATGGCGAGACGCTCGACGAGCCGCTCGGCATGGTCCATATCCGCGACTTCCTCGACTACCTGGCCTCGGGCGGCGTCGAGGCGGAGGCCGCGGGCGAGGCGCCGCGCGAGAACCTCGCCGGCATCGATCTCGGGCGCACGCTCGTCTCTTCCCATATCCTGCGGCCGGTCCTGTTCGTGCCCCGCTCCATGCCCGCCATCGACCTCCTGGCGCGGATGCAGGCGTCGCGCACCCATATGGCGCTCGTGATCGACGAATATGGCGGGACGGACGGGCTCGTCTCGATCGAAGACCTGGTCGAGACCGTGGTCGGCGATATCGAGGACGAGCACGACGAGACGGAGCGTCCGATCGTGCCCGAGGAGGGCGGCACGTTTCTTGCAGATGCCCGCGCGAGCCTGGAGGAGGTCTCCGAGGCCCTGGACGAGGATCTCGGCGTCGCGGTGGAGCATGACGAGGTGGATACGCTCGGCGGACTGATCGTCACCCTGGCCGGACGGGTGCCCTTGCGCGGGGAGGTGATCACGGGGCCGGGCGAGGTGGAATTCGAGGTGCTCGACGCCGATCCGCGCCGCCTGAAGCGGCTGCGCATCCGGCGCCGCTCTCGCGAGGGAAGCGGCGCGGCGCAGGATCGCTCGGTCCCGCCCGCCGCCTCCGGGGTGTCCGGTTGATTCGGAGCCTCGCGGATCGCGTGGTCCTGGCCGCGGGCTGGACGCGCGCGCTGATCGCCTTCGCGGCGGGCGCGTCGGGGGCGCTCGCCATGCCGCCTTTCGGATTCTGGCCGGCCTTGTCCCTCGCCTTCACGATCGCCGTCTGGCTGATCGACGGCTCGGTGGCCGCGGGACGGCTGGGCCGTATCGCCACGGCCGGGCGCGCGGCGCTCGCCGGCTGGCTGTGGGGCTTCGGCTATTTCGTGGCGGGCCTGTGGTGGCTCGGCTCCGCCTTCCTCGTCGAGGCCGATCTCTTCGCCTGGCTCATGCCCTTCGGCGTGCTCGGCCTGCCGGCTTTGCTCGCCTTCTTCCCGGCCGCGGGCTTCGGCCTCGCGGCCCTGTTCTGGCGGCCCGGCGCCTCGCGCCTCCTCGTCTTCACGCTCGCGCTGACGGGGAGCGAATGGCTCCGGGGCCATCTCTTCACCGGCTTTCCCTGGAACGCCTTCGGCATGGCCTTCGGCCAGAGCCTGCTGCTGATGCAATCGGCCGCCTTGCTCGGCCTCTGGGGCCTCACCTTCCTCGCGGTCCTGACGCTCGCGACCCCGGCCCTGCTCGGCACCGTGGAGGGAGCCCGCGCCCGCCTCGCGCCGATGGCCGGGGCGGCTCTCTGCCTCGCTTTGATGGCGGGGTTCGGCGCGGCCCGCCTCGCCCGCGCCGCGGTTCCCCCTGTCGCGGGCGTCAAGCTGCGCATCATGCAGCCGAACCTGCCCCAGGACGCGAAGTTCCGGCCCGCGAACGGGCAGGCCATCCTGCGCTCCTACCTCGCGCTCAGCGACCGGGCGACCTCGCCGACGACCACCGGCCTCGCCGATGTCAGCCTGCTGATCTGGCCCGAATCCGCCTTCCCCTTCCTGCTGCACCGCGAGCCCGAGGCGCTGGCGCAGATCGCCGCGATCCTGCCCTCCCACACGACCCTGGTGACGGGAGCGGCGCGGCAGGGGGAGGGCCTGCCGGGCGAGGAGGCGGGACGCTTCTTCAACGCCATCCAGGTGGTCGGCCCGGACGGCGCCATTTCCGCGACCTACGACAAGATCCATCTCGTGCCTTTCGGGGAATATGTGCCGCATGTGCTCGACGCCACCTTGCGCGGGCTCGGGCTGCGGCAGTTCGTCCAGATGCCGGGCGGCTTCGCGCCGGGCGAGCGACGCTCCGCCCTGCGCATTCCCGGCCTTCCCCCCGCCGTGCCGACGATCTGCTACGAGGCGATCTTCCCGGAGGAGGTCACGGTGGACGGCCCGCGGCCGGGCTGGATCGTGAACGTCACGAACGACGCCTGGTTCGGCAACACTCCGGGGCCCTACCAGCATTTCGCCCAGGCGAGGCTGCGGGCCGTGGAGCAGGGGCTGCCGCTCGTGCGTGCCGCCAATACGGGTATTTCCGCGGTCGTGGATCCCTACGGGCGCGTCGTCGCCTCCCTGCCGCTCGGGCGCGAAGGCGTTCTCGACGCGCCGCTCCCGGGCGTCCTGGCCGCGCCGCCGGCGGCGCGATTCGGGGGCTTTATCGCACTTGCCTTGTGTACACTTGCTCTCATTGGGGCTATCGCAGGCGCTCCCCGCGCCGCGACGCCGCGCATCCAAGGGTGATCAGCCATGGCTGACAAGTTCTGATCATGAGTACCAAGAAAGCTCCGAACGATGTGGATCGGCAGGTGGGCACGCGTGTCCGCATGCGCCGCACGCTCATCGGCATGAGCCAGGAGAAACTGGGAGAGGCCCTGGGCCTGACTTTCCAGCAGGTTCAGAAATACGAGAAAGGGACCAACCGGATCAGCGCCAGCCGGCTTCACCAGATCGCCGCCGCGCTGGGGGTCACCATCAATTATCTGTACGGGGGGAACGACCTTCCCGACACCCCGGAATCCGGCTTCGCGGAAGCGCCGGTGCCCTATGAGGGCGAGATGCTGACCTCGGACGCCCTCAAGCTGCTGCGCGCCTTCCACCGGATCGCCGATCCGCGCATGCGGCGGAAGGTGATCGAGATCGCAACCGTGCTGGCGGCACCGGGGGATGAAGAGGCGGACGATCGTTCGGCTTAACGAACGATCTGCTTGACCTCGCCGGCCGCAGGTGGCAGATGGCCGCGCGCGGCCGCTCCCGAGGCACGCCCCCACCGGAGACCGAAACACGTGGCCCGAGCCGATTACCTGTTCACGAGCGAGTCCGTTTCCGAGGGTCATCCCGACAAGGTGTGCGACCGCATCTCCGACGAGGTCGTCGACGCCTTCTTCCGGGCCGGCGCCAAGGAGGGGCTGGATCCGTGGAGCATCCGCGCCGCCTGCGAGACGCTCGCGACCACGAACCGCGTCATCATCGCCGGCGAATATCGCGGCCCCAGGAGCATCGACGAGGCCGCCATCGTCGACCTGACCCGCAAGGCCATCAAGGATATCGGCTACGAGCAGGACGGCTTCCACTGGGGGAATGCCGAGATCGAGGTCCTGCTGCACCCTCAATCCGCCGATATCGCGCAGGGCGTCGATTCCGCCGGCAACAAGGACGAGGGCGCGGGCGACCAGGGCATCATGTTCGGCTATGCCTGCCGCGAGACGCCCGAGCTGATGCCGGCTCCCATCCTCTATTCGCACCGCATCCTGCGCCTCCTGACCGAGGCCAGGAAGTCGGGACGCGAGCCGAAGCTCGGGCCGGACGCGAAGAGCCAGGTCACGGTGCATTACCGCAACGGCGAGCCGGTCGGCGTCACGCAGATCGTGCTCTCGACCCAGCACCTGGATCCCGAGCTGTCCTCGGAGGACGTGCGCGAGATCGTCGAGCCCTATATCCGCAAGGCTCTGCCCGAGGGGTTCATCTCGGCCGAGACCGCCTGGCACGTCAATCCGACCGGCAAGTTCGTGATCGGCGGCCCCGACGGCGATTGCGGCCTCACCGGGCGCAAGATCATCGTCGACACCTATGGCGGGGCCGCGCCCCATGGCGGCGGCGCCTTCTCGGGCAAGGACCCGACCAAGGTGGACCGCTCCGCCGCCTATGCCGCACGCTACCTCGCCAAGAACGTGGTCGCCGCCGGCATCGCCGATCGCTGCACCCTCCAGCTCTCCTACGCCATCGGCGTGGCGAAGCCGCTGTCGATCTATGCCGACCTGCACGGCGCCGACGCCGATGCCGGCAAGCTCGAGCAGGTGCTCATGGAGATCATGGATCTCTCGCCCCGCGGCATCCGCACGCATCTCGACCTGAACAAGCCGATCTATGCCCGCACCTCGGCCTACGGCCATTTCGGCCGCGAGCCGGATGCCGAAGGCGGCTTCTCCTGGGAGAAGACCGACCTCGCCGACGAGCTGAAATCGGCCCTGCGCTGACCGGCGCCGTGACGGAGGAGCCGGCCCTCTCCGGCTCCTTCTTCGGGCGCCGCAAGGGAAAGGCCCTGCGGCCAGGCCAGGAGCGGCTCGTCCGCGACCTCCTGCCGCGCCTTCTCGTCGAATTGCCCGAGCCTCCGCGCGGGCTCGATCCGCGCGGCCTCTTCCCCGGGCCGGTCGAGGCGATCCACCTGGAAATCGGCTTCGGCGGCGGCGAGCATCTGCTTTGCGCCGCGAGGGCCCATCCCCGCATCGGCTTCATCGGCTGCGAGCCCTTCGTCAACGGCATGGCGAAGCTCCTCGCCGTCGTCGAGGCCGAGGGCATCGCGAATATCCGCCTCTGGAACCGCGACGCGGCCGAGCTGGTCGCCGCGCTGCCCGCGGCCTCGGTCGAGCGGGTCTACCTGCTCTTCCCCGATCCCTGGCCGAAGCGCCGGCAGCGCAAGCGCCGCTTTCTCTCCGACGACAACCTCGCCGCGCTCGCCCGCATCGTCGCACCCGGCGGCACGCTGCGCTTCGCGACCGATATCGACGACTATGCCGGCTGGGGCCTCGCCCGCGTCCTGCGGGCGCGGGGCTGGAGCTGGCGCCCGCAGGGTCCCTCCGATTGGCGCGACCCCTGGGAGGGCTGGCCCGGCACGCGCTACGAGGCCAAGGCGCGCCGCGAGGGCCGCCGCGCCTCCTACCTGACCTTCGAGCGGGACTGACGTTTCCACACGCGATTGTGGACGAATCATCGGGCGCTTTGAACCGGATTCCCGACGCGCGCTATAACCGGACAAGGCTGATTCGGAGCGTGGGTATCTCCGCCGGTCTTCCGCGTCGGTGTGCGTCCAGCCCGCGTCCTCCTCGTCATTGCACGGATTCCATGTCTCATTCGATGATCGACCTGTCCCGCACCGAGCATCCGCTCGACACCGTCGAGCGCTTCGCCTCCCGCCGCGACTGGAGCTTCGACCGCGCCGACCACGACGAGATGTCGGTGGAGGTGGCGGGCCGCTGGGCGCAGTATCAGGTGGCCTTCAGCTGGATCGACAAGTTCGAGGCCCTGCACGTCGCCTGCGCCTTCGACCTCAAGGTGCCCGAGCGGCTGCGGCCGGAGATCCTGCAATTGATCTCGCTCGCCAACGAGCAGCTCTGGGTCGGCCATTTCGACCTCTGGACCTCCGAGAACGTGGTGATGTTTCGCCACGCGCTGCTCCTGGCGGGGGGCGCCGAGCCGACGGACGGGCAATGCGAGATCATGCTCAAGGCGGCGATTGACGCCTGCGAGCAATATTATCAGGCGTTCCAGTTCGTGCTCTGGGCCGGCAAGAGCGCCCGCGAGGCGATTGAGGCGGTGCTCTTCGTGACGGAAGGGGAGGCGTGATGTCGGACGGGCAGCTGCCGCGTTCCCTGGTCCTCGCCGGGGCGGGGAAGATGGGCGGGGCCATGCTGGAGGGCTGGCTCGGCGCCGGCCTGCCGGACGGGGCCGCGCGGGTGCTGGATCCCGCGCCTTCCGAGGCCATGGCCGCGCTCGCGCGCGCTGGCCGCATCCGCCTCGGCGCGGCGGCCGGCGCGCCGCCCGCAGCGGCCGCGCCGCCCGAGGTGCTCGTGCTCGCGATCAAGCCGCAGGGGCTCGACGAGGCCGCTGCGGCTCTTCGCGCCAATGCCGGCCCGCAGACGCTGGTGGTCTCGATCCTTGCGGGCAAGACGGTCGCCGACCTGAAGCGGGCGTTACCCGAGGCGCAGGCCGTGGTGCGCGCCATGCCGAACCTGCCGGCTGCGATCGGGCAAGGCGCCACCGGCGCCTATGCCAGCCCCGGGACCAGCGACGCCCAGAAGGCGACGGCGGATCGGCTGCTCGCCTGCAACGGGGTCGTCGAATGGGTCGGGGACGAGGCCCTGATCGATGCGGTGACGGCGCTTTCCGGCTCGGGGCCGGCCTATGTCTTCCATCTCGTCGAAGCGATGGCGAAGGCGGGCGAGGCCGCGGGCCTCGAGCCCGGCCTCGCCGGACGCCTCGCCCGCGCCACCGTGACCGGCGCCGGTGCGCTCCTGGCGCAGAGCGATCTCGCCGCGGGCACCCTGCGGGAGAACGTCACCTCCAAGGGCGGCACCACGGCCGCGGCGCTGGAAGTTCTCATGGGGCCGGACGGCCTGACGCCGCTCCTGACCCGCGCCGTGGCGGCGGCCAAGCGCCGCGCCGGGGAACTCTCCGGCTGAATGGGCATTCCGCTCGCGTCCCGAAGGCTTTAGGCTGGGCGGAACGCAAGGAGTCCCGATGTCGGAGCCGATGCCCCCCGAACCGGCGGCCGGCCGCAAGGCCGCGCCAACGAAGAGCAAGCCGGCCGGTGCACCCCCGGACAAGCGCCGCCTCGCCGTCGAGGCGCTGATGCGCCTCGCCTCCGACCGTCCCTGGAGCGATATCGAGATCGCCGACGTCGCCCACGAGGCCGGGATCTCGCTCTCGGAAATGCGCGACCTGTTCCCCTCCAAGGGCGCGATGCTCGAGGGCTTCACGCGGATGATCGACAAGATCGTCATCGAGGGCACCTCCGAGGACCTCGTCGGCGAGCCCGCCCGCGAGCGGATCTTCGACGTGATCATGCGCCGCCTCGATGCGATGACGCCCTACCGGGACGCCCTGCGCCGGATCGCCTGGGCGATGCGGGGGGAGGTGGCCTCGCTCCCCGCCCTCAACCGCATGGCGCTCAATTCCGCCCGCTACATGCTGGCGGCGGCGGGCGTGCCGACCGAGGGGCCGCTCGGCTTCGTCAAGCTCCAGGGCTTCGTCCTCGCGGAGGCCAATGTCATGCAGACCTGGTTCGAGGACGACGATCCCACCCTGGCCAAGACCATGGCCAGGCTCGACCGTGAGCTGGGCCGCGGAGAGCGCGTCCTCGAGCGGGCCGAGGATGTCCGGCGCCTGACGGCCCCCTTCCGCGCCTTCGGCCAGGCGCTGATGGACGGACGCGACCGCATGCGCCGCCGCGCCGCGCGGCAGGAGGAGGAGCGCCGCACGCGCGAATCGGAGAGGGAAGACCCCGCGGCCGCCATCTGACGGGCCGCGGCTCCCCTTCCGAGGAAGACGCATGACGACACCCCAGATCGCCTTCGAGGATTTCCTGAAGGTCGATATCCGCCTCGGCCGGATCGTCTCGGCCGAGCCCTTTCCCGAGGCGAGGAAGCCCGCCTACAAGCTGACGATCGATCTCGGACCGCAGATCGGCGTGAAGAAATCCTCCGCCCAGATCACCCGGCACTACAGCCTCGAGGACCTGCCCGGACGGCTGGTCCTGTGCGTCGTGAACTTTCCGCCGCGCCAGATCGGCCCGGTGAGGTCGGAGGTGCTGACGCTCGGGGTGCCGGATGCCGAGGGCGAGGTCGTCCTCCTGGCGCCGACCCGCGAGGCTCCGCTCGGCGGGCGCATGTTCTGACCTTTTCCCGAGCCCCGCTTCTCATCGCGGGGAGAATCGTTATCGTGGCGAGAATATCGGGAAGGGAGGATCGGATGCCCGTTGATGTGATCTACAAGACCCAGGCCACCGCGACCGGAGGCCGCGACGGCGCGGCGCGCTCGGATGACGGCTCGGTGGATGTGCGCCTCGTCGTGCCGAAGGAGATGGGCGGCCCGGGCGGCCCGGGCGCCAATCCCGAGAAGCTTTTCGCGGCCGGCTACTCGGCCTGTTTCCTCGGCGCCATGAAGGCGGTGTCGGGCAAGGTCGGCGTCAAGGTACCGGCCGACGCCACCGTCACGGCCGAGATCGGCTTCGGGCCGCGCTCGGAAGGCGGCTACGGCATCACGGCCGATCTCAAGGTCAGCCTTCCGGGCGTGGATCGGGAGGCCGGCACGCGCCTCATGGAGGCCGCCCACCAAGTCTGCCCCTATTCCAACGCCACCCGCAACAACGTCAATGTGGGCCTGACGCTGGTCTGACAGGCTGCTGAAAAGTCGTCGTCATCCCGGGGCCTGCGAAGCAGGAACCCGGGGCCGTCGACGGGGGAGGCGGCTGTCCGGCTCAGCCGGCGGCCAGCTCCTTCAGCGCGATGCCGGCGGAGGAGGCGATCGCCGCGTTCAGGTCTGCGATCGGCTTCTCCGATCCGTGCAGATAGACGGCCAGGAGGATCGGGGCGCGGCCGGGCGGGCGCAGGATCGCGACGTCACCGGCCGCGCCGCGCTCGCCCGTGCCGGTCTTGTCGCCCACGTCCCAGCCGGACGGCGCGGCGGCCCTGATGCGTGCCGCCCCTGTCTCGTTGGCGAGGAGCCATTCGCCGAGTTGCCGCCGCGAGGCGGCGGAGAGAGTATCCTCCACGAGCAGCGCCTTCATCAGGCCGAGCATCGCCGCCGGGGCGGTCGTGTCGCGCGGATCGTCCGGCAGTGCCTCGTTGAGCGCCGTCTCGGTGCGGTCGAGACGGGTGACCTGGTCGCCGAGCCGGCGGGCGAATTCCGTCAGAGCCGGCGGGCCGCCGAAACTCGCCAGCATGAGGTTGGCGGCCGTATTGTCGCTGCGCGTGATCGCCGCCCGGCAAATCTCGGCGAGGCTCATCCCCTCGTCGGCATGGCGCTCCGTCACCGGCGAATGGGCGACGAGGTCGGACTTCGCATAAGCCATGTGCCGGTCGAGCTTCTCCTCGCCCCGGTCGACGCGGCTCAGGATCAGCCCGGCCGCGATCAGCTTGAACGTGCTGCACAGGGGAAAGCGCTCGCGCTCCCGCCAGCCGACCCCGCGGCCGGTCCCGGTATCGAGCGCCGCGATCCCGACGCGGCCTCCGAGCCCGTGCTCGATCGCAGCGAAGGGCCCAGCCGGTTCCGTCGCTCCGGCCGGACCGGCCAGGACCCAGCCGGCGGCCGCGAAAACGCCTCGACGCGTGAGCATATCGGCCTCCCTCCTGTGAAAGCCGCCGGGCGATACCGGCTTGCCGCCCCGCACGGCGTGCGGGGTGGCACCTTTCCATTGATATAAAGACATCTTTATATGTTGATTGCCTTCCCGGCGCCTCGCTGATATAGGGCGCGCCATCCCGGATAGCGGAAAGGCAGATCGTTCAATGTCGCAGGCAGTGAGGAAGGCCGACCCGGCCAGGGAGGCCGCCCCGGCCTTCACCGATTACATCGTGGCCGATATCGGCTTGGCCGCATGGGGCCGCAAGGAACTCTCCATCGCCGAGACCGAGATGCCGGGCCTGATGGCCTGCCGCGAGGAATACGGGCCGGCGCAGCCGCTCAAGGGCGCGCGCATCGCCGGCTCCCTGCACATGACCATCCAGACGGGCGTCCTCATCGAGACGCTGAAGGCGCTCGGCGCCGATATCCGCTGGGTCTCCTGCAACATCTACTCGACCCAGGACCATGCCGCCGCCGCCATCGCGGCCGCCGGCATCCCGGTCTTCGCGATCAAGGGCGAGTCGCTGAAGGATTACTGGGACTACACCCGCAAGCTCTTCGAGTGGGGCGACGGCGGCATGCCCAACATGATCCTCGACGACGGCGGCGACGCGACGCTCTTCGTGCATCTGGGCCTGCGCGCCGAGCAGGGCGACACCGCCTTCCTCGACAGGCCCGGCTCCGAGGAGGAGGAAATCCTCTTCGCCCTCATCAGGAAGACGCTGGGCGAGAAGCCCAAGGGCTGGTTCGCGCAGCTCGCGAAGTCCATCAAGGGCGTCTCCGAGGAGACGACGACGGGCGTGCACCGCCTCTACATCATGGAGAAGGAGGGCAAGCTCCTCTTCCCCGCGATCAACGTCAACGACGCCGTCACGAAGTCCAAGTTCGACAACCTCTACGGCTGCCGCGAGTCGCTCGTCGACGGCATCCGCCGCGGCACGGACGTCATGATGGCCGGCAAGGTCGCGATGGTCGCGGGCTTCGGCGACGTCGGCAAGGGCTCGGCCGCCTCGCTCCGCCAGGCCGGCTGCCGCGTGCTGGTCTCGGAGGTCGATCCGATCTGCGCCCTCCAGGCCGCGATGGAAGGCTACGAGGTCGTGACGATGGAGGATGCGGCCCCGCGCGCCGACATCTTCGTCACCGCGACCGGCAACAAGGACGTCATCACGATCGAGCACATGCGGGCGATGAAGGACCGGGCCATCGTCTGCAACATCGGCCATTTCGACAACGAGATTCAGGTCGCGAGCCTGAAGAACTTCAAGTGGGACAACGTCAAGCCGCAGGTGGACGAGATCACCTTCCCCGACGGCAAGCGCATGATCCTGCTCTCGGAAGGCCGGCTCGTGAATCTCGGCAACGCGATGGGGCATCCCTCCTTCGTGATGTCGGCCTCCTTCACCAACCAGACGCTGGCCCAGATCGAGCTGTTCAGCAATCCGGGCAAGTACGAGAAGAAGGTCTACACGCTGCCCAAGCACCTCGACGAGAAGGTGGCCGCGCTCCATCTCGACAAGGTCGGCGCGAAGCTGACGAAGCTGCGGCCCGACCAGGCGACCTATATCGGCGTCGCCGAGACCGGGCCCTTCAAGCCGGATCACTATCGCTATTGACCTGAACGAATCGAGACCTGTGGCCGCCGGGCCACGCGAGCCGGGGACGATTCATCGTCCTCGGCAATGCTCCGTTAACCACTTTCATCCCGACTCTGCGGCACATTACAGTGAAGCGAATCGTGCGGTGCGGTTGTGAGTGTCCGCCCTCGCGCAACCCGCAAGCGAACAGCCGTGATGAGCCGCACGACCATCCGGGACCCCTTCTCAGACGCGCCCCGCGCGGAATCCGCCCCGCCGCGCGCCTTCGCAGGTCCCGGCTTCCCGCGCCTCGGGATCGCGGGCGCGGCCCTCTGCGCTCCGGGCGCGGCTTTGGCCGGGAGCGGCCCGCTGCTCGCTCCCCTGACGCTCCAGAGCGCCTTCGTCTCCGCGATCATCGTCGGGCTTCTGGTGTTCTCGACCACCCTCGCCCTCCAATCCGTGCGCGACCGCCGCCGGCGCGACGGGATCGAGGCGGAACTCTCGCGCAAGACGGCCCGGCTCCGGGATCTCGAGGAGCGCACCCGGATCCTGCTCGATTCCGAGCGCCAGCTTCTCGTGCGCTGGAACGGCGGCGGCGAGGAGCCGGTGATCGAGGGCGATCCGACCGTTGTCGACCAGGGCGTCAATTCGCGCCGCGTCCTTGCCTTCGGCTCGTGGCTCGCGCCCGAGGATGCCGCGCGCATCGACACGGCGCTGGGCCGGCTGCGGGAGCGCGGCGAGGCGTTCCGGCTGACCTTGCGCACCGCCAGGGGCCGCGTCGTGGATGCCGAGGGCCGCACCTCGGGCGGCGCCGCGCTGCTGCGCCTGCGCGACGTCTCGGATGACCGCGCCGCCCATCTCGCCGCCGCCGCCGAGGCGGAGGCAAAGGGCGGGGAAGTCGCGGCTTTGCGCGGCCTCCTCGATGCGATCGAGGAACCGGCATGGCTGCGCGACGCAAGCGGGGCGCTCTCCTGGACGAACCGCGCCTACAAAGCGGCGGTCGAGAGCGGCGAGGCGCAGGCGGGGGGCCCCCCCGGCGAGGTGGTGGGCAGCCAGGGCCGCGCGGCCGGCACCGCGCCGGATCGCGACGCGCCCGGCGACGACGACGTCCAGGAGGCGGCCCATGGCTGAGCGGCTCGTGGCCGGCCCGGGCGAGGCGGACGCGGCGGACGCGGCGGCCGCGCCGCTGCGCGACGGTCGGCGCATCGTCGTCAAGGTCGGCTCGAGCCTCGTGACGAACGAGGGCCGCGGCC
>OEIU01001518.1_pt1 | contig 14673 bp, 15 predicted proteins | sample 1539221 | NCBI WGS metagenome assembly OEIU01 (sample SAMN03792071, study PRJEB22550) | activated sludge metagenome | feature: wastewater treatment plant; material: activated sludge; isolation source: Wastewater treatment plant of a petroleum refinery complex | place: Argentina: Zarate | collected...
CCCGACGTGAACTTGTCTTCGTCGAACATCTTGGTCGGCACCGAAACGTGCTGCTCCTTGCCGCGGGTGTCGGTGAAGCGCAGATCGACGAACTTCACTTCGTTGTCGGCGATCATCTTCATCACGTCTTTGACGCTGGCCATTCTGGAATTCTCCTGGTCACGAGGGTCGAGGGTGGTTGGCGACTGCGCCCTGCCCGGCTCACGGCTGTGAGGATGGCGAACGCGCGATTCTCGGCTGTTTCAGCCTCCGACTCAAACTAGCAGGTTCCGTGCCATGGCCGGACCATGGCGCACCTGTTCTGCAGGCGCCCTGCACCGCAGTGCAGCGTCGATGCGAGGGTTCGCGCACCACCGTGGTGCGCACCATTTCCGTGCACACCCGGTCGAACGCCCCGATTTAGTGCGTTAGAGCGATTGCTGACGCCGATATCAGGTTTTCGCCTCGGGCTCGGACGCGGCCGGAGCGTCCGGCCAATGCCAGCCCGTGAAGCGCTCGCGCAAGCGCGCCTTCCAGAACTTCCCGGTCGAGGTTCGAGGCACGGCCTCGATGAACTCGAAGGCGTCGGGCAGCTGCCAGCGCGCGAACTTCGGCGCCAGGAACTCGCGCAGTTCGGCGGCGCTCACCGTGGCGCCCGGCTTCGTCACCACGCACGCCAGCGGCCGCTCGGTCCACTTCGGGTGCGCGATCGCAATCACTGCGGCTTCGGCGACGGCGGGGTGCGCCATGATCGCGTTCTCCAGGTCGACCGAGCTGATCCACTCCCCGCCCGACTTGATCAGGTCCTTGGTGCGATCGGCGATGCGGACGTAGCCGTTCGCGTCGATCGCGGCGACGTCGCCCGTGCGCAGCCAGCCGTCCGCGGTGAACTTGTCGGCGCCGGGCGCCTCGCCGTGATACGAGCCGGTGATGAACGGGCCGCGCACCTGCAGTTCGCCGACGTCGCGTCCGTTCCAGGCGCAGGCGCCTTCGTCGCCCATGATGCGCACCTCCACCAGCGGCCCGGGCACCCCGGCCATGGCCTTGCGCGCGAACCACTCGTCGTCGCTCAGCCGCCCGCGCAGCTCGGGCTTCTCGAAGAAGAGCGACCCCATCGGCGAGGTCTCGGTCATGCCCCAGCCCTGAGCAAGGTGGATCCCCTGTCGCGCGAACTGGCGGATCAGCGCCTCGGGGACGGCCGCGCCGCCCACCATGCTGCGCATGCCGGTCGGCAGGCGCCACCGGCCCGGGTGGGCCTCGAACGTCTGGATCAGCGCCAGCCAGATCGTCGGCACGCCCAGCGTCAGCGTCGGCGGCTCCTGCTGCATCAGGTCGAGCAGGTCCTCGGGATGCAGGTGCGGGCCCGGAAAGACCAGCTTCGACCCGAGCATCACGGCCGCGTACGGAATGCCCCACGAGTTCGCGTGGAACATCGGCGTGACCGGAATCACCACGTCGCGCGAGGACAGCGCCACGTAGTCGGGCAACGCGCAGCTGAGCGAGTGCAGCACCGTCGAGCGGTGCGAGTAGACCACGCCCTTCGGCTTGCCGGTCGTGCCCGACGTGTAGCACATCGCCACCGGGTCGTCCTCGTGGTGGTCGGCGTACTCGAACTCGGCCGGCGCGTGCGCGAGCAGCGCCTCGTAGTCGTCGATGGCCGGCTCGCCGCCGTGCGGATCGCCCGCGCTCGCCTGCACCGGCGCTCCCGAGAACGGGAACACGATGACCCGCTCGAAGCGGTGGTGCGCGGCGAACTGCCGGTACAGCGGCAGCAGGATGTCGTCGACGACCAGGAACCGGTCGCGCGCGTCGTGGGCGATCCAGCCGAGGTCGTCCGGCGACAGGCGCAGGTTCAGCGTGTGCATGACGCCGCCCGCCGCGGGCACGCCGAAGTAGCACTCCAGGTGCGCGTGATGGTTCCAGCACAGCGTGGCGACGCGGTCGCCCTGGCGCAGGCCGAGCTTCTTCAGCGCAGCGGCCAGAGCCCGCGTGCGCCGGTACCAGTCGGCGTAGCGGTGCCGGCGCAGCGACTTGTCGGGCAGCCGCGAGACGATCTCCGACTCGGGAAACAGCGTCCCCGCGTGCTCCATCAGCCGGTTCAGCGAAAGCGGCACCGGCATCATCGTGCTCTTGACCGAATGCATCGATCCTCCCCCTTGTCCTTGTCGTGCCGGCCCGGCCGGCGTCAGTGCTTCAGGAACATCGCGACCAGGTCGTTCAGGAAACGCAGGCCCAGCGGCGTGGCGCGGATGCGCGTCGGGTCCGCGTCGAGCAGGCCGCGCTCGACCGCCCTGGCGCAATCGCGGCCGATCGCCGCCGGCGACAGCCCGGTGCGCTCGGCGAAGAATGCCGACGGCACCCCGTCGGTGAGGCGCAGCGCGTTGAGCATGAACTCGAAAGGCAGTTCGTCCGCAGCGGGGACGCGCTCCTCCTCGATCGCCGCGCCGCCGAGCGCCGCCTGCATGTAGCGTTCCGGATGCCGCAGTCGCGCCTCGCGCACGATCCGGTCGTGGAACGACAGCTTGCCGTGCGCGCCTGCGCCGATGCCCAGGTAGTCGCCGAACTCCCAGTAGTTCAGGTTGTGCCGGCAGCGCGCGCCCGGCTTCGCCCACGCCGACACCTCGTAGCGCTCGAACCCGGCCGCGCCGGCGGTCTCCTCGATCAGCGCCAGCATGTCCGCCGACAGGTCGTCGTCGGGCAACGGCGGCGGCCGCTTCGCGAAGAGCGTGTTCGGCTCGATCGTCAGGTGGTACAGCGACAGGTGCGGCGGGCCGAACGCCAGTGCGCCGGCAAGGTCTGTGCGCAGCGCGTCGAGCGTCTGGCCGGGCAGCGCGTACATCAGGTCGATGTTGAAGCTCGCGAAGCTGCGCGCCGCCTCCTCGATCGCCGCCCGCGCCTGTCGCGAATCGTGCACGCGGCCGAGCGCGCGCAGCGCGTCGTCCGAAAAGCTCTGCACGCCGATCGAGAGTCGGGTCACGCCGGCCTGCGCGAAGGCGGCGAAGCGTTGCGCCTCGAAGGTGCCCGGATTCGCCTCCATCGTCACCTCGGCGTCGGGCGCGAACCGCAGCCGCGTGCGGATCATCGTCAGCAACCGGTCGATCGCGTCGGGCGAGAGCAGGCTCGGGGTGCCGCCGCCGATGAACACGGTCGAGACGCTGCGCCCCCAGACCTTCGGCAACGACGTCTCGAGATCGGCCTGCAGCGCGTCGAGGTACCGCGCTTCGGGCACTGCATCGGGGTCGCCGCGCCACTCGTGCGAATTGAAGTCGCAGTACGGGCACTTGCGCAGGCACCACGGCACGTGCACGTACAGCGACAACGGAGGCGGCGCCTGGACGCCCCGCGCGACCGAAGACGCGTCGGCCCCCGTGCGGCTCGCGCCGCGCTCGACGCGGACCGGAACGGATTGCAGGCGGGTCATGCCGGGCGATTCATGGCGCTCCGACCAGGCGGTCGCGGCGCAGACGCTCGACGAGCAGGCGCAGCGCCTGCCCGCGATGGCCGAGCAGGTTCTTGCGCGGCGGGTCGAGTTCGGCCGCGGTGCATCCCTCGTCGGGAAGCAGGAAATGCGGATCGTAGCCGAATCCGCCGGTGCCGCGCGGCGTGTCGATCACCTCGCCGTGCCAGCTCGCGTCGGCGACGATCGGCTGCGGATCGTCGGGCGCGCGCAGCAGCACCAGCACGCAGTAGTAGTGTGCGGCGCGATCGTTGCAGCCCGCGAGGTCGGCGATCAGCCGCCGGTTGTTGGCGGCGTCGGTGTCCGGAGGGGCGGTGGCCGCACGATCGCCGGGACCGTCGGGCAGTGCCAATCCGGCCAGCCCCGGAACGGCCCGTCCGGGGCTGCGCGCGGCCCAGCGCGCCGACAGCACGCCCGGGCGCCCGCCCAGCGCGTCGACGCACAGCCCGGAATCGTCGGCCAGTGCCGGCAGGCCCGTAAGCCGGCTCGCGTGACGCGCCTTGGCGAGCGCGTTCTCGAGAAACGTCCCGAACGGCTCCTCGGCCTCGGGGACGCCGAGCGCCGACTGCGACTCGAGCTGCAGGCCCAGCGGCGCCAGCAGCGACGACAGCTCGCGCAACTTGCCCGGGTTGTTCGAAGCCAGCACGACGCGCCGCAGTCTCATCGCACGCCGCCCGGATGGTGAATCGATCCGCGCCCGCGCGCCACCGCCTGGACCCGGCTGCCGCTCAGGCGCCGAGCGCGGCTTTCTGCGCCTCGACCAGGCGGCGGATGCCGCCCGCCGCGAGGTCGACCAGCCGGTCCATCTGCTCGCGCGTGAACGGGTCGCCTTCGGCCGTGCCCTGCACCTCGACGAAGCCGCCGGCGCCCGTCATCACCACGTTCAGGTCGGTGTCGCAGGCGGAGTCCTCGGCATAGTCGAGGTCGAGCACCGCGCTGCCCTCGTACAGGCCCACCGACACCGCAGCGACGAAGTCGCGCACCGGCGTGCGTTCGAGCGCGCCGGCCGCGAGGAGCCCGCTGATCGCGTCGTGCGCGGCGACGAACGCGCCGGTGATCGCCGCCGTGCGCGTTCCGCCGTCGGCCTGCAGCACGTCGCAGTCCAGCGTGATCGTGCGCTCGCCGAGCCGCTCGAGATCGAACACGGCCCGCAGGCTGCGCCCGATGAGCCGCTGGATTTCCTGCGTGCGTCCGCTCTGCTTGCCGCGCGCCGCTTCGCGGTCGGTGCGCGTGTGCGTCGAGCGCGGCAGCATGCCGTACTCGGCGGTGAGCCAGCCCCGCCCGGCGCCGCGCAGGAACGGCGGAACCTTGTCCTCGACGCTGGCGGTGCACAGCACCCGCGTGTCGCCGAACTCGATCAGCACCGACCCCTCGGCGTGACGCGTGAAGCCGCGGGTGATGCGCACCGGGCGCAACGCATCGGGCGCGCGCCCGCTGGGACGAATCGACATCGACGAATTCCCTCTCAACTTCCGCCCGCGCGCGAGATCGCCTCGCGGATCTCGCGGATCGTGCGCTCGATCTCGTCCTCGGTCATCGCGTCGCCCGGCGCCGTCTCGTCGATCAGCCCGACCGCGATCGTCGTGGTGATCGCGCCGTCGGGCACGTCGTCCGACGACCAACCGGCACCGTCGGCCTCGGCCTCCCAGGTCATCGCGAGCGCCGTGGCGTTATCGGCGATCGGCCCCGCGTGGCCGACCGCCTGCTGCACGAGCCGCGGAACGGCGGACATCACCGATTCGGCAGAAAGCGATTCGACCAGCTCGTCCTCGGGCAACGCCGACCATACGCCGTCGCTGCACAACATCAGCGTGTCGCCGGCCTGGAGCGCAACGTCGCCGCCGAGCTCGATCGTCGGCTCGAACGGCGAGCCGATGCAGTTGAGTACCTTGTTGCGCTCCGGGTGCGTGGCGCTGTCGCGCTCGTCGATCATGCCCAGGTCGATCAGGTTCTGCACCTTCGAGTGGTCGCGGGTGCGCAGCACCACGCGCCCGCCGCGCAGCAGGTAGAGCCGTGAGTCACCGGCGTGCGCCCACCACGCGCGCCCGTGCTGGACCACGCAGGCGACGATCGTCGTGCGCGGCGACTCCGGCAGGCCGTGCATGTCCTGGTAGCGCAGGATCTCGCGATGCGCGCGACGCAGCGCGTGATCGAGGAAAGCCGGCGGATCGGCGAGCGTCGGGCGCGCCTGCTCCTGGAACGCGGAGGCAGCGACCTGGAGCGCCAGGTGCGCGGCGACTTCGCCGCGCATGTGTCCGCCCATGCCGTCGGCGACCAGCATCAGCAGGCTGTCGCGCGTATAGCAGTACCCCATGCGGTCCTGGTTGGACGCGCGCGCGCCGATCAGGCTGTCCTGGTAGATCGAAAAGCGCATGCTGGCTCCGCGACGCCGGCTCAGCCGGGCAGCGTGAGGCCCTCGCCGTCGCGTCGCCGGACCTTGGCGCGTGCGGCGAGCGTGTCGAACCAGCGGGCCGCCGTGCTCGGCTTGCTGGACGGTTCGGCGGGCATGCGGATGCGGCGCAGGGCGCGCTGCAGCGCGAACACGCTCTGCGGCCGCTCCAGCGGATCGAGCTTCAGGCACCAGGCGACCAGGTCGAGCAGCGGGCGCGAGTAGTGCTCGGCCAGCGCGTCGATGGCCTGCGACAGCTTGTCTTCCAGTTCGCGCTGGTCGGCCGGCTGCGGCGGCTGTCCAGACATGCAGCCGAACATGCTGGCGCCGATGCCGTAGACATCGGTCCAGGGCCCGAGCTGCTGCGTGCGCCGATACAGCTCGGGCGCGGCGAAGCCGGGCGTGTACATCGGGAACAGCTTCTGCGGCTCGGCGTCGAGCGTGCGCCGGGCCGCGCCGAAGTCGAGCAGCAACGGCGTGCCGTCGAGCCTCAGGTAGATGTTGGCCGGCTTCAGGTCGAGGTGCAGCAGCCGGTTGGCGTGCACCTCGCGCAAGCCGTTCATCACGAGGTTGAACACCCGCAGCACGTGCCGCTCGGGCAGCACCGCCTTGCCGCCCTGGCGCCCGCGATGGCGCAGCACGAGCTCCTGCAGGCTGCGCCCGCGCTCCCAGGCCATGACCATGTAAACGGTCTCGTTGGCGCGGAAGAAGTTGACCACCCGCACGACGTTGGGGTGGAAGATGCGCGCGAGCGCACGCCCCTCTTCGAAGAAGCAGCGCAAACCGTTGCGGAACGTGACCTCGCTGGCGGCGGGGATCTCGGGCACCAGCTGCCCGGCGCCGCGCTTGACCAGGGCGCTGGGCAGGTACTCCTTGACGGCGAACTTCTCGCCGGCCGCGTCCTCGGCAAGGTAGACGATCGAGAATCCGCCGCTCGAGATCTTCCTTACAATACGGTATCCGCCGAGTTCGTGCCCTTCGGGCAGCGGCGCATTCGTCTGGGTGCCCATCGCGTCGGGGAATCCGTCCTGGCTGTCGGTAATGGCTCTCCGCGCATTCTAAAGACTTCCTGCCCTCGAAGAACGATCTTGAGCCAACGATCCGCCGAGCGGCGCCCCCTGCAGAGCATGACCGGATACGCGCAGGTGTCGCGCGAAACGCCCGCCGGGCAGGTCAGCGTCGAGATCCGCAGCGTCAACTCCCGCTTCCTCGACCTCTCTTTCCGCATCCCCGACGAGTTGCGCCAGGTCGAGCCCGCGCTGCGCGAACTGATCGCCGGCGCGATCCAGCGGGGCAAGGTCGAGTGCCGGGTCGGCTTTCGCACGCTCTCGCGCGCCGACGCCGAACCGCAGCTCGATGCGCGGGTGCTCGCTCAGCTGGCCGGGCTGGCCCGACGCGTCGCGCAGGCGGTGCCCGAAGCCGCCCCGCCGTCGGTGGGCGAGATCCTTCGATGGCCGGGGCTGCTCGGCGAGCCCGCCGGCGCCGAGGCACTCGCGCCCGACGTGCTCGTGGCGGCGCGCCAGGCGCTCGACGAATTCGTCGCGAGCCGCGCGCGCGAGGGTGACAAGCTGGCCGGCTTCCTGCGCGACCGCGCCGCCGCGATCGGCGCGATCATCGCGCCGCTTCAGCAGCGCAGCCCGGAGCTGCTGGCCGCCTGGCAGGCCCGGCTCGTCGAGCGGCTGCGCGCCGCCCTCGAGCAGACCGAGGCGCCCGTGCCGATCGAGGAGACCATGGCGCGGGTGCGCCAGGAAGTCACGGCGTACGGGCTGCGCATCGACGTCGCCGAGGAGCTGTCGCGGCTGCAGGCCCACCTCGACGAGCTGGCACGCATCCTCGAAGCCGGCAGCCCGGCCGGCAAGCGGCTCGACTTCCTGATGCAGGAGTTCAACCGCGAGGCGAACACGCTGGGGTCGAAGGCGGCCGCCATCGACCTGACCGGCGCGTCGATCGAGCTCAAGGTCCTGATCGAGCAGATGCGCGAGCAGGTGCAGAACATCGAATGAAGACCGAACCCGCGCCATGACCGACTCCGTCCCGCGGCCCGGCAGCCTGTTCGTCGTGGCGGCGCCCTCGGGCGCCGGCAAGACATCGCTGGTGCGCGCGTTGCTCGCCGACGCGCCGCTGATGCAGTTGTCGGTGTCGTTCACCACCCGCACGCCGCGCCCCGGCGAAGTCGACGGGCGCGACTACTTCTTCGTCGACGCCGCCGGCTTCGAGCGCCGCCGCGAGGCCGGCGAGTTCCTCGAATGGGCCGAGGTGCACGGCAACCTGTATGCCACGTCGCGGGCCTGGATCGACGACCGGATCGCGGCCGGCGTCGACATCGTGCTGGAAATCGACTGGCAGGGCGCCGTGCAGGTGCAGCGGCTCTTTCCCGACGCGATCGGCGTCTTCATCGTGCCGCCTTCGATCGGCGTGCTGCGCGAGCGGCTGACGCAGCGCGGGCAGGACACCGCCGAAGTGATCGAGCGGCGGGTCGTCGCAGCCGAGGCCGAGCTGAAGCAGGCGCACCGCTTTCAATATGTTATTATTAATCAAGACTTTGCGAGCGCCCTCGCCGATCTGCGCACGATCGTCGATGCGGCGCGCCTGAGGTTCACGAAACAGCAAGCCCGGCACCCGGCGACGTTCGCCGCGCTGGGCATCACCAAGCGAAAACAGGTGTGACATGGCCCGCATCACCGTCGAAGATTGCCTGAAGCAGATCCCCAACCGGTTCGAACTGACGCTCGCTGCCACCTACCGCGCACGCATGCTCGCGCAAGGTCACGCGCCCAAGGTCGAGTCGAAGGACAAGCCCACCGTGACCGCGCTGCGCGAAATCGCCGCCGGCAAGGTCGGGGTGGAAATGCTGCGGCGCGTCCCGATCTGATGAGGTAGCGGCCGGTCCCGCCTCGGTCGTCGCGGACATGGCCACCCATCACACGCCCCCCGTCACACCGCCCGCCCGGCGCGGGCGCCGACAGCCTGCGCCGCCCGAGGCGCCCCCCACCGCGCTGGCCGACGGCGGTTTCGTCACGGTGGCCGACGAACGGCAGGTGGTGTCGCTCGCCGGCCTGACCCGCAAGGCCGGCGCCTACCTGTCCGAGGACGACCTCAAGCGCATCCGCGAGGCCTATCGCTTCAGCGACGAGGCGCACCTGGGCCAGTTCCGCTCCAGCGGCGAGCCCTACATCTCGCATCCGATCGCGGTCGCCGAGATCCTCTGCGGCTGGAAGCTCGACGCCGATTCCCTGATGGCCGCGCTGCTGCACGACGTGATCGAGGACACGACCGTCGCCAAGCAGATCCTCATCGAGCGCTTCGGCCCGCACGTGGCCGAGCTGGTCGACGGCCTGTCCAAGCTCGAGCGCGTCGAGTTCGCCTCGAAGGAGCAGCAGCAGGCCGAGAGCTTCCGCAAGATGCTGCTGGCGATGGCGCGCGACGTGCGCGTCATCCTGATCAAGCTCGCCGACCGGCTGCACAACATGCAGACGCTCGACGCGGTGCCGGTCGACAAGCAGCGGCGCATCGCCCGCGAGACGCTCGACATCTATGCGCCGATCGCCAGCCGCCTGGGCCTGCACGAGCTCTTCCGCGAGCTGGTCGACCTGTCGTTCAAGCACCTGTACCCGTGGCGACACCGCACGCTGCAGAAGGCGGTGCAGGCCGCCCGCGGCAATCGCCGCGAAGTCATCGGCAAGATCCTCGAGACCGTGCAGAAGACGCTGCCCGAAGCCGGCGTCAACGCCGAGGTATTCGGGCGCGAGAAGACGCTGTACGCGATCTACTGCAAGATGCGCGACAAGCGGCTGTCGTTCTCGCAGGTGCTCGACATCTACGGCTTTCGCGTGCTGGTCGACACGGTGCCGCAGTGTTATCTCGCGCTGGGCGCGCTGCACGCGACCTACAAGCCGGTGCCCGGGCGCTTCAAGGACTACATCGCCATCCCGAAGATCAACGGCTACCAGTCGCTGCACACGACGCTGGTCGGGCCCTTCGGCACGCCGGTCGAGTTCCAGATCCGCACCCGCGAGATGCAGCGCGTCGCCCAGGCGGGCGTGGCCGCGCACTGGCTGTACAAGGCGGAGAAAGAGAGCTTCACCGACCTGCAGAAGCGCACGCACGAGTGGCTGCAGTCGCTGCTCGACATCCAGAGCCAGACCGGCGACTCGCTCGAGTTCATCGAGCACGTCAAGGTCGACCTCTTTCCCGACGCCGTCTACGTGTTCACGCCGCGCGGGCAGATCCGCGCGATGCCGCGCGGCGCGACGATCATCGACTTCGCCTACAGCGTGCACACCGACATCGGCGACCAGGCGGTGTCGGCGCGCGTGAACCAGCGGCAGGTGCCGCTGCGTACCGAACTGCAGAACGGCGACGTGGTCGAGGTGGTCACCGACCCCGCGTCGAAGGCCAACCCGAACTGGCTCAGCTTCGTGCGCACCGGCAAGGCGCGCGCCGGCATCCGGCAGTGCCTGAAGACGCTGAAGTACAAGGAGTCGGTCGAACTGGGGCGGCGGCTGCTCGAGCAGGCGCTGGCCACGCTGCGCATCGAGGCCTCCGGGCTCGACGCGGCGGCGATCGACCGCGGTGCGCGCGACGCGGGCGCCAAGAGCAGCGAGGAGCTCTACGCCGACATCGGCCTGGGCAAGCGGCTCGCGCCGGTGATCGCCCGCACGATCGCGCTGCAGTTCTCGGGCAAGCCGACCGGCGCGACGCTGATCCTCCCGCGGCCGGCGCCGATGCAGATCAACGGAACCGAAGGCGCTGCGGTCACGTACTCGCCGTGCTGCCACCCGCTGCCGGGCGACGAGATCATCGGCCACCTGCGCGGCGGCCACGGCCTGTTCGTGCACCGCGCCGACTGCAAGGTCGCGCATCGCCAGCGCGCGAAGGACCTCGAACGCTGGATCGACGTCGACTGGGCCGACGACGTCGCCGGGCAATTCCGCACCGGCATCGAGGTCCAGGTGCGAAACGACCGCGGCGTGCTCGGCAAGGTCGCAGCCGAGATCGCCGCCAGCGAGGCGAACATCGTCCACGTCGCGATGGACGAGGAGCCCTCCGAATCGGCCGTGCTGCGCTTCGCGATCCAGGTGCGCGACCGCGTCCACCTGGCGCAGGTGATGCGCAACCTGCGGCGGCTCTCCGAGGTGGCGCGGATCACGCGTAGCTGATCGACAGTACCTCGAGTTCGTCCGGCCCGCTGGGCGTACGCAGCGTCACCACGTCGCCCTCGCGCGCCTTGAGCAGCGCCCGGGCCACCGGCGAAACCCAGCTCACGCAGCCGTTGACGGGATCGACCTCGTCGATGCCGACGATGCGCACGGTCTCCTCGCGCTCGCCGTTGCGCAGGTAGGTCACCGTGGCGCCGAAGAACACCTGGTCGAGCGCCTGCTGGCGCGCGGTGTCGACGACCTCGGCGGCGTCGAGCCGCCGCGTCAGGAAGCGGATGCGGCGGTCGATTTCGCGCAAGCGCTTCTTCCCGTAGAGGTAGTCGCCGTTCTCGGAACGGTCGCCGTTGGAGGCGGCCCACGACACCACCCGCACGACCTCGGGCCGCTCGACGTCGATCAGGCTGAGCAGCTCGGCCTTCAGTCGCTCGTAGCCCGCGCGCGTGATGTAGTTGCGCCCGCCCGGCGCCTGCGGCGCCGCGTCCTCGGCCGCCTCGATCTCGTCGGCCTCGTCCGCCGCGTCGTCCTTCACGAATGCCTTGCTCATCGCCTGTGTTCCGGAATCGGACTTCGTTCTCGTTGCACGCGTCCGTCCGGCGGCCGGCCGGCCCCGTCCGTGACGCAGTTCCTCGGCGCGCATCGCCGCGAATCCGACGATGCCAGCATACCCGCTACCGGGTTCCATCCGACCGAGGCGCCCTCATGACCGACCGTCGACTGCTCCGCCGCTACCTCGCCCTGGTGCGCCACGCCGACGAACTGTTCGACGAGTGCGGCGACACGGAACCCGCGACCGCGCCGGTACCGGCCGAGGCGGTGGCGCTGCTCGAAGACCTTGCCACGTCGCTCGAGCCGGTGGTTCGGGCGATGCCCGAACCCGCGTTCGATCCCGAGGAAGTCCGCCGGCAGCTGGCCGGCTGGGTGCACTGAAGCCGCCGCGCGGACACCGGGTCGCAACCCGCGGTCACGCGAACCCCGGTCAGCTTCCCGCGACCGCCATTTCGTCGATCAGCACCGAGCCGCTGCGCTTGGTGCCCCGCGTGATCTCGTCGGCGCCGATCGCCACGATGCCGCGGAACATGTCCCGCAGGTTGCCGGCGATCGTGATCTCTTCCACCGGATGGCGGATCTGCCCGCCCTCGACCCAGAAGCCGCTCGCGCCGCGAGAGTAATCGCCGGTCACGTAGTTCACGCCCTGCCCCATCAGGTCGGTGACCAGAAGGCCCGTGCCCAGCTTCGCGAGCATCTTCCCGAACGAGTCGCCGCGCCGCGTCGCGCGGCTCGCGAACCACAGGTTGTGCGAGCCGCCGGCGTTGCCAGTGCTTCGCATGCCCAGCTTGCGCGCCGAGTACGTCGACAGGAAGTAACCCTTCAGTTCGCCCGCCTCGACCACGTTTCGCCGGCGGGTGGCCACGCCTTCGTTGTCGAACGGCGTGCTGCCCGATTCGCCGATCAGGTGCGGGTCCTCGACGATGTCGACGTGCTCGGGGAAGAGCGCCTGGCCGAGCGAATCGACCAGGAAGCTCGCCTTGCGGTACAGCGCACCGCCGCTCGCAGCCTGGACGAAGTGCCCGAGCAGGCCGCAGGCCAGCGGCGCCTCGAACAGCACCGGCACGCGCCGCGTCGCCAGCCTGCGCGCGCCCAGTCGGGCGAGCGCCCGCTCGGCCGCGTAGCGACCCAGCGCCTCGGGGTCGGCCAGCCGCCGCGGGTTGCAGTGCGACGAATACCAGTCGTCACGCTGCATCTCGCCGCGTCGCCGGGCGATCGGCGCGCAGGCGATCGAGTGGCGGCTGTAGCGGTAGCCACCGGCGAAGCCCAGGCTGTTGGCCGCGACGAAGTGACCGTGGCTCACCGTGACCGATGCACCCTCCGAATTCGCGATCGCCGGCGACGTGTCGAAGGCGGCGCGCTCGGCGCGCCGGGCGATCTCGACCGCGTCGTCGACCGTGATCGGCCACTCGTGGAACACCTTCAGGTCGGGCTGCGAGGTGGCCAGCGTGTCCGGATCGGGCAGCCCCGCGCACGGATCCTCGGCAGTGAAGCGCGCGATCTGCCACGCCGCGTTCACGGTTTCGCGCAGCGACGCGGACGAGAAGTCGGTGGAGCTCGCGTGGCCCAGCCGCTGGCCGCAATAGACGGTGACGCCGAGCCCCTTGTCGCGGTTCTGCTCGATCGTCTCGATCCGCCCCTTGCGCACGTTCACCGACAGGCCGCTGTTCTCGGAGATGTCGACCGCAGCGCCGGTGGCGCCGAACTCGCGCGCGAAGCCGAGCGCCGCCTGGGCGATCTCGCGCAATCGCGCCTGGTCGTACTCGAACATCGCCCGGTGTGTCTCTGGTGGGTGCATCGCTTCGGCCCGTGGACGGGCGGGTATCATAGCAGCGCAGTCCGTGCCCCATGCCATGAGTTCGCGCCCCCGAGATCCCGTCCGCGCCGAGGAACCCAGCAAGTCGCAGCGCAAGCGCGACATGCTCGCGCTGCAGGCGCTCGGCGAGAGCCTCCTGTCGGTCGCCGACGACCGGCTCGAGCGCCTGCCCGTCCCCCCCGAACTGATCGACGCCGTGCGCATGGCGCGCTCGATCCGCGCGCACGAGGGCCGCAGGCGCCAGCTCCAGTACGTCGGCCGCCTGATGCGCGACATCGACGCCGACGCCCTGCGCAAGGCGCTGGCCGACGAGACCCGCGAGCATCGCGTCGCCACCGCCGTGCTGCACGCAGCCGAGCGCTGGCGCGAGCGCATGATCGCCGACGACCAGGTGCTTCGCAACTGGCTCGAGCAATACCCGGACACCCGCGAAGGCGTCGAGCCGCTGGTGCCGCGCGCGCGCCACGAGCTGGCGTCCGGTGCGGCAGGCCGCGCCTACCGCGAGCTGTTCCGCAAGATTCGCGACCGGCTCGGCTGAGACCGCGGCTACTCCAGGAGAATCCTTCCCATGAGCCACCCCGCTCAACCGATCCGGATCGGGCTCGTGTCGATCAGCGACCGCGCCTCGCAGGGCGTCTACCAGGACCAGGGCATCCCGGGCCTGCAGGAGTGGCTCGCGTCGGCGCTCGCCACGCCGTGGGAACCGGTCGTGCGCCTGATCCCCGACGAGCGCCCCGAGATCGAGCGCACGCTCGTCGAACTCGTCGACCGCGAAGGCTGCAGCCTGGTGCTGACCACCGGCGGCACCGGCCCGGCGCCGCGCGACGTCACGCCGGAGGCCACGCTCGCGGTCGGCGAACGCGAGATGCCGGGCTTCGGCGAGCAGATGCGCCAGATCAGCCTGAACTTCGTGCCGACCGCGATCCTGTCCCGCCAGGTCGCGGTCATTCGCGGGAGATGCCTGATCGTCAACCTCCCCGGCCAGCCGAAGTCGATCCGCGAAACGCTCGAAGGGCTGAAGGACGCTGACGGCCGCCCGAAAGTGCACGGCATCTTCGCCGCGATCCCCTACTGCCTCGACCTGATCGGCGCTCCTTACGTCGAAACCCACGAGGCGGTGTGCAAGGCGTTCCGCCCCAAGACGGCGCAGCGACCGCCGGGGCGCTGATCGGGCGGCGACTCGGCGTTTTCGCGCCTGGCCCAGCGTCGCCGCGGCCGGTTCAGCGTCGCCGCGCCTGGATCACTCCGTTGACGTCACGGACCGCCGCCAGCGTGCGCGCGAGCTGGGTCGCGTCGGGCACCTCCACCGTGAAGCGCATGCTCGCCA
>OEIU01001519.1_pt1 | contig 14671 bp, 11 predicted proteins | sample 1539221 | NCBI WGS metagenome assembly OEIU01 (sample SAMN03792071, study PRJEB22550) | activated sludge metagenome | feature: wastewater treatment plant; material: activated sludge; isolation source: Wastewater treatment plant of a petroleum refinery complex | place: Argentina: Zarate | collected...
CGGGTAATCAGCAAACTACAAAGGCCGCGAAAGCGGCCTTTGTTTTTGGCACGAAAGCATCGCCTGATCGAATTCCTAGCGACGGCCGAAGTGCACCAGCCCCCGTCGTCTGACACAATGCCGCAAAGGGGCCATCGGTTGCCAATCAATGGAATTGTCCACCACGCGCCGCGCTATCAAGGCCGGCGAAATCATTTTTGCGGAAGATGACGCGCCGACCACGGCGTTCCTGATCGAATCGGGGCGCGTCGCGATAACCACCGTCCAGCACGGTGAGATTCGCAACCTCGGTGAGCTTGGCCCCGGATCCCTGCTCGGCGAGATGGCGGTCATCGATTCGGCGCCGCGCTCGGCCAGCGCCAGGGCATTGACCGACTGCGTGCTCACGCCGATCGATCGCAACCAGTTCGCCGAGCGCCTGGCGGCGGCCGACCCGGTCGTGCGTGCCTTGCTGATGAGCCAGCTGACGCGCTACCGCTCGGCGTTGGCCACCCTGACAGGCGACGCCATCGGCGGTGGCGCGATCGCCCGCCCCGCCGATTCCGGCGCAATCGAAAAGGTCCCCCTGGAGAGCGAATTGGGCTCCGCACCGGGGCGCGATGAGATCGAAGTACGCCTGCAGCCCATCATGCACATCGCCACGAACCGCATTGCCGGCTATGAAGCCCTGATCCGCTGGCAACATCCCGAACGTGGCCAGGTATCGCCGGTCGAGTTCATTCGCCTCGCCGAGGAAACTTCGCTCATCGTGCCGGTCGGCGACTACGTGCTCGCCCGTGTATGCGACATGCTGGCCGAACTGCGTCGTCGGGATCGGCGAGACCTTCCCTTTATCGCGCTCAATGTATCGGCCCGGCAGCTTGAGGATCCGGGCCTGATCGATCGCATGCTGGCCCAGCTCGAGCAACGCCATCTTCCTGCCGACCGCCTGGAGATCGAGATCACCGAAAGCCTGGTGTTCAACCACTCGCAAATCGCCGCGCTGCTGGATCGTTGCCATGCGGCGGGCATGCAGGTCGCACTGGACGACTTCGGCACCGGCTATTCCAATCTCGGCCCGGTGCTGTCGCTCGATTTCGACCGCATCAAGCTCGACCAGGGTTTCACGCGCGCGCTCGACACGCCTCGTGGCCTGGCGCTGGTCCGCGCGATCATGGCGATGGCCACGGCGCTGGATTGCGAAATGATTGCCGAAGGCGTGGAAATCCCCGAACACCTCGAGGCATTGCGCGAAATGCAATGCGACTATGCGCAGGGATGGCTGGTCGGCAAGCCGGTCTCGCTGCAGCAGGTCCTCGACAGCGGCTGAATTGCCGCAGGCTGCGCCGCGGGGGAGCGCAGCCGGGGCAACTTTTCTTCGCCGGTGCGGTCACAGGCAGCGTACGGCACCGCGCCATCCCAACCCACTTTCCCTGAAATCCGAAACCATGGACATGCCCGAACCGACCACGGCTGCAAAAGCATTCAATCGATTGCGGGAGGAGCTCGCGCTTTGCATCATAGGGCAGGCTGCCCTGATCGATCGATTGCTGATCGCCCTGCTTGCCGATGGCCACCTGCTCGTCGAAGGCGCGCCCGGACTGGCGAAGACCACGGCGATCAAGGAGCTGGCCGCGCGCATCGAGGCCGACTTCCACCGGGTCCAGTTCACCCCGGACCTGTTGCCCGCGGATCTGACCGGAACCGAGATCTATCGTCCACAGACGGCTGCCTTCGAGTTCCAGCGGGGTCCGCTGTTCCACAACGTGATCCTGGCCGACGAGGTCAATCGCGCGCCTGCAAAGGTCCAGTCGGCCCTGCTCGAAGCCATGGGCGAGCGACAGATCACGGTGGGCAGCAATACGTTTGCGCTGCCACCGCTGTTCCTGGTGATGGCGACACAGAATCCGATCGAGCAGGAAGGCACTTATCCGCTGCCGGAAGCGCAGCTCGACCGATTCCTCCTGCATGTGCGCATTGGTTATCCGGATGTCGAAGCGGAAACGCGGATTCTGGCCCTGGCTCGCGACCGGGCCCGCGAGGGCCTCGCCTCGGCGCGGACCCCGGACCGCATCCTCAGCCAGGCGCAGGTATTCAGTGCGCGCGCGGAAGTACTCGACATGCACCTGGCGCCCGCGCTCGAAAACTATATCGTGCAGCTCGTGCTGGCGACCCGGAACCCCGCCGCGTATGGGGCGGAACTGACACGCTGGATCGCGTTCGGCGCGAGTCCGCGCGGCACGATCGCGCTGGATCGGTGCGCACGCGCGCATGCCTGGCTCGCCGGCCGCGATTTTGTCTCCCCCGAGGATGTGCATGCGGTGGCGGCAGACGTCCTTCGCCACCGGGTGCTGCTGACCTACGAAGCAGAAGCCGAAGGTATCAGCAGCGACCAGGTCATCAAGCTGCTGCTCGAACGGGTTGCGCTGCCCTAGGCAACAGCAGCATCGTCGGGCGTCAGGCATTGTTTTCGCAGACTCATGGTAGCTACCAGAAACCCGGACGACTCGACGTCGGATCGTGGCGCCTTAATGGCCCGGTCGGGCGCGGCGAGTCAGACAGGGTCGCACCCATGATTCTTCATTCCCCTCTTGGCAGGATAACGAGTGCCGGCATGAGCAAGACCAGCACCCCCACCGACGCAGGCGTGCGAGTCGCGCTGGACGAACTGCTCGCGTTGTCCGCGCAGGCGCGCGGCAGCAGCCTGGCGGAAGTGCGGCGCAGCGCCGCCGCGCGAACCGGCCTGCATGCGTCGCGCTGGCGCGGGCGAGGGGTCGATTTCCGTGAATCGCGCATCTACCAGGCCGGCGACGACATCCGTCACATGGACTGGCGCGTCACCGCGCGCAGCGGCAAGCCGCATACAAAACTGTTCGAAGAGGAGCGCGAGCACGGCCTGCTGTTGATGCTCGATTTCAACGCCGGAATGCGCTTTGGCACCCGGGTGCGCTTCAAGAGCGTGCAAGCGGCTCGCGTGGCCAGCCTGCTGGCCTGGATGGCGACCAATGCCGGCGACCGGGTCGGCGTCATCGGTTTTGGTGGCGGCATCCGCGGCGAGGTAAAGCCGGCGGGCGGTCGACGCGGCGTGTTGCAGGTACTGCGTGCACTGCGCGACTGGGATCATGCGGCCGGAGCGGAAACGGAAACCCTGGCGAGCGCACTCGAGAGGGCGCGCCGCCTGCTTCGGCCGGGCACGCGCCTGATCCTGCTCAGCGACGGATACAGCGCCGACGATACTGCCTGGCCGGTGCTTGCGCGATGCGCGGGTCGCCACGAGCTCGGCTGCATCCTCGTATCCGATGTCCTCGAGCAGGCGCCGCCGCCACCGGGCCGTTACGCATTGAGCAGCGGCGGCGAGCGGCGCATGCTCGATTTCGGCAACCGCCAATTGCGCGAGGAGTGGCCCACGCCGTTTGTCGAGATGCGCGAACGCATGCGTCGCGAGTTCACCCGTCTGGGCGCGCGCGTCGTCGAACTGGCCACCGATGCCGACGTGCGGCGCGCCATTGCACCGTTTACCCAGGGTGCCCAGGCACCGCGGGATTCCTCGGCATGAACCCGCAAGGCCCCAGCCTGCGCGACATCCACCTGCCCGCGGATCCGTCCTGGTGGCCGCCGGCGCCGGGCTGGTGGCTGCTGGCATTGGTCGCGACGGGCCTTCTGCTGTTTGCCGCGCGTGTGCTGCTGCGGCGCTGGAGGAAACGACGCTGGCGGCGCCTTGTCCTTGCCGAACTCGAGCGGATTGCGGAGCAGCAAGCCTCGACGCCCGATTCCGTGCGGCTGGCGGCAGATGTCTCGCAGTTGTTGCGTCGGGCGAGCCGGCTGGTCGATGCCGGCGCCGCATCGTTGCGCGGCGAAGCCTGGGTGACCTTTCTCGATTCCGTGCTTGCGGGCGAGGATTTTTCGCGTGGGGTCGGCCGTTGCCTGCTCGACGGTCCATTCCGGCGCACGCTGTCGGTCGATTCCGACGGACTGCTCGCGCTGACCCGCGCGTGGCTGGAAAAGGCGCTTGCCGGGAGCGCCCAACATGGTTGAACTTGCCTGGCCCTGGATGTTGTTCGCGCTGGCGCTGCCGCGGTTTGGGGCCTGGTTGCTGCCGCGCGCGCGGACGGCGATCACCGCGGCCTTGCGCATGCCGCAGGCCGGCTTCAGATTGCCGGCGGCGACGCATGCATCGCCAGTCTCCGCCTGGCGGCGCGGTCTGGCCATGCTGGCGTGGTGCCTGCTGGTCGTCGCCGCAGCGCGCCCGCAATGGCTGGGCGAGCCCGAGGACATTCCACGCAGCGGTCGCGACCTGCTCCTCGCCGTCGATACCTCGGGAAGCATGAGCATCCAGGACATGCAGATCGGCAACCAGGCAGCCGATCGCTTCTCGACCGTGCAGGCGATCGCAAGCGACTTCATCGAGCGCAGGGTCGGCGATCGTGTCGGGCTGATCCTGTTCGGTTCACGCGCCTATCTGCTGACGCCACTGACGTTCGATCTGAAAACCGTCGCCAAGCAGCTCGACGAATCGGAGATCGGGCTGGCCGGTCGCGAAACCGCGATCGGCGATGCGGTCGGATTGTCGGTCAAGCGCCTGCTAGATCGCCCGCAGGATCAGCGTGTGCTGATCCTGCTTACCGATGGCGTCAACAATGCCGGCGAACTCGATCCGCAGAAGGCCATCGAGCTCGCGGTGGCCAACAAGGTGCGCATCTACACGGTGGGCATCGGTGCGGAAGCAGTCAGGGTCGACAGCCTGTTCGGAAGCCGCACCATCAATCCGTCCGCCGATCTCGATGTCGGCATGCTCAGTGCGATGGCGGAAAAGACCGGCGGCAAGTTCTTCCGCGCACGCGATACCGCCGAACTGGCCGGCATCTATCGCGAAATCGACCGCATGGAGCCCGTTGCCGGCAACGCGGAGACCCTGCGCCCGGTCGACGAGCTCTATATGCTGCCATTGCTTGCGGCCATGCTGGTGGCCGGCTGCGCCCTGCTCCTGCCCTTGCGACGGCAGCGGCTCTTGCCCGCGCAGGTGCAACGATGAACGCGCTGGCGGATTTCCACTTCCTGCGCCCGGCATGGTTGCTTGCGGTGCTCCTGGTTCCACTGGCCTGGATGCTTTGGCAGCGCGTGCGCGGCATGGCCGCAAGCTGGAAGTCGGTCGTCGATGAGCACCTGTTGCCGCATCTGGTCGAAACGACCCACGAACGTGCGCGCAATGGCGGCGCCTGGCTCGCCGCCCTGCTCTGGCTGCTGGCCTGCATCGCGCTGGCCGGCCCGGCCTGGGAGCGCGAGCCGCTGGCGCTTTACCGCAACGAAGCCGCGCGCGTGCTCGCTCTCGAACTGGCACCGACCATGCTCGCCGCCGACATCAAGCCGACCCGCCTCGAGCGTGCACGCTACAAGCTCAACGACATCCTCGACGCCAGCCGCGACCTGCAGACGGCATTGATCGGCTACGCCGGCGATGCGTTCGTGGCGGCGCCGCTGACCGATGACGTCAATACCGTGCGCAACCTGATCGACGCCCTCGATCCGGGCGTGATGCCGGCGGTCGGCAACAACACCGAACGCGCGATTGCCGAGGCGCAAAAGCTGATTGCGCAAGCCGGCCTCAAGCACGGCGAATTGATCCTGCTCGCCGACAGTGCCAGCAACGGCGCGCTGGCGGCGGCACGCAGGGCGCATGCCCAGGGCCTGACGGTTTCCGTCCTTGGCGTGGGCAGTGCCAAGGGTGCTCCGGTGCCCTTGCCACAGGGCGGATTCCTGCAGGATGCCAGTGGCAACATCGTCCTGCCGCGGCTCGATGAACCGGCACTGCGCGCGCTCGCGCAGGCGGGCGGCGGGCGCTATGCCACGCTGACCACGGATCGCAGCGACCTCAATTCCCTGCTCGTCGCCAATCGCGATGCATCGAATGCCGCGGTTGCGGAAGGCGACCATGCAACAAGCGAACGCTTCCGTGATCGCGGCCCCTGGGTGCTGCTCCTGCTGGTGCCGCTGGCCGCAATCGCATTCCGTCGCGGCTGGCTGATGGTGCTTGGCGTGGCGCTGATCGTTCCCGCGCCCCCGGCCCAGGCGCTGGAATGGATGGACCTTTGGCAGCGTCCGGACCAGCGCGCCGCCGAGGCACTGGCGCAAGGCGACGCCGCGCGTGCCCAGGAAATCGCCCGCGATCCGCAATGGCGTGGAAGTGCCGCTTATCGCGCCGGCGACTATGCGACGGCCACCGACTCGTTCGCCAGGGCGACCGGTGCGGACGCCTTGTATAACCAGGGCAATGCGCTGGCCAAGGCCGGCAAGTACGAAGAGGCGATCGATGCCTACCAGCGGGCGCTGGCGGCCAATCCCGCCCTGGATGACGCCACGGCGAACAAGCAGGCGGTCGAGGACTGGCTCAAGCGCCAGCAGTCGCAGGATCAGAAGAACCGGCAGGACAACAAGAACCAGCAGGACAGGAACAAGGATTCAGCGGGCAAGCAGGACTCTTCCGGCAAGGACGAGTCTTCCGGCGAATCACAGCAGGACAAACCGAAGGATCAGCAAGGCTCCGGGCAGGAAGGCACCGATGAGCAAAAGGCCGACGAAGCGAAGCAGGAGGGGCCGCAGTCAGCAGGGAACCCTTCGGCCGATGCGCAAAAGGATACCCGGCAGTCATCGTCGAACGAAAAGGGCGAACCAAAGGACACCTCGCAGGCCGAGCCCAACGCGAGTCCGAAGAATGCGGCCGAGGCGGCAGCGGACAAGCTGCAGCGCGAACAGCAGCAGGAGCAGGTATCGAAGGCCATCGACAAGGCGCTCGATGGCAAGCCGGCAGGCGCACAGGCGCCGGTTGCCGCGAGCGAGGCCAGGGACGAGGCGGCGACGGAGCAGCAGCAGGCCCTCAACCAGTGGCTGCAGCGGGTGCCCGATGATCCGGGCGGGTTGTTGCGGCGCAAGTTCCAGCTTGAGTACGAACGGCGCCAGCGTGACGGAGGTGGTGAATGAAGACGCGTGCCTGGATGCTGATGCTGGTTGTGCTGGCTGTTATTCCCTGGAATGCCTGGGCCGGACCCGGCGTGCGCGCCTGGCTCGACCGCAACAGCATGCAGCTGGGCGAGACGGTCACCCTCAACATCGAGACCGACGACAGCACCGCCAGCGAGCCGGACTTCAGCGCCTTGCTGGCGGATTTCAATTCGCTCGGCACGCAGTCAAGCCGCCAGATCAGCATGACCAACGGCAGTACCAGCGCGAAGACGGTGTGGGCGATCGGGCTGAAGCCCAAGCGCGCGGGCAACTTGACCATCCCTTCGATCAATGTGGGCGGTGCCCGTACCGATCCTCTGCTGCTGACCGTCTTGCCGGCGCCGACCGGTGCCCAGGGCAAGCCTGGCGACAGCGTGTTCGTCGAAGTCAGCGCCGAGCCGTTGGCGCCCTATGTGCAGCAGCAGGTCCGCTATACGGTAAAACTCTACTATCAGGTCGACCTCAGCGACGGGTCGCTCGATGAACCCTCCGCCAGTGGCCTGGTCGCGCAAAAACTTGGACGCGACAAGCAATACACTGCCACGCGCGACGGGCGTCGCTACCACGTCCTCGAGCGCAACTACGCCCTCATTCCGGAGCAGAGCGGGGCGCTGACCATACCCGCGCTCGGATTTCGCGGCAGCGCCGTCGACAATTCCGACCCGACCGGATTCTTCCGCCGCGGACGTGCGGTCAATGCAAGGTCCGACGCCATCCAGCTCGATGTCCGGGCCAAGCCGGCCAGCTGGGGCACGGCGCCTTGGTTGCCGGCGGCTTCGCTGGCCCTGACCGACGAGAACGAGCTGCCGAATGAAATCAGGGTAGGCGAGCCGCTGACGCGCACGATCAAGTTGCGCGCCCAGGGGCTCGGCTTTGAACAGCTTCCCGAGCTCGAACTGAAAAAGCCCGAGGGCACGGAAATCTATCCGGACAAACCCGACACGCGGACCCGTGACGATGGCACCTGGCTGTACGGCGAACGCACGCGCAAGTTCGCCATCGTGCCGACGCGGCCGGGCAAGCTCGTGCTCCCCGAAGTCGAAGTGCAATGGTGGAACACGGCGCAGGACCGGGCCGAGAAGGCGGTACTTCCGGCGCGCGAGATCAGCGTGCTTCCGGCAGCTTCGGCCGGAACGCCGCAAGCCGGGGCCGGCGATGTCGCGGCCACGCCCGCCGCCCCGACGGCGGAGCCGACGCCGATCATCTATCCCTCGGCCGATGCCGGAGCCGGTCTGCGCTTCTGGCGCTGGCTGGCACTGGCACTGGCCCTCCTCTGGCTCGGCACCCTGGGTCTCTGGTGGAAGTCCCGAAGATCCCCGCTCGGCCTTCGCCCTGCCGCCCCGCCACCGGCGCCCGGCCGCAGCACGTTCCTGCGCGCCTGCGCCATGGGCGACCTCGTCGGTGCCGAACGGGCGCTGGTCTCATGGGCCCGTGGCGAGCGACCCGGCGTGCGCAACATTGGTGAGCTGATCGCCGCGCTGGACAACGACCAGCAGCGCGAGGTGCTGGCCCAGTTGCTGCGCATGCGTTATGCCGGTGCGGCCTCGGAAGGGCTCGGTGCGCGCCTGACCCGCGCCTTTCGCGACGGCATCTCGTGGAGCGACAGCAAACCGGCAGCGGTCGAAGTGCCGGCGCTGCCGCCGTTGTATCCGGGCCAGCCCTGACCGGGATCTCGAGTCGTCGCGGTTTCGCCGCGCCGGAGCATGCGGCACACTAGCAGCCTGTCGGACTTCATCCGGCCGGTCTGCGAATCCGTCTGTGTGGTCCAGTTTCCGCCGCTTCCGGGCCCATGAAACCTCCAGGGGCCTGCAGATCGCCGGAAATCCGTACTTGCCCAGTCGAATTGTCGACGCGACCGGCAAAGCCCGACAGGCTACGAACAGGCCAACGGGAATCCGGAGTTTAGTACGCATGATCAGTTCAGCAGCGGACATCGATCCACCCTTCCTTGTGCGTTGCAAGGATTGGCCGGCATGAGCGCGCGTCCACCGATGGCCTTGCACACGAAGATGCTGATCGGTTTCGCCGTCGGCCTGATCGGCGGACTCGCCGTGCATTGGCTCAATGGCGGCAATGCGGACTGGGTGCAGTGGCTGATGACCTGGATTACCCAGCCGATCGGCAAGGTTTTCCTGCGCCTGCTGTTCATGCTGGTCATCCCGTTGCTGTTTTCCGCGCTGGTGGTCGGCATCGCCGAAATGGGCGACATCCGCTCGCTCGGTCGGGTCGGCTGGAAGACGCTCGCCTACACGGTGGTCGTCTCCTCGATCGCCGTCGTCATCGGCATCGCACTGGTCAACCTGTTCCAGCCCGGTGCCGGCGTCGATCCCGCCGTCGCCTCGAAGCTGCTCAGCGATGCCAGCGAAAACGCGCAGAAGATCGTCGCCAGCGGCGCGCTGCAGGGTTCCGGCATCGATCTGGCGCTCAACATCGTGCCGACCAACGTCATTCGCGCCGCAGCAGACAACGACATCCTCGCCATCATGTTCTTTGCGCTGTTCTTCGGCATCGGCATCGTCCTGACCAAGTCGCCTCTGGCGGTCAAGACCAAGGAGGTCATCGAAGGTGTCTTCGAGATCTCGATGACCCTGATCCACCTGGTCATCCGCTTTGCGCCGTACGCGGTCGCCTGCCTGGTTTTCAATCTCGCCGCGGTGTTTGGCTGGGACCTGTTGTCCAAGCTGGCCGGCTATGTCGGCGTGGCCCTGCTGGCCATGTCCATTCATTTCTTCTTGGTCTACTCGGCCAGCGTGTACTGGCTCGGCGGCATGTCGCCGCTCAAGTTCTTCCGCGGCTCGCAGGAGGCCATCGTGATGGCGTTCTCGACTGCATCGAGCAACGCGACGCTGCCGACCGCGCTGATGGTCGCCGAGGAAGAGCTCAAGCTGCCCAAGCGCATCTCGCGCTTCGTGCTGACCATCGGCGCCACGGCCAACCAGAACGGCACGGCCCTGTTCGAGGGCGTCACCGTCCTTTTCCTTGCCCAGTTCTTCAACGTCGACCTCAGCCTGACCCAGCAGGTCGTGGTCATGCTCGTGTGCATCCTCGGTGGCGTCGGCACGGCCGGCGTGCCGGCCGGCTCGCTGCCGGTGATCGCCATGATCTGCGGCATGGTTGGCGTGCCGCCGGAAGGCATTGGCCTGATCCTCGGCGTCGATCGCTTCCTCGACATGTGCCGGACCACGCTCAACGTGACTGGCGATCTTGCCGCGGCCGTCGTCGTGTCCAACGGCGCCGAGGAACCGGAGCATCCCGTCCAGGCGGGATGAGCAGGCCGCGTGCAGCGGCAGCGGGATCGACGGATCCGTTCCGTTTCCCGTGGTCGATGGCTTCGCCGATGCACCGCGTTGACCGCTCGCGACGGCAAGCGCCTTGCGTGGCGGAGCCATCGGGCGAAAAGAAACCGGCCTGTTGCCAGGCCGGCCGGAGTGGCATCCCTGCCCTGTGGCTGGGGAATAGTTCCGACATGCGCGGCATGCCGGAACTGTCGTTGGGACTAGAAGCGCATTTCGGCGCTGACCGAAACCAGGCCCGGGTCGATCTTCAGGCCGGCCTTGTCGGCCTTGTAATAGTCGTAGTTCAGGCCAACGCTGAAGTTGTTGCTGAAGTCGTAGCCAATGCCGGCGCCGGCGTACCACTTGTTGCTGGTGTCATCGACGCGCACGGGCACGCCTGCAGCGAGGTAGTCGCCCGTGATGTCCGCGCGGAACAGGCCGGTGCGACCGCTGAGGTACCAGTTGTCGCTCAGGTTCAGGTGCGCGTTGACGCCGGCGGTCCAGCCTTTCAGCGTGCTGTCGCCGAGCGACGTGCCTGCCGGCAAGGTCGCTACTGCGCTCGCCTTGGGCGACCATTTGCCGAGGTCGGTATAGCCGCCCTCGACGCCGAACGCGAAGTTCGGGGCAACGGCCCAGCGATAACCCAGGTTGATGCCGTAGCCGGTATCCGTGCCGTCGTAGACGCCCTTGCTGTAATCGGACTGGCCCACGTTTCCATTGACGAAGAATCCGCCCTTGTCTTCAGCCGCGTGGCTCGCAACAGGGATCGTGGCGAGGCCGGTAGCCGCAATGGCAAGGACCAACAGCGTATTTCTCATGACGTTATCAACTCTTATTGGGGGAGAGAACCCGGTCGCTGCCAGGGCAGTAGTCCGGGGTCGGAGCTTGGATGCGGCCGGTAGGACTGCGTTCCTTCAGCTTCCGATGTGGCTAAGCTGGGGTTCACTTTCCAAATACCAAACTCACCGGTTTAATAATCATTCAGGATGCAGACAGGAACGGGCCTGCCACGACTACTCCGCGGCTACCCCGCGGCTACCCATTCAGGTCGGCGACCGGAACGAAACCCGCATCCAACACGTGTCGTGCCGATTCCGGCACCCACACCCCATCAGGACGAAAGCCCGCGCACCGGCCTGTAGTCGTGGGCGCCACGCCGTTCAGGCGGCAGACGGTTTGTCCCGGTCGCCGTGCGGAAAAGACAATTGCGCCCCGATCGGCGACAATGCGCGCCCTTTGCGGTCATTTGTCGGTCCGACCGCGTCATTGAGTCGAGTCCGAAACATGTCGAGCCGTAAAGAACTCGCCAACGCGATCCGCGCGCTGGCCATGGACGCTGTTGAAGCTGCCAAATCCGGTCATCCGGGCATGCCGATGGGCATGGCCGACATCGCCGAGGTGCTGTGGAACGATTTCCTCAGGCACAACCCGGCCAATCCGAAGTGGGCCAACCGCGACCGTTTCGTGCTCTCCAACGGGCATGGTTCGATGCTCATCTATGCCCTGTTGCACCTGACCGGCTATGCGCTGCCGCTCGATGAGCTCAGGCATTTCCGCCAGTTGCACTCGAAAACGGCGGGCCATCCCGAAGCCAGCGAAACCCCGGGCGTGGAGACGACCACCGGGCCGCTGGGCCAGGGCCTGGCCAACGCGGTCGGCATGGCGCTGGCCGAAAAGGTGCTGGCGCGCCGTTTCAACCGCGACGGTTTCGATCTGGTCGATCACAACACCTTCGTTTTCCTCGGCGACGGCTGCCTGATGGAAGGCATCTCCCATGAAGTCGCCTCGCTCGCCGGCACGCTCGGGCTCGGCAAGCTGGTCGCGGTCTGGGACGACAACGGCATCTCGATCGACGGCGAAGTGGAAGGCTGGTTCACCGACGACACGCCGGCGCGCTTCGAGGCCTACGGATGGAACGTCATTCGTGGCGTCGACGGCCATGATCCCGAAGCGGTCCGGAAGGCGCTGCAGGCGGCCCTGGCCGAAGCGGCAAAGCCGACCCTGATCTGCGCGAAGACGGTGATCGGCTTCGGTGCGCCGAACAAGCAGGGCAAGGAATCCTCGCACGGCTCGCCGCTGGGCAAGGACGAGGTCGCCGCCGCGCGCGTCCAGCTTGGCTGGAAATACGATGCCTTCGTCATTCCCGATGAAATCTACGCGGCGTGGAACGCCCGCGACAAGGGTGCCGGACGCGAAGCGGCCTGGAACGAGATGTTCGCGCGCTATCGCCAGGCGCACCCGCAGCTTGCCGAGGAATTCGAGCGCCGCCAGGGAGGAAACCTGCCAGCCGGATTCGCGGCCGCGGCGAACGAATGGATCGCCAGGCTGCAGGTCGAGGGGCCGGCCGTGGCATCGCGCAAGGCCTCGCAGATGGCGCTGGACGCCTTCGGGCCCATGCTGCCGGAGCTGATCGGCGGTTCCGCCGACCTGGCCGGGTCGAACCTGACCATCTGGAAAGGTTCGAAGGACGTCAACTCCAACGACGCCTCGGCCAACTACATCCACTACGGTGTCCGCGAATTCGGCATGAGCGCGATCGCCAACGGGCTTGCCCTGCACGGCGGATTCATTCCGTACGACGCGACCTTCCTCGTATTCTCGGACTACGCGCGCAACGCGGTGCGCATGAGCGCGTTGATCCCGACCCGTGCCATCCACGTCTACACGCACGACTCCATCGGCCTTGGCGAAGACGGCCCGACGCACCAGCCGGTCGAGCACCTGGCCAGCCTGCGCTACATTCCGAACAACGACGTCTGGCGTCCCTGCGACGCCGTCGAGTCGGCGGTCTCGTGGAAGCGCGCCCTCGAGCGCGGCAATGGCCCGTCCTGCCTGGTCTTCTCGCGCCAGACGCTGGTCCATCAGCCGCGCAACAGCGACCAGGTCGCGGACATCGCGCGCGGCGCCTACGTCCTGTCCGATCCGCCCGGCACGAAGTTCGACGTCATTCTCATGGCGACCGGCTCCGAGGTCGAGATCGCGATGCAGGCGATGCGCATCCTCGCCGACGAGGGCATCGCCGCACGCGTCGTCTCGATGCCGTGTACCAGCGCATTCGATGCACAGCCGGTCGAGTATCGCGAAGGCGTGCTGCCCTCATGGTGCCGTCGCCGCGTCGCCGTCGAAGCCGGCGTCACCGATTTCTGGCGCAAGTATGTCGGGCTCGATGGCGACGTGGTCGGACTCGATACCTTCGGCGCATCGGCGCCGGCGGACGTGCTGTACCGGCATTTCGGCATCACCGCCGAGGAAGTCGTCGAGCGCGTCAAGTCGTTGTCCTGATCCGGATCGGGTCTTGCCGCGAGGCGGGATCCCGTCGGCAGACCGCGCCGCATCCCGGCGCCGGGGCGGCTTGATTCCGATCAAGTCCGGAACATGCCCGATGCCCGACCATGGGCTTCCTCGATGGGCGCGGGCAATCGCGCCGTCGTGTCTTGCATGGGTGATCTCGTGGCAGCTTTCAATACCGAACGCGTCCTCAGTGTCCGTCACTGGAACGAATTCCTCTTCAGTTTCACCACCACGCGCGACGCCGGGCTGCGGTTCGAGAACGGCCAGTTCATCATGATCGGCCTGATCGTCGACGGCCGTCCGCTGCTGCGCGCCTACAGCATCGCCAGCGCGAACCACGAGGAGCACCTGGAGTTCTTCAGCATCAAGGTGCCGAACGGGCCGCTGACATCGCGCCTGCAGCATCTCGAGGTGGGCGACGAGATCCTGATCGGCAGCAAGCCGACCGGCACCCTGCTGCTGCATGACCTCAAGCCCGGCCGACATCTCCACCTGCTCTCGACCGGAACCGGGCTCGCCCCGTTCCTGGCCATCCTCAATGACCCGGAAACCTGGGATCGCTTCGAGCGCATCGTGCTCGCGCACGGCGTACGCCACATCGCCGACCTGGCCTATCGCGACTATTTCGAGAACGAGCTGCCGAGGCACGCGTACTTCGGCGATGTCGTGCGCGAGAAATTCAGCTACTACCCGACGGTGACGCGCGAATCGTTCCACCACCAGGGGCGCATCGACGAACTGCTCGCGAGCGGCAAGCTGTGCACCGATGTCGGGTTGCCGCCGCTCGATCCGGCCCACGACCGCGCAATGATCTGTGGCAGCACGGCGATGCTCAAGTCGATCAGCGCCTTGCTCGACAGCCGCGGGTTCGTCGTTTCGCCGCGTATCGGCACGCCGGGCGACTATGTCATCGAGCGCGCCTTCGTGGATCGCTGAGGTGAATGGGGAATGGGGAATTGGGAATCGGGAATCGGGAATGGGGAATCGGGAATCGGGAATGGGGAATCGGGAATCGGGAATCGGGATGACCAGCCGTCCGGCTGTTGAAGACCGGATTAGTGTCTAGTCGAGTTCACGATTGAGCAGGGTGGCGAGGCGCGCGCCAGCCCGACGGATCTGCAATTCGGCCA